>Ga0208588_1000275_pt1 | contig 16763 bp, 8 predicted proteins | sample NGESurshal092012_8_FD_184483 | JGI IMG/M metagenome (GOLD analysis project Ga0208588, IMG submission 184483) | Arctic peat soil microbial communities from Barrow, Alaska - NGEE Surface sample 415-3 shallow-092012 (SPAdes) | ecosystem: Environmental > Terrestrial > Soil > Wetlands > Peat ...
CGGTGAAGCTCCTTCGGGTCGAACCCATCTGTCAGTCTCCTGTGCTCAGGAACTGCAGCAATCTCGTCAGGTGTCCACCGAAGCGGGTACGGTCCAGTGTGCAGGTAGTTCGCGCACACGTCGAAGAACAGCACCTGTTCCCCGAACCCGTGGAGGGATTGTGATCCGAGCAGCCGCAGCAGCTCGGCGACGTTGATGTTGCGTTTGCTTTCCTGGGTGGCGTCGGAGGTGAACACGGCCCGTTCACCGACGTCGTTCAGGACGCCGTGGCCGCACCAGTACATCAGCAGCAGTCGATCGGTCCTGGTCGGCACGGTGGTTTGGAACAGGCTCTCCAACTCGTCCCGGGTTGTACCCACCGTCGGTGCCCCCGACAACTCCGGATCCGGGTCGGTTCCGTGCGGTGCAGCCAGCCGGGAGCAGGCCAGCACTATTTGGTCGGCCGGTACTCCGCAGCCCAACGCCCAGCGGGCGAACCGGTCCGCCGCCGCTGCTGCGCCGGGGAGGTCGAACGCCGGCCCGTAGTCGTATTTCTCCAGGCCGACGGCGACCACGAACACGTTCCAGGGGTCGATAGGGGTGGTCATTGGAGGCGGGGCGTGATCTCGGCCCAGAACCGGTCGTTGGTCCAGTAGGCGCTGTGGGATCGGGGGAACGGCTGCCCGTTGTCGACCTCGACGTCAACCACCCGGGTACCGAAAATGCCGGAGCCGAGGTAGGACAGCAGGTCCCGGCGGTCGTAGATGTTCAGCCACAGCGGGAAACGGTCGGGCAGTGGGGTGCCGTGCGGGAGGCTAGGGAGCGCCCCGATCTCGTAGAGGAACGGGACTTGTGAGCCGACGGTGATCAGGCTGCGGACGGTGTCGATCGGCTGGGTGGCCAGTAGGTCGACGCTGATGATGCCGCCGAGGGAGTGTGCGAGCAGGTGGACCGGGCCCTCTTGGCAATCCTCGATGGCCCGGCGGAGGAACTGTTGGGCCGCGCCGGGCTTGGCGAGATACCGGAGGATGTCCCCCGCGAGCGGCGCGACGTCGTCGGTGATGCTGCCGCGATCCTTGGTGAGTTTCCACGTTGCCGCATGGGCGGCGAGACCCTTGAACGGGCGGGACAGGAACTCACCCACGCCCAAACCGTAGCCGTGCAGGTCGGTGGTGAGTTGTGCGACCAACAGATCCCGGCTGGTGCCGTCCAGCGGTGGCCGGCCGGCGGCTTCCGCGTCGAGCAGGGTGAAGCCGATCAACGCGCGAGCAATAGCGCCACGGTGTTCCAGCGGGTCGCTGGGGGCCGTGGCGGCAGCCTCCTCCAGCTCCGGGGCGGCGCGAAGCGCCGCTAACGCGTGGGCGAACGAGTCCTGCAGCCGGTACCGGGCCAACAACGCACTTAAATCGGACGACGGTTGAAAGGACCGGATCGCCTGCAGCAGGCGCTCCGCGGGTGGTTCCTCGCCGATCGGGGCCTCACCGGCGACGGGCTTCAGCCGTAGCAGCCGAAGCTCGTACCAGGGGTCGGTGTACAGCAGTGACCACACCGCGTCCCGCTGGTTTTCCACCGTCGGGCCCGCCCCACCCGTCGCCGCGTACCCGGGGATCGACCGGCCGTCTTCCAACAGCCGGGCACCGACCGCGTCCCCCCAGAAACACCCACGCACCGTCACGGGCAGCCAAAACTCGGCCACCTTCTCCTGAATCTGCTCCAGCATCTCCTCATAACGGGGACTGCGCACGCCCGTGCCATGAACAAATAACAAAGTCGACGCCATCCTGCCTCCTCGATCGACTGTCCCGAGTAAGACTGATGCGCGACTGGCGAACACCGCAAAACAGACCGTACTTCACAAACCTCAGGTTAGTGATGTAGAAGGGTGCCTGAACCAGGTCGACCTTGCGATCAGCGTGGAGATACCGAGCTCGTCTTTATGCCCTGCAGGACCCAAACCGGGTCGGCGCGTTGCAGGGCACCCAACCGGTGGCACGATCCGCCGTCACCCCGAACATGACCCCGCGTTCGGGCACGAATAGATCGCCATCTCGCGGAGTGGGTGGGGAAGGGCGCACTGACCGGCTGGTCTCAGTTCTGGTCTCAGTTGTCATTGTTCGCCGGGTCCGCCCGCGTCCGCTGGACCTTATCTCGCCTGGTCAGAGCAATTGGTGACCCTGAGCGAACGTGCCCTCGCGGACTTGGAAAGCGTGTTGGTTAACGCCCGCGGGGTTCGAATCCCCATCTTCCGCTATCAAGACCTGCGCTGACCAGCGCAAAGTCAAAGGGCCGGGCCCGCGGCAAAGAACGAGGTCGATCTGACCCTCGACGAGTGCGTGATTCTCAAGGCCAGGGTGGGCGGCGATCTACGACAGCCCGCTGGTCGTGGGGCAGATTGGGGACAACTTGGAAGGGGCGGAAGGCCGAAAGTGGCTGATGCGCCGGTTGCGGACGAGGAGCCGGATGGAACGGCCGAAGCCTGACATCGCCGCGAGGCCGTTCGAGTAAGCCCAGTACGCCGGACGAGCGGGTCCAGCGGATGCCTTGAGGCCCGCCCGGCGCTGCGGACGAGCAAGCACGACTGCAGGTTGCCGGTGTCGATCCACTACGTCGGCGGGGAGCTTCGCCGGAGATCAAGGTAGTGCCGGATGCGGCTTGAAGGAGCGGGGCTAGAAGAGTCAGACATCGTCGATGGCGCACGACTCGCTGATCGTCTGAAGCCAGTCCGCCTTTAGATACTTTACGAAGGGTGTCGCCTGAGCCAAGGCGTCCTTCAAATTCTCGAATGAGATATACCGGCAAACGTCGACGAGCGGAGGCTGCATGCGATCGAATGTCGGTCTGCTGACATGTTGGATGACTTTGGATCGGCGATCCTCAGGCGCGACTAGAAACAGAGGAACCGCAATATTCGGCTGCATTGACAGAAGGTCGCTCATTCTCAGTAGCCCTGAGTATATGGATGTTGTGCTCTCGATTTCGAATGCAGCGAGGATGGCGTTCCCTTGTAACCAAAGAACATCGATCAGTTCGATGGTGCGATTCGTCACGGGATCAAACTGCTGCGGTAGTTGCTCGCGGCGCCGAGGCACGTCGCCCAGCCAATGGCTGCGCCATTTGTCGACTCGCGTCGTTGTTTGCGACATGAACGTCGAAGCCTATGTCTGCACCGAGCTTCATCAGAAGGTATTGGATCTCAGTGTGCTTGGTCCCATCCCGCTCATTCGGCGCAGCGCCTGTCTCGTTGTCGTCGTCCGCTTCCGGAATCACCGCGAGATCGTCGGTAAGTGAAGCAATCGAGGGAACTTTGGATTGCTTCCCAAACTGCTTTGGGATCGGTCTCATCTCAGGATTGCTTTGCGCAGTTTCGAGGGCCCGCATTACCGCCTCACCGTCCGACGGTTTCCATTTCGCCGGTGAACCGCGGAATGGCCCGCTCCATCGGTTTGGATTGCTGAGCCCCTGAAATACCGAGAGCTCGTCTCTCATGTCGAGGACGGGAACGCCATACTCTGGATCGAGGGCGATAATCGTCTGCACGGCAATGCGGCTTGGGAAGGACGCACCTGACCAGATCGGCGACAGGTCAGAATATGCGCTGCCGGTGACTTCAAGAATGCCTACCCAGCGCGAGGCACGAGTGAGGTAACAGAGCAGGTAGTCGCCGGGTCTCATCCGCCTGACCGCGGGTAGGCGTCGCTCGGTGAAGCCCGAGACGTTCCCGCCGTGCTCCCGGAACTCGCGCCAGGTTGTAATGGAGAACAGATCGAGCCAGTAGGTGCGGGCCATCCTCGTTACTCTGCCAGAACGCACCCGAACTACTTCTGCGACGATCTTGATTCGAAACGTTTGCTGACGCGGACCCACCTATGAGTCAGGCAGGACGTCTCCCTCAGTCAGCCCAACCACCGTGAGGCCGGCTCGTGGTGCTTCTTGCCCCTCGGTGCGAACTCGAAGGCGACCCCCGATCCCGCGTGAACGAGCCTTTGCTGACTTGGAAGCGTGCTCGATCCTGCGGGACTAAGTGACCACAGCAGTGACCAGACCCAGATCACGTTGTGCGCGTCAAGCACACAGCACGTTCTGCGCTGGGTGTCGAATGCACTGCCGCACAAAAGATCTACGTCCGGCCATCAGCTGGGGGTCAAGTGGTCGCAGCATCAAGTCCTGTCGCGCATTCCGTCAGATGAGCCCCGGGCATGATCTAGCTCACAGGGGGCCACGCGATGGCCCGGGAATGTTGTGACCAGATTTGTGACCAGAACCCCATGATTCTGGCCGACTCGGCGGTGAACGGATGAGACTGCCTGAGATCTGTTTGAGCACGTCAGTCGGTCATATCGAGCGCTTGTGCGTCGCGCTGAACCGCCGAGCGCCCGACTCATAACCCAGAGATCGCAGATCGCATGCTCTTGCGGCAGGGCGCGTCGTCGGTGACTGGCGCTTGACGCGGAACGTCGGCTCGTAGGTGTCAAGTGGAACTCGATCTATTGATCAAGGTCGAGAAGACGGACCGCCTGTCTCACTATCCGCCCGAAGTCCGTTGACAGAGTGGCAGCTGCCTCCCTGCCCTGCGGTGTCAGACTTGATCGCGCTGCGCCCGCGCAACGACGAACCGCGCCGCGTCGTCGTCGACAAGCCGCCGCGAGAGCGTGTTCGCCGCCAGGTCGGTGGGCAGCATGGCGCTGAACTTGAGGCCATGAAGCGCTCGTTCATCGATTGGAATTGAGTCCACTGGCCATGGCTCCGTCCGGAGCTTCCGTAGCGCAGCGCGCAGGCGGACTGCGCCCGCGTCGGCTGAGATCCGCAGGGTGAAGTCGTTGGTGCGCGCTTCCTCCGCGACGAGTCCCGGGTCCAACTCGTCTAGCGCATTGGCCAGGGTGAGGTTGCCGCGGCCGCCCGCCCATGTCCACCAGGTGTGCCACGAGCCGTCTCGTGCGACCAGCATTGTCGCGTCCAAACTGACGTTCGGCTGATGCGATGACCGGACGAGTGACAATGCCCGCGTTGCCCGTTCAGAGATGGTCACGGTTGGGGGTTCGACGCCGAAGGCAACCCGTCTCATGGCGTCGGTGATAGCGAATGACTTCGGTCGTGCCGGGCTGAACCATTGTGCGGTTCCGGCGATCTCGCTGGGATCCACATACAGCCGCTGACGTGCCCAGTCAATGTCTCGCACTTGCCACGAGCGGCCGGCGAGCAACAGGCGACGCGGCCCGACCACGCGTCGCACGACCATCATCGGGTCGACCACGCCGAGTTGGTGCCGTCCGTGCAAGACGGCGAACTGTGGTGCGGAGGTGAAGGACGAGACCAGGTCCCGGAAGTAGAACTTGCCGAATTTCTCGTCAGTTTCGGGTCCGATGAACAGCATGCCCTGGTCGGCATCCAGGTGCCCGGTGCGCAGCAGGTGGTCGACGATCGCTTCGCCGTCAGCGAGGGCCTCGGCATCGAAATCGCCGAGCCACTGTCGCCAGCCGTTCCGACCGATCCTTCCCTCCTGCAGGCAGAGTGCCAGCAGTTGCTGGGCGAGCAGGTGCCGAGGCACCGGAGGTGGAGTGATGGGTTCGACGTAGCCTTCCCGCCAAAGGGTGAGCAGACCCAGCGCGACCAACAGGTCGTCCTCGTCGGGACAGAGGAACAGCATCGAACGGGTTGATCCTTCACGCCGTCCGGATCGGCCGATCCGCTGCAGGAACGAGGCAACCGAGCCGGGCGCGCCGATCTGCACCACCCCATCGACATCACCGACATCGACGCCGAGTTCCAAAGTCGAGGTAGCCACGATGACGCAGTTCGTGGATTCGGCGAACGCGGTTTCGGTGCGGTGGCGCTCCGGTGATGACAGCGATGAGTGCGACACGAAGGCCGTGACGCCCAGCGCACTAATGGCGGTGGCGAGTCGTTCCGAGTCGCGGCGGGAGTCGACGAAGATCAGTTTCTTGTCCCCGTGCTGCAGGGCGGCGATGACGATGGCCGCGTTGTCCAGGGTGCCGACGTAGTCGACGGCGACGTCCGCGTCTGCGACGAGCGGCCGCGCACCCGGATCCATTCGATCGGCGGGCGAGTCCGGGGCGATGACGCGACCGACACCCACAGCAGAGCCCTGGAGCCACTGCAGCAGCTCGTCTGGATTACCCACCGTCGCGGACAGACCGATCCGTTGGATCGGGTGCCCCGCCAGTCTTTCCAGTCGGCCGAGCAATGACCGTAGGTGCACGCCGCGATCGTCGCCGGCGAAGGCATGGATCTCGTCGACGACGACCGCCCGCACCGACTCGAGCACGGTGTGCGGGTCGAATCGGGCAGAGACCAGCATCGCCTCCAACGATTCCGGTGTGGTGAGCAGGATGTCGGGCGGGTCGCTGAGGATGCTCCGGCGGGTCGCCGCTGTGGTGTCTCCGTGCCACACCCTGGCGCGGCGGCCAAGCCACCGTGCGTACCGGTCGAGGCGCGGCTCAAGATTGTTCAACAACGCCCGCAGCGGGCACACATACAGCACCGACAGACCGGACCAACTCTCGAATTGGGCCCGAGACAGCAGCGGCAGGATGGCCGCTTCGGTCTTCCCGCCGGCGGTCGGCGCGATCATCAAGCAGTGTTCGCCGGCCAGCACCGGCCCGACCGCGGCCTGTTGCAGCGGCCGAAGTGTCCGCCACTGCAACGTGTTCACCACATGGTGGGAAACCACCGGGTGCAGGTCGGCCTGCATCATGGCTAGGGCAGGTCCAGTCGCACATCGTCGACGGACTGCGCCGCCGCGCGGGCGGCGCGCTCGACGTCGGTCAGCTCTGCATCGGAGACCTTCAACGCGTAGTCGCGTCGTGGGTCGAAATCGTCGTACAGGTCGACCTTGTCGAGCACCTCGACGAGCAGTTTCTTCAGATACAACCGGGGTGCGACACCCACCTTGTCACCGAACGGGCCGGCGACTGCGAAGGCCAGATCCCGCAGGTAGGCGTCGTCCACCACGCGGGGTACCCGGGCGGCCGCGTCGAGGACGAACAGGTCACGCACCCGCGCCCCGAGCTCGACCAGGTGCGGTTGGTCGAAGCCGTGCAGACGGATTTGCACCGCCCGGGGGTTGTCGAATCGCGGGTCGCCGGTGAAGTCGGTGGCCAGCCGCGCGGCCAACGGAAGCAGCCTCGGTACCCCGCTCGGCCCGTCGAAGAACGCGGGTGTCCCGGTGATCACGAGGTACAGGCCGGGGAACCGGCCGCTGTCCACCTCGTCGATCAACTGCCGGAGCGCGTTCAGCGCCTTGTCCCGGACATCCCCCCGCACCCGTTGCAGTGTCTCGACCTCGTCGAGTACCACCACCAGGCCGGGGTGACCGGAATCGCGGAGCACCGCGAGGAGTCCCTGCAGGAATCCCAACGCCCCGAAGTGGTCCAATTCGCCGCGGATCCCGGCCTGCCGCTTCACTGATGCCGCCACCTGCGGCTGACCGGACACCCAAGCCAGCAGGCCCTCGGCCAGCACAGCATCACCGTCCAATGATGCCCGCCGGTACGCCCGCAACGCTTGCGCGAACACCGGGGTATGGGTTGCTACGGTGGCGAGTCGACGTTCCAGCAACGCCTCGACGGCGTCACCCTCACCGTCAGGTGGCGCGGTCGCACCTGCGGCGGCGTCCTCTTCCAGTGTGTAGAGCCAGGCGTCCAGGACCGGGCGCATGGCCGAGGGAGGGAAGGCCGATGTGGTCAACGACTCGGCGATCCTCCGGTACACGGTTTCCAGTCGGTGCAAGGGGGTTTCGGTTTCGGAGATCTGGATTTCGGCGGTGGCCATGCCGCGACGTCGGGCCCGTTCGGCGAACCACCGGGTGAAGAAGGTTTTACCGCTGCCGTAGTCGCCGCGGATCGCCTTGAACCCGCCGGCCCCGGACGCCGTGCGGTCGAGTTCGTCGTCGATGGTTACGGCGTACTGGTCGAGCCCGACCGCGAGCAGGTCCAGGCCGTTGGCCGGCACCGTTCCCCGGCGCAACGCCTCCAGGACCTCCTTACGGCGACGGGCCGAGACCGGGGTCGTCACCGCGTTACCCGAACCTGGAACTGTTCGCGCAGCAACTCCTCGTCCAGTACTGCGGTGACCCCATCCGGGTCCAGGCCGAGGACGGGGTAGCCCTCGACGTTCAACACCCGCTGCAGCATCGCGAACGCACCGCGGGCGCCGGGGCCGCTGGCCATCGACGCGGTCACCGCGGCCATCGGTCGCCGCCGCGAGGGGTCACCCATCAGGGCCGAGAGTGCCTCTCGCAGTTGGGTTGTGGTCGGCTGTGCTCGACCGGCCAGCCGTGACTCTGCGGCGTACACCCCGGACCCGACAACCGCATCGACCAGGGCACCCGTCGACGTGGGCGCAGCCGCCGGGTCCGGCGGCAGGTCGAACCCGGGAAAGGACTGCTGCTCGACGTCCGGGACCCGCCGGCCCTTCCCCTGCCGCGCCGGGGTACCGGCCGGGCGTCCGCCGGCCCCCACGTCGGTGACCGGTGCCGCCGCCACCCCGGCTGAGCCGGTTGGTGCGGGCGCCGGGTCGTTCCACCACAGGGGTGTCGGGTCACCGATCGGATGCAGCACGTCGCCCAGTTTGGTGTCCACGGTCGTGCCGGATACCAGGAACAGCACCGGTACCAGGACCTCGGCGGGGCTCGCGCCGCCGTGGTAGCCGGCCTTCAGCGGGCCGTAACGCAAACGCTCATCGACGGCCAGCACGGCTCGCCCGTCGTGCAGCAGGACCCGGGGGCCCGCCACCAGGACCTCGTCCGGTGCGGCATCGGGGACCGCCGGCCTGGACCGGTTGCTGGTGGCGTCGGGGTGGTATCGCTCGTACCCGAGCCGGCGTTCGACGACGTGACCGTGGTCGGAGGTCAGGACGACCACTCGGCCCGCCGCCTGCGCACGCTCCAGCAGCGCCCGCAGGTGTTTGATCGCGTCCACGGTCCAGTCCGTGCCCCCCGGGTCGGACCTGTCCAGGGCGTCGTCGACGGTGTTCAGCACACACGCGACGAGCCCGGTACCGGTGGTGTCATCGATGGCCGTGCCGACCTCATCGGAGACGGCGAACCCGGGTCGTGAGCTGTCCAACAGCTTCTTGTGGAACAACTTCGCCGTGTCACCGCGGGCCCTAGCGAACTCGGCGAGTCCGGCCCGCTCCTCGCGTTGCGAGCCCGTGGTCAACTCCCCACACAGCAACGACGCGCGGCTCACCTCGGTGAGCGTGGGCAACGCGGCCACCGCGGCGGCCCGCCGCTCCCCGGTCCCATATTCGTGCCAACCGCGGGCAGAACTATCGGTCATCACCTCGATCGCGGTGGCAACGCTCATCCCGTCCGCGACGAGCAGCAACACCGGCACCCGGCGAGCCAGCAGGGGGGCCACATCCTTGATGAGCACCGCCTCGATGAACCGCACCCCCGCCGTCGGCGCAACAGCCGCGGTCAGAACGGCCAGCGCTCGGGCAAAGGCCCGGTCGTGGGTGTCGCGGCGGCGCCGCACCACCTCGAGGACGGCGTGTAGCGCAGCGGCGTGCGCCGCGTCACCGGCCCCAGCAGCGGCATCGTTCACCGCCACATCGACCCAGGCGTCATCGTCGAGGTGCCGGCTGATCAGGTCACGCATCGTGGTTGCGGCAACCACATTCCGGGCGAGCCAGCGGCAGAGCCGGACGGCCGAGGCGAACGGCCGGACGCGGGGGTCGTTGCCGGCATCGACGTGTCGGAGGACCGCCGCCCACGCCTGTTCGATGGCGTCCGCGGCTTGGGGCCGGACCAGGACCGCCTCGGGATCATCGTCCGCGTGCAGCCTCGCCTGCGCCGAAGCGTGGCGCAGTTGTTCCGCCAGCATGGACAACCTGGCCACCAGGCCCGACGGCAACAGATCCGAGTGCACCGCGAGCGGCGTTGCCTGCAGCGCAACCAGCAATTCGTCGGCCCGCCCACGGACCCTAGAAGAATCGAGCCTTCTGGACGCGTCCGTGTCCCACTCGCTGGTCAACAGCCGGGTTTCACCGGCCCAGGCACCCAATTGCGCGGGCGACGGGGACAGGCCACCTAGGCGGGATTCGAGCCGGATGGTCGCCTCCCGCGCGACCGCGGCATCGACCCCGGTCAGCGAGTCGTCGGTGAGCAGGGCGGCGATCAACCCGAGTGGAACGACGTCACCCGGGCGACCCGAGTTCAACAGCGCCAGCACCGGCTCCCGAGCGGGACCCACCCGGCGGGCGGCCCATTCGAGCGCCGCGTCGGCGAGCCGGTCGCCGCTGACTGCCCGCAGGTCGGCGATCCGACGAGCGGTGTCCCGATCGCTCGCCCAGGAAAGGATCGTGGTGCCATCGATCGTCGTGTCGTCGGCCGACAAGCCGAGATGATGCCGGAAAACAGCGGTCATCGCGTGGTCAGCGGTGAGCACACCACCCGGTGCCGGGGGCCACCCATCGGCTGGTTCCGCGGACAGCAGCGCAGCGGCCAGTTCCCGTGCATGCGGCGCCCTCTGCAACGCCGGGTCGAGGCCGCTGGCGCTGAACCGCAACCGCAATGCCTCCCACTCGTCCGGCGGGCGGAACCGGTGCCCGATCACATGGGTGAGGATCCCGTCGCCCAGATCGTCCGGATCCCGATCGGTGATCACCACCAGCCAGCCCGGGTCGGGACGACCGAGCAGTGCCTCGCGGACCGCTAACGACGACCCACAGGGTGTGACGACCACCCTCCGACCGTGGTGCTCGAACTGCGCCGGGCCTGTCCAGATCGGGCGCGCTTGGATCCCGACAACGCCTCCGGTGTAGTTCTTCTCGGCGGCCTCGTCCAAGCGGAATCGGACGATCGGCAGGGTGGCGACGGTCAGAGATTGGCTCACTCCGCGACCTGCCACCACACATCGACGTCTCGGTCCGGGTGGGATGCCAGGAACCGCCGCAACTCGGCGATGGCGGCATCCGCGCCGCGACCGGCGTCGAGGTGAACCTGACCACTGCCCGGGGTTCCGTCGTCGGGAGGAACCCGGACGGCAGGCGGTGGCACACGTGGTTCGGGCGGCGGCGGTGGCACCGCACCCTGCCTTACCCATTCATAGGCCTCTTCGTCTGCACGCTGCAGGGCGGGCGTCAGCGCCTGGACGATCTCGTCCCGGTGCAGCGCGGTGCGCAGACGGTCGATGATGGCCGCGGCCGACTCGTGCCGCTCCCCGGTGCCGGTCGCTGCCGCCGTCCGTATATCGGACAGTCGTTCCCATCGGAAGCCGTTCAGTGCGGTGGTGACGGCCTGGGCGGTGCTCAGCGACATGGCGGTGGCCTGGGGTGTGCTCGGCAGCTCTGCCTCGGCCAGGTGCCGGACGGTGACCAGTCGGTCCACGCTGCGGGTGAGATGATCGACCAGATCGGCTGCGGCTCTTGTTGTTGCGAGCCGATCCGGCCCGGCCTCTGATGTGGCATCCGGCCGCGCCGTGGCATCCAGCCGGGTGAGGGCGGCGGTGACTGCCTGCACGAGACCGACAGCGGTATTCGTGCGGGTGCTGGCGGCTGTGCGGACCTTCTCGGTGAAATCGGCGACCGCCTGCGGGGTCAGATAAGGGTTCGCCACGATGCCGAAGATCGCCTCTGCGCGGCCGATCGCCGTGCGCCATTCGTCGGCCGATGGTGTCCGTTCCGGACGCAGTTCCATCTCCACCCGCAGCCCGCCCGGTTTCGGCAGACTGATGACCGCGCCATGGTGGTACAGGGCCCGCTGCCGCAGCGCCGCCCAACCCATCACGACCAGGTCAGCTACCTCCTCCCGCAGACCCATCGCCGGGGTGACCGCGCCGATCCATTCGCGCAGCTGCCCCACCGTCACCGTCGACTCCGGTGATACCCCGGCCCGCGCCGCGGCCTGCTCGATCTGCCTGCCCCAGAACGCGAACTTGTCGTCCGCGAACAGGAAATGCGTCTCTCCGGCACTGCCGACTCCCAACGCATTGGCTACTCGGCGGATCGACCCGCGGTGCGCGGGCTCCATCAGCACCCGCCCGTCCGGGTCGGCGACGGCCCGCTCGATCACCTCCTGCACCGCGACCAGGTCGCGGACGGTGATCTCCAGGTCGGGCGGCTCGAACCGCGGATGTGCCGGGTAGGAGGCGGTGAACGCCTGGTCCACCAGGTTCCGAAACGCCGCCGCCAGGTCCGCGCCGACCGGCGCGGCAGGGGTGAACCCGTCGTCCAGCGACACCAGGATCCTGTCGTGGGACTCGTCGACGACCAGGGTGCCGGGGGTGGGCGCGGCGGCACCGTACGACTCCTGGATGGCCGAGCGGACCCGGTCGCGCAGCGCAGCCCGTTGGGATTCCAGGATGGACCGGGCCACGCCGCGGTCAACCTCGCTCAGGTGATCGGCGTTGCTGCGCCAACGCTCGTCCGACCCGAGCAGCCAGTCCAGGATCACCACACGGCCCAACTCGTCCAATCGTTCCCTGGACAGGAAACGCGGCAGCCAGACGACGGTCTGCTCCCTCAGATCGCCGGCACGCAGGGTGTCCAGCCGGTTCAGGTCGTCGGCGGTGGAATGACCCGGCTCGTCGAACGGGTAGTCCACAATGAACCGCCAGGTACCACCGCGACTGCGGAAGTGATCCTCGGTCAACCATGACGACTCGCGCACGTTGCCGAACACCACGTCCACAACCCGCCGGGATCCACGCCAGATCTCGGTCTGCGGGGTGGCACCGAAGACGTCCTGCCGGACATCTTCCAGGGACAGTGATTCCCGGACCAGATCCTTGATGAGTTCCCGCCGGCGGCCGACGTTGTCCTCACCCTTGGCCCGTTCCACCACCGACTCGTAGTCGACGTCGGCCAACTGCACTCGGATGACCGGATTCGCGGTGTCGCCGGTCAGGCGGATCTCCGGCACCTGGCTCTGCAGATCCCGCACGGTGGCCAGCACCACCCGCGCCTCCGCCCCGGGCAACGGCGACGTGATCGACCCGTGGTTCAGGGAGGCCAACCGGGTCCCGGTGAGTTCCTTCAGCGCCGGGACATTCGGGGCCACCGCGGACAACAGCAGGGTCTTCGCCAGCCGGTCGTCGGACCGATACCCACGCGGCAGCGAGGCCGGATCGGCGTCCGCCTGGTCGGCCGGCACACCGTGCTTGGTCAGCAGCAACGGCCGAAGCTTGTCCCGGTACAGCGCGGTCGCGGACTTGAACAGGTTGGCCACCTGCGGGTCCAGCGGATTGCGACCCTCGACCACATAGGCGAAGCAGTCACCGACCGGGATGACGTCGTCCACCGTCAGCACTTCCCGCCGGTCGACGAGCATCTGCTGCATGACCTTCAGCGCGGTGCGCTCCCGCTGCATCACACTGGCCAGCGACCGCAACGTCGACATCAACGCAGGGGAGAACGGGTAGGTGAGCCGGAACGCCGTCTCGTCCGCACCACGGTGCTCCGGATCGGTGTTCACCCCGTCCAGCAGCACATCCCACACCTCGGGGCGACGATCCAGCCGGTCGAACGCCGCCCGTAGTTGCTCCTGCGTCGCCGCGTCCTTCGGTGTCAACAGCCGCTTGTGAGCTACGTAGGGAAGGTTGTTGTCGCCCAGCTCGATGGTGGAGAACCGGCCTTCCTGATGACGAAACGCCCGATCCAAGGCCTCCTGCTCTGCGCCGGAGGCACCCGAGTCGGCGAACCACCGCCGCAGGTCCATCTGCCGAGCGATGAACGACACCAACGGAACCGGCCGTGGGGGGGCACCGGACTCGACCAGCTTGGTGAGCTTCTGCGACTCCTGCGCGAAGAACGTCTTGTCCTGTACCGAGAACGCCAACCACAGCACCAGCTCGTCCAGGAACAGCACAACCGCGTCGTACCCCAGACCGGCGGCGTGACGGCTGATCGCGGTCAACCCGCTGTCCAGGTCAACGAACGCCGCGTTCTCCGTGTAGGCGCTGAAATAGCCGCGGACCAACGACGAGACCAGCTGCTGCCTGTTCTCCGAATCCGGTGCCGCGGCGCGGGCCTCGTCGTAGCTGGTGGCATACCACGCACCGGAACCGAGCAGCACGGCCCACGGATCATCGGCCGTGACGTCGCCGTTGAGGCCGGCGAAAAACGCCTCATCACCGAGCTGCGTCCGCAACCGCTGCGCGTCCTCCAGGATGCGATCCGACTGATGCACTGCGGGTAGTGGTGCCTCCGGGTGTAGTTCCCGCACCTGCCGCAGATAGCCGCCGAGAATCGCGTCCTCCAGCGACTTCGCGCCCAGCAGGTGAAACGCCAACCGCAGCACCCTTTTGTCCTTCAGTACCGGGTCGTGCCGGGCGATCACCGGCTGCAGCAACGGCTCCGCCCGCGCGATGGGTTCGTTGCCCAGCAGCGCGTGCAACACGGCCATGAAGTGACTCTTGCCGGACCCAAATGAACCGCTGAGGAACGCGCCACGGCTGACGCCGGACTGCACTGCCTCGGCCACCAGGGCGAGGGCCTGGTCGAACGATTCGGCCAGATCAGGCGTGACCACGTAGGTGCTCATGGTCGCCTCGACCCGGCCTGGGCCGACCCCGTCAGTGAGCCGTAGCACGTAGTCCTCGGCCCCGGCGGTCTCAGGGATGCTGATCACGTCACGAAGCAAAGTCATGATTTCGCTCCCGCCGTCCTGGGCCTGCGCCCCCGACGCACGGCCGACTGCGGTGCCCGCCACCCGGCGAGCTGGTCGAACGTGCGGCCCACCTGCTGGGCCCGTTTCGTGAGCTCCTCCCGGCAGAACGCAGCGAAGCTGAACCCAAAGGTGGGGTCAATGTCGCCGTGCCACTGGTCGATCCACGGCTGCAACTCCGCCAGGCCGGCGATCAACGGGACCAGGCGCTCATCGTCCCAACCGTCCTGCTCCCGCTGCCCGATCAACAGGTTGAGCGCCAAAGCCTGCTGCGCGTGATCCCACCCCGCCCAACCGATGACCGGTGTGGGGTCGGTTTCCCGGCCCGCGTTCGGATAGCCGATGAACCGCTCCTTCGGGACGTCCAGCTTCCCGCGGGCCTGCCAGCAGGAGGTTTTGACGAAATCCTTGGGGGTGTATTTCGGTGGCACCGGGATCGAACCCACATCTTCGCCGACGTCTTCCCGTCGCTGCAGAGCCCAGGTGGCCTCCCAGTCGGCGCGCTTGCGGAGACCGGACTCCTCGTAACGGTAAACAGCCAGGAACGGCACCGCCTCGTCCGCCAACAGCCGGGTCAACGACGCGGTCACCGTCAGGTCCGGGCGGCCCTCCCACAACGCCAGCACTCCGGCCAGTTCACGGTCACGGGCGACGTCGTCGGCCAACTGCGCAATGCTCCGCGGCGTCGGCCGACCGTGCGCATCGAACCAGAACCGCTTGTCCTCCAACCGATCCAGCAACCAAACCCGCAGCGCCCGCTCCTCCTGCTTCTCCCACGGCTCCGATGCCCAGCGGCGCTTGTACTCCGGCCTCTCCAACAACCGGATCGACGGATCCGACTCGATCAAATCCAGTCTGCGCTGCACCAGGTGTCGGTAGGCCGCCGGCCAATGCTGCGGGATCTTGGTGATAGTGATTGAGCCGTTGCGCTCGAACCAGGCCGTTTGCCCCTCTCCGGAATCGATCCTGCGGGCCAACGCGATCTCGAATGCTCTTTCACCAGGTGCTATCTCGGGTGGGTCGTCACCTGGATATGTGAGGTCGTCCTCGACGAGGCCATACAGTCTGTAGACCTCCCAGTCCAGTTCCTCCTGCTGCGTAATCATTCGAGCGCGGAGGCTGGAGTGAAGCCGGCGGGCCGCGTCGAGCGCTGTTCGGGTCGGAGTGTCAACACCTACAACTGTGGCCGGAACCCGGTGGGTGGAATCGGTTGCAAGGGAATCGAGCAGACGCCCACGCTCCAAGGGTAAGGCGGCCGGTAGAGGATAGTCCTTGAGCGTAGTGCCCGTAAATTCATAGAACTCCTCCCAGTCGTCGCCTCGGAAGCCCTCGTTCACTCCTCCGTTGCCTTTTCCGTGGCTGTTCTGCTTGAGCCAGAAACACGCGGTCGAGGAATTAAGAACACCAAGCAGGGCGAGGTGATCATCCTCGGTCGCCCCCTCCGGCAGTTGGACGACGAGAGCATGTCGGTTGTGAAGCTTCGCCTCGTGGAGGAATGCAAAATGGTTATGTGTTTGAACCAATGGCCACGAAAGCACCGGTCCGCTCAGTCTTGTCTTCGCCACTTGATGCCAGGCCCACCATGCTTTGCCTTCCTCCCGATAGGTGGTTTGAGCAAAAGTCGCACGACCCCACAATGATGTTCGGTACGGCCACATCCACATGGCCAGCTCAGGGATCTCAGAGATCGGGAGCAGCTTGCCTTGGCTATCGTAAGGAAACACCGCGATCAAGCTTTCGCGAGTCAACCAGTCGCGCACGTCGTCGCCGGTGAGAAACGCTCTGTAGTCAGCATCGGGAATCCGATGCCTGATGACAACATCGCGAGTATGCAGAAAAACGTCGTCTGCGTTTGTTTGGCCTGTGTAGCCGATTGACCTTGCGTCGTCTCGCAGGGGTCGGGAATTCCTACTAATTAGCTCGACCAGGCCTACCGCACCACCACCATTGAGAGTCCACGGATGTTTCATCAGCATACTTCGGTCAAGATCGGCGGTGCTCGTCCACTCATCCTGATGCCCATCTTGGTCGATATGCTCGACAATGCTGCGCCACACGATGCCTTTGGGAGGGTAGGGGACTGGCGCGGTGGCGTAGGTTGCCCCGTTTCCAGCCCCCTCCCGTCAATCCGTGCATGCGGTTCTCCCGCACACGGCTTACC
>Ga0208588_1000280_pt1 | contig 16597 bp, 13 predicted proteins | sample NGESurshal092012_8_FD_184483 | JGI IMG/M metagenome (GOLD analysis project Ga0208588, IMG submission 184483) | Arctic peat soil microbial communities from Barrow, Alaska - NGEE Surface sample 415-3 shallow-092012 (SPAdes) | ecosystem: Environmental > Terrestrial > Soil > Wetlands > Peat ...
AGTTGCAGGGGCAGTGGTTCAAATCGTGTTGCCGCCCTCTTGGTGGCCTTCTATAATTGCGAATAATTTTGAGGGTCGTGTCTATTCGACTTTGGGTCATCCCAATACTTTTGCTTCGTACTTATCTTTGTTCATTGGGTTGGTTTGGTGGAAATTCCGCTGGGCTAAGCGCCGTTGGCCCTGGTTGATTCTTTTGAGCTTGCTAGCTATTGTCTATGTGAGCACCCGTTCTCTGACAGCACTGTTTACCATAGCCATCCTAATTTTAATTTTGAATGCTAATCGACTGAATCTTGTAGGAATTATGGGTGGATTCATTACATTTTTTCTGATTGTAGCTATGTTCGCTAGTACTGAAGCTGGGCAGAAACGTCTGAATGGCTTGAGTCAAACTCCTTTGCTGAATCCAAACATTGATGTTTCCAGAGCTGTTCTATCATCAATTAGAGACTCCAATAGCTTTAATTGGAGACTCAGCCATTGGAACTATCTGATAAAAGCTTGGCAAAACAATCCCATTCTAGGTTATGGTATCGCAACCGGTCCTTACCTGAGTCCTTTGCGTAATGTTAATGGTTTAGGCTATACGCCCCACAATGATTACATTCGATTTTTGGTTGAACAAGGTGTTGTTGGGTTCATGGGCTTTATCGCTTTTCTTGTAGCGCAATTTATTTATCTCTTCAGCTTAATGAAGAATGCTGCAAAGGGCAGTCCCGAACGCAATCTATGCCTGATTCTAATTGCGATATGGCTATCTTTCTTGATCAATATGTCTACTAACAATGCTTTGGATGGGACAACATTCTTTTTTTACTGGTGGACAGTCTTTGCCGTTGCTGGTTGGAACATCAGGAAGACTAGTCGTTCCGATCGGTATCTCCAAGACATGGAGGCTATGCAAAAGATGAGTGTTCGAAGAAGTTATCGAAAATAAACTATATGAGAACAGATGTGAAGCAACTGTACGTGAAAGAAGAACAAAGTAAGAGACTTGTTGGTATTGATCTGTTTCGAGGTGTGTCAGCTTTTGCAGTGGTTGTTATTCATGCGAGTGCAGTGATGCTCTATTCCGATATCCCCACAGACCAATGGACAGAGTCACTGGTCCAATTAAGTCGATTTGCAGTTCCATTTTTCCTTGCTGCCTCTTTTTATTTCATGTCGAATAGTTTATATGTGCCTAAAAGCAGTACTTCTTTGCGCAAAAATTTCAATTCTAAATTTATGCGTCTCATGGTCCCCTATCTTTGTTGGACTGCAATTTATTCTTTCTCGCGTGCTGTTAAGCTATCAGAGGTGCCAAATGGTTTAGGCAAGTTGTTTCAAGATTTTATTGGTCTCATCTTTTTTGGTGGTGCTTCTATCCATCTTTATTTTGTTCCGCTCCTATTTTCAGGAAGTTTTTTAATACTCCCAGCTGGATATTTAGCAAAGAAGAAAATTAATGTCTTCACTTTGCTTTGCTTCTTTATAGCCAGCATCTTGATGTATGAATCCCTTATAGTTTCTGGTAACTCTTTTGAATTTGGCGATAACTGTCTTGAAAAGACGAACTCCTGTCTAGTTGCTTTTCAATCTTTCCAAAAGATGGTATTTTCTGATCCAAATGAAAATCAATTTTTGAGATTTATACTAGTTCAGTTTTCATGGCTTATCCAATGTTTGCCCTATGTCTTTTTGGCCATGATATTCAACCATCCTTCCATGAGGGAAAATATTTTTAAAATTGGTGTGCAATATGTGTCAGCAGCATTCGTTTTATTCCTAGCTTTCTCATCCTTTAGTGTCCTTAATCTATTTAGCATAATGTACTTCCCAAAAGCACTGTATGAACTTGGTGTCGCTACTTGTCTCTTGTTTCTTGCTATTACTCTGTCTGGGTATATTAAGGAAAGTAGAATTCTCATAAACTTGGGTACTTGTTCTTTTGGAATCTACTTCGTACACTACTTAGTCTTAATTATTTGCGAAATGGTATATTCAAAACTGGCATTAGGAACCTTAGGGATCTCCCCTGTCATAATACTGTTCCTTTTTAGCATAGTTGGGTTTGGATTTAGTTGGGGAATAGCATCGCTTTTGACAACAAGTAAAATAACATCTAAGTTATTGCTAGGTGCGTAGAAGTAATCAGTTCCGAACAAGGTACTCACACTATGGATGAATTCATTAAATATGTATTTCAAGACTGGCAAACAAATAAAGCTACAAGTGCAAAAGCGCGCCTTTCGTTATCTATGTTTCGTTTGGCTCAAAAACTAGGACGCTTACCTAAGCCGTTTTCTTGGATCTCCACTATTTACCGTGCCGTATACCAATTATTAGTAGAATGGATCTTGGGTATTGAACTTCCCTGGGATATTGAGTATGTAGGACCAAATCTAAAGCTTAATCACGGCCAAGCATTAGTGGTCTATCGTGAGACCATAATTGGTGCAAATTGTACCCTAAGACATTCCACAACTCTTGGGAACAAGAAGCTACCTGATGGTTCTTATAGCGCGTCCCCCAGAATTGGAAATAATGTTGATATCGGCTCTAATGTTGTCATTATTGGACCGATTACTGTTGGTGATAATGCTATAATTGGAGCTGGTTCGGTGGTGGTAAAAGATGTTCCGGCAAATGCTGTGGTTGTGGGTAATCCGGCTCAGGTGATTCGCTATTTAGGTTCTGTTGAAACTTTATCTTGATGCGGTAATTATATAGATGGCGGATTAAAATTGAGGGCACTTCGATAAATTGGTCTTATTGAGAATATCTTCGCCCTAATCGAGGATGGACAACGATGACATGATGGTTTCAGGCGTTGCAATCCTTAAGGAAATCTATTTTTCGAGGTGCCCTTGAATCTATACCTATGATTAAAATCTCAAATTAATCTAAATTTAAACATTGTTGATATAATTAGGTGAGCATATTTACACTTAGAAAAAAACCTGGTAATAATGTAGCCTAGTATTATGCCAAAAGTCTCTGTTATAATACCTGCATACAATTCTATGTCCTACCTCCCGGAAACCTTAGATAGTGTTTTGGGGCAAACATTTACCGACTTTGATGTCCTTATTGTTAATGATGGTAGTTCAGATAACATTGTGGAATGGGCCTCTGAGATTAAAGACCCACGGGTGAGATTAATTTATCAAGAGAATCAAGGCGTATCCGTAGCGCGCAATAAGGGTATAGTTCACGCCCAAGGGGGATATATTGCCTTTCTGGATGCTGATGATTTATGGGATCCTACTAAGTTAGAAAAGCAGGTAATCTGTCTAGATGATAATCCGTCCGTCGGGTTGGTTCATACTTCGATGGCCCTCATTGACCAGAATGGGAAGCCTACAGGCAGAGTTATGACTTCCGATGCTGCTGGTAGCGTATGGAAACAGCTAGTTGAGAAAAATGCAGTTGCTTGCTCTTCAGTGATGGTTCGTCGATGCTGCTTTGAAGCGGTTGGAGTATTTGATGAGAGATGTAAAGCTATTGAAGACTGGGATATGTGGATTCGTATCGCAGTTCAATACCCCTTCGCTGTGATCAAAGAACCACTATCTTACTATAGGCAACTTTCTACTAGCATATCTAAAAACTGTCAAGTCATGGAACAGGCTTTTCATTTGGTGATTGAAAAAGCATTCACATCAACTCCCCCTGAGCTATCCTATTTGAAGAAACGAAGCTATGGACATGCTAATCTTTGTTTGTCTTGGAAAGCATTGCAAAGTACAACTAAAGATTTAAAGCTAGCTGTTCATTATTATAATCAGGCTCTCATGCATAATCCTCAGTTGCGCTACTCCCAAGAATATATCCGCTTAAGTTTAGCGATATTGATGATGCGGTGGTTTGGGGCTGATATCTACGGTAAGATTTTGCGATTAGCCTATTCTGTGCGCCGACGTTTTCCTCTCAATGTACAATGACACTTGAAATTTAATTTTGCACGGGTGCCCTTGATTATTAATTTCTAATTGGGGGTGCTAAAGGTCCTCTTGGTTTGCCCCCGCCACCAATACTATTTGGTCCATTGTTGTTAACAACATGAAGTGTTTGAAATAGCTTCATCATATCGTCATAAAAGGGCCCAGAGGTCTGCTCAAAATTATAGCCATACGCAGTTTTGAACTCATCAAGAACGCCATTCTCTACCGCGAGATAATGGGCATCCCAGCCTGCGTCGTCCACGATATAAGCTCCATAGTCTTGTAGGGCCCGGAACAATTTTTTGCCCGCGGGAGTTTTCAAATCAAGACTTTTCAAAGTCTTTTGCGGGGGTATAGCTAGCAGTGAGCCAGGCATCAGATCAGGATTCGTTCCCCCATACTTTGGGTTGTCGTCTTTACGGCTCGCTGGCCAGCGAAACCCAGGATTTGGATAGTACCACTTCTTCCCCCATAGCAAGACTTTGATTGCATGACGAATGGGTGTATTCCCGATCAATTCTCCTAAGCGGACGCTACCTCCTAGGGCGGAGAGCCCAGAACCAAAATGGGAACCCCCGATGCCGGGTCCACTAATATTCAAATCTTCAGAGTAGTGATAACCGTAGAGGGGGCCTCCGGAAACACAGCGGGCTAAAGGTTCAAGTTGCACTAAAGTCTGACCATCAGGCATTAAAAAGGCAGCGGCGTTATTCGGGGTTGAGTAGGGAATAGCAGTAGCATCTTTGACGATGAGGGCATCAGGAACAGGGATGTCAGGAGCATAGGATGGGGTGTTACCGGCACAACGTTTGGTCCAAGCCCCTGGGGCATAGACTTTTCGTAGGGGATCCGAGTCCTGTGTCCTATACAAATATTCCTGGTCTGCCAACCAATGTTGCGCTTTCTGAATATTGGCGGGTACATACTGAGCACCGGCTCCTATCGGCCTATTCCAGATTGAGTTCTGAGCGAAAGGCCATAACCATTTATCTCTAGTGGCAGGAAATATTTCCCCCGCCCAAGCCCCTCTAGCACTCATAGGAAGAGAGCTGTTAGATAATGCTTGGATGGCTAAAAAAGTTGTGATTATAAGCCCACATAAAAATATCTTAGGCATTTTCATCCCCTTCTATAACACTCCACTCTCAGCTTAGTAGATCTGCTCCTAGAGAAAAGAGTTCCCAAATCCTTACGGCTATTTGATAGAGTGCACAACTCTAAATATTAGCTTCTATGAAGATAGTTTCTCTATCCGCTATGGCTAGTCAGAACCTTGTGCCTAGACTGTTTAATAAGTCTGAATTATCCTGATTATGTGCGTAACTGTTTCTGCATCTTCCGTCATGCCATGCTCCATGAACAAATTTCTGGCTTGCTTAAGATAAACCAAACTTTGTTTTTGTTTGCCTTGAGCAAAAAGGTTAAGCCCTAAATTTGCATACGCTGGAGCAAACTTGGGCTCAAGGACGATAGCCTTTTTGTAGGCAGCATTAGAGGTTTCAAATTCTCTTAGATTACCCAACGCAGTCCCCAAATTAAAGTAGGCTAAGGCATACTTAGGATTGAGGCGAATTGCTTCACGATATTCTGCACTGGCTCCTTGTAAGTCTCCCGCCCGACTAAGTACGTTGCCTAGATTGTTATGAAAGACTGGATTTTGGGGACTGAGACGCACTGCTTCTCTGTATTCACGAATAGACTCTTGGAATCTATTTTGGTCAGCTAAAACAATGCCTAAGTTACTATGTAATGCTGCATTTTCAGGTTCTAAATTTACCGCTTTCTGCAGGGCTAATTCTGCTCCTCTACTATCGCCCTGTTGGTAAAGCCTAAACCCTTCTCTGAGATAGGAATCAACAGTTTGGACCTCTGGAATATTTTCTTGAACCTTCGGTGAATCTGAGGTTGCAGCTATAGCAAAAGACGGCATTAAACCTGTTACGAGGCTTGTTATAAATAACGTACAGCAAATAACAATAGAAAGAGGAAGACGCCTAAGCATTCTTAAATCCTGAATGCATCCCTATACCTACATTCTAGAACATGGATATAAAGGCAACTCATGGGTGGTGACTTAAATATTACGAACTGTGTTGATTACTTCGCTAGCCATAACTTATAGAAATGCCAGATATTGTGTTTTGTTTGTTCGGATCGCCTATTCCCTGTGCTGACATGTCACAACACTATATAAAATAGAGAAGATCGTTACAGAAGTTAAAGATCATGCGTGTAGCCATTGCCGGAGGAGGACTAGCAGGACTCTCCACCGCCAAATACCTTGTCGACCAAGGGTTTCAGCCACTTGTACTGGAGCGTCGGGATATCTTGGGCGGTAAAGTTGCTGCCTGGAAAGACGAGGATGGGGATTGGTACGAGACGGGACTCCATGCCTTTTTCAAGGCCTATGCCAATATGTTGCAATTATTCAGGGAGCTCGGTATCGAAGACCGTCTGCAGTGGAAAGACCATGCCCTTATTTTTGCGATGCCCAATGCTCCTGGAACGTTCTCTCGCTATGATTTTCCAAAAATTCTCCCAGGTCCGCTTGACGGGATCGTCGCTATCTTAGGCAACAACGAAATGCTGACTTGGGAGGAGAAGATCAAGTTTGGCCTTGGTCTGATTCCGGCCATTATCAAAGGGCAGGAGTATGTCGAAGCAATGGACCAGTATTCTTGGACCGAATGGCTGCGCAAACAGGGCATTCCAGAACGGGTGAACCAAGAAGTCTTCATTGCCATGTCTAAGGCTTTGAACTTTATAGACCCCGATGAAATTTCGGCAACGGTCGTGCTCACCGCTTTAAATCGTTTCTTACGAGAGCAGAAAAGCTCAAAGATTGCACTCCTGGATGGAGCTCCGCCGGAAAGACTTTTACAGCCGATGATAGACTACATCGAGAAGCGTGGGGGTGAAATTCGCACCCAGAAAAATATAGAAGAAATTTTACTGAATGAAAAAGGCCAGGTGAGAGGCTTGCGCATGAGTAGCGGGGAAGTAATCACCAGTGACCTTTACGTCAGTGCGATGCCCGTGGACCCCTTGAAGTTACTGGTCCCTGAGCCTTGGCGGGAGATGACCTACTTCCAAAATCTCCAACATTTTGAAGGAGTTCCTGTCATTAATATTCATCTCTGGTTTGACCAGAAGTTTAACACCGTAGATCATCTACTGTTTAGTCGTTCAGACCTGTTGAGCGTCTATGCGGATATGTCTGTGGCCTGCAAGGGCTATGAAGACCCGAATAAATCGATGTTGGAATTGGTCTTTGCTCCTGCCAAAGATTGGATTTCTCGTCCCGATGAAGAAATCATTGCTGCTACGCTCAAGGAATTGGAGATCCTCTTCCCTGACCAACTTCCGCATAAGGCCAAATTGCTCAAATACCATGTGGTAAAGACTCCCCGCTCGGTCTATAAGTCCGTGCCAGGGCTGGAAAAATACAAGCCCAGCCAAAAGTCTCCCATCCCCAATTTCTTCCTGGCGGGAGATTTTACAAAGCAACCCTATCTTGCCAGTATGGAAGGGGCCGTATTGAGCGGTAAACTGTGTGCCATGGAAATCAGCCGTGCTTTTACAGCCAAGACCCCAGTTGCCCATGCCTGACCTGCAGAGGGCCTATGACGCCTGCCGTAGCATTACGGCGGAGTATGCCAAGACCTTTTACCTAGGGTCGATGCTTTTGCCCATGGCAAAACGAAAGGCAATCTGGGCTATCTATGCTTGGTGTCGTAATACCGATGAACTGGTAGATGGTACCGGGATGGGGACAGTCACGGTCGCGGATCTTGAGTGCTGGGAAGCCCGGACGCTGCGAACGCTCCAAGGTAATCCCCCAGAAGATAGTCTGGAAGACTTCGCCCTAGCCGACGCGGCTCAACAGTTCCCGCTCACCGCAGAGCCCTTTGTGGACCTGATCGCTGGCATGCGGATGGACCTGACGCAGAATCGCTACTCCACGTTTGCTGAATTAGAAACCTATTGCTACCGGGTGGCGGGTACGGTGGGATTGATGAGTGCCCAGATCATGGGCTATGTGACAGGGAAGGATGGGACGGAGGAAGCGATTGCTTTAGGGGTTGCCCTGCAATTGACCAATATTCTCAGAGACGTTGGAGAAGATTACCGCCGGGGACGGATCTACCTACCGCTAGAAGACCTCCGAAAATTCAGCTACAGCGAAGAAGACCTAGGCAAATACATCAACGACCAGCGCTGGAAGGCGCTTATGGAATTTGAAATACAACGGGCTTATAGCTACTACGAAAAAGCTGAGCGAGGAATCATTACCCTCCAGCGAGATTCAAGATTTCCTGTCTGGGCTTCCTTGATTCACTACCGCAAGATTCTCAAAAAAATCCAGGACAACCGCTACCAAAATTTTGTCCAGCGTGCCTACGTCAGTAAGACCGAGAAGTTTATCTCTTTACCTGCTGCTTGGTTAAAAGCACAGTAGAAAAGCCGGGCAAGGCAGTAACGTTGCTTGGCTAAATATGCTAAAACGATAAATCTTTATACACTACCCCTCAAACAATTTGCTACATTGATGCTACGCCTACAGTCTCTGTGGGCGGTTTTTGAATTTGCAAACATGGGAATTTTGTACAACCCAAACAGTAATCCCTGTCCTTTCGTTCGGAGCACATAGTCTATTGGTTAGTCGGTTTAAAAGAGCAGATCGGCCCCGTCAGGATGTCCCTGACATTAATGAGCGGCTTACCCGGTTCCCCACGGTTCGTTTGATAAATAGTGATGGCAGTAATCTGGGGGTCATGGATTCTCGGGATGCGCTTCAGGTAGCTCGTGAACAAGAGTTAGATATGGTGTTGGTCAGTCCCGATGCCAATCCCCCGGTTTGTCGGGTCCAGGATTATGGCAAGTTCAAGTACGAAAAAGAGAAACGTGCTCGAGAAGCCAAAAAGAATCAAATGCAGGTGGAGGTGAAGGAACTTAAGTTTTCCTATCAAATCGCCGACCACGATTATCAAGTCCGTTTGCGGGCTGCCCGTACGTTTTTGGCCAAAGGCGACCGGGTGAAGTGTACGCTTCGCTTCAAAGGTCGGGAAGCGCAACATGCAGCTATTGCCGAGCAACTGCTGACCCGTTTTGCTAAAGATTTAGAAGAGCTTGGTCAAGTCACCCAAAGACCGATGCAAGAGGGCCGTTTGATGATTCAGATCATCTCTCCCCTCGGCAAAAAGTCCTAGAGACGCGGTATATCGAAGGGTTTCTCGGCACGTGTACATGAGCTTCGCTTAGCGCCTGCCGGACACGACTACGCTCAACCCGCACATCGTGAGGGCTATAGAGTCTCAGGGTCCAGTATGTCCTGAGATTCGGTAGTCTCTGATTCTAAGGCTTCTCCTATAACGAAGACGCCCCCTCTGGTTCCGTCGACTCTAACTCTTTGGCCATTTTGAAATTTCTTGGTCGCCCCAGGAATATTCATCACAGCGGGCAACCCATATTCTCGAGCCACGATGGCCCCATGGGAAAGTTGCCCCCCCACCTCTGAAATCAGGGCACCAGCCTGAACCAAGAGAGGAGCCCACCCGGCGTCGGTGTAGGGGACGACCAAGATGGTTTCTCGATTGATGGTGTATGCCCCATGAAGGCTCGTCACGATTTGGACCGTCCCTTCTTTGATGCCTGGACTGCCTGGAATCCCTTGGAGCTGCGTCGTTCCATCCACCTGTTCTGCCTTTAGGGTCTCTGGTTCTACTGCTTCAGGGAGTACGTTTCCATAGACCAAGTTTGGGATCTGGGCTTGACAGTCGTGGTCGTACTGTTGGCGCCGGAGGGTAATGATCGGTTTGGGGTCAAAATGGTCAGGCTCTTGGGCTAGTTGACGAATTTCCGAAACTTCTAGAAAGAAAATATCACCTGATGCTGCGAGTAATCCTTGCTCTATCCAGCGTTCTTCCAGGTGCACCAAAATCCAACGGAGGTGGGCGAGCAAGCGTGCATAAACTTCGGCAATAGCCCCTTTTAAGGCTGCCCTGGGAGCAACTTGAGCCAAACGCCATTGCTCTAACTTCGTTTTCGGCTGTTCCTCTGGAATGGTTGAGTCCTCCAGCGTAGTCAGGGATAATTCCTCAACAGGTTCCACGGGTTTATTCACCACGAGCGTCGCGAAGAGGTCATACAGGGTTTGAGGCTTCTCTTTCCAGGTGGGAACTGCTATGTCCGTCCCTACTTCACTGAGATAGCCATATTGCTGAAGCCAGGCTTCCAATTCCTGGAGGATGGCCTTCCCCTCTGGGCTTTCTTCGAGCGTCGATAGTACGGCATTTTGTTGGAGTCCAGACGCTAGAAGCATACGGGCACGTTTTGCTAGGTCAGTGAGCGCTTTTATGGAAGCGACTTCTGGCAATGTAGTGCTGGCACTGCGGAGCCAAGGATCGGGTATTGCAAATAGCTTATTCCGCAGGGCAAAGCCCAGAGGGCCAAGGATGTTGTACAACGTCGCTCTCGTCAAGACAACCTGGATTTCTAGAATTTGCTGCCAGAGCTCTTGGGGGTCCATCCACTCATAGCGGAGTTTGTCCAATTTGCGGATCAGGGGGATGAACTGTTGTCTTTGATCTCGCTTAAATTGCTGCACCAGCTTCCGTTCTTTCTGAATGAGCTGCCATAGACCTGGGATGTTCTGGACCGTGGCTTTTAAGGGGGGACGGGTAAATTTTTCTCCGCGCACCAGAAAAGCTAATCCCTGTTCTGGTAGACCCATCCGCCGGAAGATGTCTCCGAGCAAGGTGGCATTAAAGTAGGCATGGCTGCGGTGCAGGGTTGCCGTTTGCTCAAAATCAAGTCCCTGTGCTCTTTCTTGGAGCACTAGCGTGAACAATTCTCCCCACACGCCACAGGTCAGGGGACGATTGATCGACCAAGTCAGCGGGCGGACGGCTCCAGGAATTACCTCGCTGGCAATCTTGCGGGTCCAGACTGGAACTAAGTTGGTAACCGGACGCGCTTGCAGGATCCAAACTTTAGCTCCGTCCCAGGCCCACTCGATATCTTGGGGTAAACCATCAAAAAAATTCTCAATGCGTTGGCCATAGTCTATGAGCTGCTTCACAGCCTCCTTGGGCAAAAATGTTTTATCTTTAGGCAACTCTGGCTGTTGATGGGCAATCCGTAAGCGTTGGGGGGTCTCTTTTCCGGATACGACGCCCCCTGTTCCGGGGCTACCTTCTAGGATGTAAAAGGGTTTTCCCTCGATCGGGTCTCGGGTGAAAAGAACGCCACTCCATTGGGCTTGTACCATCTTTTGGATCAGGACAGCTCCCTTTTTTTCCTTCTTTTCTACCTTGTCTTGCGCATAGGAGGCCTGGACCTGCTGAATAGCTTCCTCAAACTCTTTACGGGATGACACGTTCAGGATGGTCCGGTATTTTCCGGCGGCGGACTGATGCTCATCATCTTCTCCCAGGGCCGACGAACGAACGGCATAAGCGGTATTGAAGACAAAGGGAATCCGGATCGGATGAGACCAGTCTCTAGGAATCACCCAGCCCGGAGGCACCGGGAATCCGGCTTTCAGTAATTGGCCTAGCCGATACGCTTTAAACCCAACTTGTTCGGGAGAAAAGCTTTGTTGTAGTGAAGGGAGTTTCATGATGACTTTGGACGATTGTCAGAAGTTTTGCCCTGTAAAAAGCGGTGCATCGTTTTTGAACCTCGGTTCCCTCCTTGCTCTAGGTCCAGGTCATCTGCCATGTTGCGGTCCATCCACCCTAACAATAGGGATAAAACAATGGCTAAAACGACTTCCGAAAGGTTGCGTTCTATAACGTAAATCCAAAAGGGCAGAGATACGTAAATATACAGACGAGCCCAGCGACGGTTACGGGTCAAAAGGAATAATATTCCCCCAGAGGTCAAAGCCCCAAAAACGGTCAAAGGACTGTAGATTAACCCTCCCCAAAAAGTATTGGTAACGCCACCACCACCGCCCAGATTGCGTCCAAATACTAACGCCACCAGGCATGCTGATTCCCAAACTCCTTGTCCTGTGAGGATATGGGCCACCAGGACCACCCCCACGGAGCGAGCAATTTCCAAAATAACCGTCAAAATACCTGCAGTCACGCCCCCGTGATGGAATGCGGCAGAAACCCCAATGTTCCCCGTTCCTAGCGTCTTGAGGTCTTGACCGGTTAGGAGTTGCACGATCCACTGTGCGCAGGGGAGGTACCCAATCAAGATACTGAGCCCAGCCCAAAACCAAATCGCCACCGCATTTCCAGCTAATCTGCGTCCACCATAACAAACCTCCTCGATCGAGGCTTCATCCTAAGGCTCAGCAGTTACGCATTTTCACGTAAGTAAATTTAGGCCCTTGTCTTTCTAGGAGGCTCTTGCCTATATAGAGTGAGTCTTTGGGTTTTAGAAGGCTTGTTTAATCTAAAAAAATCTAAATTAGGTATTTCCCCTGAGTAATCGGGGTCCTCTTTTGGTCACTCTAAGTTCAGTAGGAACACGCAGCTTGACTTCAGGAGCATTTCTGTGAATAGCACATCCCAAATGATGCAAACCAAACTATTTGAAACTCCCCTAGGAATGGTTTCTTATACATATCAGGGTGTGAAGTCTCGATTCCAGACGGAATATTATTCCTGGCATGTGGTTCTGAAAACACTCGAAGGACAGATTCTGCGTACGAATCAAGCATTTATTCTGGCTTTAGGTGATGAGCCTGAGATAGAGGATGCTTTGCTTATGGCTGAAGCGCTTGTGATTCAAGACAGCGCCGATCTAAAGGCGATAGGTCGTTAATTTTCAACAGGACGAGTCACTTCTTCATCTTCTGGAAATGGTGCGTGATCCTGCGAAACAGCTTGATTTCAGCCTATCTATCACCGATGTAACGGTTATTCTGGTGTGGCTAATATTGTTTCCGATGCGCAACATTCTGGGCCATTTTCTTCACACTCTTAAGACATTCCGAATAATGATTCGTTTCCATCATCTATTCACTATGCTGTAAAGATAACCCACCTTTTGGGACAGTCCATATGGATGACCAAAGCCAGAAAAAATTTGAGAGTATAGAGCAGGCTCTAGAAGAGCTGAAGAAAGCTATGGCCGTGCTTCCTGCGCGGGTTTCTGAGTCGCTCAATCAGAAAGATTTATGTCCTCAACCTCAAGCAGGCAATCATACTACTGCTTACCGTCAACCTGAAAAGGACGTTCTTGGTGAAGAAGAAGAAATCACTTCTAAGTCCTCTACCAACGGCAAGTTGATCACTCCAGAAATCCAAGTCCAACGTCTTACGGCTCAGCTAACGGCTGCCTATAACCGGATCGCGGCCCTGGAAGAACAGCTGCTTTCCCGCCGGATCTCACACAGATCCAGTCAGTAGAACCTTCGCTATGACGTAAAGCTCCATAATAAAGGCTGGTACCGAGGAACCGTTGTGAACCAGCCTGCATCTCCCTATAAGTCTTTCAGTCTGCCTGGGGCGAAACCCCAGTACAACCCAGATAAACCAGGTCTTGTTGAACATATCAGCCTCAATCTCGATCTGGACCTTGAAGCTGAGTCTCTAGGGGGCCAGTGCAGGGTCCGACTGGTCACCTTAGAGGAAGGGGTGCGGTCTTTGACCTTGGATGCAGTCCATATGACTATCGGACGCGTTTACTTGGGAGCATCGCAAGAACTGACCTTTAGCCATGATGGGCAGAGGGTCTACCTGACCCTTCCCGAAGGGATGGCAAGAGGTACTGCCCTCGAGATCACCCTGGAATACTTGGTGGAAAAACCACAGCGCGGCATTTATTTCATCAAACCCAATGACCACTATCCGAATAAGCCTGTCCAAGTCTGGACACAGGGAGAAGATGAAGATTCGCGCTTCTGGTTTCCCTGTTTTGACTATCCTGGTCAGCTAGCCACCTCAGAGATCACCATCACGGTGCCCAAGCCTTATCAAGCGATCTCTAATGGTGTGCTGGCCAAGGTGACCGAGACAAAAAAGACCAAGACCTATCACTGGAAACAAGAACAGGTCCATCCCACCTACCTGATGACGTTGGTGGTGGGTATGTTTGCCGAGATTCAAGACGAGTGGGATGGAATTGAAGTGTCCTACTATGTCACACCTGGTCGGGAGGAAGAAGCGCGTAGAACGATGGGCAAAACTCCCCGGATGATTCAGTTGTTCTCTGAAAAATTTGGGGTGCGTTATCCTTTTCCCCGCTATGCCCAGGTCTGTGTCGATGATTTCATTTTTGGCGGTATGGAAAACACTTCTTGTACCGTACTGACTGACCGCTGTCTATTGGATGAGCAAGCTGCAAAAGAATACTGCTGGAGTGAAGACCTGGTCGCCCACGAACTGGTCCATCAATGGTTTGGAGACCTGGTCGTCATCAAGCACTGGAGCCATGCCTGGATTAAGGAAGGAGCCGCGAGCTATTTTGAAGCCCTCTGGCGAGAGCATGAGTACGGACAGGAGGACGCGGATTATTTTCGTTATTTAGATACCCATTCCTACTTTGATGAGGATAGTCAACGCTACCGCCGACCGATTGTCACGAATGTCTATAAAGAAGCGATAGAACTCTACGACCGCCACCTCTATCAAAAGGGGGCGACGGTCTACCATATGCTCCGCCATTACTTGGGAGAAACGGGGTTTTTTCGATTTATCCAAACCTTCCTGGAAGATAATCGCCACTGCACCGTGGAAACCGTAGACCTGCTCCGGGCTATTGAGAAAGCGACTGGGCGTAATCTGCTGCCGTTGTTTGAGCAGTATGTTTTTAAAGGAGGCCATCCTGAGTTCAAAGTCTCCTACAGTTGGGACCAAGAGGGTAGTTATGCCAAAGTGACAGTTCAGCAAAAACAGACAGTCAATGATCTGACCGTACTCTTTGACCTAAACATTCCGGTGTCTTTCAGCTTCCAAGATGGAACCCACAAGGTTTTCCCTCTCCATATCCACCAGACAGAGCAGACTTTTTGTTTTCCCCTAGAAGTGAAGCCTCTCTTCTTTTCCTTTGACCCCCGCAACCATATCCTCAAAACCGTAGAGTTGGAGGTTTCCGTAGAAGACCTGAAAGCCCAACTTCAAAACGACCGAGATGTCCTGGGCCGCATTTTTGCTGCCCAAGCTTTGGCTAAAAAGTCTAATCCTTCCGTGGTGAAGGCTTTAGAATCTGTTCTGTTGGATGAAACGGTTTTCTGGGGTGTGCGCGCTGAAGTAGCGAGTGCCCTGTCTGAGGCCAAGCGAGACTATGCCTGTGATGCTCTCCGGCAAGCGCTGCCCCAGGTGCAGGAGGGCCGGGTCTGCAAAGCTATCCTTACGGCCTTAGCCCCAGACCGGACCGAAAAAACGTTCAACGCCGTGGAGCTGTTCACAAAAGGGATCCCTAGTTATTTTGTGCGCGCGGCTGCGGCCAGAACGATCGGCAAAACGAAGCATGAAGAGGCTTACAAAGTCCTCAAAAAAGTACTGGAGAAGCAGGATTCCTGGAATGAAATGGTTCGCGCGGCGGCGGTAGATGGGTTGGCCGAACTCAAAGATAACGATAAGGCCCGTGATCTCTTGATGTCCAAAACCGCTTTGGGCATTCCCCAGCCTCTGCGGCTGGCCGCTATTCGAGCTTTGGGTCGATGGGGTGAAGGTAAGGACGACTCTAAAGTCTTAAATTGCTTGGCCGATATTGCTAAAGAGGGTTTCTTCTTAACTCGTCTGGCAACGATTGCATCCCTGAAATCTCTGCAATCTCCCAAAGCCCTAGCTTTGCTTCAGCAAATTGCCAGCAATGACCCCGATGGTCGGGTTCAGCGAACGGCTTTAGAAGCGATTGAAGCGCTACGAGCCTCCGTCGCCCAGAGTGAAGAAGTGAAAAAACTCCGCGAAGCGATTGAGGAGCTACAAAAAAACAATCAGGAGTTAAAAAGCCGTTTGGATATTCTCGAATCGAAATAGGCGTGACGAGAGAGACGAGAGAATAGATACTAATGTTACAAGTTGGGAGGGTAATTCGGTGGTAAACCCCTGTATTCTGGCACCGATTTTAGGTAATATTGCGTAGGCACGAGATGCAAATCACGTAATGACCCAAGATTACTACCATATCCTGGGTGTCCGCTATGACGCCTCCAAACAAGAAATCCGACAAGCCTATTTAAAACTCGCTCGGCAATATCATCCTGATCTGAATAAGGGGCCGGAAGCTGAAGAGTTGGTGAAGAGTATCAATCAGGCATACAACGCGCTCACGAACGATGAAACCCGTGCTCTTTATGACCAGGATTTAGATATTCCTCCCCCCTGGATGACGTCTTATGTCCGAGCTGCCTTGGTTCTTGTTTGCCTTGGTCTGTCTGGAGTCTTGACTTGGTATGGTTTCAGTCTGCAAAATCCTGATCTTGTGGCAGCCAGGCCAGGCCAGGGGGCTTCTCCATCTGTGGCTAAAATAGGCCCTTCGCCAAAATCAGTTGCTTTGGGATTACCGAAAGGTTCGGTTGCTTCGAAGACGGTTGCTTCCCCCAAGAATAAGGCGGCTGATAAGCAAAATACGGTTTCCATTGCCCCGTTGAAGATTGCTTCTGTTTCGCAAAGTTGGAACAAACCATGGCGTGCCAAGAAGCTAGCTTTTGTAGATTCAAAGAAAAGAGCAAAATCAGGGAGTCGAAAATCTATCTCTGAACAGTC
>Ga0208588_1000284_pt1 | contig 16522 bp, 16 predicted proteins | sample NGESurshal092012_8_FD_184483 | JGI IMG/M metagenome (GOLD analysis project Ga0208588, IMG submission 184483) | Arctic peat soil microbial communities from Barrow, Alaska - NGEE Surface sample 415-3 shallow-092012 (SPAdes) | ecosystem: Environmental > Terrestrial > Soil > Wetlands > Peat ...
CCCGGGATATGTGTTCATTCCGCTGAACTCCTGCGACGATTGGACTCAGGCGAAGAGGCTGGCGCGGCGGCTGCGAATATGAGTCAACCTATGGATGACACCGCCGCCTGATTTGCGCTCGCTCACTCCGTCCGAGAAGGACGCGTTGATCGTTGCGCTTCTGGCGCGCGTTGAAGAGCTTTGCGCGCGTGTCGCCGAGTTGGAAGCCAAGCTGGGTCTGCCGCCGAAGACGCCCGACAATTCCTCGACGCCGCCGAGCCAGGGACGCAAGGCCTCGGGCGAGACGACGAAAAAGCCGAAGGGCAAGCCGCATGCGGGCTCGCATCGGCCCTTGCATCCCAACCCAACGTCGAAGCGCGATCTTTTCGCCGCCTCCTGCCAGCATTGCGGAACCGACGTGTCCGGCAGGCCGCAATTCGCCTGCCAGGCTTACGACCATATCGAAATCCCCGACATCAAGCCCGACGTCACGCGCGTGACGCTGCATGGCGGCGCCTGTCCGGGTTGCGGTAAACGTTTCAAGGCGCAGGCGCCGGCTGACATGGCGCCGGGTTCGCCGTTCGGAGCGAACCTGCGCGCCTTGGTCATCTATCTGCGCTTCACGCAAGGGATCGCCTTCGAGCGGTTGGCGCGGTTGTTGTCCGACCTACTTGGCCTGGAGATCAGCGAGGGCGCGCTCGTCAACATGCTCGACGCCGCGCGCGACGCCTTCGCCGCGCAAACCAGCGCCATACGAGAGCGCCTGCTCTGTGGGACCGCCCTGCAATCGGACGAGACCGGCTTGCGGGTGGGCAAGAAGAACTGGTGGTTCTGGGTGTTCCATCACGACGACAGCGCCGTTTTCGTCGCCGCGCCGACGCGCGCCAAGAGCGTGGTCGAGCAGTTTCTCGGCGAATTCCGCCCGGATTTCTGGGTGTCAGACCGCTACGGCGGTCAGATGGGGTTTGCGAAAAAAGCCAATCAGGTCTGCCTCGCCCATCTCATTCGCGACGTCCAATACGTCATTGATGGCGGTGACGACGTGTTCGCGCCAAAACTGCGACACTTGCTCGGGCGCGCCTGTGGCATCGGCCGACGAAGGCCAGACCTCGCTGACGCGACTCTGAAAACCTATCAAGCAAGGCTCAACGCCAGCCTCGACGCCATTATGACGCTCCAGCCAACGCACGACGCCGGCATCAAGCTCCAGCGCGTCATCAAGAAAATCCGTCGCCATATGTTTGTGTTCGTGACCAACCGCGACATTCCGGCGACGAACAATGGCTCAGAGCGCGCATTGCGGCCTTGCGCCGTGTTCCGCAAGATCACCAACGGGTTCCGCACAGACTGGGGCGCAAAGCTCTACGCCGACATTCGTTCTGTTATCGAAACCGCACGCCGTCGAGCCATTGGCGCGCTCCAGGCCATCCGCATCACACTCGCTGGAGAGCCGCTCCTAGTGCAACGATTCAGTCGGAAGGTTCAGGCAACCGCCTGAGCTTTGCGAGGATTGTTTCCGCGGGTTTGGTCCACACGAAGGGCGTTGGATCGGCGTTGTGGCGCCGAATATAGGCGCGAATAGCGTCCTGGAGGTCTGCGACCGACTTGAAGACGCCGCGGCGGATGGCCCTGCGGGTCAGGACCGAGAAGAAATTCTCCACGGCGTTGAGCCACGATCCCGAAGTCGGGGTGAAATGGAAAGTCCAACGCGGATTGTCGGCCAGCCATTCGATGACCTTCGGGTGCTTGTGGGTAGCGTAATTGTCGACGACGGCGTGGATGACCTTTCCGGCAGGAACGGCGCGCTCGACGGCGTTGAGGAACTTGATGAATTCTTGGTGGCGATGATGCGGCATGCAGCGCCCGACGACCGTGCCATGGAGAACGTCGAGCGCGGCGAACAGGGTGGTCGTGCCGTTGCGCTTATAGTCATGGGTCATCGTCCCGCATTTGCCAGGCTTCAACGGGAGACCGGGCTGAGTGCGGTCAAGGGCTTGGATCTGACTTTTCTCATCGATCGAGATGACGACCGCGTGGGACGGCGGATCCATGTAGAGGCCGACGATGTCCTCGACCTTGGCGGCGAAGGCGGGATCCGTGGACCGTTTGAACGTGCGCAGGCGATGGGGCTGGAGGCGATGGGCGTTCCAAATGCGTTGGATGGAGCTTTGCGAAATGCCGACGGCTTTCGCCATCGCCCGTCCGGTCCAATGGGTGACGGCGCCCGGCGGTTCGGTGCAGGTCAAAGCGACAATCCGCGCAACGACGGCCGGAGCGATGGCCGGCGTGCCGGGCTTACGGGTCTTGTCGTGAAGCAGGCCGTCCACGCCTTCTTCGGCGAAGCGCCTCTGCCAACGCCAGACTGCCGGGCGGCTGACGCTGGCGCGCCGCGCCACTTCCAATACCGACAATCGCTCGCCGGAAAAAAGAACGATTTTGGCGCGCTGCACATGTTTAAAGGGACGGTTGCGATCACCGACGATCTGCCTGAGACGTTCGATATCTGCGGGATTCAGGAGGATGTTGACTGTCTGGGCCATGGCCGCAGACTCGCACGCATCCGAGACTTTGTGAATCCTATGACTGCCTCAGTGCACTAGTATTGGACGGCGATGACGCTGTTGGCGAATTCAATGACGTGGGCCTGCTTTTCCTGCTCGCTCAGGTTAGTCGCTCCTTTGACGATGGGGCAATAGGCGGCGATGAGATAGTCCGTGAGCAGCTGTTTTTCAGCCTGGGGATATTGTTGATGCATGCTTCCCAGGATTCCGGGGATCTGCGCCAGAACGTCCTTTGAAGCCAATTGCTGCTCCAAGCTTGCTGGCACTCCGGCGGCGCCGCCGAATGGCTTCAGCACAGGGCATTCGAGGGCACGGGCGACGGTGAGAGTGGAACCCAACACCAAGCCGACGGAAAGAATTTCGAACAGGTTGCGGTGAAGCGATTTCATGATTGTTTCCGTCTTGTCGAGAGTCGAGACCCTGATTTTAGACCGGGCATCTTCTTGCGCAAGCGCGAAAGCGCGTTAATGCAAAGATGTGATTCCGTGCTGCTCCAACGCCTCGATGACGCCATTGAAAATCAACCCGACGCCCATCGCGGACACAAAGAAGCCAACGATTCGCGTCGTCGCGTCGATTCCCATCCGTCCCAGTTTCTGTGTCAGCTTCGGGGCGAAGGCGAGCGAGAGATAGGTTACAAACATCGTCGCGATAATCGCTGCAGAGACGGCAATATACGAGCCGATTTCAGTGCTTGAGTTTTTGACCGTTGCGGTCATGCCGAGAATCGTGGCGATGGCGCCGGGACCGCACATCAGGGGCAGCGCGAGGGGAACGAAGGCGATGTTGGAATCGTCGGGAGCCCCTCCCGCAGGGATCAGGCTACCCTTCGACGCCGAAGGCGAGAAGAGTTCGAACCCGATCTTCATGAGGATGATGCCCCCGACAATCCGCACCATGCTCAAGGGAACGCCGAACAACCGCAAGACCAGATTGCCGAGGAACAAGAAAAAGAAACACAGCAAAGTCGCATAGAGGCATGCTCTCCATGCGACAACGCGTTGTGTGGTCTGATCCTTGCCGGAAAGCAGTTGCAGAAAGACAGGAAGGACCTCCAGCGGATTGATGATTGCAAGGAGTGTCGCAAAGGTGCTGAGGAATAGTGCTCCTTCAACTGTCATGTTCATTTTCAGATCCGCGTCTTATGCCGCCTGTTCAGGCGATTTTTTTGTCATGATGAAGATGGCAAAGCATATGACGCCAATGACGCCAAGCGCCATGAGCAGCGCCGAACGCTGGATCCATGCCATGCCGGGCACGGCGGCGATGAGCAAAACACCGACAAGCGCGATCCGCCATGAGCCGATCTGATTTCCCGCGGTGAAAAGGCCAAGCCCCAGCACGGTCAGGAGCATGAGCGCGATGGCGTCCGCATTGAGCATCGGCAATACGAGCAAATGCATCGACAGGAAAACGGCGATCCAATGCAAGGTGTCCTGCCGAATGGCTTTGATCCGTTCCTGATTGTTTTCGAAAGGGCCCCGCGCGAAGTAGCAGGAGAGAGCGAGAATGGGAACGACCACTTCCCAATACAAAAGCATTCGCCCCGACATAACGCTCGACAATGCGACGCCGACCACCGACAGGACCAACATCAGCAGATAGGGCCACTCATAGGCTAAAATTGCCGTAAGACGATGTTTTTTGCCGTCCGGGGCGAGCTCAGAAATATTGCTCATCGGTAATTCCCTCGATCATGCGAACCCCCTGTCCCAACCGTATGGCATCGCTCAAAGGAATTAAAGATGATTCGTGCCCCAATTGAGCGGTCGCGCCCAGTTTGGGCACGCAGGCTCGGCCGCTAGCCCAGCCGCAGCCGACGGCGGATGTCGTTCTCGTTCACGGCATCAAGTCCGTCGATAAAGGCGACCCTGAAACTGCCTGGACCAGAGGTCCGCTCCGACGCCATCTCGCCAACGATTCCGTAGATGGCGATGGCGGAGGCCGTGGCGGCGCAGTGATCGGTGGTCAAAGCGATAAACGCCGCGACGATGCCAGAAAGCGCGCAACCGACAGCGGTGACCTGCGCCATCACCGGCGATCCATTGCGCAACAGGACAAGCCGCTCGCCGTCGGTCACGAGGTCGACGGCGCCTGTCGCCGCGACGGTGCAGTTGAATCGCCGCGCCAACGCGATTGCCGAAGCGCGCGCGGCGCTTGTTTCATGCGCGCTGTCGACGCCCTTCGGCGTCGCGATTTCGTCGTGAAGTCCGGCGATCCGCGCCACGCTGATGATCTCGGATGCGTTGCCGCGAAGAACCGAAGGACGGTGCGAAAGCAACTGGAGAATCGCATCGTTGCGGAATTGCGTCGCTCCCGCGCCGACAGGATCGAGCACCCAGGGACGGCCGATCCGATCGGCAGCCGCAGCCGCAGCGATCATGCCGGCCAGGAATGACTTTGCGATCGTTCCGATATTGACGACGAGGGCGCTGGCGAGCGCCACGAATTCCCCGGCCTCCTCCGGCGCGTGGACCATCGCCGGCGAGGCTCCGATCGCGAGCAAGGCGTTGGCTGCGATATCCATCGAAACGAAATTTGTGACTGCCTGGACAAGCGGCCGCGACGCTCGCAGTCGGGCAAGAAGGCGGACGGACTCGTCAGCGACGGAAATGGTGGGGGAAATGATGGCTGCCTCCATGAAAATGTCTTCGCTCTTGCTCCGCGCCGGCGTCTCCGCCAAAACGATCTGCGCGGAGCCGCTCTTATAACTTGAAAACATTGCGGCGCCGCCGGATTTGAGGCCACTTGAAGCTTGATCCTTTTTATCTAGTCCTCGACAGCGCTGACTGGTGCGCGCGAATGCTTCCCTGCGGCGTAAGATTGATCCAGCTGCGGATCAAGGACCGGCCAGATGCGCATGTGCGCCGTGAGATTATCCGCGCCCGCGACCTTTGCGCCGCCTTTGGCGCACAATTCGTCGTCAACGACCATTGGCGGCTGGCCATCGAACTCGGCTGCGATTTTGTCCATCTGGGGCAGTCGGATCTCGAAGACGCCGACATCGGCGCCATCCGCGCGGCCGGGCTCAAATTCGGCGTCTCCACCGAGAACGAGCGCGAACTCGAAAACGCCCTTGCTCTTGGCGCGGACTGCATCGCGCTGCAGCCCATCTTTGACACCGGCTCCAAGAAGATCGACTGCCCGCCACGCGGCCTCCCGATGCTCCGCGCTTGGAAAAAACGCATGGGAAACCTGCCTTTGGTCGCCATCGGCGGCGTAACTCTCGAAGGCGCCGGGGCTGTTTACGAAGCGGGGGCCGACTGCGCCGCCGTTATCGGCGACGTCGCGGTCGCCGCCCAGCCCGAACAACGAGCGCGCGCCTGGGTCGAATTTACGCGAAGGCTGATGGCGTGAAGAAAACGCGTCAGCCATCTCATGGCCTTAGAGGGAGCGCGTCCTGGCGCAGGATTTTCTTGGCCGCCAGGCCGCGCTGCGGCTGACCGGCGTCGTCATACCAGACGATCGCGCCGGTGGCGCAGCGGTCGATCGCCTCGCGACGGGCCTCGCCGATGCGCGAGACATCGATCTGCGCCAGATTGTCGCGCACGGTCAGCAGGCCCGGGGCGTCAGCCACGCATTTGCCGCAGGCGGTGCAGGCCACCTCGCAGGCGGCCTCGGCCAGGTCGCCATCGGCCCGGTTGCGGCAGGCCACCCACAACCTCTGCTGCACGGGCTGTAGCGAAAACAGCCCCTTGGGACACGTGGCCACGCAATCGTTGCAAGCTGTGCACTTGTCCATGTCCACGGTGGGCAGGCCGTGCATGTCCAGAGTGATGGCGCCCTGGAGGCACACGGCAGCGCAGTCGCCGAGCCCCAGGCAGCCCCAGGCGCATTCCTTGCCGCCGCCGCTGACAACCGCCGCCGCCCGACAGGTCGAAAGGCCGACGTAGCGCGCACGCAGAAACGAGACATGGCGGCCGCCGGCGCAGGCCAGGCGCGCCACGCGCTTTTCCACCTCTCCGGCGTCGACTCCCAGAAAAGCCGCGATGGCGGCGGCTTGCGCCGGGCTGCTCACGGTGCAGAGCGCCGGAACCGCCTCGCCGGCCACCACCTTCTCGGCCAAGTCGCGGCAGCCCGCCAGCCCGCAGGCGCCGCAATTGCTCTTGGGCAGCAGCGCGTCCACCTCGTCGATGCGCGGGTCCTCGTAGACGAACAGGCGCCGGCTGGCCACGGCCAGCACCAGGGCCAGGAAACCGCCCAGGGCGGCCATGAACCCGCCCGCAATGCCTACGATGCCCAACTGTTCCAACCGATTGCTCCCACTTACGACCTCAGGCGGCCAGCGCCGGCAGCCCCGGCGTCTGCCAGCTTTGGCCGTTCTTGCCGATCAGCAGCGCGTCCACGCCCGGCAGCGTCGCGGCCAGCGCCAGCGAGCGCTCGACCCCGAGCACCATGAAGGCGGTAGAAAGACCGTCTGCCTGCAGCGCGTTGGGCGCGAGCACGGATGTGCTGGCCAGTTCCGTGGGCGAATCGCCGGTGGCCGGATCGAAGATGTGATGATGCAGGAAATCGGGCGTGAAGAAGGTCTCGTAGTCGCCCGAGGTCGCCAGCGCCCGTCCGTCCATGGCCAGCCGCGTCGCGAGCGCGCCGGGGTCGCGCGGGTGACGGACGCCCAGCATCCATGGGTCGCCGTGCTGCTTGCCGCCCAAGGTGTCGAACTCGCCGGCGTCGATCAGCGCGTGCTCGACACCGTGACGACGGACCGCCGCCAGCGCGCGGTCGGCGGCATAGCCCTGCGCCACACCGTTGAGTGTGACCGCCATGCCGGGCCCTCGCAGCCGAACAGCGTTGTCTGAGACATCCACCTGCCGCCAGTCCACCAGCGCGCGCGCCTGACGCAGGCTTTCCAGCGAGGGCAGGCCACCGAGCTCTTTGGATTGCGTAAACGCACTCCACAGCGGCTGCACTGTCACGTCGAAGGCGCCCTTTGTGCGTTCGGACAGGGTTTGGCAGAAGCGCAGCACTTCGAGCACCCGCTCGTCGGGTCGGGATAGCAGGCCGGTGCGGTTGAGCTCGACCAACTGGCTGTCGTCGCGGTAGAGGCTCATCAGCGCATCGACGGTCTGCACCTCGGCCAAAGCATCGGCGAGCGCGGCTTGCGCCCGGCCCGCGTCGGCATGCAGCACCAGCAGCGACACCGAGGCGCCCAGCGCTTGGCCCGACAGCGCATAGGGCTTCAGCTCCTGCGCCGGATCGCTCGACGCGAAGGCGCCGAACCGGGCCGTCGCGGCCAGCGCGCCGAGGCCCAACGAGGCCGAGATCATTTTGCGTCGATTCATCATCGAATCCTCCTGTCGGCGGCTTAGTAGAGCAGTTCGTGCCAGCGTCCGGCGGTCGCCAGATCGGCGCGCAGCGCGGCCCAGCGCTTCACCGAACCGGCTGCCTGCGCCAGCGCCGAGTCCACCTGCGGCAGCAGTAATTTCGGGCCTGCGATGTAGAGGTGGGCGCCCTCGCCCTGCAGCATCGACCACACTTCGGCGGCGTGTTCGATCAGGAGTTGGTCCAGCGCCGGCGGCTCGCCAAAATGCGGCCGCGGGCTCACGGCGGCGAAAGCCTGGAAGGTGGGCCGGTCGTAATAGAGCCCGAGATCGGCCTTTTCGTCGTTCAGATACAGCAATTCCAGTCCGCTGCGCGCGCCGTAGAACAGCCGCACCGGGCCTTGCCAGCCGCCCAACTCATCATAGATGCGGCGCACCAATCCGCGGAATGGCGCGATGCCGGTGCCCATGCCGATCATCAGCAGCCCGGCGCCGCGATCCTCAGGGATCGGGAAGGGATGCCCGACCGGGCCGGTGAACTGGATCTGACCGCCCACCGTCAAGTTGCACAGGAGGTTCGACGCCACACCGTCGTAGCGCTCGCCGTTGAATGAGTCGATCACATGGCACCGGCGCACCAGCAGCTCGAAGTGGATGGGCCCATCATCGGGCTGCTCCAGATCGGCGATCGAGTAGAGCCGCTCATGCCAGCGCTGGCCGAACTGGCCCGGCGCCAGCACGCTCAGGCACTGGCCGATGCGGCCGTCGAAACCGGCGTCGGCGACTGTGAAGCGCAGCCGCCGCACGTCCTCCGGCGACTCTGGCGCCGTAATGCGCTCGTTGGAGACCAGGGTAGCCGACCATGGCCGGGTGTCAGTGGCAGCCGAAGCTTGGGACATGGACGCCTCTCGAATTCAATCTGAACACATGGGGTGGAACGCCGCGCCATTCGCCGTCAGCACGCCGGGCTTGCAAGCAGTGTTGGCGCAGGACGCGCAGCCTTCGGTCGGCGCCGCAGCGGATCCGCTCGTTGCGGCCCGGCGCGCGGGGTTGGGGAGGGGTGCCGCTGCTTTGCCATGATCGTCGCCATGACCCTGGCCGCCGCAACCTCCGCCGACCAGCCGGAGCGGCCCGCTTTCGGGATGCTGCTCGGCCACACGGCGCGCCGCGCGCTGGACTTCGATCCAGGCCGCCATCAGCGCCATAAGGAGCCCCACGGTGGTGATCAGGGTGGTGAACATCGTCAGCCTCCCAGCCCCGCGAAGCCCATGAAAGCCAGCGACAGCACGCCGGCGAGGATCAGCACCAACACCGTGCCCTGGACCACCTCGGGCGCGTCGGCCAGCTGGACGCGCTCGCGCACGCTGGCCAGCAGCGTCAGCGCCAGCGTAAAGCCGATTCCGCCCCCTATGGCGAAGGTCAGCGATTGCGCGAAGTCATACTCGCGCGCGGTCTGGAACAGCGCCACGCCAAGCACCGCGCAATTGGTGGTGATCAGCGGCAGATAAATGCCCAGCGCCCGGAACAGCGCCGGATAGTGCTTCTTGACGAACATCTCGACCAGTTGCACCGCCGAGGCGATCACCACGATGTAGCAGATCAGCCGCAGGAACTCGAGGTGCGCCAGCGCCAGCACCCAGTTCAGCAGATAGGCGCTGACCGAGGCGATCACGATGACGAAGCTGGTCGCCACTCCGAGCGGAAAGGCCACCGCCACGCTGTGCGTGACGCCGAGGAAGGGACACATGCCCAAAAACATCGCCAGCACGAAATTGCCGGAAAGAATGGTGTTGAGCAGGATTTGTCCGAGTGATTCATGCGCCATGGCAAGCTCCGGAGTTTGCGACGGGCGCCGCCCGCGTGGCGCCCGCATCCCGCGCCGCCAGGCGCCTGCGCACGATGGCGAAAAGCAGGAGCCATCCGGCCATCACGAAGAAGCCGCCGGGCGGCAGGACCATCACCACCCAAGGCTGGAAGCCGGGGCCGAAAAGGGGGATGCCGAAGAAGGCGCCGGCGCCCAAAATCTCACGCACGCCGCCGATCATCGTAAGGCCCAGCGTGAAGCCCAGGCCCATGCCGATAGCGTTCAGCGTCGCCGGAATCGGCGCCGCCCGCGCGGCGTGCGCCTCGGCGCGGCCCAGCACCAGGCAGTTCGCCACGATCAGCTGGATATAGGCGCCGAGCGCCTCGTAGAGATCGAGGCTGATGGCCTGCACCGCATAGTCCACTACGGTGACGAAGGTGGCGATGATCACGATATAGGTGGCGATGCGCACCTCCTTGGGGATCAGGCGGCGCAGAGCCGAAACCAGCAAGCACGAGGCCGCCAGCACGAAGGTGGTGGCCAGCCCCATCGAGATCGAGTTGATCGCCGACACGGTAACGGCGAGGGTCGGACACATGCCCAGCACCATCACGAACACCGGGTTGCGCCGCCACATGCCTTCGGTGAACTCCTCCCATTGGCTGGGAGGCGCCATGCTGAAGGCCGCGGGGGACGGACCGCTCATGATTTTTCCCTCAATTGATCCAGCCTGGGGACGAGGCGCGGCAGCAGCAGTTGCGCTGCGTCGTTGATGCCCTTGCCCACCGCGCGCGACGTGACCGTGGCGCCCGAAATGGCGTCGATCTGCCAGGGTTGTGTCTTGACGCCGTGCTTGACCACCTTGACTTCGTTGGCCAACGCCGAAAGGTCACCCTTGAGCCGCACGTCCAGCGCCTTGAAGTTGGAGATAAAATCCTTGTCGGTGAGGATCTTGTCGCCGATGCCCGGCGTCTCGCGCATCGACACGACGCCGATGCCGACGATGCAATGACAGGACTCGCTGTAGCCGAACATCACGCGCACCAAATCGGCGTAGCCCTTGGCGGCGCCTTCCGCCGCGATCCCTGCGAAACGGCCCCCGGCGTCGTAGGCGGAGAAGAAGCGCAGCGCCCCCGGCGGGGGATCGCCGCCGCCTGCCGGAACGATTTCGCCCGTCGGCAACGCCAGATATTCTTTCACCGAGCTGGCGTCCGGCAGCACCTTGAACACCGCCCGCTGGGCGGCCAGCCGCCGATTGTCCTTGGCGCGTTCCAGTGTGGCCAGATAGCTGGCGACGATGATCACACCGCAGATCGCCGACACGACGCTCAAGGTGCGCAGCAGCGTGAAAGTCGAAGTGGCCTGAGCCGGCTCTGCCGGCGCCGGCGATTTGGCCGGCGCGTTCATGGCTGCTTCTCCTTGCGTTTGACGGCCGTGCCGAAGGCCACCGGCTGGCTGACGCGCTCGATCATCGGTGTCGCGGCGTTGCCGATCAGGATGGCGTACATCACGCCCTCGGGTAGGCCGCCCGAATAGCGGATGATCACCGTCAACACGCCGATCAGCGCGCCGTAAAGCCACATGCCCTTGGGCGTGACCGGCGAGGTGACCATGTCGGTGGCCATGTAAACGGCGCCCAGCACCAGTCCTCCCGAGAACAGCACGAACAGCGGATCGGGATAATGGTGTGGATCGATGGCGAACATCACCGTGGCCAAAGCTGCGGCGCTGCCCATCACCGCGGCCGGGATTCGCCAATCGAGATAACCGCGCACTGCCAGATAGCCGCCGCAAAGCAGGATCAGCAAAGGCGAGGGGCCGATCGACATGTGCCCGGAAACGGAGGTCAGCAGGTCGAAGCTGCTGGCGACCACGCCCTCGAATTTCCACCGTGCGAGCGGCGTTGCGCCGCTGACGCCGTCCAGGTGCGAGGCCAGCAGCCACGCCGACGTGTCCTTCGGCGCCATGAAAGGCCACGCCAGACTGGAAGGGATGAACTCGGTAAGGCGGCCGGGCATGAAGGAGGGTGTGTAGCTGGCGATCGCCACCGGAAAAGCCGCCTGCACGAAGGCGCGTCCCACCAGCGCCGGGTTGAACAGGTTGTGCCCGACGCCGCCGAAGATCGCCTTGCCCAGCGTGATCGCGATAAAGCCGGCCACTGCGCCCATCCACAGCGGAAAGCCGGGCGGCAGCGACAGCGCCAGCAGCAGTCCGGTGATGACAGCCGACCAGTCGCCCAGATCGCCAGACTGCCTGCCGAGTTGAAGGAACAAGGCTTCGGCCGCGAGGCAGGCCGCCGTGACCACGATCAGCGAGGACAGCGCCGAGACGCCGTATTGCCAGATGAAGAAGGCGCAGACCGGCAGCAGCGACCACACGACGTTGCGCATGATCTTGACCACGCCGTTGTCGGCCTTGATGTGCGGCGCGGAGCGGATTTCGACCCTCATGCCGCTTTCTCCGAGCCGCGCAGCACCTGCTTGGCCACGCGGAACTGCTGGACCAGCGGGATATTGGCCGGGCAGACATAGCTGCAGGAGCCGCATTCGAAGCAGGCGCCCAGCCTGTAGGTTTCGGCCATTGCGTCATATTGGCGCTTGGCGGCCAGCATGCCCAGCATGGACGGGTTCAAACCCATCGGGCAGCTTTCGACGCACTTGCCGCATTTGATGCAGGGGAAGCTTTTCCGCTCGGCGCGCGGGGCCAGATCATGACCGTGAAACACCAGAATCCCGGAAACGCCCTTGGTGATCGGCGCGTCCAGGCAGGCCACGGCCTGACCCATCATCGGGCCGCCGAAGATCACCTCGACCGAATCAGCCGGCGCGCCGACGTGCTCCAGCAGAAAGCGCAGCGGCGTACCCATTGGCACGAGATAGTTGCCCGGCCGCGCCACCGCTGTTCCGGCCACGGTGATCACGCGCTCGATGAAGCCGCGGCCGCGCGGCATAAGCGCGCCCATGCTGGCCAGCGTGGCGACGTTCTGCACATAGGCGCCGACCTGATACGAGCGTGAGTCGGGCGGAACTTCTCGGCCCAGCAGCGTTTTGATCAGCATTTCGCCGGCGCCCTGCGGGTATTTGGTGGGCACGGTCTCCACCGTCACATCGTCGCCGGGGGGCAGGCAGGTCTGGATCGCTTGGCGGATGGCCTCCACGGCGTCGGGCTTGTTGTCCTCGACGCCGATGATCGCGCGCGGGTTGCCCAGCAGGCGCCGGGAGATGGCCACGCCAGCCAGGAGATCGGACGCGCGCTCGACCATGATGCGATGATCGCTGGTAAGGTAGGGCTCGCACTCGCAGCCGTTGACCACCAGCGTGTCTACCGGGAATTCCTTCGGCACGCGCAGCTTGGCGTGGGTGGGGAAAACGCCGCCGCCCAATCCCACGATACCAGTGCGCTGCACGGCGGCGATCAGTTCGTCGGCGTCCATGACGGAGAGATCCCGCGGGTCCTCCCACTCGACGGCCTGCGGTGAGCCGGGGTGAACCTTGATGATCACCGAGTCCGTCCAGGGGCCGCCGGAGGTCGGATTCAGTCGAATAGCCTCGACCACGCCGCTCGCGGGCGCGTGGTGCGGCGCCGAAACAAACCCGTCCGCCTCAGCCAACGGTTGCCCGCGCACAACTTCCTGGCCGACCTGCACCACCGGCCTCGCGGGACGCCCGACATTCTGCGACAGAGGCACGATCAGACGCGGCGCAAAAGGCAGACGGCTGATCGGCATCGCCGCCGTATCCTTGTGCTGAGGCGGATGAACGCCGCGCGCGAAGGCCTCGCCGCGAAGAAAGTTGAGCAGCTTCATCGCGGCCTCAGTTGTAATTCGCGGCGCGCGCCCGCAGTTGGTCCAGCCCAGGCTCGGCCGGGTTCCACGGCGCGCCGGGGTGCAGGCACTCGGCGGGGCATTTCTCGGCGCTCTTTACAATGTCGACGAATTTCGAGGCCTTGGGATTGACCACGACCGCCTTGCGCTCGGCATTGAAGTCGAAGACGCCAGGGGCAAGATTGATACAATCGCCGCAGCCCGAACACTCGGGCGTCTCCACCCAGCAAGGGTCATAGTCCGGCAAAGCGCTGTCGGCGGGCGACGGCGTCGTGACGGTCGGCGCCATCGCGGCAGCCGGCGGCGTCGCAGCAGCGGGCGCCCTCGCGGGAGCCGGCGCCATCGCGCCGTTGAGACCGAGGCTGGCGCCGATGCGTTGCATCAGGTCGGCGCGAACGCGCTCGGTCACGAGGGCCTCGTCCACCGACGCCTGCGCCGCCAGGTCCTTGAGTTGGCGCCAGAACTGAAGCCGCTCTTCGCTCGCCCGCACCAGTTCAGCGGCCACGATGAGCCGCATCAGTCGACCCTTGGAGTCGGCAGCCCAGATGTAGGGGAAGCGGCCGCTACGTTGGTCGGGAGGCGCCGCCAGCAGGTCGGCCAGCGGGATCATCGCGTCGTTCCAGGTTTCCGGCGGCGCCTTGCGGAAGTGCTTGCCGAACCGCGCCTCGGTGGCGGCGAAATCGGCGAAGGTCACCGGCAAATCGAGCCGCGCCTTGGCGCCAGCTTCGTCAAGATACTCCAGCGCATAGACCGGCCAGTCGGAGCTGGCGGCCGGGTTGCCCGCAAGGCTCACGCACTCGCTGAAGGTTTCGCCCGCGTCAGGGTCGTAGCGGAACAAGGGGTAGGCGCGGCTTTCGACGGCCAGCTTGCTCTGCGCAACGCTGCGGTCGTCGCCCACCCCGTGTTCGGGCGGGCACACCGCGTAAATATTGAACAGCGCCGGCCGACGGCTGTTCAGGCCATCGATATAGCCCTCCAGCAGGTGATTGACATGGGCGATGGTGCTTTGCAGCACGAAGGCGCTGCGGTGCGCCATACCAATCAGGCTCATCTCCTTGCGGATTTCGCTCTTGCCGTGGCGCGCCTGCCCATAGGGCGCCATGTCGGACACCTGGCCGGTGAAGCCCGAGGTGCAGGCCTGGCCGCCCGTGTTGGAGTAGAGCTGGGTGTCCACCACCAGCACCTTGATCGGCTTGCCGGCCATCATCATGCGCGACAGGTTCTGGAAGCCGATGTCATACATCGCCCCGTCGCCGCCGAGGCTGACCACCGGCGGGCACAGCGCCCATTCGTCGTCGCTGAACTGCTCCCAGCCGAAGCGGTTGAAGAAGGCGCGGTCGCGTTCCTCAAGGTAGGCGTCCGAGAGCTCCATCTCGGCCATGCGCACGGCCTTGAAGCCCTCGGCCATCTTGACCATGTGGCCCTCGAACAGGCCCATCGCCACCGACGGCGAGTCCTGGAACAGGTGCGAGGTCCAGGGGAAGGGATAGGGGTGGTAGGGGAAAGTGCTGCCCCACACGGAGGTGCAGCCGGTGGAATTGACCATGCCCATTGTCGCGCGGCCACGCTGCGTGGGGCCTTCGACATAGCGCCAGCGCAGGTCCTTCAGCGCCTCCAGCAGTTGCGCGTTGCGCTTGACCCAGGCCGGGTCCAGCGGCTGCGACGGTTTTCCGGCGCCCAGAGACGCGGCCAGGGTCGACAGGGTCAGATCGTGCGGCAAAATGTCGTCCACGGCGCGCGCGACGGCGCCTGTGTCGGACAGGTCCACCGCCTGCGCCAGCCGCAGCCGTATGTGCTGCTCGAGGCGCTGGATCAGATCGTCGAGCCGCGCCACGAAGGCCTTGGCCCGTGGCTGCATCAGCGCCGCCACGGTGCTGGTGAAAAGGTGGATCGACGTTTTTTCGCCGCAGCCGAGACACGCGCCGTCGCCACAGTTCATGGCGTTGTAGCTGCTCTTGTCGAGCAGCAGCGTCTCCAACGCGCCGATCTTCTCGTCCAGGCTGTCGATGCGGCTGAAGTCGCTGGACGTCGTGGGTAGGTCGAGCCAGAAGCTCCAGTCGCGGCGCATTATGGTGACCGACTTCTCGGTCTGGGTCGACATCCTCAGCGCGTCGTCCTCGCACACCTCCACGCACAGCGCGCAGGCCTTGCAAGTCAGCGGATTGACGGTGATCGAGAATAATCCGCCGCCGCCCGGCGCCTTCTTTTCCTTTTGGCTCCAATACGGCTTGGTGGCCGCGAAGGCGAAGTCGCCCAACTCGGCCTTGAGGAGCTCGAACTCGGCTTTCAGGTCGTCGCGCTCCGCGGTAGGCGCTTCGGCGACGACGCCGGCGATGGCCTGGTCGATCAGCGGGCGAACGGCCACGCCGTCGTTCGGACCGATCAGCGCGCGCAGCTTGCGTTCGGCGCCGCGCAGCGCCCGGCGCAGGAAGCGAGTTGGCGCGCCACCGCGCTCCACGCGGTTCAGCGCGGTGGCGAACACCTCGCTCACGCTGTTGACCAATCCGGGCAGCGCGCTGTCGGGGCAGGCGGTGTAGCATTTGCCGCAGGCGGTGCACTTTTCGGCGCTCCACTCCGGGTGCTCGAAGCGAATGCCCGTCATGTCGCGGAAAATGCCGGTGGCCGCAGGCATCAGCGAGGCGCCGATGAAGGGATCGAGCAGATTATCGTTGCCCTTGCCGGTGGCGTAGAAGTCGCCGGTCTGCTCCCAGAAGCGATGAAGGTCGGCGACCGGCGGCAGGGTCTTGGCGTCGCCACCCGGGCAGCGCTTGAGCATGATCGGCAAGCTGCTCCTGCCGCTAGCCTTTGCTGGGGCGCCCACCGTCTTGTCAGTGATTTCGTGGATCTCCTGATAGCCGCGCTTGACCACCGTGAGATTGTTCTGCACCACGCGCGCGCCCTTGGCGCCGAACTTGGAGTCAAGCTGCTTCTCGATAGCGCGGAACAGTGTTTCCTCGCTCAGGCCAGCATTGGCGCAAACCGGCGAGGCCGCGAAGAAGGCACCCTGGAACGCGTTGCCCTGCATGCGCAGCTGCAGTTCGGCGCTGCCGGCCTCCTCGCGCGCGATCTGGAAGGCGTCGAGGTAGTAGACGCG
>Ga0208588_1000289_pt1 | contig 16396 bp, 14 predicted proteins | sample NGESurshal092012_8_FD_184483 | JGI IMG/M metagenome (GOLD analysis project Ga0208588, IMG submission 184483) | Arctic peat soil microbial communities from Barrow, Alaska - NGEE Surface sample 415-3 shallow-092012 (SPAdes) | ecosystem: Environmental > Terrestrial > Soil > Wetlands > Peat ...
GCGGCATCCGGGTCACCGAAAAGGCCCCGTCGGACACCGACCAGCACGAGGTCGGGCTGGATCCGGGGATAAGCTTCAAGGAGTTGTGCGGCGCCCGCTGCTCTGGTCATTGCGATCGTCGGACGGATGGTGGCCAGGACGCGGGTGAGGGAATTCTTGGCGCCGTCCTGTTCGTCGCAGATCAGCACGCTGTGAATGTCGACCCAGGTCGGCGGCCTGGGACGAATCGTGGTGATCACCGGGGCGCCGCCCGCGGTCGGGGTGAGAGTCGCGGAAGCCGGGCGTGTGCTGGTGACAGCGGAGTCAACGACGTGCATAGTTCCCCCCATCTGTCACAGACAGTACAACCCAAAGCCAAAACTGTATACCCAGAGTGATGTGAAACGGGCCATCGCCTTTATCTCCATACGCCGGGCCGGTGTTACAAGAGGCCGCCGGCCGGTTCTGCGGCCATGCTGGTAGTGGGGATGGGAGGGATCGAGCACATGACCGAGCCGCGGCCGGAAGAGAATGCTGGGTCGGACGATGCCGGCGCCGAGCAGCTGGCCGGACCGCCCGCGGCGGCGAAAGGTGTTGCGTCCGCGTCATCCCCGGAGCGCGCCAATAGTGAGCATCCGGCGACGGTGCCCGCCGAGGATTCCACGGACCAGGTGACGGAGTCAGCCGACGTCGTCCGCACGCGGCGAGGGCGGCAAATCGGCGCCTGGGTGATGCTCGTCGCCGGAATTCTCATTCTGGGCGGCACCGCCTGGGTGGGATGGCGGACGTATCAGGCGTACAGCCACCTGAAGAATGCCTCCGCCGCGGTGAGCCAATTGCAGGATCAGCTGAAGGACGTGTCCGCGATCGACTCCGCGGCGACCGCGGCCACGGTCGCGCATCTGCAGTCGGAATCCGCTGATGCCCGCGCCGCGGTGGACGACCCGGTGTACCGGGCGGCCACCGTGCTGCCCTGGCTGGGGCCGAACCTGGATGCCATCCGCGAGGTCACCGTCACCGTCGACGGGTTGTCGACCGATGTGATGCCGTCCCTGGTGGATCTGGCGGGCACACTGCGGCCGTCGGAATTGGCGCCGAAGAATGGCGCCGTCGACCTGGCGCCGATCGAGCAGGCATCCGCTGCGTTGCAGCACGCCGATGCAGCGGTCACCGAGTCCCGGGAACGCATCGCCGGGATCGACCGATCGGCATTGGTCGCGCCGATCGGGGACGCGGTGGACAGCCTGTCGGCGAAATTGGATGCCGCAAGCTCGGTGACGGGAACGGGGGCCCGGGCGGCCCGGCTGCTGCCGCCGATGCTCGGCTCAGAGAGCCCACGGACCTATTTGGTGGTGTTCCAGAACCTGGCCGAGCCGCGTGCCACCGGGGGCATTTTCGGCTCCTACGCGCTGATCACGGTCGACCAGGGAAAGGTGACCGGCGTCGACAACGGGACACCGATCCGCACGCTCGGGATCTTCGACCCGCCGATCGCCCAGCTGACCCCGGACCAGGTCGCGATGTACACGCAGCGGCCGGCGATCTACCCGGCCGACGTGAACCTGACCCCCGACTTCCCGACGGCCGCGGCGATGATCGCGAAGATGTACACGGCCCGGACGGGGACGAGCGTCGACGGGGTGATCGCGATCGATCCGGTGGCGTTGTCCTACTTACTGGAGGGGACGGGTCCGGTCGACGCCGGTGACGGGGTGGTGCTGACCCCCGACACCGTGGTGCCGGTGTTGCTGTCGACCGCGTACCAGACCTTCGACGACGGCTCCGGCAACGCGTCACGGGACGCGTTCCTCGCGCGAGCGGCGGGCGCCGCGTTCGGCGCGGTGATGTCCGGTGACGGTGACGCTGGGAAGATCATGAATGGGCTGGAGCGGGCCGCCGGCGAACGCCGCCTACTCGTCTGGACCACTGAACAGGCAGAACAGTCGGATCTGGCCGCGACCGAACTGGCGGGTCAATTGTCGACCGGTACCGCGGCGCCGTCGATCGGCGTGTTTCTGAACGACGGTCGGGCAGACAAACTCGGGTACTACCTGGACAACCAGGTCGACGTGAGCGCGGGAAACTGTCGCTCGGATGGCACCAGGGAAATCCAGGTCCGGGTAACGCTGAGCAACGCGGCACCCTCGGAAGGATTGCCGAGTTACGTGACCGGCCTCAATTCCCCCGGCGATCCTTACGTGTTGCAGACGAATGTCTCCCTGTTCGCACCCGTTAGTGGCAGCCTGCTCTCTGTGACAAAAGACGGCCAGGTGAAGGGGATCGCGCGCGGACAGGAGGGCACGCGTGAGGTCGGATCTGTCGGGGTGAAATTGGAGCCAGGCCAGTCGACGGAGGTGGTTTTCAGGCTGGCGATGCCGGAGTCTGTCGACGAGAACGTCAACATCACGCCAACTCTCGCGCTCACACCCGGTGTCAACCCCTGGAGGACGTCGATCGAGCACCTTGAAGGTTGCTCGTTGAGCGCCGAATGAACACGGATGTGCGACGACGAACGGATCGCATTGGGTGATCACTCGCGCCATGCTGTGATCCACATCACATCGACTCGTTCGGGGGATTTCGCTTTCCCGGTGTACCCGTTGGGGGCGACTCTCGGGCTCAGGGTAGTCAAAATTCTAGTGGTGAAGTGGGCCATTAGAGGAGCGGTACGCACGACCTTCCTGTCGGTGAACAACCACAATCGGAACTGGTGCACCAGTATGAGTCGAGTCCTATGCTCAGCGGGAAAGGCGTCATACCCACCGGCGGGGGCCAGGGGTTCGTACACCACCTAGCGGGATGGACCGTGAAATGATGCGCAAGTTCTTCGTCATCGTCTCTGCAATCGTTATGGGCCTGTTCGCTGTGGGCGGGGTTGCCGCCGCCGCGGCACCGTATGCGCCGTCGCCTCCGGTTTCGGTGACCATCAATGTCGGCGGGGACGTCAACGGCAACATCATCGTCATCGTCGGGAGCACGATCATCTTCTCCGGGGACGGCTTCGACCCGATCGAAGGCATCGCCAACGACGTCTTCTATTCCGGTCCGAGCGGTCTGCGCAGCACCGGGGCGCTGGCACGCTTGTCGGCCCCGGCCCACTTGGTAGCCGCGGGCAATCCGAACGGCCACTTCGACAACGAGATCACCCTTGACCAGGTCGGCACGGCCACCCTCGTCGCAACCGGAAACAACAGCGGGAAGTCCGCCAGCCTCACGGTCCACGTCCTTGCGGTCGGCTCGACCACTGCACCCGGGACCACAACGGTGGTAGGCGGCGGCGGATCCAACGTGGCTGCCGGGTCCGACGGATCCGGCTTGGCCAGGACCGGCGCCAGCATCGCCGGCCCGCTGGCGATCGGGTTCGTGGCGTTGTTCGCCGGGCTCACGCTGCTGTTCTTCGGAACTCGCGGCGTGCGGCAGCGCAAGAATGCTCGCGCAGCGAACTAGACACCTTCGTTCATCGATGCGGCAAGCCGCCATACGCGAATAGAGCCCGATGTCTCGTATCTTCCTCTCGAAGGCCGACGTCGGCAGCAACGAAGAGCAGTACGTTCTCGCTGCGCTGCGCTCCGGCTGGGTGACGCCTCTTGGGCCCGACGTCGATGCTTTTGAGGCTGAAATGGCTTCGCGCATCGGAGTCGCTGGTGCTCTCGCCTTGTCCTCCGGAACAGCCGCTCTGCATCTGGCATTACTGCAGCTCGGGGCGCGTCCCGGCCGGGTCGTCGTCCTACCGTCAATGACTTTCATAGCATCCGCAAACGCGGTCATGTACACGGGCGCCACACCTGTCTTCGTCGACTCTCAAGCCATCGATGGCAATGTCGACCCGCAGCTCCTCATCGATGCAGTCGACACGCTGATCGAAGAAGGCCAGTCGATCGCGGCTGTGATGACCGTGGATCTGTTCGGTCGCTGCGCCGACTACACCGAGATCGAAATCGCTATGGCTCTGCGTGGCATTCCGATTCTTGAGGACGCCGCGGAAGCGCTCGGCGCACGAATCGCCGGCAGGGCCGCGGGATCGTTCGGCAATGTCGCGGTGGTGTCCTTCAACGGGAACAAGATCATGACCACCTCCGGCGGTGGTATGCTGCTCAGTGACGATATGCGCCTTATAGAGCGGTGCAAATATCTGTCGACCCAGGCTCGCCAGCCCGCCCCCTATTACGAACACACCGAAATCGGCTACAACTATCGAATGTCCAATATCCTGGCGGCATTGGGACGCGCTCAGCTGTCGCGGTTAGAGGAGATGATCGCTCGACGTCGTGCAATCAGACAAATGTACATCGATGAACTTGGCAGCGTTCCGGGACTTCGGGTCCTGTCACATGGGTCGCCGCGTGGTGTCGCCGACGACAACTGCTGGCTGACCAGCATCGTCCTGGATCCGACCACCGTAACCCCTCGTGCTGATTCGGTCATAAAAGCGCTCGACGCACAGAACATTGAAGCACGTCATCTGTGGAAGCCAATGCACATCCAACCGGTCTTCAGCAAAGCCCGAAGGTTCGTCAACGGTGCATCCGAGTCACTCTTCGACAACGGGCTGTCCTTGCCAAGTGGCTCGTGCCTGACGGACCTCGAAATCGAACAAGTGCTCGAGGTCACTCACGCGGCGCTGGGCGCACCCAAACAGACATAACGTCTGACAGATTTAGACGAGGGCCCCCTTTTGAACATCCTGATGTGCTCGGCCGGCCGAAGAAATTATCTGGTCCGATGGTTTCGACAAGCTCTGCGTGAGAGCGGCACAGGCGGGAAAGTCATCATTGCCGACGCCGACAGGTATGCCGCAGCCTCCGCAGAGGGTGACTTGACCATCGAGCTACCCTCGATCGCCGACCCAAACTATTCAAAGGCGCTCCTAGAAACCTGCGCCAACGAGAATGTGACACTACTAATCTCTCTAAACGACTTCGAACTGGCAAAATGGTCGGAAATCAACCTGGCCGAATATAGAAGTTTGGGCGCGACCGTGGTCACGCTCGAACGAGAGACACAAACGAAGGTCGAAGACAAATATGAGTGCGCCAAGCTTGTCTCGGCTGTGGGCTTGAGGGCACCAGTGACGATGTTGGCCTCTGATGTCATCGACAGCGTAGTCGAACCACATACGCTGGGGACCGAGGTCGTCGTTAAGCATCGGTTCGGAAGTGGCTCCGTCGGCCTTACTCGGTGCAGCGCCCCCGACCTTAAGTTAGTAATCGAACGATCACTTGAAGACGTCCGTGATCGATGGGGCGGCCGAATCCTCGACCGACGCCTGGCAGCAGAGTCCGTTGTTGTGCAGCAATGCATCCACGGTAAGGAGTTCGGCCTCGACATTGTTAATGACCTAGAAAGAAGATATGTGACAACACTTGCGCGGAGAAAAATCAGTATGCGCTCAGGCGAAACCGACCAGGCAGTAACATCAGACCCAAAATCGTTCGCTACGCTAGGAAGAACATTGAGCGCAGCACTTCAGCATCAAGGAGTACTAGATATGGACGTCATCACCGACCCAGTTGGCCGTACATGGATAATCGACGCAAATCCGCGCTTCGGTGGCGGCTACCCGTTTTCACACATCGCTGGCGCCGACCTTCCCTCATGCTACGTCGCGTGGAATCTGCGGCGTTCAATCGACCCCCAGTGGCTCGAACCCAAGATCGGCATCGTTGGGAGTAAGTTTCAGGATATTGCTCGAGTCGCCTGTAACCCGGAGACGACGCATGCCCCAGCCTAAGCTAACCGTCCAGCAATTCAACGTATTTAAGCGAGCCATAGATCTCGTAGTGGTGATCGCGCTCTCCCCTCTAATCCTGACAGTAATGGGATTAGTAGCCGCTCTTGTGCGATGGAAGACGGGCAGCCCGGTCCTCTTCCAGCAGCCGCGGTCAGGTATGAACGATAAGGTCTTCTCAGTCGCGAAATTTCGGACCATGACAGACGCGAGGGATAACGATGGGAACCCGCTCCCAGACAGAGAGCGACTGACCTCCGTTGGCCACTGGCTTCGTCGAACAAGCCTCGACGAAGTCCCCCAGATACTAAACGTGTTGCGGGGCGACATGGCTCTAGTTGGACCGCGCCCACTGCCCAAGAATTATTCAGAATGGTACACCGAGCGCGAGCGCGCACGCTTAATGGTGCGGCCGGGCCTGACTGGTCTGGCGCAGGTCTGCGGGCGAAACATTATTGGCTGGGAACAGAGGCTCGAGCTTGACGCACAGTACGTCGAAAGACGCTCACTAATCGGAGATATAGGTATTCTTGCCCACACTATTCGCGTCGTTCTCCTGACATCGGGTGCAAGTGTTATCGCTTCTGACACGGGCGAGGCGTTAAACGTCGAGCGTACCTACGGCCGGACCGACCGTGTCGCATTACGCAGACTGAACCGCAGTGATTTAGCGGCTCGGGTCGACTGGCTTGATCGAGTCAGCACCCGCAAGTATATGCAGCTTGGATCAATCACCGTGGCTTCCACGGCGCTGTGGTTCGAACATGCCACGCAAGAACCGCACCGATTCGAATTCGTGCTTACTGAACTGTCGACGGGACGCCGACTAGCTATGCTTGGCGTCAAACGAATCGAAAATTCCCAGGACAATCAGTCCTCCCTCAGCAGCGGTGAACTCTACATGGTGGTCAACCCCGATGTGCGCGGCGCAGGATTCGGCCGTGCCGCGGTCGGCCTGCTTATTGATTGGCTTTCACGCGAGCGGATATTTCAAGACGTCACTCTCACCGTTGCCGACGCAAACACCGCAGCAGTCAAGATATACGAACAATTGGGGTTCCGTACGACCGCCGAATCGGACGGGCGCCAATGGATGAGTCTCCGTATCGAGGAGGCGGCGACCCGTGTATGAAAGTCCGCTCGAAGAACACAGGACGCTCGGCAAGCAAATCGGAGTCGAACTTCTGGTCAAGCGCGACGATCTGCTCCCATTTCCGCTGGCCGGGAACAAGGTACGCAAAATAAGTGCCGAAATCGGCAGCGCGCCGTTGAATACAGATATATTCATTACTACCGGTGCTATCGCATCCAATCACTGCAGAACTTTGGCGTTTATGGCCGCTTCACAAGGCCTAAAGGCCCACCTCGTGCTACACGGTAACGCAAGTGATCCACACGCTGCCCTCAGTCGGCGACTTTGCAGGGCCCTGGGGGCGACCTTGGATGTAGGTGAAGCCTCGTCAATCGCCAGTCGCATAGAAGAGGCCGTGCGGCGCGCAGGACAAGACGGGCTAAGGTCGCATGTAATACCTGGCGGATGCCACACCGTCGCTGCCGTCAGCGCGTATTCAGACGCGGCAGCTGCCGTGTTACAACAACGTCCGGACATCGAAGTCGTAATATTGGCCTCCGGAACTGGGGCAACGCAGGCAGGCATTATAGATGGGACAGGGCGCGCGAACGGCGGCCCGCGGGTTATAGGCATCTCAGTAGCGCGAAAAGCGGCCGCCGGGATTAGCGCCATTTCCGAGGCATTGTCTTGGGTGAGGCCCGAAAGAAGGGCGGAGATTGAATTCCGCGACAACTATCTTGATGGCGGGTACGGAGTGTGTGGCTCAGCGACCACAGAAGCAGTCAAGGTTGGGTGGCGCCATGGCCTACCGCTCGACGCGACATATACCGGCAAGGCCTTTAGGGGCATGCGCGATCTCGTCAGGTCCGGCGTGATTCCTGAGTCGTCGTTAGTACTGTTCTGGCACACCGGAGGATTGTGGAGTCAAATCGAGCACTGGAACGACCGAATCCGCGCCTTACCGATGTCATTCTGAGGGTAGCTCGGAATGGGCGAGCCAAGCGAACCCAATGAAGGCGAGTGAATGCCGGCCAAGGTGTTATGAATCCGCCCATCGGCCTGTCCCTGAGGTCATGAACGTGTCAAAGGTCCGAATCCCAACGATGGATGCATCGGCGGTGCCCCTTACCAATATTGCCCTGACGACAGCATGGGGAGCGTGAGCTCTGCGCTGTCGGAGAGTGCTACAATAGACCCGCGTGGATTGCGGATCTGGGTGGAGGACCAATGAGGATTGCCTTCGTGAGTCAATGGTTCCCGCCCGAGCCAGGAAATGGAATCGCTGCTGGAATCGCTGATGGTCTGGCCACGCGTGGACATAACGTCGACGTCATAACCGGTTTTCCCAACTATCCAACCGGAAAGATCCAGCAGGGCTATCCGCTGAGGGCATACCGGCGGGAGCAGCGGTCGGATCGGGTGGCTGTCCATCGCGCGCCATTGTATCCGAGCCATGATCGCGACGCGCTGAAGCGGATAGCGAACTATTCAAGCTTTGCCCTATCCGCTTGCTGGGTCTCGCGGTCACACATCTCGAAACCGGATATCTGGCTAACTTATTCATCCCCAGCAACCTCGGCGCTGCCATCACTCATTGCGTGGCGCCGCGAAAAGATTCCGAGTTTTCTGCTGATCCAGGACCTTTGGCCGGATAGTGTGCTCCAAAGTGAGTTCCTTAGCAGTTCAACCACGAAAATTGCGCACCGTACCCTAGAGAAGTTCTGCAATTGGACCTACCGCAGATCAGCGGGTATTGGAATTATATCGCCAGGCATGCGCGCCATACTGGTCGAACGCGGTGTCGACGATGAGAAGATCTATTTCACCCCGAACTGGGTGGGCGATACGAATTTGCAGCCAACTCGCATCCCCGATGACACGTTACGTTCATCGCTAGGATTGCCAGTCGGGGGAATGCTATTCATGTACGCGGGCAATCTTGGCCAGTTGCAAGGCCTGGCCCCGCTCGTTGAAGCATTTAGTAACCTGGCGGGTGTTAATCTCGTCCTCATTGGAGATGGCGTCGAGAGCGATTCGCTGCGCACTTTGGTTGAAACTAGACGAATCGGCAACATTTCTTTCGTTTCGTCTCAGATGAGTGATATAATCGGCCACTTCATAGCGGCCTCCGATGTACAGATTGTTTCGCTGAGGGACAATCCTTCGCTTCGAGCGACTATGCCGAGCAAAGTGCAGACGTCGATGGCCGCGGGCCGACCAATTCTTTGCCATGCGGCTGGCGATGTAGCCCATCTGGTCACCTCCAGCGGAGCCGGGCTAGCGGCCCAGCCTGGGAACTTGGCGTCTATTCGTCATGCGATTCTCGCCTTTAGCAGGCTCCCGGATGGCGAAATGCGCGCCATGGGGCGCAGAGCCCGCGCCTATTACGAGAAGAATTTCTCGCCCTCGGCTGGCCTCGATCGTCTCGAATCCATGCTGCTTACTGATGCTCGGAGTGGAGCGCGCAGGTGACAATCCTCGGTTCTTTGTAGCGGAAAGGTTACAGAATGTGCAGGTGCTGTGTTAGCCGAGCCGAGTCGTCGTTGGAATCGGGACGTGAATGACGTGAGGTACGGGAACACTTCGGGTGGTTCAATATCGGCGGGAGTAGTTTCGCACGCCAAATCACGTCCTCTCGTCCTCGGCATAGTTATCGGGTCCGAGAAGGGGAGGTGCGCAGCTTCAAGGAGAGCCAGTGGGATGTTAGAAACGGACGAGATCAGGAAGACTGAAGCGACGCGGGGGACGCACTGGTGACGACCGCCGAAGTGATCTCGGGAGCCAGCGTCGCCATAACTGGGGGAACCGGCTCGTTCGGGTCGACTATGGTGCGCCACCTCCTGCAACGTGGAGTTTCGAAGGTGAACATCTTGAGTAGGGACGAGGCGAAACAGGACGATATGCGTCGACGATTCGGCGACTCGCGGGTCCGATTTTTCCTCGGCGACGTCCGAGACTACGATAGTGTCGTTGCGTCCTTCGTCAATGTGGACTTCGTATTCCATGCGGCCGCTCTGAAGCAGGTTCCGTCTTGCGAGTTCTTTCCCCAGCAAGCCGTGAAGACAAATGTGCTCGGGAGCCACAATGTAGTAGAGGCTGCCGCAGCGACAGGAGTTCGGACCGTAGTATTTCTCAGTACCGATAAGGCGGTGTATCCAGTCAATGCAATGGGTCTGTCGAAGGCATTGATGGAGAAGACGGCTCAGGCCTTCGTTCGAAATAATCCCGGTTCGAAGACTGTTGTGGCAATAACCCGCTACGGTAACGTGATGTGTTCACGTGGGTCCGTGATTCCTCTCTTTATTAGCCAGTTGGAGTCGGGGCAGCCGCTTACGGTAACAGAACCGTCGATGACCCGATTTCTTATGTCGCTGAGTGAATCTGTCGCTTTGGTTGAGCACGCCTTCCTGCATGCGGAGTCCGGCGATCTGTTCGTAAGAAAGGCCCCAGCATCAACTTTGTCTGACCTCGCGAAGGCCGTGGCGGGAGTTATGGGGGACGATGAGCCAATTCTGAAGGTTATCGGAACGAGGCATGGCGAGAAGTTGCACGAAACGCTCCTCAGCCGTGAAGAAATGGTGAAGGCGTCCGATCAGGGAGCGTATTTCCGAGTTCCGTTGGATGCTCGTTCCATGCAGTACGAGTTGTACTATGAGGAAGGCCAAGTCGGAGCGGCGAGCCTTGATGACTACACATCGATGAACACTGAACAACTTAGTGTTGCTGGAGTAGAAGCTTTGCTCCGGGCCTTGCCAGAGATAGATGAGCTACTGCGCGGATCCCGCCGGTGACCCCGGCCTCTGTTATCGGGTTACCGAGGCACGTTCGTGCGCATCCTGCCTGTCGAACCATTTACGTTAAGTGCGACGGCCCAGTTGCCGATGGTTCTGATTCGGTAATAGGCAACTCGGCGCCGCTGCGGGTTCGTGCTCGTGGAAGGACGTCATGAACAGTGGAAAGTTGTCATCAACAGGGGGACGCGGTAGAAGAGTACTCACTCTGACGTCCCTTTATCCACCGGCCTTCAAGGGCGGGGGGCCGATAAGGACGCTTGAGGCTCTAGTTCGGTCCGCACCCACGGATGTGAAACTAGCGGTCGTCACCGGCGACCGCGACGTAGGGACGGCCACGCCGCTGGCCGTAGATCGGAACACATGGACGTTCAAGGATGGAGTGCCTTGCTACTACGCCTCGGCAGATCGACTCAAGGGGCTCGTGCGGATGTACATGACCATCAAAGCGTGGCAGCCTGATCTACTGTACCTGAATAGCTTCTTCTCACGGCCGTTTAGTATCATCCCCATGATGTTGAGAAAGCTGGGTTGGTGCCGCAGGGTACCTGTGCTGCTCGCGCCGAGGGGTGAGTTCAGCCCGGGAGCGCTCGAACTTAAACACCATCGTAAAGGCATCTATTTGTCGGGTTTCAAGCTTCTCGGCCTGTCGCGCGGCTTAACTTGGCACGCCTCGACTGTTGACGAGGCAGAGCATATAGAAGCGATCTTCGGGGAGGACGCTCTGATAGTTATTCGCGAGGACGAAACATCCCTCCCGGGCCGATCAGCTGCGCCCGAACCAGTCGAGTCAGACGGATTGGCGGTCGTATTTATAAGCCGGCTAGACACCAAAAAGGGTCTGGACGTGCTTCTTGAGGGCATTCGGGGAACCACAGAGCGGATAGATCTTGACGTGTATGGTCCGGAGACCGACCATAGGTACGCGATTCGGTGCCGCAAGATTGCATCGAGCATGCCGCCAAACGTAAGCGTCAACTTTAGAGGTGTCGTAGCCTATAGCGAAGTATGCTCAGTGCTAGCACGATATGAACTCCTCGCTTTCCCAACTGCCGGCGAAAACTTTGGGCACGTCATAGCGGAGGCGCTGTCCGTATCCTGCCCGGTCATGTGTTCCCCCGCAACACCATGGACGAGATGGCTGGAGGCCGGTGGCGGTGTGATCGTTAAGCCACGAGCATGGCGAGCTTGGGCGGCCGCTATCGACGCGTACGCCAAGCAAACCGCCGAGGAGCGCTTCGTCCGTCGGATCAACGCCGGCCGCATATATAATGCATGGTGTCTCGATGCGAAAGGCCCACATGTCTTCGAGTTGGTCGGTGGCAGGGCGAGTCTTCGATGGTAGCGGACCGTTTCCCTGGAATTGGGCGCGCCAATAACGTGTCGCGCATTAGGTCGCGTGGACGCGACGGCGGGAGGACGTCGGTCTCGAATGCATCGTCACGGCCCGTGGTGTTCTTTCAAACAAAGCCATCGCAGGTTGATGTTCCTATTTTTGAGTACTTGGCCGCCATTGGAGTGGACCTACGCGTCATATTTAGGCGACTAGATCAACCGCGCGATCCCGAATTGCTCGTTTCGCCCAACTTTGGCGCTCTCACTGTTGGCTATAGCTGGAGTGTTCGATCTGCGAGGGTGCCCGCGGGCGCGCATGTGGTTGTCGAGGGGTGGAGTCGGTGGTGGGCCTGGCGCGTAATTGCCGCGACGAAGCTAACCCCTGGGCGGAGTCTAGGGGTTCGCTTTGACACTATTGCACTGGGGACAACCGGCAGGGTAACAAGGCGGTTGGCTCGTACGCGAGCGCGATTGGCATTGTTCCTAGCGGATGCGTGGCACCCGGTCGGCGACCAGAGCCATACATTCGCGCAGTCTGAATGTTGGTGGTCGAGACCGACAGTTGTGATTCCGTACGCGGTTAAAGAGCGCCTGTTCGACCGGGATTCAAGTTCAGAATTGTGTTCGCTTCATGATAAGAACCTCACGGCGTTAGTTGTATCGAAGCTCAGTCCACGGGAGGCGGTGGCTGATGTGATTCGCGCCATGGAGGGACTCGATAACTGGTCTTTGACTGTGGTTGGAGATGGTCCCGACCGCAGGAACCTCGAACGCCTGGCCATTAGTCTAGATGTACGGGCGAGCTTCGTCGGCTATGTTGCGTATGAAGAACTCCCAGTATACTACCGGCGGGCGGACCTGTTTATTCATCCGGCGCGAGTGGAGCCGTGGGGTGTTTCCGTCCAAGAAGCGATGCTAAGTGGTCTCGCTGTTCTGGCGAGTGACCGGGTTGGATCAGCCGCGGAGCTCCTCCCGAAGCCGGCCGCCGAGTGGTGTTTTACTGCTGGGGATTCAATGGAACTCGCTTCATTGATCATTAAAATGTCAGAGCCAGAGCTGCGAAAGGTCCATGGCCGCGAGAATTGGGCAGCGGCGAGAAAGCGCTGTTCCAGGGTTGCGGCTGAAGGGATAGCGAGTTTTCTTAGCCTTGCTTAGACCAACGGCGTCGTCGTGCATTGTATTCTCTAATGATGAATTAGCAATCCGCCTGCGGCGCTGATTTGACGTCGAGTTCGTTGTAAAGTAGCTTCCGAAGGAAGGTGGGTAACGCGTGAAGGCTGGAGTAACGGGCGCTAGCGGTTTTCTAGGGTGGCATGCACGCTGCGCATTCAAAGCCGCGGGGATAGAATGCGTTCCGATAGATCGGCGGATGCTCGGCGATCCGACTGAACTTGGTGCTGGATTGGATGGTGTCAATGTAGTCCTACATGCTGCTGGCGTGAACCGGGGGCGCGAGAGCGATCTTCGCGATAACAACATGGCAATTGCGAAGGTGCTGACATCTGCCCTTGATCGGCTTTCGAGCAATCCCCCCTTGATAATATATGCAAATTCATTGCATTCAGGCGACGGAACTGCTTTTGGTGACGGTAAGGAGTCGGCTGCGGCGCACCTTGCTGCCTGGGGAATGTCTGCTGGTGCGCCTGTCGCGGACGTACGACTACCCAACCTGTTCGGTGAGCATGGTCGACCATTCTATAACTCTGTTGTCGCAACCTTCTGTCATCAACTCGCGACTGGGGGTACGCCCGTCGTTTTCGACGATCGAGCCCTTCCGCTTCTCCACGTGCAAGACGCCATGGACGTGATTATAGATCTCGCCCAGCAAGGATTTTCAGGTGTTGTGCGTCCGTCGTCCACTGAGGTTGGGATCTCTGAAGTCTTGCGTGTGCTAGAAACCCACAATAGTCTCTATTCGAGATCTGAGATCCCGGATCTCACCGAGCCGCTGCACCTGGCATTGTTCAACACCTACAGGTCGTACTGTTTTCTTGATAGATTCCCGACTGTCATTGCGCCGCGATCAGATGCCCGCGGTGCTCTGTTCGAGTGCCTACGTGGGTTCGGTGGCCAGACGCAAGTTTTCTGCTCGAGTACTCATCCGGGCGCTTTGCGAGGGAATCATTTCCACCGGCGGAAGATTGAGAGGTTCATAGTACTGGGAGGCACTGCAGAGATCGCATTGCGGAGGCTCTTTGGTGATACCGTAACCCGATTCACGGTTAGCGGCAACAGCCCCTCAATTGTTGATATGCCTACGATGTGGGCGCATTCGATCGAGAACGTTGGCGCGCATGAAATGTCGGCGCTGTTCTGGGCGAGCGAGATATTCGATCCGGCACATGCCGACACCTTCCCAGAACCGGTGCTGGTGGGAAATGATGGGACGGATGGTCATTTATGACTGCGGGCGATGCCCCTGAACCAGGACGGGCCCCTCCTTCTGCGAGCACCAAGACGGTTCTCGGACGATGGGGGAGTCTCGCCGCTGTCGGGAGCGGTAATGTCGGTGTGCTTCTGTTCGGTGTCGTTTCCGGCGTGATAAGTGCGCGTTTCCTCGGGCCTAGTCTTCGTGGGGAGTTTGTCGCAGCGCAGACTTGGGCGGGGACTGCCGCAGTCTTGTTGACTTTGGGTGTCACTCAAGCGATCGTCACTTATCGCGGCGAAGATGGCGAATTGGTGGGGCCAATCGCGCTGCAGTGCACATGTGGGATGTTGTTCGGTATATTGATGTTTGTCGTTCTGTCGGGATCAGAACTAACGTGGCTTACTCCCCTAGGGATAGTGGGTGGGGCGGCATTGACGGCCGGCGGCCTGTTGGGATCGCTGTCGGCCGGATACGCTCAGCGACTAGGTCGTATGAGGGGTGCGTTCCAAAGCGTAAGGTTGATACCGCAGGGATTAATTGTGGTGGTGGTGGTGGGACTTGCGGTGGCGGGAAGTCGTGACCCCAATCAATGGGTTCTCGGTGTCGGACTTTCTGTCCTCGTGCCGTCGGTGTTCCTTATGATAAGACTACTCGGAGGATCAAAGGCTATTTTGCACATAGCCCGTTTCCGTCCGAACAGGGCATTGGTGCTGGGTGCGCGCGGTGCGTTCATTCTTGTGGTCGGGTCGCAGTTGATCTACCGCTTCGACAGCCTCCTTGTGGCGGCCTATCTTCCCGCCGACAAGATAGCACTATATGCCGTTGCAGTTACAGCAGCGGGTGCTTGTTCCTCCATTGGATCAGCTGTTGGTATGCTGACCTTTAGTAGAATGAGAGGAGTTGATAACCGTGCGGAACAGCGGGCGATCATCCGAAAGGGCACGCTGAGGGCTCTTATCGTCACTGCGTCCGTGGCAGTTCCCGTTGCGGTCGTAACTCCGTGGGCAATTGAGCTTCTCTATGGTAGCGCTTTCGTGCCGGCTACCGGCGCAACACGGGTTCTAGTAATGGCTTCGGTACCATTAAGCGCTGACTATCTACTCGTTCACGCCCTCTTGAGTCTATTCGCCAGTCGAAGTGCCTTCCACGTCCAGGTACTTGCCGCGACCTTGACGATTGGGCTGCTCGTGCCTGCCATACTCACGGAGAATCTCGAGCTTATCGCGTCAGTATCTGTCCTTGTCTATTCCGTCTCCGCAAGTCTGCTCTTTCTGTCTGTGCTTCGTCGGACGACCGAACCGCCTGTTCGATCGCAGCTCACGGGTTTGGGCGAGCAGTGAGTAAGCTCTGCCAGGCAAAGAGACCAGGCCAGCGTCGTAGGGCGGCGTCGTCGAGTCTGCGGCGGAGACTGGCTGGAACTACGTGCCTCAGGCCACGCCAGGGAAGCCCGCCTTCGAACTCCTGTTCCAAGATTGCGAATCCTGCTGTTTCGAGCAGTTCACGAGCCGTTTGTACTGTGTAGAAACGTAGGTGAGTTCGGTCCAGGATGCCTGTATCGGTGTATTCGAACTTGCCGCGAAGCAAGAGTATACGCTGCCGGTAATGCAGGACGTTCGGAAGGGCCACCGCGAGAATTCCGTTGGGCTGTAGATTGGTGAATGCGTCGAGCAGCAAAGTCTTCGGTCTCGCGAGGTGCTCGAGTATGTGGGACATTAGTACGACGTCGTAGTGAACGCCTGCGATCTCTCTTGGTAGTCCGTTCTCGAGATCTGCTCTTATTGTCAAGTCGCAATAGGGTCGGGCAGCGACCTGCTCATCGGGGTCAATAGTAATTCCCGTGACTCGCCAACCTGTGCGGCTCAGCATTCTGGCGTTGTCACCGGGCCCGCACCCGCAATCAAGCAGTGCCCCGGGCTTCGCGCCGAGCATGTCGAGCAACCTTTGGTTGCCGTTGTTCTTGTAGAGAAGACCCAGCTCCACGATTGCACCTCGCTTTCTGGAATGCTTAATAGGTTCCGCCCACATATCCCCTGCAGTCGTTGCAACTATTCCTGGAAGAGCATGATCTCACCCGGGGATTCCATGCCCGGTATGCTGGCGATGTCGTCGATATTTTCGTGATG
>Ga0208588_1000292_pt1 | contig 16359 bp, 14 predicted proteins | sample NGESurshal092012_8_FD_184483 | JGI IMG/M metagenome (GOLD analysis project Ga0208588, IMG submission 184483) | Arctic peat soil microbial communities from Barrow, Alaska - NGEE Surface sample 415-3 shallow-092012 (SPAdes) | ecosystem: Environmental > Terrestrial > Soil > Wetlands > Peat ...
CCTCTCCTCAATCTTCAGGTTGCTGAAAACCTAACTGCCGGGTGATAGCCCAAATCACCACAAAGAAGATACCCAGGAAGACTAGACCAATGAGCCCCGATAAAGGATTCCCTGGAATTACGCCTGTAACTAGGGGGGAGATCGCTCCTGTGTATTTGACCAAGCCAATCGAATTAACCACCGTCAGCACCCAAACACATCCCCCATGAAAACCAATGGCAAGGCCCAGCCGGCTATTGGTCCACCAGCGGCAATAGACCAGGACCAGACCAAAAGCCCATAGGCCAGGAAATTGAGGCCAAGTGGCAAGAATTGCGTCTACGGGTTTCAAAAAATGGGCAATGGCAAATATCAAACTAGTTAAATACTGAGCAGACGTCAGGCCATAGTCCCGACCGAACTGATTGACGAGAAACCCACGGAACAGTAGTTCTTCCATAAAGGCTGCCCCTACTCCCACCGTAAAGCCTTGTAGTAAAAGTAAGGGAAGCGGACCTGCTGATTGAAGCTGGCTGAAGTCAAAAGTGACCCAGCCAAAAATTCCTTGGGTTAGCAGGAGAGAACCGCACAGCACAAAGCCTATGCCAAGACCTAATCCGAACCCTAGAAAATTCCGGCGGTCTCCACTCAACCCATATTGGGAAAAAGGTTTATGGTCCAGAAACTTAGAGAATCCCCAGAGCACCGTTGGAATGATCAGATAGAGGATGACTGCTGCCCCGATATTTTGGGTATTGGTGAGGGTTTGCCCCCAAGTCCAGCCTGTCCCGAAAAGCCATAGGGATACCAAGGGCACCCACAGAAGTGCAACCATTCCGAGAAAAAGAAGCAAACGTCCTGGAGTTTTAAGTTTGGAAAGTCTATCGATGACGTTACTCAAGGGCAATCTCACAAATCATCAGCGTCGGATTTGGGTCTAAATAGACCCACGACAGAGGTAAAGCCATGTAGGTAGGTCTCAGACCCTACCGGACCAATTTCGCCATTGCAGAAAAAACCTCCCACAGGAATCGGTCCCAAATAGCGCTGGATGCAGTTTAGATCATGATCCGGAACTCCATAAAGCTGCTCCCCGCGCCCCAGACAGGAAAATAGCAGGGCTCCTCGGGCCTGCTGTCCATTTTCTGCGTGATATCGAGACAACATGAGGTGAATATCTTCTGAGGAAGTCCGGCCATCCCGGATATGAAATTGGATCATCTGACCAGGACGCAAACGAGCTCCCACCGCTAAAACCCCCTCTGAACTGATTCCCATCAGCGTGCGGATTAAGAAGGTTCCGGTCGCCGTTTGTTCTCCCCCAGAGACGTTGAAGAGACTGCCTCCGACTTCACCGCTGAGAATACCGATGGAAAGGGAATGACGGGCTAACTCGCGGTCGCGGTCATTGAGTTCACTCAGTAGATTGCGCAAAACTTCAAGCACGGGTTGGTCTTCGAGCGCATAGAGTAGATGTCGTTCGCTGTGGGTGATTTTGAAGGGAGGGCCAATCGGTCTAGAGCCTTGAGCCACGACGGCATCCAAGACAATATTCCCGACGAAGCCGATCCCCACGGTGCCTTCGCTATATATTTTCTCTTGTCCAAAAAGATATCTAGCCCCACTGACCAAGCCTCCGATTTTCGCGCGGTGGGGAAAGGCAAAGTCCATTCCTTGGAGCAAATCGGTGATTCTTTGACCATCACTGAGCAGAATAAAATCTGGTTGTACGTCCTCAGGGATCCTTAGCGCTTTGACCCAGCTATCAGGACGGCTATCTAAGTCTGGGATGTCTCTGGGACCTATATAAAACGGGTAGAGGTCTACCCCTGGTAAAGAGGCTGCAACCAGCGCCAAAGAAGGCGTACTTTCTACTTCTTGCCCCCCGCCAATGATGCCGCCTCCGGTACAACCTAGAAATAGGCTAGTCGGTAAGCGCTCTGCGAGAAAAGGAGCCACCCACTGAAAATTTCCGCTGAAGCCAGGAGAAATAAAAGCGATTACCAAATCAACTCTACGCCCTTCCAGTTGTGCCTGAACTTGAGACACACAGGCATCCAAGGCCTGGTACAGCGAAGGTAGGCTGGATAGAGTGGAAGCCCACTGCATCGTGGATGCGGTGGCAGTTGATGAGGTCATCCCTTAATCATGTCACGGGTCTCTACAGAATCCAAATAAAAAGAATTTCTCCAAATAGGCTCCAGTAAAGCTTATAGGGTGTTTGGAGCAGTTATTTATCTGCGATTTGTTTAATTGATAACCGAAAGAATGGGTAATATCTGATAATAAATAAGTATGGAATTCCCATACTCCCTGAAGGAGCTTTTTTCCCCCGGTATTTATGGATATACCTATATTCTTGGCTACGGCAGCTGTAGAGCCTAGTCTGTCGTGGCCTGAGATTACTTTTAGACTTTTTGCAATTTTATTTCTGGTACTCCTGAATGGCTTTTTTGTAGCCGCTGAGTTTGCCCTCATTGCAGTGCGGCGTACGCGCATTGAGCAGTTGGTAGAAGAAGGAAACCGATCAGCTAAAGCCGTACAGCATGCACAGAAGGACATAGATAAGGCCCTATCGGCTAGCCAAATCGGAATCACTCTTGCTTCCCTAGCCTTGGGATGGGTGGGAGAACCCACCATCTCTGCTATCCTGATGCCCCTCTTTCAGACCGTGGGCCTGAGTGAGCTTTTAGGGCAGTTACCTTTCGCGTCTGGGGAAAAAAGTGTAGCAGTCTTTTCCATTGCCCTCTCTTTTTTCTTAATTAGTTACATGCATATCGTTTTGGGAGAGTTGGCTCCAAAATCTATTGCTATCCAGTACGCAGAAAAAACAGCCCTGGCCGTGGCGCAGCCAAATCAGGTCTTCTACTACCTGTTTGCGCCCTTCATGAAAATCTTGAATTCTTCATCCAACCTAGTGCTCAAACTGCTCAAGGTAGAACCCGTTGAGAACATGCATCACACAGGTCTCTCTGCGGAAGAGCTTCAGTTGATGATTGCGGCTTCTTCTGAATCAGGAGCTTTGGAAGAAGGGGAGCGAGCACTGCTTTCCAACATCTTTGAATTTGGCGATGTGGTTGCCAGTGAGGTCATGGTCCCTCGCACCCGCATTAACTCCATTGCAATAGGCAGTACCTTCCAAGACTTGTTAGCAGAAGTCGCTGCCACAGGACATTCTCGCTATCCGGTCTATGAAGAATCCATCGATGAAGTGCGTGGGTTTATTCACATCAAAGATGTTTTAGCCAAAATGGCGACGTTTAACATGGACCTGAATGCTCCGTTAACAGACCTTCAGGTTATCCGCCCGGTGCGGTTTGTTCCAGAATCCAAGCGACTCCAAGAATTGCTTCCGGAGATGCAAAAAGACCGTCAGGCGATGGTGATTGTCGCCGATGAATTTGGCGGTACGGCCGGTCTGCTCACCATTGAAGACATGGTGGAGGAGATTGTGGGGAGCATCACCGATGAAGGAGAAGAGGTCCTTGCCACGATTACGCCGCTGGATGAGACGACTTCGGTGGTCCAAGCCCAAGCAGATTTGGAAGAGGTGAACGAGCAATTAAAACTCAACCTGCCTACTTCTGATGAGTATCAAACCCTGGGTGGATTCTTGATCTATCACCTTCAGAAGATTCCTGAAGAAGGCGAGAAGTTTCTATTTGAAGGCCTCGAATTTGCCGTTTTAGAAGTGAATGGTCCCCGCCTTGAAAAAATCAAAGTTACCATCTTGCTTGATCCCTCCAAGCAAGATGATTTGACCTCGACAGTATCCAAAGATTGATCCCTGCCCTCCTATTCTTGAATATTCTCGTGCCTTAGAAATATGCCCCAAACTTCTGTACAGCCTCCGTTAGAGTTTGTTCCGCCAGTGCTCAATCCCTTCCTGGTGCGGACGACCCATGCCCTACTTCCCTACTGGCTCAAACTGAGTACTCCGATTGCTGATATTCAGACGGAAAACGTTGAACGGTTAGTGGATTTATATCGTGATTTTCAAGGAGGAAAAGCCCGTTTTTTGTTAGCTTTTCGCCATCCGAGTACGTATGATGCGCTTTGCATGGGCTATTTGCTTTCTCAGTCCGTGCCCCAAGTCGCCAGACAGAAGAATATTGCCCTTAAGTTTCCCACCCATGCCTATTTTTTGTACGACCGTGGGATCCCTCTCTGGGCTGGGTCCGCCGTTGGTTGGCTGCTTCCCCGCTTGGGGGGCATTTCTTTGCGAAGGGGTAAACCGGACCGTATGAGCCTGCGGACTTCCCGCGAATTGTTCGCCACGGGTGCATTACCGCTTATGGCCGCTCCAGAAGGGGCTACCAATGGTCATAACGAGATTGTCAGCCCTTTAGAGCCAGGCATCGCTCAAATGGGATTTTGGTGTGTGGAAGACTTGTTGGATGCCGGGCGCTCTGAGAAGGTCTTTATTGTCCCGATTGGGATCCGCTATCGCTATCAAGAGGCCCCTTGGTCCGCTTTAGAACAACTCCTCACCCAAATGGAGCGTGATACCGGACTCCATGAAGACGCCAACATGGACCGATATCAGCGTCTAAACCGCATCGGCGAACAGCTGCTCACGCAAATGGAGCAGCTTTATACCAACTTCTATCACCAGGACCTCCCCGCACTTGAACAGCCAGATTTTAATGGACGTCTACAGAGGCTCTTGCAAGTGGCTTTGAAGGTGGCCGAGCAGCATTTTGATCTGAGCCCCAAGGGGAGTATCATTGACCGCTGCCGTCGGATTGAGCAGGCGGGTTGGGACTGTATTTACCGTGAAGACTTCAAAGGAAAGCCTACCTTTAGCCCTGTAGCCAAAGGATTGGCAGACCGGGTCGCGGAAGAAGCAAATCTGCGGATGTGGCATATGCGTCTGGTGGAGAGCTTTGTAGCGGTCACGGGGGCTTATATTCGGGAAAACCCTACCGCTGACCGATTTGCCGAAACCGCCCTGATTGCGGCTCAGACCATTCAGCGCATGAAAGGCGATAATCCTTTCGAACAGCCAAACCTGGGCAAACAAGAGGCGCGGATGGTGGTTGGTCAACCTTTGCTCGTCAATCAATATTGGGATACCTATCAAGCCAGCCGTCAGGGCGCCAAACAAGCGGTGACAGACTTGACCCGCGAACTACAAGGATCCTTAGAGGATATGTTGATCTGAAAGGCTCGTTCCCGCTTTGTGTAATGCTTACAATGGCCTGAATTAGCCAAGAAAGAGAAAATATTTCCTATGATCACTCCGATTAAAATTCTAGGATTCTGCGGTAGCCTTCGACCTCAATCCTTTAGTCGTGCTGCTCTCCTGCTCGCGTTAGAAATGGCCGAAAAACAAGGAGCTTCCGTAGAATTTTTTGATCCTCTGGTGCATATCCTTCCCCTCTGCACGGGCGCTAAGGAATATCCTGACTACCCTGCGGTCGAACTGTTGAAGAAAAAGTCCACCGAAGCCGATGCCTTTATCCTCAGTACTCCGGAGTATCACGGGAGTTTCAGTGGTGTGATCAAAAACACCTTGGACTTGCTCAGTTTCGATGAGTTGAGTGGCAAAATCTTTGGAGCGATCAGTGCTTTGGGAGGAGTCCACAACTCTAATGCCCTGAATGACTTGCGTATTGTGACCCGACAGGTCCACGGCTGGATGGTCACTGAGCAAATAGCCATTCCTCAAGCTTGGAAGCAATTCGATGCCGAAGGGAAATTGACCGATCCTAAGTTGGAAGAGCGTTTACAAGGTCTGGTTACTGCGGTTGTAACCAAAACCAATCTCTTGCGGGGGGAGTAATAGCCCCAGACAATCATTCTTCTCCCTGGATCTGGGAAATGCTAAACAAGGCGCGAAAAGGAATATTGGCTGCGTGATAAAGCTCTTCTCCCCCTTGTTCTCGGTCTACCACCGCCAAGATTCCTAGGACTTTCCAGCCCATATTGCGCACTGCTTCCACGGCTTTTAGGGCGGAGCCGCCTGTGGTAACTACATCTTCTAAGATGATGACGCCGCTCCCTTCGGGTAAAGGTGGACTTTCTACCTTGGCATTTTTGCCATAGCCTTTGGGTTCCTTGCGGACCAGAAAGACACTAAGCGGTTTTTCTTTGAGATAGGAAACCATAGAAACCGCCGTCGCTAAGGGGTCGGCTCCCATAGTCAGGCCTCCAATGGCCACGGTGTCTTTGGGCAGTAGGTTAAAGAGCAAAGTGCCGATCAACCAGGCTCCTTCTGGGTCTAGAGAGACTTGTTTGACATCAATGTAATATTTGCTGGTTTGACCGGAGGAAAGGGTGAAATCCCCGGTGCGATAGGCCCGTTCGCGGATCAAATGCAGTAAGCGATGTTCTTCTTGCTCAATAAATTTGGGATACATAGCGATATAGCCTAGGGCACTTTTAGATTCTACTAGGCTGTTTCGTTTTTTCTATCTATCATTCATCCCGATAGATCGGTTTTTCCTGAGTCTTAAAAGCTTCTGTGAGCCCCTGAGTGATGGCATGGGAGAGCAGTCCCAAAGGTCCGGCGAACAGACAAAGAATCAAAGAATGAACGGTCCATACCCCCGTCCGCTGTCCTTTCCAGTAAATCCAACGGCCTACAACAAGGTCCATCACCAGAAAATGGATCCAGGCAACGGCTGCGAACTGCTCCTTGCTAAAAAGCTTCGCAAGGTCCCTCAATTGAGGATTAGACAGTACTTTGATGGATTCAGGCGTAAGCGCCCCAAAGAGCAAGAAGAGATAGACTCCTGCCAACAGTGCGTAGGGAAGCAGTGACTGCATAGCCCAACGCGTAAACTTCCAATTGGGTAACAAAATCATCAAGGCCCAAAAAGGTAATACCGCTATATTTGCCACTTGAAAGATTAAAGCAACCGATGTTCCCATATACGTACAAGCTACACGCCCAGAACAAAATGATTACTTTTTATCCTAAATATCAGCAGCTTTGCTGTCTGTTCATTCGTAGCTTAATTGCTTATGCTGGTTTCTCGATGGCTGACAAATCGGCCAAGACCTCCTAGCCTGGAATAGTTTGATGATTTGTTGGGTATGAATCTTCTCCGCTGTAAGGCTCTGCTTTTTGTATTCCTAATCGTCCCTATGGTTGCTCCCGCTGTCTGGGCCGAATCCCTCTTTTTAGAAAGTGCAAAAACGCGGCAGGACCCGGCTAAAGGAGAATTTGACCCTGTTGTCGTGATCAAAGGCTTGACCCAGAATCCAGAGGGCATTTGGGCCTCAACCGAGGCTAAATCTAAGCCAACTCCAGAAGCTGTCAAACCTGGGACTCAGGCATCGACTACCTCTTTTCCCGGAGAAAAAGTATTCTCGCCCGTGACTATGCCGGGACTTGTGATTCAAGACCCTTCTACGGGGCGTCGGATTGTTTTGGGAAAAAATGAGAGCTTCCCGATTCCTGGAAATACGGCAGACCCTTCGATCGCCCAGGAAAAGCTCCTTTATCCTTTTAACCAGTCTTTCCCGCTCACCATCCCCTATGGTCTTCGTGCTCATCCAACCACAGGAGCACCCAGTCTGTATCGGGGGGTGGGTATCGCTGCTCCCAAGGGGACTCCTGTGCTTGCTTCTTTCTCCGGGAGTGTGCTGACGGCGGGTTCGATGGGTAACTTCGGTACTGGGGTGGTCTTAGGGCATGGCAACGACTGTCGGACGCGCTATGGGAACCTGGAAAAAGTTTTGGTCCGCGCTGGAACCTTTGTAGTTCAAGGTCAAAAAATTGGTTTAGTCGGAGAGACGGGCCAAGTGAACGGACCTTTGCTCCATTTTGAGGTGTGGCAGCGAAAGAAAAAAGAATGGACTGCCAAAAATCCTACCGCTTTACTCCAGTTCGATGCTAAGACCTACAAGACGGCGATGAAGTTTCAATCCCTTTCCAGTCGCTCGATTCGAGGCGTGAAAGGAGTCCCGACCCGATTACCAGAACCTCCAAAATTATTGAAATAAGATAGGGTCTCTGTCTTTTTGATAGCATGAGAGACGTTCTAAATCTGAGCTAGAAGCCTAGAGGAATTCCCTTGATCGAACGCTATAGCCTCGCCCCAATGGCCGCGGTGTGGAGCGATGAGCAAAAATATCGCAATTGGCTGGACGTGGAAATAGCAGCCTGTAAGGCGATGACCCGTTTGGGCCAGATTCCCCCGGAAGCCTTAGAGGAAATCAAGACTAAAGCTAATTTTTCTGTAGAACGGATTGCTGAACTTGAAGCGGAAGTGAAGCATGATGTGATTGCTTTTTTGACGAATGTGAATGAGCACGTAGGTGCGGCCGGACGCTACATTCATCTGGGCATGACCAGTTCAGACGTTTTGGATACGGCTTTGGCCCTCCAGCTGGTCCAGACCATCGATCTGCTGCTCAGTGTCCTGGAAGATGCCATTGAAGCGGTGCGTAGTAAAGCTAAGGACCATCGATACACGATCATGGTAGGCCGTACCCACGGTATTCATGCGGAACCGATGACCTTTGGTTTTAAGCTCTGTGGTTGGTTGGCAGAGTTGGAACGTCATCGCGAACGTTTGCAACAAACTCGGGTACGGGTGGCCGTGGGCAAAATTTCCGGAGCCGTCGGGACCTACGCCAATATTGATCCCCAGGTGGAAGCGTGGACCTGTGCAGACTTAGGCTTGACACCTGACTTGGCTTCCACCCAAATCATTGCTCGGGACCGCCATGGTGAATTTGCGCAAACCCTGGCCCTGCTCGCTTCCTCGATCGAGCGTTTCTGTGTGGAGATTCGTAACCTCCAAAGAACCGATGTTCTAGAGGTGGAAGAGTTCTTTGCCAAAGGGCAAAAGGGTTCTTCGGCAATGCCCCACAAGCGTAATCCCGTGACTTCGGAGCAGCTAAGTGGGCTAGCGCGGATTGTGCGCAGCAATGCTATCGCGGCTTGGGAAAATATACCTCTTTGGCATGAGCGAGATATTTCTCATAGCTCCGTAGAGCGGGTGATTTTGCCGGATTCTTCGATTCTGCTTCATTATATGTTGGTAAAGTTTGCAGACCTGACCCGTAATTTGCTGGTTCACGAAGACAATATGGCTCGTAATTTAAATGTCTATGGAGGTGTGATTTTCTCTCAACGGGTCCTGCTCAGTTTGGTCAGCAAAGGAATGAGCCGTGAAGATGCCTATCGCTTGGTTCAACACAATGCCCATAGTGCTTGGAATACCGATAGTGGAAACTTCAGGACGAACCTGTTGACTGATCCGGAGGTCATGGCCCATCTTACTGAAGATGAATTAGAAAATTGTTTCGACCCCAAGGAACACCTGAAGAATCTAGAACAGGTATTCGCGCGGTTGGGTCTTGGTTAGCCCTCCAGCACACTGGAAATCTGCGGACTCCCCACCACTATGTCTGCACGCTCTAAGCTGCTCCAGCCGATCCTCTTCCCTCGGCTGATAGAGTGGTTCTTTTATCTAATTGCGACAGCCAATATTTTATTGGTTGTTTTTGACCTAACTTATCTTGAATTTAGAACTTTTTATCTCAATAATGACTACCTTAGTCTGGAGCCTATGGTCAAACTCTATGATCCCTATAAAGGGGCAGAGCCTAATCTTTATACGCAGAAATATATAGATACGGCACAAGATGTTAAATCACGATATATACAGAATCCTCAAGACCCAGAAATCCCTAAGCTGCTTTTGGATTTGCAGGCGCAGAGTAAGTACATCATTGATAAAGATCCCTTCGCGCGGGTAGGAAGAACAGGGAGTCTAGAGAGAATTAAAAATAAAATTCGTAAGTATATGGGAAATGAGAGTTCTACTCAATCCTTTAAACTATTTTGGTCTTTAGAAAATATCAATAGAGATAAAGATGCTTTTTCTTTCTATGAAAAAAAATTAGAACCACTCTTCAAATCTAATTACTTTCGTGAATATGGAGAAGATGGTGAGTTTATTGATAAATTTTGGCAAATTGATCTTTACTTCATAGGTATATTCGCTGCTGAGTTGTTGATCAGAGGAGTGTATATCTCAAGACGAGCAAAGATTAGTTTTCGGCAAGCCCTGAGCACGCGATGGTATGACTTTTTCTGGCTACTCTTTACTGTTCATTGGGGTTGGTTAAGGCTTTTGAGAATCATTCCCTATATTATTCGTTCCGATCAGTTAGGAACTCCTGTAGGCAAGATTGTTGATTATATCAATGACCGCTATTCCACTATCCTGGCTGATAAAGTGTTTGAGCTGGTCGTACTTCAGATTATTGACCAGCTAGAAGATACTATCCGTCGCACCGATTTTCTGGCTATAATCGAACCTTCTAACTCATCTAAAACTAACTACAAATTAGATGGATTTATTGACCGTCGGACTCAGATTTTGGTCAGTTCTATTTTGCCTGAGTTAGAACCTGAAGTGGTCCAGCTCATCCATCATGTCTTGACTTCTGGACTAGAAGATAATCCGGCCTACCAAACGCTGCTGAGAACCCCTTTCTTCGGTAGGCTACCGAATACTGCTTTAGAGCGTTTTATTGGGAATATTTATGGATCTGTCCTTGATATTGCCCAGAATGCTAGTACAGACTCTAAAGGGAAGCAGCTTACGGAACAGTTGGTGCGAAAATTTTCTGAGAAATTTGCGGTAGAACTGAGAACACAAAATATTGATAATGAAGTGCGCGATATCTTGATCGCCGGTTTAGAAGAAGTGAAACAAAACTATCTTCGACAAAGAAGGCTCTGAAGCTCATGAACCGCCTCGGTTTACCTACCAATTCCTTGGTGAATGACCTTCGTGCAGCGATAGGGGCAGCTTTTGTCCTCACCCAGCCCGAGGAGTTGAGGGTTTACGAAACTGATGCTGGACGAATGACCAAAAGTCTGCCTGGAGTAGTCACGCTGCCAAAGTCTACCGAAGAAGTGGTCGAAATCGCCAAAATTGTCCAGCGCTATCAACGTCCGCTTACGGCAAGAGGTTCTGGTACTGGGCTAATGGGGGGAGCGATTGCCAGCCAAGGGGGCGTTGTGGTGAGTACGGCCCGGATGAATAAAATCCTGGAAATTGATGTAGCTAATCGGGTAGCGGTCATTCAGCCTGGGGTGACCAATGCATGGCTCTGCCAACAGGCCTATCCCTATGGGTTGTACTTCCCTCCAGACCCCACTTCCCAATTGGCTTCCAGCTTGGGGGGACATGCTGCTGTGAATATGAGTGGTCCCCACAGTCTGAAGTATGGAAGTACCGCCAACCATATTCTGGGAATAGAGATGGTTATGGCGGATGGGCAGCTGCTAAGAGCAGGGGGCAAGGTCTTGGAGTCTGCGGGGCTGGATTGGGTAGGCCTCATCGTTGGTTCAGAAGGTACCCTTGGCATTATTACCAGGCTGGTGGTGCGCCTTTTGCCTGTGCCCCCGACTACGCGCACCTTTGTTATTGTTTTTGATCGGCTTAGCGATGCTGCCGAAGCAGCCATCTTATTGCTATCGAGAGGCCTGTTGCCTGCGGCCCTTGAACTGATCGATAGCACCGTCATCGCGGCGCTTATGAACGCCTATCCTCGATTGCAAACCATGCTGCAAGGCACTCGCTTTGACGCAGAGCAGGCTCTTCTTCTCGTTGATTTGGATGGAGTGAAAGACCCCTCTATTGGCTTAGAAACCCAGGAAAAAGTCCTGCAGGGGATTTGCCAGGAATTAAAAGCCCTGCTTTGCTACAGGGCCAAAGACGCACAGGAGCGTACGTTCCTCTGGCAAGCCTACCACCAGGCTGTAGGAGCTACAGGCCGACTGGCGAATGCCTATTTTCTTCAAGATGGAGTAATACCGCTTTCCAAACTCCCTGAAGTTGTGGGCCGACTCAGTGCTGTAGGACGCAGCTATGGACTGAAGGTAGGCTATCTCATTCATGTGGGGGATGGTCATCTATTGCCCCTCTTGCTCTATGACAAAAAAGACCCAGAACAGATCAACCAAGTGCATCAGTGTGGGTTGGAAATGATGCAAATTTGCATAGCGGTCGGGGGAAATATTGGAGGAACTTCCGGGATTGGCTTAGAAAAACGGGAAGCCTTGTCCCAATTTCTCCAACCTGTAGACCTGGAAGCGATGAAAAAAATCCGAGCAGTCTTTGACCCGGAAGCGGTGTGTAATCCAGATAAAATATTCCCGTAAACAATTGTAAAGTACTGTCAGAGCTTTGTGGAACCCAAAATGTGGTACATGTAATCCTGACTTGCTAAGCCCTAAAAAGACCCTGCCATGAAAACGTCTTACGTCCTTTTAAGTGCACTTTTGCTCCTGTCCACTAGCCCCATGGCATTGGCTCAGGAAAAACCTGTAGCGGCTACGGCTGCAGGTGTGGATGCTTTAGCCAACGAACTGGCCCAAAAGTTCTCCACGATCCGCCGCGCTGGTTTCGAAATCTACAATGTGCCATTCTCCTATCGATTTGCCGCTATCTGTAACGAAAAGACCAAAGAGATTTTAGAAGATTACTTTGCAAACAGTTTTAGTAGACAAGGTAGTGTAGCGCTCACCAAGCCAGAGCAGCTACCCGCCAGTTTTCGCAATGCTCCTGATTGCCCCAAGTGCCGTGCAGAAAAGGATTCCAGAAGCCGCATCGATAACTCTTTTGGGGACTGGTTGCGTCGGACTACGAGAAGTTTCCGAACCGAAGTGGCCGCCTTCTGCAAAACACGCGGCTAAAGAAGCGTTCAAACTCGGCAGCACGCTGAATCCATAGAGGCTTTTCCCTGATTTGGGATGGCAGAAACTTATTCGAGTGAAGCGGGATAGATAGCGCCCAAACAAGCGTGCTTCTTCCATGCCATCGAGTCTGGCTATACAAAGTCCAGATTAACAATATTTTATTTTTGGTGACTGGTTGCGTGCGACCCCCCAAAGCTTTCGTGAAGAAGTAACTACTTTCTGTGAAACCCGTGTTTAGCTTGGGCTATGCACTCTTTTATCCTCGGCCCAGCCCGGTTTACCTGCCTTTCCCCTTCCCTTGTTCGCTTGGAGTATGACCCTCAAGAGCAATTTGAGGACCGAAAAACAGTCCAGGCGTATACGCGCGGTTCGGGCATCCCTTGGGTCGAAGTCAAAGTCACAACAGAAAAAGTTGTTTTATCGACAGGGGTACTCACCCTGACCTATAGCCCGGATGGTCAACCATTTAGCCCTGAAAATCTCCACATCGCCTGGGAAAAGGACCATCTAAAGGGGACATGGGCCCCAGGCCAGGTGGACCTGCAAAATCTTGGGGGCACCGTCAGCAGTCTGGATATGGCCCAGCGCTATTTTTTGCCTGAGGGCGTTCATCCTGCCGGGGTCGGGTTGGACTATCCTGGAGCGCAAACAGTTCTCTATGCACCGACCACAGCTATCCACCAAGAGCTTAGATCCAAGGGTGAAAAGACAGAGTTTGAAAAGCCGCCCCTCTGGTATATGTGGCAACACCGCCGGGATGAACTGCCGGAAGAAGCTAGAAAGCTGCTATCTGAATGGCAAAAATGCCCACCGGGTATTCTCAGCGCTGCAGGATACTTTGTTCTAGATGATTCTCAGAGTGCTCTGGTCGATGAGCATGGAGCCCTATGCCATGACTGCCATCGCGAAGGCCAAGACTGGTACTTTTTTGCCTATGGACATGATTATGCTCTTGCCCTCCAAGACTTTGTGAATCTTTGTGGGCCGGTGCCTATGATCCCTTCTTGGACATTGGGCGTTTGGTTCTCTGTTTATGGCGAGTTGGCCGCTCAGGATTATCAAGATTTGGTAGACCACTTCGATGGCCTGGATTTACCCTTAGATGTTCTTGTCATTGATGTGGACTGGCATGATCATGGCTGGTGTGGTTGGGACTGGCAAAAAGAGCGCTTTCCTGATCCCACGGCTTTCTTGCATTGGGTCAAAGAACAGGGACTCCACCTGACCGCCAATGTCCACCTTGAAGGATTACCTCCCACCGATAGCCATTTTGAGGGAGCGTGTAAGGCTTTGGGCCTAGACCCAGAGGCCGTCAGATCCGGAGATGTTTTTCCCATAAAAAATCCGACTGTCAATTGGATTTTTGATTCCTGGCATGCGGATGGCGGGGGGGTGTTTATCCCTACCCTAGAAGAACGGGAGGTGGGCTGGCTTCTTTTTAACCTAGCTAAATCAAAAGATGCTCAAGTGTTCTGGGATCATCTGCATCGCCCTTTGGTAGACCAGGGCATCGATTTTTGGTGGATTGATGGAGCCAATGCTCAAGCAACAGGCGTTCATTCCCAACTCTGGACCAATCATGTTTACTACACCTATCAACAAGCCCAGACCCAGCGTCGCAGCTTGATTTTATCGCGTACCGGTGGAATTGGTTCCCATCGCTATCCTGTTCAGTTTTCGGCAGATACCTTCTCCCATTGGGAAGTCTTGCAATTTCAGGTGGACTACACCGCCCGCTCGGGAAATGTGGGGGTTGCCTATCAGTCTCATGATATTGGTGGTTTCTTTGGCCCCCAGGCCGGCATCGGCCCGATCGACCCGGAATTGTTTCTCCGCTGGGTGCAGTTTGGGGCGCTGAGCCCCGTGTTTAGATTACACAGCGATCATGGGCAACGAGAACCCTGGGCCTATGGAGAGAAGATCCTCCATGCTGTCCGCCGCGCCCTCCATCTGCGCGCTCGACTGTTCCCCTATTTCTACCACCTAAGCTGGGTTTGCCATCAGCGGGGATTGCCTCTATGCCGACCGCTGTACCTACACTACCCAGAAGATCCTAAGGCCTATGAACGCGAAGCAACGTACTTGCTAGGACCCGATATGCTGGTAGCGCCGGTTACCCAGCCTGGGGAGCGGAAGCAGGTTTATTTGCCAGAAGGTCTCTGGATGCGTTGGCAAGATGGTTTCTATGACGCAGGACCTGTGTGCTTGGACCTCTGGGTCTCCTTGGAAGAAATCCCCGTCTTTATCCGCGTTGGAGCCTTAATTCCTATGCAAAGTGTCCCCCAAAACCGACTCCCTGTTCCTGCCTTAGCCCAGGTGGAATTTCATTGTTTTGGCGGGACCGAGCAAGCGGAAGGTTCTCTTGATCTTTATACAGATGATGGAGAAAGTCTGGATGGCGAGGACGGTCGACCTCTCATAACGGTTCGCTTTAGCCATCAGCAAGGTGTTTGGCACCTGTGGACTGAATCAGTAGTATCTTTTGTTCTACATAGTCCTATCACGCCTAAACAAGTTTTCAGGAATGGTGAACCTGTGCAGGGGACGGCCTGGCAAGCTATTTAAGTGAATTTTTTGAAAATCGTGCACAATGCCTGCTTTTTATGGGAAACCTAGAGACGAGTTCATTATCTCTTTCGAGTTGCCAACTACTAGCAGTTAAGATAGGAAATGCCGCCAACTCATATCCCCATGACCGATTTCGACATCAATTCACCTGATCCTAATGCCTCTGTGCCACAAGCAGAGAGTACTGAGCTGGAGAATGCTCTAGCCCAGGAAGTTTCTCGGCTGGTAGGCCAGCTCGATGATTTCAAGGCAAGGATTCTGGAGAAGGACCAGCAACTTCAAGAGAAAGAGCAACAGTACACCCGACTCTACGCGGATTTCGAAAACTACCGCCGTCGTACCCAAAGGGAAAAGGATGACCTCCAGATCAATATCAAGGCTGATGTCCTCAAAGAAGTCCTTACCGTAATGGACAATTTTGAACGGGCTAAATCCCAAATTCAGATCGAAACAGAACGGGAAGAGGCGATTAACGATAGCTATCAAGCGGTCTATCGCCAATTCTTGATGACTTTAGAGAAGCTGGGCGTAACTCCCATAGAAGCTCAAGGTAAGCCATTTGACCCTGTGTTCCATGAAGCTGTAATGCAAACAGCTTCCGATGAGCATACGGAAGAAACGGTCCTTGCCGAGTTTCAACGGGGCTACGTGATCGGTGATAAAGTCCTCAGGCATGCAGTCGTCAAAGTGGCTACGCCTACTTCTTCCCTCACAGACCAGCCGTCTTCAGAAGATGCAGCAGGAGCATAATCGAAACCTATGAGTAAGGTAATTGGAATTGACCTCGGCACTACGAATAGCTGTGTGGCCGTTATAGAGGGGGGAACCCCTGTTGTTATTACCAATACCGAAGGTGGGAGAACCACTCCCAGTATTGTTGGTTTTGCCAAGAATAGTGAACGGCTGGTAGGCCAGCTCGCCAAACGTCAAGCAGTTACCAATGCAGAAAATACGATTTTCTCCATCAAGCGGTTTATCGGAAGACGTTGGCAAGATACGGAACTTGAGCGTTCACGGGTTCCCTATAAATCGGTTGAGGGTAAGGACACTACGGTCGATATCGAAGCCCGTGGCAAAGTCTATACCCCTCAAGAAATTTCTGCCATGGTCCTCCAGAAGCTAAAGCTCGATGCTGAATC
>Ga0208588_1000295_pt1 | contig 16310 bp, 15 predicted proteins | sample NGESurshal092012_8_FD_184483 | JGI IMG/M metagenome (GOLD analysis project Ga0208588, IMG submission 184483) | Arctic peat soil microbial communities from Barrow, Alaska - NGEE Surface sample 415-3 shallow-092012 (SPAdes) | ecosystem: Environmental > Terrestrial > Soil > Wetlands > Peat ...
CGGCGGCCCGGCACATGATGAAGGTCGTCTACTACACGATGCGTGATGGGCACGCCCGATGCCTGGACGCACCCACACCGGTCGCGAGTTGAACCGGCCCACAACGCGGCGTGCGCGCGAGGTCGCTATCGGCATGGCCCGACACCTGTCGCGGTCGACTTCATGTGATTGACCCCGCGCACGACCGTTACCGCCGCACCGCTCCATGCCACCAACGGGAAACCGTTGCGGGCGAAGGAATGCCTGGCACCCCACCCGCGGGTGCTCCATCCAAACCCACCACCGGAGCGAGACACACCACCCACACCGACCCGTGCAGGCTCGACCGAGTCTGCACCGAGCAGGGACAGCGTCAACACCGTTCGTCCTCGCCCCTGTCGGGGCTCCGGGCGCTCCGTGTTGACCCCGCCCCTTAGCTCGGTGCGTCCTACGAGCGCCCGCCCCGGCCCGCCCAAGCACGGCCTACACCGTTGACAAGCAAAGCTCCGTCAGGAATGCCGTTATCGATCGGGGCCAGCTTGGCTCGACCCCTAACAGGGCGCTGATGTGTGCCGTGTCAAGGTCCGAGGCACCCGAGCGGGACGACGTAGACGTCGTCATGGCGCCGGTAGCAGTACTGGCCTCCGGTGACGACGAGGAGGGCTTGAGGCGGCTTGGCGACGCGGTCTTCGGCGAGTTTGAGGAGGGAACCTGCGGCGGCGTCGATGCTGTGCCCGCCCCCGAGCTTGACCTCGATTCCGGTCCAGTTGCCGTGGCGGTCTTCAACGATGAGGTCGACCTCGAAGCGGCCGCCGGCCTCGCGGTAGTGGTAGACCTCGGCGTCGTTGTTCTGGGCGTAGACGCGGATGTCGCGGGTGGCGAGGGATTCGAAGAGGAACCCGAAGGTCTCCAGGTCCTCGAGCAGGCGCTGGGGTGTGCACCGCATCAGGGCTGCGGCCAGGGACGGGTCGACGAGGTGACGCTTGGGGGTCTCGACGAGCTGTGAGCGGGAGCGGAGCTTCGGGCTCCAGGCGTCGACATCGTCGACGACCATGAGGCGCCGCGCGGCGTCCAGGTAGGGCTCCGCGGCCCAACGGGACAGGCCGCGTTCGTCGGGCGCCTGTCCCGACTGTGATGAGGGGAGCGGAGTCGTGTCGTCGTCGCCGTTAGCCCGCTCCACGATGGTTGCCACCTTGGCGGGGTGAGCGGTGAGCTGGGCGTAGGCGTGGAGGAATCGGCGGATCCGTCGAGGGTCGCGTCGGGTGCCGGAGACGGTGAGGACGTCGACTTCGATGAGGGTGTCCAGGTAGGACTGCAGGTAGGTGGTGGCCTCGTCGGGTCCACGTCCGATGAGCAGCGGCCAGCCACCGGTGACGACGTGCTCGGCGTAGCGGGGGACGGAGATCTCGCTCACCGCGCTCGGGACCTCCTCGCCGGCGAGCAGCCGCGCGAGGGAGATCTCGCGGGTGGAGTGCCCGAGCTCGGCAAGGGTGAGCGGGCGCATGCGCAGGCGCGCGAACCGGCCGGCCCCGGAGTGGCGTGGAACGTCGTCGGCCGGGGTGGCGGAGCCGGTCAGGATGAACTGTCCCGGGTCCCTGCGGTCATCGACGCCGCGGCGCACCGCGTCCCAGACGGCAGGGACACGCTGCCACTCGTCGATGAGGCGGGGCGTCGGGCCGTCGAGGAGCAGCCTGGGGTTGACCGCCAGCAGCTGATCGCCGTCGGGGACCTGGTCGAGGAGGATCTCGCTGGCGGCTCGCCGGCGGGCGGTCTGGGTCTTCCCGCAGCCTTTGACACCTTCAATCAGCACCGCGCCGAGGGCGTCGAGCGCCAGATCAAGCTGGGCGTCAGCAATCCGCGACAGGTACTCGGCCACCGGGTGCCACACCTCCTCCGAGCAGTCGAACTGACCCGTACACGGGCTATAGCCTACTCAATCTGAGATCCACAGACTACGGTTTCTGGCACTACTAGCCTACCAAACCTGCACCTGACAGGTGGAGCACCAGCTGCATGCGTGCCCGTCGTCGTGGGGCATCTCACGACAGGTGGCTGTCAGCCGGTGATGCGGCGGGCGTTGAGGGCGATGACCTTGCCCTGGGCGAAGCCGGACAGGGCGGCCGCGATCTGCTGGTCGCGGCATTCGACGGCGTGCTGATACCGCAGGGCCATGGCCGGGGTGGAGTGCCCGATCCTGGCCATCAGGTCGGCGAGGGTGGCGCCGGTGGCGGCGGCGAGGGTGGCCCCGGTGTGGCGCAGGTCGTGGAAGTGCAGGTCAGGGCGCCCGGCGGCGTCACGTGCCGGCCAGAAGGCGGGGTGGAGGGTGTAGAGCGGGATGTAGCCGCCGTAGCCGGCGTCGCAGCGGCTGAACACCGGTGAGTCGCCAGGGGCCAGCACGTGGTGGTCGAGGTGCCAGCGCAGCTCGTCGAGCAGGTGCGGCGGGATGGCCACGGTGCGCCTGCCGGCAGCGGATTTCGGATCCCCTACGACGAACTCCCCGGGCAGGCGCACCACGGCGCGGCGCACGGACACGGTGCCGGCGTCGAGGTCGAGATCGGTGCGGGTGAGTCCCGCGAGCTCACCGAAGCGCAGCCCGCACCATGCCGCGAGCAGGACCATCGGGCGCAGCCTCTCGGGCATCGCGGTGACGATCGCTTCGAGCTCGGGCAGCGTCGCGATGGTGACCTCGCGCACCCCGCGGGCGTTGCCGGCCCCGCGGATTCGGCACGGGTTCGTGCTGATCAGGTCGTCAGCGACCGCGGCGTTGCAGATCGTGCGGAGCAGGCTCTAGGCGTGCGCCCGCCGCGTCGGATGTGCCGGGTCCAAGGTCGCGTACCAGGCGCGCACCGACGCCGGGCTCAACCGGTGCAGCGCGGCCCCACCCAAAGTGGGGACGATCTTGGAGTCGAACACGCGCCGGTACTCCAGCCGGGTACGGGGCTTGAGCATCCGGGTGCGGAGGAACTCCTCGCCGTACTCGGCCACAGTGAACCGCTCCGGCTCAGCCGGGAGCTCCCCGGACGCGTGCGCCTGCAGCCACGAGGCCGCGTCGAGCTTCGTGTCGAAAGTCCGCGGCGCGCAGACCATGCGCCCCTCGTCGTTGCGGTAGCGGGCCTGCCATCGCCCGGAGGCCAGCTGACGGGGCGCTCCGGCCCCGTTCGGACGGCGCCCGCTACGACCCGGTGAACGTCCCATGACCACCCCTGACCCGTGCCACTTTGTGCCACAACAGCAACCCGAGGATAGCCGACGCCGAACGCGACGTCTCTAAGCCGATCGTGAAACATTCAGCGGCACAAGGACTATCAGGTACCAAAGAAGACGAGCCGACACGAGCCGAAACAGCGAAGCGCACTTTCGAATCCTGCCGGGGGCACACATCCCACCGGCCCGCGCCGAGCGCGGGCCGCACTCATCTCCCTCCCCACACGTCCATGGGCCCGCGCCGCACCGATGTCCCTGTCGTGGCCCGAGCAGCCGGCGAGAAATGTCCGTCGCCCACGTATCAGGGAGCTGCGTCGCGGCTCTGGTTGGTGTCAGCGCGGGCTGCTCGAGCCGGGGACGAGCAGGCCGCACGGCGGACGCGTGGTCCGGGCGCCGCACCAGGTGCCCCGCATCGGTGCTCGGACCACGCCGCCGCCCTCGGCCCGCGTCCCTGCCGGAGGACCACGATGAGACCGACCGCGAGCACCATGGCCGCTGTCCGCGCCGAGACCCCCACCGTCGACGTCGACCACTGGGACCACGTCACCGTCACCCAGGGGATCGACCGTCCCACGCACCGGCTCCGCGACCTCGCCGTTGCCCTCGTGGCCGCCGTCTGCGTCGCCGCGGTCGCCGCCTGGATCGGCGCCGCGGTCGTGACCTCGCCTGCCTCGGCCGATGCGACGGCGACGGCGTCGGCGTCGCACGCGCGTCTCGGGACGGTCGTCCACTCCAACCCCCACGCCCATCCGCGGCTGGGTCCCGTCGTCCACCACAGCCCGACGACCGGGTCGACCACGGGAACCGACTCGGCCCCGATCACCAACGCCACGACGACCACCGACCACTCGCGGCTCGGCACGGTGACCCACCACGGCGCCCTCCCGCGGCAGTGGAAGTCCTGACCGCGACGCGGCGCCCGGCGCCGTCGTCGGTGCCGAGTCGGTGGCGAGGCCTCCGCGCACCCGACACAATCGGGCGCGGAGGACAAGTGGAGACGACCGACGACGATCTCGGTGCGCGGCTGGCAGCCGCGGCGTCCGGGGACCGCGCGTCCTGGGACCATATCGTCGACCGCTTCGCGAACCTCGTTTGGTCGGTGGCCCGCTCCTACCGGCTCTCGAGCGACGACGCCGCCGACGTCGTCCAGACCACGTGGCTCCGGCTGCTCGACAACCTCGACCGCATCGAGGACGCGCAGCGGCTCGGCAGCTGGCTGGCCACGACTGCCCGCAACGAGTCGTTGCACTCGTTGCGGCGCAGCAAGCGCGAACCGGCCGTCGACCTCGTCGAGATCATGACGTCGGTGGCCGACGGCGGCGCTGCACTCGACGCCGACCTCCTGCGGGCGGAGCGCGACGTCGCCCTGTGGGAGCTCTTCGAGCGACTGTCCGACAACTGCCGACGCCTGCTCCGCGTGATGATCGCCACCCCGGCGCCGTCGTACGCCGAGGTCTCCGAGGCGCTCGGCATGCCGATCGGCTCGATCGGTCCCACGCGCGCTCGGTGCCTGGCCAGCCTGCGCACTCTCGCGGTCGACGCCGATCTCGCTCCGGACCTGGGATAGGGAGGCGACGATGTCCGACGACGACGCGCTCGAGGCGCGACTGCGCACCCTGTCCGCCGAGCTCGACCCCACACCCGAGCTGACGATCACCAGCGCGAAGGCCGCGTGGGAGCTGCGCGACCTCGACTCCCAGCTCGCCACCCTGGTGGCCGACTCCTGGCGCGACGAGCCGGTCGCGGACACCCGCGACAGCCTCGGCACCCTGCGGATGCTGACGTTCACGAGCGACGGCGCGAGCATCGAGGTCGACGTCGAGTCCGACCCGCTCACCGGCACGCGCCGGCTGCGCGGCTTCGTCACGGGCACCGAGGGCGATCTCGTCGTCGAACGCGGCGACGCCCGCGTCAGCGTCCCCGTCGTGGACGGCCAGTTCGACGTCGACGGGCTCGAGGCCGGACCCGTACGGCTGTCGGTCGAGGCGTCCGACGGCACCCGGATCGTCACCACCTGGGTCTCGCTCTAGGTCGGTCGGCCGCGCCCGTGGCACGATCCGGGCATGACGGGGATCGCGGGGGACGGCGACGAACCCTGGCCCTACGCCGACCTCCGCGAGGCGGCACGAGCGGCGTACGTCCTCGCCGGCGACGACCGCTTGGCAGCCGTCGCCCTCGCCGACCGCGTCGTCGCCGCCGTCCCTCGGCAAGGTGCCTCGACCGAGCAGCGGGAGGGCGAGTCGCTGGCTCATCGGGCCGCGGCCCTTGCGCTCGTCGACGTCCCGGACCTCCCGGCTGCGGAGCGACGGGCGCGTCGCGCCGTCGCGGTCGCGACGAGAGCCGGGCTCGACGCGGTGGCGTCCGAGGCGACCATGACCCTGGCCTGGGTCCTGCTCGAACGCGGACGGGGCACGCGCGCCCTCGAGGCGCTCGACGCGCTGACGCCGCAGCCCGACGCCCTCGTGGCTGCGCGCCTGTCCGTGCAGCGCGCACTGGTCCTGCAGCGCGGGTTCGGTCGCACCGCCGAGGCACTCGCGCTCTACGACGAGGCCCTCCCGGTGCTCGAGCAGCACGGGGACCGGCTGTGGTGCGCGCGCGCCCTGCACAACCGCGCTCACCTGCGTGCCTATGCGGGCGACATCGACCTCGCCATCGACGACGAGCGGGCCGCCGTCACGCTCTTCGAGCAGTCCGGACAGTCCACCTCTGCGACCCTGGCCATCGCCGACCTCGGGTGGGCCGTCGGCATGTCGGGCCGCATCCCCGACGCGCTGCGACTCATGGACGAAGCAGCGCAGCGTCTCGGCAGCCTCGACGCGGTGGCCGAGCTCGACCGCGCGGACGTCCTGCTCCGCGCAGGGCTCTCGTACGACGCGGTCGCGACCGCCGGAGCGGCGGCTGCCTGGCTGCGTGACCACGACTCCCGCCAGGGTCTGTTCACCGCCGAGGCGGAGCTCATGCTCGCGCGGGCCCTGCTGCGCAGCGGCGACGTCCCTGCCGCGCTGGTCCGCGCGGACGTCGCGCGTCTCGCCTTCGGTCGCCAACGACGGCACGCCTGGCGCGTCCTCGCGGAGCATGTCCGCGAGGTGGCGCGCGTGCACCACCAGCACCGCGCACCGACAGCGGCGACGCTCCGGACGGTGCGCGAGCTCGAGGTCCAGGGCTGGCACGTGCACGCGCTAGATCTGGCCATCACGGCCGCCGACGAGGCACGGGCCCACGGCGACCCGACCCGCGCCCGTGCGCTGCTGGCAGCGGTGCGGGCCCGACCCGGCGAGCTCGACGACGTGCGCGCCCGCACGCACCACGCGCGTGCCCTCGAGCTGCTCCTCGATGACCGCCACCGCGAGGCGATGGTGCACGTGTCGCGATCCTGGGCTCTGACCGAGCGTCTCCGCGACCTCGTCGGCGCGACCGAGCTGCAGGCGACGGCGTCGGGGCGCGCCGCGGACGTCGTCGCGCTGGGCCTGGAGTCTGCGCTGGCCTCCGGCTCGGCGACGCGGTTCCTGACCTGGTCCGAGCGAGGCCGCGCGGCGACCCTGCGCTTTCCCCCGGCGATGCCGCCCGAGGACGCCGAGCTCGCCGCCGCCCTGGCGAGGATGCGGTTCGCGGCCCACTCCGACGACCAGGAACGGCTCGCCGGCACACCCGGGCCGGCGCTCGCGGCCGAGCGCCGCAAGATCGAGCGCGACGTCGTACGCCTCACGCGGCACGCCGCCGCGAGCCGGGCACCCGCATCCCCCGCCACCGCGACCGCAGTCCGCGAGCGGTTGGGGGGACGGTGCCTCGTGCAGTACACGGCGCTGCGCGGCGACCTGGTCGCCGTGGTCGTCGACGAGCGCCGCACCCGCGTCGTACCCCTCGGGCCGATCGGCCCCGTCGACGCCGCGGTGACCCGCCTCGAGCTCCTCCTACGCCGGTCGGTGTCCGGCTTCGCCTCGCCCGCCCACGCGAGCGGCCCGGTGCAGGCGGCCGAGCGGGCCGCGACGTTGGTGCTCGACCCGCTCCGCGACCTCGTGCGCGACCGGGAGCTCGTGATCTCGCCGACCGGGTCGCTGTGGCGACTCCCCTGGGCCTGGCTGCCGGCCCTGCGCGGACGACCGACTGTGCTGACCCCGTCCGCCACGGTGTGGTGCCGCGGCACCGATCGCGTCGCACCCAGTGAGCCCACGGTCCTCGCGGTCGCCGGACCGCACCTCGCCTGGGCCGACGCGGAGGTCGACGACGTCGCCCGGGCGCATGCCCGCGTGGAGGTTCTTCGCGCCGACGACGCCAGCACGGCGGCGGTGACGGGACGCCTGGTGGACGCCGACATCGCGCACCTCGCGGTGCACGGGTCGCTGCGCGTCGACAACCCGCTCTTCAGCTCGCTCGCGCTGGCCGACGGACCGCTCACCGCCTACGAGCTCGAGCGACTGCCGCGCGCGCCGCGCGTGGTGGTCCTCCCTGCGTGCCACTCGGGCGAGGCACGCGGCCCCGTGGCCGACGAGCCGCTAGGGCTGGCCTGGACCCTGCTCGGCTGCGGAGCCGCCACCGTCGTCGCGACGCTCGGCGCGGTTCCGGACGAGGCGACGGTGCCCGTGATGCGCGAGCTGCACGCGCGGCTCGCGAACGGCGCGTCCGTGGCCCACTCCCTGGCCGCCGCGCAGGCCGTGTTCCTCGACGACGAGGACCCGCTCGTGTCCGCGACGGCGGCGTCGTTCCTCTGCCTCGGGAGCTGACCTGCGCCGCCGGGCTCACGGGAGCCGCGGCTGCCGCGGGTCCTCCGGGGGCCAGTAGAGGAGGCCGACGGCTCGCGCACTGGGCAGACGCACGAGCTCTGCCGCCAGCTGGCGCCACGCCTCGTCGGCCGTGAGCGGCCCGGTCGGGGCATGCCCGAGCTCGGCGTCCTCTCGGACGCGACGGGCGACCTCCGCCGCGACGAGCGGCGCGGCGAACGACGTGCCGCTCCACCGGGCGAACGGGTGCGGACCGGCGAACACGGCGCCCGTGGGGTACGTGCCCTCGACGTAGGAGCTGAGCAGGTCGCTCCCGACCGTGCAGACGTCGACCCACGGGCCGAAGTTGCTCCACTCGGTCGGGACGACGACGCCACCGAGGTCGTCGACGGCCGCGACGGCGACGACGTGCTTGCACGCCGCAGGCCACCACGGCCGGTCGATGCCGTCGTTGCCGGCAGCGGCCACGACCACCGTCGTACGGGGCAGCTGGTCGAGCACCGCCTGGGTCACGACGGGCGGGTTGTCGTCGAAGGTGTAGCCGCCCAGCGACAGGTTGACGACCGGCACCGCCATCGGACGCGAGCCGACGGCGAGCAGGGCGCGGGCCACCCAGACGTCGTCGCCGATCCCGTCGGGATCCAGGACCGCGTAGGGGCATATCACGAGGTCGGGCGCGACTCGTCGCACGAGCCCGGCGATGAACGTGCCGTGTCCCGCCTCGGCTCCCAGGGTCGGGGCCGCGACCGGGTAGAGCCGGTCCTCGTCGTCGTGGAACACCGGGTTGCCGGGGTCGCGACGGATCGCGGCGTCGAGCTGCGGGTGCCAGCTCGACAGCAGCTTGTGGCTCGGAACGCCGGTGTCGAGGACGGCGATGTCGGGGACCGACCGGTCCGGTGCCGGGTCCAGGGACGGATGCGCGGCGGTGGCCGACGGGGGACCGGCCGGACCGCCGCGCGGGTGCGGCTCGCCGACGAGGACGTGGTTGAGCGACACGGTGATCGGCGGGTCGTCGCCGCCGGGCTCGTCGGCGGCGGGGTCCCGCTCCGCACGCGTGAGGGCGATGCCCTGCAGCCGGGTGGCCACCTCCACCAGCGACTCGGCGCTCTCCCCGCGCACGATCCGCCAGAGCTGCAGACCCACGCGGGCCAGCCACTCGCCCTGTTCGCCGTCCGCGTCGGCGATGGACGAGAGCTCCTCGCCGAGCAGCCGCACCGCACGGTAGGAGAGCACCAGCTGACCGGGTCGGTACAGCGCCCGCGCCCCGCGGACGACCTCGCCGCGTTCGACTGCCGCGTCCAACGCCCGTCGGAACGCGTCCCCGGGCTCCGCGCCGTCCTGCTCCGTCATGAGATCCCCCTGGGGGTCGACTGCCTCACCGGCACCTTCTCAGCGGGCCCGAACTGCCACAACCGGTTCGGGGACATCGACGGTCCGCGTTCACCCGCGCAGGGCGTCGTAGGCTCGACGCGCCATGCAGGAGATCCGGACCTTCCACCCGCGCCGCGGTCGGATGAGCGGCGCCCAGGTGGACGCAGTCTCCCGTCTGCTGCCCCGCTACGGCGTACCCGAGGGGCGGATCGACTCGGCCGCGCTGTTCGGCGGCCGACCGGTGGCGCTCGAGATCGGGTTCGGGCTCGGCCATGCCACGGTCGAGATGGCGCTCGACGACGACACGATGGGCATCCTCGCGGTCGACGTGCACACCCCGGGCGTCGGTCGGCTCCTGCTGGCCATCGAGGAGCACGACCTCGACAACGTGCGTGTGGTGCACGACGACGCTGTAGAAGTGATGCGCGACCGGCTGGTCGACGACTCGCTCGCGGCCATCCGGGTGTTCTTCCCCGACCCGTGGCCAAAGGCCCGACATCACAAGCGGCGCATCGTGCGACCGGACCTCGTGTCGCTCATGGCCGCGCGCCTCGAGCCGGGCGGGGTGCTGCACTGCGCGACCGACTGGGCGCCGTATGCCGAGCAGATGCTCGAGGTGCTGCGGGCCGAGCCCTCGCTGGCGAACCGTTACGACGACTACGCGCCGCGGCTCGAACGGCCGATGACGAAGTTCGAGCGGCAGGGCCTCGACCAGGGGCACGAGGTCGCCGACCTAGTGTTCGTGCGGCGCTCGGCGTGACGCCGAGCGCGTGAGCGGTCAGCCGCCCCAGGGACCCCAGCCGGCGGCGACCCAGACGTTATGCGCGACCGTGTCCTGCTGCTCACAGGTGGCCTTCTCGGGGGCGCTCGCGAAGGCGAGACCACCGTTGGCCCGCCACAGCCCCAGCGTCATCTGCCACTTGCCGCGCCACAGCCCGTTGTAGGACCGCACGGTGCAGTGACCCTTGGACTCGCGGTAGACGATGGCGCGACCGTGCGCCGAGCTCAGCCAGGTCGCGTACGGGAGCGCGGCGCGGGCCGCCGTCGAGGAGCGCATGGTGCGCGAGAGGGTCGGGTCGACCGTCGAGGCCCGCGCGATCGTGGTCCCGCGCACCGATGCAGCGTTCGCGGTCACCGGAGCGACGAGGGACAGACCGAGTGCGGTCGTGAGCACGGCGACGCCGACGAGCGCGCGCAGGGGCATGACATACGCCATGACGTGGTTCCTCCGCCGCCTGCGAGGTGAGCTGTCGGGTTGGGCCGGAGGTCGGCCTGCCGCTCGCGCGACTTCACCCCGAGACCGTCAGGTTCGACGGCCGGATGTGGTTCCCCCACTCCCGTCCAAGGGTTCGGGCCACGACCGTGGACGGGACTCGGCGGTCCGTTCGTGGCGCTCTGCTTCCCCGCAGAGCACACATGACGCTAGTCCGAACGGGGGCATCTGTCGATCAGAACGGCCCCGTCCCGGCTTGTCCGGCGCAAGAAGTGAGGTCCTGTGGAGCCACGACCGCAGAGTCTCAGGCGGTGGTCCAGTCCGGATCGACTCACCCTCGACCTGTGGTCGAGGGTTTGGGGCTGACCGGGTCGGGTGGTCCGCTGCGCGCTGTCCGCGCGTGTCCGTAGCCTGCGGGCGAGCGCGTCCCACTGACGCGGCGGTCATGAAGGAGCGCCATGCCCGACGTCACCCTCCAGGTCCAGGCCACCGGCGCCCTTCCGGCGTACTTCTCCCCGGCTCGCGGGGTGGACGGCGCCGCACCGGGCGTCGTGGTGGTCCACGAGGCGTTCGGCCTCAACGCCGACGTCCGCGACCTGGCCGACCAGTTCGCCGGGCGCGGCTTCCACGCGATCGCCCCCGACCTGCTGTCCTACGGCGGCACCGTGCGCTGCCTGGTCACGGTGACTCGGGCGCTCAGCAAGGGCGAGGGCCGGCCGTTCACCGAGATCGCCGCCTCCCGGGCCTGGCTCGCCGAGCGCGAGGACTGCACGGGACGCATCGGCATCGCCGGGTTCTGTCTGGGCGGAGCGTTCGCGATCCTCATGGCCAACCGCGGCTTCCACGCCAGCGCGGCCAACTACGGACGGCTCCCCGCGCGCCTGGACGCCGCCGCCGCGGGCGCCTGCCCGGTCGTCGCGTCCTACGGCGGTCGCGACCGCTCCCTCACCGGCGCTGCCACGCGTCTCGAGGCCGCCCTCGAGGCGGCCGGTGTCGAGCACGACGTGAAGGAGTACGCGGAGGCGGGTCACTCGTTCCTCAACCACTCCGGGACGCCCGGGTGGATGAAGCCGTTCACGCGGCCGCTGCATGCCGGATACGTCGACACCGCGGCCGCCGACGCGTGGGACCGGATCCAGCGGATGTTCGACTCGACGCTGCGCGACTGACTTAGCCCCGCATCCTCGCGCCCGTCAGCAGCTCGAGCCGGCGCACGCCGAAAGCCCATGCAGGAGTGGGATTCCCCTCGACGTCCTGCACGACCCAGTCGTCGACCCCGTGGCCCCACGTCGTCCACACGGCGTCGCCCACCAAGGCCTCGACCTCGTCCGTCCCGCGCCAGGCCCACACCGCCGACGCCGACCCGGCGTAGGTGTCCGCGATCGGCGCGATCGAGTCGTGCGGCTCGCGGGCGCGCACATCGAGCAGGTGCACGCGCCGTGCCGCGTGCTCCACGGCGACGGAGAGCAGGTGGCGCGAGCCGGCCGCCGGGTCGTCGTAGTCGAGCACCACGTGCAGCACCGTCTCGCTCTCGTCGGGGGTGCGCAGAGAACCCGCCTCGACGAGGTGCACTCGCCCAACGTGTGCGCACCAGCGCGGGAGGTCCGCGACGAGGCCGGGGTCGGCGTCACGGACGAGAGCCGCCGCGTCCGCGCGCACGTCCGGGTGACCCAGCGTCGCGAGACACACCACCGACTGCAGGCCCAGCAACGACGTGGCGGCACGCGGATCGGCCAGCGCGTCTCGGCAGAAGGCGGCGAAGGAACGGTCCGTACCCGGTCCGCGCACGTCGAGCAGCCCGAGCAGGTAGCCCACAACTCCCTCGACGCGGAACGCGTCACCCGTCTCGCCGATGCGCACGAGCTCGCACATCAGCACGTCCAGCGGGGGCTGGTGACGCAGCCGGGCCGCGTCCGGGCCGGTGCCGCCCGGCGGCCCGGAACGCCTCGGTCCTCGCGAGGGGCGGCGGCGCGCGACGGGAGCCATGGCGCGAACGGTACCGGCACCGACGTGCCCCGTACGCCGTGCGGTCACCGGGAATTCGTCACCTCGAACTGCTGCGGAGCGCTCAGGTACACCTCCGACCGGTCCGATACGAGTGTCATGACACCGAACAGCCCGGAGCCGATCGTGCGGGCGATGCTCGCGGCGGTCCACCGGCGCGACCACGCGCACTCGAGGTCATGCTGCCGTCCGCACAGCGTCGAGGTCGTCCACCTCGGGAGCGCCTCGATCGCGGTCTGTCACGACTGCGGCTTCGAGTCGGGCTTCCACACGGTGCGCGACTGCGAGCGCGCTGCCGCGGACCACCGGCTCACCACCGTCTGAGCGGCGTGAGGTCGGCACGGCGCATCCGGGCTGCGCTCGCGCGCGCTATTTTCGACCCGTGACCGTGCCGACCACTCCTGCCGCGGGCTGGTACCCCGATCCCGCCGGGGGCGACGGCCTGCGCTGGTGGACGGGCATCACGTGGACCGATGACGTGCGCGCGAGCCCGTGGGCGTCGGCGACCCCGGTCTCCGCGGCACCAGTGACGCCCGTCGTCACGTCGGCCCCGCCGTCCGCCTCGTCGCCCTGGGCCTTCGAGCCGGCCCTCGCCCCCGTGGCCGGCGCGCCAGACCAGGGCGACGACGCGGTCCCCCGCCGGTCGATGCGCCCGTTGTGGCTCGTGGTCGGCGCAATCGTGGTGGCGATCGCCCTGGTCGCCGGGTCCGTCGCCGCGCTCGGCTCGCTCTCCTCGCGAAGCAAGCTCGACATGGCAGCGGTCGAGAACGACATCGCGCACCGGGTCGCGCAACGCACCGGCCTGGTGGCCACGGTCGACTGCCCCGACTCGGTCGACATCGAGGCGGGGACGACGTTCACCTGCTCGGTGACGACCGACGACGGCAACCAGCTCGACGTGGAGGTCCATCAGGACGACGACCAGGGCAACCTCACGGTCTCCGGCGTCCCGCAGTGACCGGCGAGTGCGTCGCGATCGTCCATCCGCTCAAGTCCGGCGGGCTCGACGCGGCGACCGACCGCCTGTCCCGCTGGGCCCATGCCGCGGGCGTCCCGACTCCGCACGTCGTGACGACCACGCCGGACTCGCACGGGACCGAGCAGGCGCGCGACGCCGTCGCCGCGGGCGCCGACCTCGTGCTCGCCTGGGGCGGCGACGGCACGGTGCGCGCGATCGCGGAAGGGCTCGCGGACTCCGGCGTACCGCTCGGCGTCGTGCCCGCCGGGACGGGCAACCTCCTGGCGCGCAACCTCGGCATCCCGCTCTCGCTGGGGGACGCGGCGACCGTGGCGTTCGAGGGTGCCGATCGTCGCATCGACGTCCTCGAGATCGGCCTGGGCGGGTCCGTGACGACCAGCACCGTGATCACCGGCCTGGGCATGGACGCGGTGCTCATCGACGCGTCCGAGGAGCTCAAGAGCGCCATCGGGCCGTCGGCGTACGTCCTCAACACCGTTCGTGCCTTGCGGCACAAGAAGATGCGGGTGGGCGTCGCGGTCGACGGCGGAGCGCCCCGGTGGTTCTCTGCGCGCAGCGTCCTGGTGGCCAACGCCGGCGGCCTGCTCGCCGGGATGGACGTCGCGCCCGAGGCCGAGGTCGCCGACGGGCAGCTGCACGTGATCGTGCTGCCGCTCGGCCGTCCGGTCGACTGGGTACGAACGGGAGCGCGCATCATCGCGCGCCGCGGTGTCGAGGACACCTCACGGTTCCACCTGCAGGGCTCGAGCGCGTGGATCGTGGCGGCCGAGCCGCAGCCGCGTCAGGTCGACGGCGACCTCGTCGGCGAGGGCCGCACTATCCAGGCCCGGGTTCGACCGGGAGCCCTCACCGTGCGGGTGCCGCGCGGGTCGGCGGACGCCTGAGCGCCGTCGGGACTAGGGCTTGCCCTTGGTCGAGCTGTGTGCGAGCCACTGGGCCCAGGGCATGTTGTACGGCGCACCGAGGCCGTTCCAGAACTCCATCGCGCGCGGCGTGCCGGTCGTCACCACCGCGTCGCCCGGAATCACGTGGTCGAAGAACCACTGCGAGTCCGACGTCGTCAGGTTCGTGCAGCCGTGCGACCCGTTGTAGCGGCCCAACCTCGCGGTGGCCCACGGCGCACCGTGCACGAACTCGCCGGTCGGCGTGATGCGCACCGCCCAGGGAACCTGCAGGTCGTACTGGTCCTTCGGGTCCGTGATGCCGGCGGCGACGCTGGTCATGTGGCGCAGTGCGTCCTTCTCCATCACGGCCTTGATTCCGGACCGGGTCTCGAAACCCTTCTTGCCCAAGGACGTCCGGAAGACCTTCACCGGCTTGCCGTCGATGACGACGGTGAAGCGGTCCTTGACGCCGTCGACCATGGCGATGAGGGAGCGGGCGGTGCGCAGCGTGTGCGTGCGCGACGTCGACGCGTCACCGACGTAGCTCAGGGTCGGGCTGTGCGCGACCTCCACGCCGGCGAGGGTAAGCCGCACCTCGATCGTCGCGTGACCCGGCCAGAATCCGGGGAGGCGGAACATCGCGGTGGTGCTGTTGCGCCAGTACCACGCACCGTTGGAGAACAACCCGTTGACGTAGACGTGCATGCGGTGCTCGGCGGCCGCCCGGTCGACCACGGGGACGCTGAACTTCGCCGTGATCGGGTAGGCGACCCCGATGACGGTGCCGGCGGCCGGAGTGACGGTGACGTGGAAGGCCGCAGTCGGGATCGGCTGCGCGGGCGGCGCGGGTCGCGGGGCCGGAGCCGTGGGGACCGGCGTCGGGGTCGGTGCGACTGTCGCCGCTCCCGCGGGGGCGGCGAGCAGACCGACCGCCAGGGCGACCGAGGCGCCGAGCAGGAGCGGGAGCCGGACCACGGCGCACAGGGCGCGTGCTCGGGTCACGTTCGGGGTCCTTCCGGCGGCACAGTGGGGGGCGGGCCAGCGGCGCGCAGCCCCCAGTGTACGGCTCAGCGCAGGACGACCACCTCGTCGCCGACCCGCGACCAGCCGTAGAGCCACACGGCGTCGGCCCGGGACTGCCGGACGCACCCTCCGGACCCGATGGCTCGACCGAGCTGGCTCTCCGACTGGATCGGCGCTCCGCCGACGTAGCGCGGGATCGTGTGGAAGCCGATGCGCGCCCCCGTGAGCCCGACGGCGAACCGCACCATGTACTCGAACCGGAGCTTCTCACCCGGGTTCGTCGCGACCGTGGACTTCGAGTAGACGTGGTAGACCGAGGGCTTCGGCCGACCCACCCGACCCGTCACGGCGTAGTCCCGGAGCACCGCTCCGTCGTCGCCGACCACCCAGAGATGGGCGGCGGTCTCGGCGTAGACGATGCGACGGCCCGCACCGCTGCGTGCGGGAAGCGGACGGCTGGGCACGTACGTCGAGGGCGAGCCGGCGACGCCGACGAGCAGGGCGGCGGCAGCGACGACCCGGGAGGTGGTCGACCGCGCCGGGGCGACGGGCCGGGCGACGGCCGTGGCTGCGGCCGCGACGGTCGGGGTGGTCCGCTGCGCTCGCGCGGGCGTGCGGGTCGCCGCGGTCCCCGTGAGCCCCGTGGGCGTCGCCGCGCGGACCGGGACGGCGGCGAACGGCGAGGCCGACGCGGCCAGGAGGAGCGCGGGCGCTGCCACGACGGCGGAGCGGTGCGGCGCGGCAGCCGTCTGGACCGTCGTCGCGGGCCCGGGGGCGGGGAGCAGCACGCCGAGCACGAGCCCGGCGATGGCCGACCCCGCCGCGAGCAGGGCCACGCGACGCCGGAAGATCGCGGCCGCGGGCGCGACTGCCGGCCCGGACCTCGGTCGGCTCTCGGCCGGGTCGTCCCCGTCGCGGCGCGGGGCCGGGGGACG
>Ga0208588_1000296_pt1 | contig 16248 bp, 14 predicted proteins | sample NGESurshal092012_8_FD_184483 | JGI IMG/M metagenome (GOLD analysis project Ga0208588, IMG submission 184483) | Arctic peat soil microbial communities from Barrow, Alaska - NGEE Surface sample 415-3 shallow-092012 (SPAdes) | ecosystem: Environmental > Terrestrial > Soil > Wetlands > Peat ...
AGGAATATTTGGCATGCAAACGCAAAAAGATAAGCTCAATACAGCTTCCAGTCGGTTTTTCATCTCATTCTCTGATACAGAAATCGTACCGACAGGCAGCAACATCTTTGACGGTAAGTATGCAACGTTTGGCTATGTCACCCAGAATATCAATGGAGTCCGTGCGCTGAAAAAAGACGATGTGATCAAGAAAATTGAAGTCCTGAACTGTACAGGCTATGAATTTCAAAATGGCCGTGATCGTCAATACACAGGCACGGCACTACAAAATGATGAGAAGACGGGTGGTGCCTTCACAGGTGTAGACGCAGCCTGCTTACCTTTGCCCAAACCAAAGCTGGTTAACGGGAAGGCTTAAGTTCTATATTGCTTTGCGCTCCAAGCCAAAGCGATAGCCTAGACCGTACACCGTATGGATCATGGAGCTATCAAATTCTTTATCAATTTTGCGTCTCAGCAGTTTGATATGCGCAGCCACGAGGTTCAGACTGGCGGATGCATCTTCCCGAGCTTCCTTCCATAAGGTCTCGACAATCTCCTCATGGGTCAAGACCTCTCCGGCTCGGCGCATCAAGAGTTCTAAGAGTTGCAACTCCTTAGCCGATAGTTCAATCGGCTTACCTTGGCGAAAAGCTAGTTTTCCCTTCAGGTCTAGGGTAATATCTCCCACCTGAATCTGGTCCGCTTGTACTTCAGAAGACCTTAGGGGAACTACTGGACGACGCAATAAGGCCCGCACCCTTGCCAGCAGCTCTTTTAGCTCGAAGGGTTTCACCAAATAATCATCGGCTCCGACATCCAGCCCTTGAACGCGGTCATCCACGGTATCTTTGGCCGTCAACATCAAGACGGGTAAGGCATTCCCTTGAGCCCGTAAACGGCGGCATAACTCCAAACCAGAACATCCAGGCAACATCCAATCCAGAATCAGTAGATCATAGGAATGGGTCTGTAAAAGCTCTTCTCCTCTCTCTCCATCGTGGGCTACTTCTACTGAATGGCCTTCTCTGGTAAGAATTGCACGCAGCGGTTCAGCCATTTCCACTTCATCTTCGACAATAAGTAAACGCATGGTGCTTTGCCTGCTATGTTCCGCCGTACCCGCCAACGCCTTGCTCTAGGCTACATCGCTGTGATGGCCGCCATTCTAGTTTTATTCGGATGGGCGGTATACGTGACGATGGAAAACGCCTTAATACTCAGCATGGATACGTCACTAAAAGAATTAGCCCGAACGGTCCGCCAGTCTATTCCAGTGGCTCGCCCGCCAAACAAAAAACAATGGCAGGCCCAAATAGAACGCTCTCCCTACATCACGGGCAATGGTGCAACCCAGTTAGGCTATCAGGGATTTTACATCACATGGTTCGGTCCCAAGGGAAACATAGTCCGTTCTACCGCACTGTTTCAGGCGGGTTTAGCCCCACAGCGGGACCGCTATGAAACCGTGATCAGTCCGCAAGGACAGCATTTTCGTCAGTACACCGTACCGATCAGTCGGGAAGGAGAACTGCTTGGCTACTTGCAATACGAAGGAGAGGTGCTCGGCTATTTACGCCTCAGCCGTTCACTTCAGGAAATTGAAGTCCCCTTGCAGCGGTTGCTTTGGGTATTAGTTCTAGGAATTCCAATTGCGATTGGGGGCATTGGCTGGGGAGGATGGATCTTGGCGGGGATGGCCATTCGGCCGATTCGCCTGGCCTATGACCGCCTACAGCAGTTCACGGCGGATGCTAGTCATGAACTGCGCACCCCGATTGCAACCATCCAGACTAATGTGCAAGTAGCTTTGTCCGAACGACCTACCAACCCAGAGGAGTATCGCCGCACCCTGGAAGTGGTAGAACGTATGGCCCAGCGCATGGGTCGATTAGTGGGAGATTTATTATTCCTGACCCGTGAGGAAGGGGATGGAGAAAATCGTTCCTATACCAAAGTCGATGTGGCCGGCGTCTTAGAGGAAGTGCTGGAAGAGCAGCGTTCTGTCTCCGCCGGTTTGGGGATTAGGCTTAGGCTGAAAGATAGGTTCAATACGCACAGCTATGTGATGGGAGATACAGACCAGCTATCTCGATTATTTACCAATCTCGTCAGTAATGCTCTTCGCTACACCCCTGAAGGTGGAGAAGTCACAGCGGCCTTAGAATTGGAGGGTCGAGATTGTGTTGTGACGGTTAAAGATACGGGTATAGGCATTCCTTTAGAACACCAAGACAAAATTTTTGAACGATTCTACCGAGTAGATCCGGCCCGAAGCCGTCGCCTTGGAGGATTTGGCTTGGGACTTGCCATCGCCAAAAAGATCGCAGAAGAACACCGAGGCACCCTAGAAGTCCATAGTGCTGAGGGAAAAGGAACCACTTTTAGCGTAAGGTTACCAAACCTTTCTCCTCGCAAGCAGAGAGGGGGAGAGGAGTATTAGAGAATTACTGCTCTAGCGCCCCCCATGTCCACGAGGACCGTCTGGATGTGAGGTTTTGTAAACAAAGATTAACTAATCCTACATATTGATTCTTTATGTTCTGGATGCTATACATGTTTTCATAATCTTTTCAGAATTTAGCATGGTTGTTCTGGACACTTCACCCGTCAGGCTGCTTTAAGGAGTTTTTCATGTTCATCCCTAAACGACTTCTACCTAACTTTTTTGCGCCATGGTTTGCCTTAGTCTTAGGTCTGACCCTTACAGCCTGTGGTGGGGGAAGCAGTACGGAGAAGAGCACAGCAGGGGAGAGTAACAATAACGCGGTCGGTCTTCTGGATGCTCAAGCAGAAGAATTTCTGAATAGCCCCAAACCCAAGATTGCTGCCACTTCCACGATGATTGCAGATATGGCCCGTGTCGTTGCCGGAGATGATTTTGCAGTCTTTAGTGTTCTCAAGCCCGGGACAGACCCTCATATTTATGAGCCCAAACCTGGGGATTCTCGCGTCCTTTCAAAAGCAGACGTGATTTTTCACAATGGGTTTAACCTCGAGCCGCAATTGGTCAAGGTAATCAATGCTACCCAGAATCCAGCCCCTAAGGTTCCGGTAGCAGAAGCGGGAGGTGTCAAGCCCTACAAGATGGAAAAAGCCGCAGGGTTGGTGGTGGCTGACCCCCACGCTTGGGGCTCTGCTACTAACGGCATTCTCTACGTCAATGCCATCACCAAGACACTGGATGCAAAGTATCCCGACAAAAAGGCTGTTTTTGACAAAAATGCAACGGCCTACCGGGCTGAGTTGACGGCGTTGGATCGCTGGATCAGAGCGCAGATTGCTACCATCCCTGAACAGACCCGTAAACTAGTTAGCTCTCACGATGCTTTTCAGTACTATGGTCGAGCCTATGGCCTTCCGGTAGTGGGTTCGATTCTTGGAGTCTCTACTGAAGAGGAACCCAGTGCACAGAAAATTGCCAAGCTGATTGAAAAGGTGAAAAAGGAGCAGGTTGGGTCCGTATTCGTCGAGACTTCCACCTCTCCGAAACTTCTAGAATCCTTAGCCCGCGATGCAGGAGTAAAAGTTGGCGGTACCCTTTACTCTGACTCCCTAGGCATCGCAGGAAGTCCCGGGGATACCTACGTCAAAATGTTAGTAGCAAACACGCGCACGATTGTAGAAGCTCTAGGGGGGAATTACACGGCCTTCGTTCCACCTTCTACTAATCAAGCCAGTAAATAGGAGAATTCTATGCTTGATATTCAGAATCTCAGTGTTCGCTACCGTAAAAACCTAGCGCTGGAACGGGCAAGCCTGACGATTCACCCCCAGCGTATTGTGGGCATCATCGGACCGAATGGAGCCGGGAAGTCTACCTTCGTCAAGGCGATTCTGGACTTGATTTCCTACACAGGTACCGTGACCTACAAGAACAAACCCCTCAAGGGGCAAATGAAACAGGTTGCCTATGTCCCTCAGCGGACTGCGGTGGATTGGGATTATCCGGCCACCGTAGAAGATGTCGTGATGATGGGACGCTGCATCCATATTGGTTGGTTACGGTGGGCTTCTGCTAAAGACCGAGAGATTGTTCGTGAATCTTTGGTGCGGGTAGGGATGGAATCTTTTGCAGACCGTCAAATTGGTGAACTTTCTGGAGGCCAACAACAACGGGTCTTCATTGCCCGCGCTCTCGCTCAAAAGGCAGATTTACTATTTTTTGATGAACCTTTTGTTGGCGTAGACCAAACTAGTGAAACGATTATCTTTCAGATCTTTGAAGAACTGCGAAATGAACATAAAACGCTACTGGTGGTCAATCATGACTTGGGGGAGGCCGTCAGTCATTATGATGACATCCTACTCTTGAAGAACCGGGTAATAGCCTTTGGCCCAAGAGAAACTGTCTTTAATGATGAGAATTTAGCCCTAGCCTATGGGGGAAAGTTAAGTCGATTTGTTGATAGTGATGGTTCCACCGTTGTTCTTTCATAAATAAGTAGGCATCCTCATGGATTTAGTTCAACTATTAGTAGATCCTTTGCAGTATGGCTTTATGCAGAGAGCTTTGATTTCTGCCCTTTTGGTCGGAACAATTTGTGCAATTACGGGAAGCTACTTAATCGTCCGTCGGCTATCCATGCTGGGGGATGCCGTAAGCAGAGCGGTAATGCCTGGATTGGCCATCGCCTTCCTTTTGGGAGCTAATATATTTTTTGGTGCGTTTATCGCCGGAGTGACCGCTACAGGATTGATTGGTGCGATTCACACCAATTCGAAAATCAAAGAAGATACGGCGATGGGAATTGTATTTTCTAGCTTTTTCTCTTTAGGTATCATCCTGATTACTAAGATTCAAAAAGATAATAAGATAGACCTAAATCACTTCCTATTTGGAAATATTCTAGGGGTATCCGAGTCAGACTTAATTACTACCCTGGTAATTTCTGTAATCGTTATTGCAACCATCTCTTTAATCTACAAAGAACTCTTATTTCACAGCTTTGACCCTCTTGGGGCTAAGTCTGTTGGGCTACCGGTTCAAGCACTCAATTTGGTAGTTATGAGTTTGATCGCAGCAACCATCGTGGCTTCTATGCAATCCGTGGGTGTCATCCTCGTTATTGCCTTGATGCTTGGCCCCGGATCCACAGCTTTCCTCTTAACGAAGAAACTTAAGACCATGATGTTGTTATCGGTTGCCGTAGGCGCAGTATCGAGTACGGTGGGGCTGTACTTAAGCTACTACCTGGATATTTCTTCCGGTCCGGCTGTGGTTATGGTCTCTACCGTATTTTTCATTCTGTCCTTTCTCTTCAGTCCCCGCCAAGGTTTGCTTACCCATTTTCTTCACAAGGATCAAGACGAACCCTCCGTTTCGGGTAGTCTGCCTAAATCAGCTTACAAGCCATGAACTTTGTTGGGCATTGCCTAAAGAAACTCAAAAATTAACGGAGAACACGAGCTTCGATGGCTGCAGAGCTTCTCATTCCAATTGCTTTAGCAGCAGCGGGGGACAAGTCCAAAAAATAACGTGGGGTATAAGGTCCTCGGTCATTTACACGAACTATGATACTTCTGCCATTTCTTGGGTTTGTGATTTTAATCATCGTGCCAAAAGGTAACGTCCGGCTGGCACAGGTGAGTTTGTCCGAACGGAAGGTTTCACCAGAGGCCGTACGTCGGCCATCAAATTTGTTGGCATAGTAGCTGGCTGTTCCACGCATCAGGCTACCTGTCGACTCTTTAGAATTGTCTTTTGCCTGGGTAGGGGAACTGTACGAGCATGTAAACAAAACAACGCCCAAGATTGCAGCAGTAAGGCCGCGAAATCTGACCATAATTTATCCTCAGTATTAGTTTTTGAGTAAACCCAAAATTTTAGCTAGGCTACCATAAATTAATAGTCAATTAAGGACAGTTTTGATACAAAAAGATGAGTTGCAGGTCCTGCAGGACCAATAATCCTAGCCCTGTGTTCGTTTCCCGGTTTTTGCTTACGTATTCATGAACGTGCATGTTTATACAAAAATCACAGAAATTGCCGCTCTTTCTTCAAATAAGGCTCTACAGTCCAGATCACTGGGATGCCATTGCCGCAATCCACGACCGTTCACGGCTCGATGAACTTCGGATTTCAGTCGGTGTAGGCGCCTTTATCTCGCTGACTGACACCGCCGATAGTGAGAATTTGTTTGATGGAGAAGTTTGGGTTGGTTGCTTGGGGGAGACCGTCGTTGGCTTCGTGGCTTTTGCTGAGGATGAGGTGAACTGGTTATACGTGGATCCCAAATATTACAGACTGGGCATTGGGCGAGCCTTGCTACGACACGCTATATCTCGCTGTGGCGGAACAGTCCATACAACCGTGCTTAGGGGAAACGAGCGAGCCTTACATCTTTATCTAAGCGAAGGATTCAGAATTATCAAGACCATGTCAGGGCGTTTAAATGGAAATGAGCAATTTCCTGCAACCGGACATATTCTTCAGCTCGATAAGGCTTAATCACCGCTGCATATGCTGCTCTAATAAATTTCGCGCTCTAGGTTTAAATAGTAAGTGAAATAAAGACTCAATATAACGCATCATATCTTCCCTATTTTCCTCTGAAGTGTAGTTCCAAAAACCATAAATTCGGGCGAGAGAAAGTAGTCGAGTCGTATGAATTTCCCAAGTATAGGTACTATAAACCCGCTCTATGGAACGCTTGGAAATCTCATCCCAATAGCTGGGATTATGATCACACTTACTAACAAAATCTAGAAGCCTATCAGCTGTTTCTTCCAGATGAGTGGGGTTGATATAAAAACCATTGGTGAAGTTCTGGATAATTTCCAAGGGACCCCCAAATTGAGTAGCAAAGGTGGGCAATCCTGAAATCATCGCTTCCAGAATTGTCAGACCAAAAGCTTCAAAGAGTGCGGGTTGGACAAAAATACCCTGATGGTCGGCAATGGTCCGATAGATTTCACCGGAGTCAGCCTTTGAGAGTCTTACCCCTAGCCAGCGAATTTTGCCGTGGAGATTGTACTGATCAATGACTTGATAGAGCTTTTTGATTTCACTGATTTCTTCATGGTCCGTTGACTCATCGACTCGTAATTTGCCTGCTACCAAAATCAGATTGCAGCGCTCCTGCAATTCTTGATTCTTCCCAAAACAGGCAGCCAATCCCGTTAGGTTCTTGATCCGGTCCAAGCGAGCCATAGAGAACAGGGGGCGCTTGTGTGGGTCATCCAGTTTGCCAAATACCTGCGCGGGATCCTCTAAGGTAAAGAGCAGATCTTTGATACGTTCACGGACCCTAGGGATGCGCTCTTCGGTGCGGGTATAAGGGAAAAAAGTACTTTCATCGACCCCCGGCGGTACCACATTGAATTTCGGGTTGAATAGCTCAATGCCCGACACCACATGATATAGCTCAGGCATCGTAAAACTGCGGTAAGACTCATACTGACCGATACTTTCAGGAGTTCCTACAATTTCTTGATAGGTACTGCTGATAATGAAATTGGCAGCATTCATCGCGATTAAGTCTGCTGTGAACTGAAGGGAGAAATGATAATTGTCTTCTTGGTCTTGCCAGTAGAGATCGCTAAATAGATATTTGGATTTTTCCAAGGCATGGGCAATATTGCACTGCGTTACTTTCAGACGGCGACTGAGCAAGAAAGCAACTAAATTCCCATCAGAGTAGTTGCCCACAATCAGGTCAGGCTTCCCTTGAAATTCTGCTAACAATTCTCGCTCTGCGTCCAAGGCAAAGGTTTCGAGATAGGGCCAAATCTCAAACCGGGAGATCCAGTTCTGCGTCAGATTGGGATTAAAGTCACGGAAGGGTACCCGAAGAATCCAAGCATTGGTTGTCCCGTGAATTTTCTCAAGGCGTTGTTTACAGAGCGTGCCATCACTGTTGGGGATCAGGCGGGTAAGCACCATAATCTTCGGCTGGATTTCCAGGACATCCAATCCTGCCAACGTGATGTCTTCCTTGAGTTGCTTCTCCAGACTTTTAGCTTGGTCGAGGACATATACGACCTGCCCCCCTGTATCCGGTCGCCCCAGAACCCCTTCTTGACCAAACCAGCCATGGGGTGAAACCAGAACAATTCCGAAAATCATCGGTAGCCTAGACAGAAAAGCTTCCAGGGTTTGGTGATCAGGAGAATCAATCAGCCCATCAAGAATTTCCAGACTTTGCTGAACACGGGAAGCGGTGTTTCCCCAACCAGGCTCAAGACCCAAATTTTGCAGCGCAAACCGAAATTTTTCAAAGGGTTCATCGGCTGGGCGACTGCCCACAAACCGTAAAGCTCGTTTAACCTGCTCCGATAGTTGCTGTTGGGATTGAATCCGTTCATTGATCAACAATTGAAACCCGCTATGACGGTGGAGGCTCAGAAATTTAAATAGCGCTTCTAACCACTGTCGGGAGTCTTGAAAAAATTTACTGGAGAGATAGCGATTGAGAAATGCCACTCCTTTACCAATATTTTTAGGGTCACGGATGACGGGGGAGTAGTCATAAAAAGCATGGAAGTCAATTTCAAAAATGTTGCCATCCTCAGGATGAGAGCGACTGACAAAGCGATCCCGCAGATCTAACAACTCCTGAGTAGTCATCTTCTCTACGACCAAATTTTCAAAAATGCGATAGACTTCCTGTCGAGCAATCTGAGGCCGGACTACCAGACAAAAGCTCTCACCTTCTAAGATCAGCTCCTGGACATCATAAATGAGCTTCCCTAAATCAGAGAACTGATAGAAAGATTCAGGCTTTTGAAATTCACTGCAATAGACGGTAAAGGCGCTGAGAACATCATTACGAAGTAAGTATCGCTTAGAGAGTGTACGCAATGAACTCAAAAACTGGCGCAAATCTATTCGGTCATCCCCAGATAAAACGGTCTGAATTAGTTCATACATCTTTACTCCTTAGCCATCATGACAACAGTACATAGATAATATTCAAAATCCTTTCTTCCAGCATTTAATTCCCAATTCAAGTAATTTGGTAAAATTCACTGCAAAAAGGCAATATTTGGCCATGAAAAATAAGGGGGTGATTAATTTAGTCCGTCATTATGAGCATAGGCTAAAACAAATTACTTAACAGGTGTGTTCTTTTGTTAACAATCATAAAATTGTTACTATAATTGTAAACTGCTCGCGAGCTAAGGGACTCATACTCTAGTTAAGATTTTAACTATGTAACTCTGCCTAGAGACTGATTAATCTCTGAAGTATTGTTTACGATCAACTAAGAATAGTCTCACTGAGTCTATTCGCCTGTATATCTTGGGTTATCCAATCTAGCTTAGATAGTAGACAGTCTCTCTCTAAGAAACTTAAAAACTTTTTCAGGAGCTATTTTATGAAGTTCTCCTGACTTGCGGTTTTTAATTTCCACCAAGCCATCCTTCAAGTCTCGACCAATCGTGACCCGATAGGGAATACCAATCAAGTCTGCATCCTTAAATTTGATACCGGCTCGCTCATCTCGATCATCCAGCAGGGTCTCAATACCTTGGCTGGTGAGCTCTAGATAGAGTTTTTCTGCACAGGTGCGCTGTGCCTCTTCTGTGACGTTAGCAGGAACCAAAATGACGGTATAGGGCGCAATAGCTGTGGGCCAAATTAAACCTGCTTCATCATGCCATGCATTCTGTTCAATCACAGCGGCGGGAACACGAGAAATTCCAAGACCATAGCATCCCATGATCACGGGTTGAAGCTTCCCTTTTTCGTCAGAAAACTCTACTTTCATAGACTTGCTGTACTTGGTCCCTAGTTTGAAAATATGTCCAAGTTCAATGCCCCGTGCACTCATCAGTGGAGCATCGGTTGCCAGATGGCAAAAATCTCCTTCTTGCGCCGTATCGAGGTCTACTACCTGTGGCAGGGGATAATGAACATCCCATTGAGCATTGATAACTTGGTAGCCATTTTCATTAGCTCCGGTTGAAAAATGTGCCAGAGATTCTATGGTTTTATCGGCCCTACGGATACATTTCTCTATTGCTATATCGGGAGCTAAATAGCCAGGCTTGAGATTGGTTAGTTCTAATACTTCTTCCTCTGTGGCCATCCGTAAATCCAGGGCATCTAAATGATTTTTTAGCTTAGTTTCATTGACCTGACGGTCTCCCCGAATAGAAACGAGACAAGGCTTAGTTCCCCCTTTGCTAAAGGTGATCATGTAGAGAACGTTTTTAACAATCTGAGTCAGGTCAATCTTTAAGAGCTTGGCTTGTTCTTCAACGGTTTTAATGCCTGGGGTAGCAACTTTTTGAAAATCTCCAGGGTTTTCGTTAACGATGGCGTCGGGAGGAAGGGATAAAGCTTTTTCTACGTTGGCAGCATAGTCTGCCTGGTCGCAGTAGAGAATCGTATCCTCGCCAATATCCGCTAAAGCCATAAATTCATGGCTACCTGATCCACCAATCGCTCCAGAGTCTGCTTCTACGGGCCGAAAATTTAACCCAATGCGCTTAAATATCTGGGTATAGGCTTGATGCATCTGCCAGTAGGTTTTATCTAAACTCCCCTCAGAATCATGGAAAGAATAGCCATCTTTCATAATGAATTCCCGTGCCCGGATTAAACCAAAACGAGGCCTTTTTTCATTGCGGAATTTTGTCTGGATTTGATAGAGCTGAAAAGGCAACTGCCGATAGGAACTGAGCGTACCCCGCACGAAATCACAGACGGCCTCTTCATGGGTAGGACCAAGGCCATATTCCCGAGTCCCGTCGCTCACCGTAAACATCGTGCCATCGCTGGTATAGACGGCCCACCGTCCAGACTCCTGCCACATTTCAGCCGGGTGCAACTGAGGCAACAGACACTCCTGAGCCCCGGTGACATCCATCTCTTCGCGGACAATCCCTTGAATTTTTTCTAGGACCCTCAGGCACAAAGGCCCATAGGTATACAACCCAGCCGTCCCAAAGACAGGGCGGATGTATCCGGCCCTGAGCAAAAGTCGATGGCTAATCGCTACGGCTTCGGCGGGTTCTTCGCGGAGCGTGAAGAAAAAACTTCCAGATAAACGGGTCATAGGCTGTTGATTCAAGGGCAAGGTTGATTCGACTATCTTCACATAGACCTGTGAGCTGGATACAGTAGCGTCCTTTTTTGGATTAGGATAGTGGACCCTAGAAAATTGCACGATGGACGTTTTGGTTTTGGGCGGAGGGGTGATTGGTTGCGCCGTTGCCTATTATCTGGCTCAGGCAGGAGCAACGGTTACCCTTTTGGAGCGGGACACCTGTGCCCGCCATGCATCGGGAGCCGCCGCAGGAATCCTGGACCCGTTCCATATCGAACGTCCAGTAAGAAACTGGGCCGAAGCTAGCCTCAACTTATTTGGCCCAGTTTGCGCACAAATTAAAGAAGTAACCGGTATAGACCCTCTCTACGACCCCAATATTCGAAAAATCTCGGTTTCCTACGAATCTTCCCCGAAACTTTCCCATGAACTTTTAGAGGAAGGCCTTGAAAAGCTCTCTTTGCAAGAAGCATTAGCCCTTGTCCCCCAACTCAACCCCGATATAGACCACGCTGTGTTGTATCCTCCGGTTCCTTGTTTGGATGCCAAACGATTTACCCAGGGCCTTGCCAAGCTGATTACCAGCCTGGGCGTCCAGGTTCTAGAAAACACTCAGGTAGACCAGTTATTAATCCAGCAGGAAAGAGTGGTCGGAGTTCAGGCAGGAGATCAGACGTTCTATGCAGACCAAGTGGTGGACTGTACGGGAAGCTGGGCCGGAATCCTTACGCCTCTGGCAACTTCGATTCGTCCGGCGCGGGGGCAAATCATCGTCATTCAGACACCTCCAGGTTGGCTCTCCCATGTAGTTTATGCGCCAGGAGATACCTATTTAGGCCCCAAGCTTGATGGCCGTATTTTGCTGGGCAGTACGGTTGAAGATGCAGGCTATGACGAATCCGTAACCGTAGAAGGGGCCTTAGGGATACTGGCTCGTGCTACTAAAGCGGTTCCTGCCATCGCCCAATTTCCTTTGCTGGCCTATTGGGGAGGACTACGCCCTAGATCCAGGGATGATTTCCCCGTCATCGGTCCCCATCCAACCCTTAAAAATCTTTGGATAGCTACAGGACATTTCCGCAATGGGGTGATTCTGTCGCTGATTACGGGTCAGGAATTAGCTCCTTGGATTCTTCAAAATATACCTTCATCATTACTGCTGAAAGACCCAGTGCGCTCCGTTCCCTAGCAGTTCTTAGCGGTGTTTAATCTATCGCTATTGCCCACGATTTAAACGCTCAAAAATCTATAAACAAGTTAAAGATAAAGCCTATCTAAAGGGGATCAGCCTAGCATCAGAATGAAGGGCAGAATTTATCAAAAACCTATTACATGAATAGTTTTGTATTAATCAAGCAAGTGCCAGACCAAAGCGCTAAGGCTGGGGTGAATGCTGACGGTACCATCGACCGGGCCAAAGCAAAAAGAATGCTCAATCCGTTTGATTGTTTTGCTTTAGAAGCAGCACTCCAGACAAAACGACTCTATGGAGCAACCGTTACGGCTATCACCATGGGGCCACCTCCTGCCATTGAAATTCTCTATGAGGCCATTGCCCACGGAGTAGACCGGGCCGTACATTTATGTGACCGACGCTTAGCGGCTTCTGATACCTTGGCTACGGCCTATGCCCTCTACAATACGGTGCGTTACGCGGGTGATTTTGATCTCGTCTTCTGTGGTTTACAGACCACCGATGGGGATACCGCCCAGGTGGGGCCTCAGTTAGCAGAACGACTCCAGGTTCCCCAGGTTACCTATTGCGAATCTTTTGAAATCCAGGGGGAGAAGCTGATCGCGCGTCGGGTCACCGAATCCGGGACTCAAGTGGTCCAATGTCCTCTTCCTGCCGTAGTCACCGTTGCCAACTCTGCGCATCGCCTTGCCTATAGAACCTTGCGGGGTGTGCAAAGAGTCCACCAACTCCAGCGGGATGAAGTCGAACGCAATCAGGTCATCCAAACTGTTTCTCTGGATGATATCCAGGCAGACCCTGCCCGCTGTGGATTGAAAGGTTCACCCACCATTGTTGCCGCCACCGAAAAGGTAGGAGAAATCGGCGGTAAATGTGTGCTTTTCCAAGGAAAGCCGATAGAAGCTATGGTTTCTGACTTGTTAGCAGATATTTCTCTTGTAGAGCTCGTCCAACGTTAATAAAGGTGCCCCTTGTTATGAAGCAGGTCCTAATCTTTGCGGAACAAACCGCTGGCGAACTCCGACCGGTTGCCCTAGAGCTCCTTGGCGCCGGACGCCAATTGGCCGATAAATTAGGGGCTTCCCTGAGCTGTGTGGTCATGGGTACCGCCATCGCCCACCTCCCCGCTGCCTTGATTGCAGCAGGGGCCGATTTAGTTTACCTAGCGGACAACCCAGCCTTAGAGACCTATCGAACCTTGCCTTACCGCAGGGTATTCATAGACCTGATTGCTTCTATGGAAGAGCCTCCCCACATTATTCTGTTGGGCTCAACGACAACGGGTAGAGATTTAGCTCCCCGCATTGCCGCTTATCTTGAGACTGGATTGACGGCCGATTGCACAGAGCTAGATATTGGTCCCTACGAGCATACGAGTGCCCAAGACCCTAGCAAAGTAGGTCTATACGAAAACTGCCTCTATGCTATCCGTCCAAGCTTTGGCGAATCTCTAAAAGCCCGGATTCTGGGTCCCTGGAAAAATCCACAAATGGCAACGGTTCGTCCAGGCGTGATGGTCGCACTGCCGAGGGATGCAACGCGCCAAGGTACCGTTCAAGAAATCCCGGTGAATTTAAGCACGGAAGACCTAGGGCTTGTCGTGTTAGAGACCCTGAGAGCGGTTTCAGAAAGTGTAGAACTTGCCAAAGCCGATGTGATTGTGTCTGGTGGCTATGGGCTAGGTTCTACCGAAGGGTTTGTCCTGATGCATGAATTGGCCAGCTGCTTTGAAAATAGCGCCGTCGGCTCCTCGCGCAAAGCCGTAGATTCCGGTTGGATTGCCCATGCCCACCAAGTAGGCCAGACAGGGAAAACGGTCCGTCCCAAGCTCTACATTGCCTGTGGTATTTCTGGAGCGATTCAGCATCGGGTTGGCATGGATAAATCAGCCACGATTATTGCCATTAACCGCGATGCTTATGCTCCGATATTTAAGTTTGCGCACTTTGGCATTGTCGGTGATTTGTACCAGATCATTCCTGAGATGATTCAGCAATTAAAGCAAGGTTCTGTGCCCTCCAACTTTAGTAAGACAGGCGAAACCAATGTCCTCACCCATACGTTATGATTTGCTTCTCGTTGGGGGGAGTTCCTCCAATCTGATTTTGGCGCATCGCTTACTAGACTTAGCCAAACTCAGTGGCTTAAAGCTATCGATCGCTATCTTGGAGAAAGGCCAACAGTTTGGTGCTCATATAGTGAGTGGGGCCATTTCCAATCCCCATGTGATTGCTAGATTATTTCCTGATTACAAAGAAAATGGCTTTCCTCTGGAAGGTTTTGTTACTGATAGCCATTTAAGTGTTTTAGGAGCTGATAAAAAATGGGATTTGCCTGAAAAGATAGTCCCCAAAGGTTTTAAAAAAGACGGTCACGCCATCCTCAGTCTGAGCCATGTGATTCGTTGGTTAGCGGATGCTTTACAGACCAAAGCCAAAGAAATTCCCAATGTCCAATTGGACCTGTTCCCTGGTTTTGCAGCCCATGAAATTTTGTATGATCATCACGACCGTGTGATAGGAGTCCGCGCCAGTGAATCGGGTGCCCTCAACGATGATGCAGTCTATGCCGATTACACCTGCTTTGGCGATAAAGGATTTATCTCTAAAGACCTCGTCGACAAGTTTGATTTGCGTCCTAACCCGCAGCTCTGGTCTGTTGGGGTAAAAGAAGTTTGGGAGGTGGAAGAAGATTATCAAGGCCAAGTGTGGCATACGCTCGGCTACCCGATTTTAGATGGGACGTTTAGTGGCGGTTTTGTGTATGGCATGGCCCACAAGCGGTTGGCGCTTGGCTTAATTGTCAGTTTGGACAGTCAAAATCCGAATATCAATCCTCAACAACGCCTTCAAGACTATAAGAGCCATCCTTGGATTCAAAAACTTTTGACAGGAGGCAAACTCCGCAAATATGGAGCCGCCGTTATTCCTGAAGGAGGGTTCTATAGCCTGCCTACCCGTTTTGCTGTGGAGGGAGCCCTCCTTTTGGGAGATGCGCTTGGCGTTCTCGATGTGGCCAGTCTCTCTGGGGTAGACCGGGCGATGGAAACAGGCTATATCGCAGCAAACCTACTCCATGACACCTTCTTGACCCAAAACTTTGCCCTCATGGAGCACTATCAAAAACAAGTCCTAGAGAGCTTTGTTGGGCAAGACCTTCATACCAGCCGCTACTTTCGGGAAGCTTTTTTAGAAAATCGGCGATTGTTGGAGCAGTATCTCCCGGCCGTCACGAACAAAGTGGATCAGGGCCATCCCTGGCTAGGCAGCCTCCAGTACGGCATGGGTAAACCAATTCAGCGGACCACCGATACGATTCGTGCGCTCAATCTGATTTTGGGTAAAACCAAAAGTGAAGAGCCCGTCACCTATACTTCTTGCCACGAGAGCATCAAGCCAGAATTCAATCCCGCAGCCGTTGCAGTCAATACCAAGATTGCCCCTGAAATTCTTTATACCCGCCCTGATGCAGTCTTCTTTGCTGCCCCTAAATATCATGAAGGCAACCGCCATATTCAAGAATTCAGTGCCAGTACCTGTCAGGAATGTATTGCCACCTACGACAAACTAGGACGGACTACCCCCTGCGTTTCTGACTGCACTGCAGAAGTTCATCGGATTGATAGCTTCGAGAACGGAAGAGTGCATGGTATGTCCTTAGAAAATTGTATTCAGTGCAGGACTTGTGAAATTGTCTGCCCCCGTGTGAACCTCCGGGTCAATCCTACCTATGAAGGTTCTGGCCCGGATTTCTATGGTTTGTAGCGAGCACCTGCTGAATCATATACTGTCCCCCTACCGTTGCTTAATCCAGGGCTGAACTAGGGATGAACTTAAGATATACAGACACAAAGCCCTGTGTTTTGGGTGGCGATTCCAGGCTGGCAGGTAGTCCGTCTATCGGAAGCTCCCGTTGCAATCACGGCCAAATTTGTCGCGCCAGTGTTCTCTAAAAACGGCCACTTTTGAACCATGTCTTTTTTTTTACCAGATTAACGCAACAGTGCTAGGGTGTTGTCGGCTTGAATTCAACATCGATCCAGTAGTTGCTGGAATGCCAGCTTTCGGTGGGAAAACC
>Ga0208588_1000299_pt1 | contig 16214 bp, 11 predicted proteins | sample NGESurshal092012_8_FD_184483 | JGI IMG/M metagenome (GOLD analysis project Ga0208588, IMG submission 184483) | Arctic peat soil microbial communities from Barrow, Alaska - NGEE Surface sample 415-3 shallow-092012 (SPAdes) | ecosystem: Environmental > Terrestrial > Soil > Wetlands > Peat ...
AAACTCCCCGGCCCACTCCACCATGCCGAACCCCCTGGACACGTTTCTCTCCGGCTCGAACATCGACTTCATCGAGGGCCTGTATGCCCGCTGGCTCGAGGACCCGGCCGCGGTCGACCCGAGCTGGCGCGAGCTCTTCGCCGCCACCTCGGCCAGCGAAACGCCCCAGCCCACGAACGGGCACGGACCGGGGAACGGGCTGCCGGCGAGGGCAGTGAACGGGAACGGAGCGGCCGCCGTCGCCCAGCCGCACGCCGTGACGCGCGGCCAGGTGGTCTCGGTGGGCGACATGCCGGCGGCCCTCGCCGCGATGCAGCTCCAGGCGCGGGTGGACCAGACGCTCTATGCGTTTCGCCTCCGCGGACACCTGCTGGCGCAGCTGGACCCGCTCGGCCGGCCCCGGCCGCAGATGAACCACATCGCCGACCTGGCGATGGCCAGCGACGCGGCGTTCAGCCCCGAGGAGCTGGAGCAGCTGGTGGACAGCTCCGACGTCTTCGCCGATCGCAAGCGGGTCAGGCTCCGCGAGCTGCTGGCCAGGCTGCGGCGCACCTACTGCGGTCACATGGGCGTCGAGTACATGAGCCTGCTCGACTCCGCGCGCCGCCGCTGGTTGATGCCGCGGATGGAGCACACCGAGAACCAGCTCGACCCGAGCCCCTCCGAGCAGCGACGAATCCTGGAGAAGCTGACGTACGCCGACACCTTCGAGGCGTTCATCCACACCAAGTACCAGGGGGCGAAGCGGTTCAGCGTGGATGGGGGCGAGTCGCTGCTTCCGATGCTGGACACCATGCTCGAGCTCGGCGGAGAGCTGGGCCTCGAGGAGGTCGTCATCGGCATGGCCCATCGCGGGCGGCTGAACGTCCTGACCAACGTGCTGGGCAAGAGCCCGGATCAGATCTTCAGCGAGTTCAACGGCCCGGTGGACCCGCGGAAGTTCATGGGCCGGGGCGACGTGAAGTACCACCTGGGGTTCTCCTCGGACGTCACCACCTCGACCGGCAAGCGCATCCACCTGAGCCTCGCCTTCAACCCCAGCCACCTCGAGTTCGTGCACCCGGTGGTCGAGGGGCGCGCGCGGGCCAAGCAGGAGCAGCTGGAGGTGCGCGACCGCCGCAAGGTGCTCCCGCTGGTCATCCACGGCGATGCGGCGATGGCCGGCCAGGGCGTGGTGGCCGAGACGCTCAACCTCTCGCGGCTCCGCGGCTACGACACCGGCGGCACTGTCCACCTCGTCATCAACAACCAGCTCGGGTACACCACGGACCCCGAGGACGGGCGCTCGAGCATCTACTGCACCGCCGTCGCGCTGATGATCGACATCCCCATCTTCCACGTGAACGGGGACGACCCGGAGGCCTGCGTCCACGCGATGCGACTGGCCACCGAGTACCGGCAGAACTTCCAGAGCGACGTGGTCATCGACCTGGTCTGCTTCCGGCGGTACGGCCACAACGAGGGCGACGAGCCGAGCTACACGCAGCCGCTGATGTACGAGGCGATCCGGCACCACCCGCCGGTGTCCGAGCTGTACGCGCGGACGCTCGCCCAGCGGGGCCGGGTCAGCGCCGAGGACGCCGAGGCCCTCCGTGAGCAGGCGAAGCAGCACTTTCTCCGCGCGTACAACCAGGCCAAGGAGACTCCGGCGCTCCGCGAGCCCAGCGCCTACGAGGGACTGTGGAAGGGGTACCGCGGTGGGCCGGAGGAGGGCATCGCCGATCCCGAGACCGGCGTCCCGGAGAAGACGCTGGCTCCGCTGCTCGAGCACCTGGCGCACGTGCCACCCGGGTTCAGCCCGCTCCGGCAGATGGGGAAGATCCTCGAGCGGCGCGCGGCGATGGCCCGCGGAGAGATTCCGCTCGACTGGTCCGCCGGCGAGAACCTTGCCTACGCCACCTTGCTGAAGGGGGGCACCCACGTCCGGCTCACCGGCCAGGACACCGAGCGCGGCACCTTCGGCCACCGGAACGCGGTCCTGCACGACGTGAAGACCGGCGCGACGTACATCCCGCTCCAGGACCTCGGACCGGGGGCGGCGCGCTTCGAGGTCTACAACAGCCCGCTCTCCGAGACCGGGTGCATGGGCTTCGAGTTCGGCTACTCGCTCGACTACCCGGACGCGCTGGTGCTCTGGGAAGCGCAGTTCGGTGACTTCGCCAACGGGGCGCAGGTCATCATCGACCAGTTCATCGTCGCCGCCGAGGACAAGTGGCGCCGCCTCAGCGGCCTCACCTTGCTCCTGCCGCACGGGTACGAGGGCGCGGGCCCCGAGCACTCCAGCGCCCGGCTCGAGCGCTTCCTCGCCATGTCGGCCGAGGACAACGTCCAGGTCTGCTACCCCACCAGCAGCGCGCAGGTCTTCCATCTCCTGCGCCGGCAGGCCGTCCGGCCCTGGCGGAAGCCACTGGTGGTGATGACGCCGAAGAGCTTGCTCCGCCGGGAGGAGGCGGGCGCGCCGATGTCCGCCTTCACCTCGGGAAGGTTCCAGCGGCTCATCTCGGATCCACCCGCGGCCGGCGGCGGCGAGGTCACCCGGCTGCTGCTCTGCAGCGGGAAGGTGGCGTACGACCTGCTCGCCGCCCGCGCCAAGGCAGCCGACGACGGAGTGGCCATCGCCCGGCTGGAGCAGCTGCATCCGTTCCCCGAGGCGCAGCTCGCCGCGGAGCTCGCCCGCTACCCGGCCCTCGAGCAGCTGACCTGGGTGCAGGAGGAGCCGGAGAACATGGGCGCGTGGGCGTTCGTGCTCCCGAAGCTCACCGGCCGCACCTCGGCGAAGGGCCGGCCGCTCCCGCTGCGGTACGCGGGGCGGGCAGCGAGCGCGAGCCCGGCGACCGGATTCCAGAAGACCCACGAGCTGGAGCAGGTGCTCCTGATCGACGCCGCACTGTCACGAGGGCAGCCCGATGGCCGTTGAGCTCACCGTTCCCGCGCTGGGAGAGTCCATCACCGAGGCGGTGGTGGGGAAGTGGCACAAGAAGGTCGGCGACGCGGTCGCCGTCGACGAGCCGATCGTCGTCCTGGAGACCGACAAGGTCACCATCGACGTCCCCGCCCCGGCCGCCGGGACCCTCGCCGCCATCGCCCACGCCGAGGGTGACACGGTGAAGATCGGCGACGTGCTGGGGAGCATCGGCACCGCCGGTGCGTCAGCGGCTCCACCCTCGCCCGCCGCGGTGAAGCCGGTCGCGGCCCCCGCTCCGCCTGCCGCGGCGACTGCGGCAATCGCTCCACCGCGCGCCTCACCCGTCCCCGCGGCCCAGGCAGCTCCCTCCGCGGATGCTACGCGCCAGGCGCCGATGACACCGGTGGCTCGGGCCATCGCCGATGCGAACGGACTGGACCCGGCCACACTTCGCGGCAGCGGCGCCTCCGGCCGGGTGATGAAGGACGACGTGTTGACGGTGCTCGAGGGCGGGCGCGCAGCTGCGTCCACCCCGGCGCCGGCCACCGCGGCGGTGGTCGCGGCTGCTCCGGCTCAGGTCCCGGCGTCTCCGCCCGTCCCGCGCACGCCAGGAGCCCGCGAGGAGCGGGTGAAGATGACGCCGCTGCGAAAGCGCGTGGCGGAGCGACTTCTGGCCGCTCAGAACAACGCCGCCATCCTGACCACCTTCAACGAGGTGGACATGCACGGGGTGATGGCGCTCCGGAAGCAGTACGCCGACAGATTCCAGCAGCGCCACGGAGTGAAGCTCGGATTCATGAGCTTCTTCGTCCGCGCGGCGGTGGACGCGCTGAAGGCGTTCCCGATGGTGAACGCCTCCATCGAGGGCGACGACGTCCTCCTCAAGCACTACCACGACATCGGCGTGGCGGTGTCCGGCAGCCGCGGCCTGGTGGTCCCCGTCCTGCGCGATGCGGACGCGCTCTCCATGGCGGAGATCGAGAAGCAGGTGGCAGAGCTGGGGCAGAAGGCGCGCACCGACAAGCTGACCCTGGCCGACCTGCAGGGCGGGACGTTCAGCATCAGCAACGGCGGCATCTTCGGCTCGATGCTGAGCACGCCCATCCTCAACCCTCCGCAAACGGCCATCCTCGGCATGCACAACATCGTCGAACGGCCGGTGGTGCGGGAAGGGCAGATCGTCATCCGCCCGGTGATGTACCTGGCGCTCAGCTACGACCACCGCCTCATCGACGGCCGCGAGGCCGTGCAGTTCCTGGTCCGGATCAAGGAGTGCATCGAGGACCCCGAGCGGCTGCTCCTCGAGGTCTGAGTTCTCCCTTCGGCGTCACTCCGCGGGCGGCTCCCACAGCTCGATCGGGTTGCCTTCGGGATCGTGGATCCGCGCGAAGCGCCCGATGGTGGGGTCCTCCCACTCCGGGCGCGTCTCGACGGCGATCCCTGCCGTGCGCAGCCGGGCGAGGAGCGCGTCGAGCTCCGTCACTCTCAGGTTGAGCATCCAGCCCCGCTCGCGCGGGAAGTAGTCGGAGTCGCGCGGGAACGGCTCGAACACCGTCGGCCCCGCCGCCTGGCTCCAGACCCCGTCACGGGCCTCGATGCCGAGCTGCTCGGCGTACCAGGACCTCAGCTCGACCGGCCGCTCGGCGCGGAAGAAGAAGCCCCCAATCCCCGTGACCGGCATGTCGCGTCTCCGTGCTCGAACACCTTGCCAATGTACCGGACGGCGAACGACTGCCCGGCTAGCGCGCTGCGTCAACCACGGACGAGCAGGTCCGAGACGCGCCGCGTCAGCTCGCGAGACGTCGGACAGTGTCGGGAATGCTTGAACACTGCTTCGCGTCTGAGCGAAGTTTTCGACCGTCCTCCGCCTCTTCGGGACAGGAGACCGCGCGGCGCTTTCTGCCACGCGAGCACAGCAAAGCGAGACGCATGGCTACCGGTACCGTGAAGTGGTTCAACGATGCGAAGGGCTTCGGCTTCATCACCCAGGACGGCGGAGGTGAGGACGTGTTCTGTCACCACACCGCGATCCAGAGCGACGGGTTCCGCACGCTCGCCGAGGGTCAGAAGGTCCAGTTCGACGTGACCCGCGGCCCCAAGGGTCTGCAGGCGCAGAACGTCCGGCCCATCTAGCGCCTCACCGACCCTCGCACGGTTGACCAAGAAAGGCCCGGGCCCGCACTCCGACGGTCCCGGGCCTTTTTGTCAGCGGAGCTCGCCCGGCCCGAGCTGCGTCCGGAAGAACTCGGCCACCCGCCGCGAGAGCGACTCGAGCATCACCGGGTCCGCCACCATGTGGGTGTAGCCGCTCAGGGGCAGAAACTGGTGCACGCGGCCGGCCCGGAACAGCTGGTCCGAGAGCTGGAGCGAGTGCAGGAAGAAGACGTTGTCGTCCGTCGTCCCGTGGACGAGCAGGAGCGGGCGCTGGAGCCCCGCGGCCAGCGGCAGGAGTGCGCTCTTGTCGTAGGCGTCCCCTGGCGCTGCGGGCAGTCCGAGGTACCGCTCGGTGTAGAACGTGTCGTAGTTCAGCCAGTCGGTCACCGGGGCTCCGGACACCGCGGCGCGGTACACGTCGGGCCGCTTCAGCACCGCCAGCGCCGACACGAAGCCCCCGAACGACCAGCCGGTGATGCCCACCCGGGAGAGGTCGATCTCGGGGACCTGCTGCGCGAGGAGCTGCAGGGCGCTGACCTGGTCGTCCAGGACGGGGCCCGCCAGGTCGCCGCGGATGGCCCGCTCCCAGTCCCGCCCGCGCCGGGGTGTGCCGCGGTTGTCGAAGCCCACCACCAGAAACCCCTGGTCGGCGAGCCACTGGTCCTGCAGCAGCCCATGGGCGCTGGACTGGACGTGGTTGGCGTGCGGTCCGCCGTACACCGAGACGATGGTGGGCAGCTTCTGGCCCGGGCGAGCGTCGCGCGGCCGCAGCACGTACGACCAGAACCCCTGGGGGCCGAGCTTGCGGTACTCGGGGGCGGGCATCCGGAGCGGCGTCGCCCGCGTCGACGGAAGCCGCCCGACGAAGCGCCCGCCGCGATCGAAGACCGACCAGTCGGCGAAGGAGGTGGGCGTCTCGATCGAGACCAGCCGGGTGGGCCCGTCCTCGGCCAGCATCCCGCTGACGATGACCCGCTCGCCGATCTGCCCCACTACCCGCTCCGGGGTTCCCCCGTCCCGGACGCGCATCACCACCAGGTCGGGGGACTCGGGGCTGGCCTGGTAGTAGAGCGCGTGCTCGGCGGCGTCGTAGCCGAGGATCCGGACCAGCTGCTGATCGGGCCGTACCCAGCTCCCGAGCCGCTTGCCGTCCGCGCCGCGGACCTCCGCCTCCAGCGCCCCGTTGCGCTCGGTCACCCAGAAGAAGGCGGAGCCGTCGGGGAGCCAGAGCGGCAGCGGGCTCGCGGGCCGGCCCCCGCCCACGAACTCGAGGTTGATCCACGCCGGATCCTGCTCCTCCAGCAGGACGCGGGTGGCGCCGGTCCTGGGATCGACGGCGAGGAGCAGCGCATGCTGCTGCACCCGGTCCATGACGTAGACCGTCAGCGCGCCACGGGCGGGCCAGGTGACCTGGGTGAGGTAGGGGAACTTCTCCGCATCCCACTTCACCCAGACCGTCTTCCCCCCGCCTCCGGAGAGGACCAGGCCCAGCCGGACCTTCGCGTTGGCCTTGCCGGGCCGGGGATACGGGAGCTGCTGGACGCCGGCCTCGGGGTGCGCCGGGTCGACGAGGCTGAAGGTCTCGACGGCGCGGGTGTCCGCCTCTGCGAAGGCGAGGAGCTTCCCGTCGGGGCTCCACCAGCTGCCGTCGTAGCGGCCCATCTCCTCCTGGGCCACGAACTCGGCCAGCCCGTGGGTGAGTCGCTCCGAGCCTCCCGTCGTCAGCCGGCGCTCCTTTCCGGTCGCGAGCTCGAGGACCCACAGGTCCCACTCCTTCACGTAGCTGAGCAGCTTCCCGTCGGGAGACAGACGCGGGTCGAGCACGCCTCTGGGCGTCAGCGCCTTCACCGCCTGCTCCATGGGCCGTCCGCCGAGCAACGCAGTGACGTCCACCTGGTAGAGCCGGCCGGACAGAGACGTCACCAGGGTGCGGCCGTCGTTGCTGAGGGCGTAGCTGACGATCCCGCGCGCGGCGACCCGCTGCCGCTCGAGCTGGGCCTTCTCTGCGGGGCTCAGCTGCTGCGCGGCTCCGCGGAGGAGCGCGTCGGCGGAGAGCAGCTCCCGGGCCTGGCCGGCGTCCACGTCGAACACGAACAACGACTGCACGGGGGTGTCGGGCGGTGAGCGGAGGAAGAAGACGTGGGCCCCGCTGCGGTCCAAGTGGATGCTGGTCGGCGCGCCGTTCCGGAAGGTCCGGGTCTCGGCGAGCTGGCGAAGCACCGGATCCGGCGGCGGCGGGGGCGGAGCGGGCGTTGCGGCAAGCATGAGGAGCGTGGCGGCGAAAACCATGGGCTCCCGCATCCCTTAGCCCGGGCCCGGGGGCGGCGGTAGGGTGGCGCCGCCGATGCCGCGTCCGTGGATGTTCGGAGTACCCCTGGTGGCCCTGCTGCTCGGCCTGTTCGCCGGCAACGTGCTGGGTCCAAGGCTGCAGATGCAACGTCAGCTCCGGGAGCGAGAGGAGCACGAGAAGGCGCATCTCGCTGCCCTGGGCGCATGCCTCCGGCTGGAGCGCTGGAGCCTGGACCGGAACGCGGATGGCGGGATGGTGGTACGCGCGACGGTGCGCGCCGGCCGGGAGGGCCGCCTGGCGCTGGATGCCCACGCGGACGAGGGCAGCGACGAGGTGCTCGTGCCGGATGTGCAGAGCGCGCCGCTTCTACCGGCGCTGGTCCAGGCGGGGGACCAGGTCGTCCTCGAGCGCCAACTCCGCCGGGTGCGCCGCGGTGAGCCGGACGCCATCAGCCTCCGTTTCAGCTGCCGGCCACCTGGTCCGCGGGGCCTCTTCGGAGTGGTGGAGTACGCGACTGGCGTCGGCCGGGAGGGCTCGGACGGGTTCGGCAACGTGCTCCGGCCCCTTCCTCCACAAGGCCGCTAGGCAACGCTAGGGCCGGACCGTGGCCACCGCGGACACCCGCCCGGGGCCGACGAGGCGGAAGACGATGGGGGGACTCGCGCGGGCGGCGCCGATGAGGGTGACGGCCTCCCTCGCCGAATGAACTGGCTGCCCGGCAACCTCCACGATGACCAGCCCCGGGGCGAGCCCACCCCGATCCGCGGGTGAGCCGGGCTCGACGGAGAGCACCAGGGCTCCGGGGCCGCGGACGCCGATGGCCTCCTCGACCTCGGGGGTGACCTCGCCGATCTCCACGCCGAGCCGCATGGGCGTCCCCGGTGCTGGCCCCTGCGCCGCCTCGCCGCCCTGCTGCGGCCGCAGCGGGCCGGTGCCCTCGAGGTCGGTGCGCTCACCGAGGCGCACCTTGACCAAGGCCGGCTCGTGCCCGTGTATCAGCCCGAGCCGGACGAGGTCGCCCGGCTGGTGGAGACCGACGAGGCGGGTGAGCGCGCGGGCGGACTCGATGGGCCGGCCCTCGAGCGAAACGACGACGTCGTCCACGGCCACGCCCCCCGTGCGAGCCGAGGAGCCGGGGACGAAGCCGTTCACCACCGCGCCGTGCCGGCCCTCGAGCCCGAGCGCGGTGGCCAGCTCGGGCGTGAGATCCTGGAGGTAGACTCCGAGGGCCCCGCGCTCCACCCCGCCCGTCCTCTGCAGCTGCGGGAGCAGAGCCCGGACGAGCGAGGAAGGAATGGCGAAGCCGATTCGGCCGCCGTTGTTGTTGTTGACGATGGCCGTGTTCACCCCGACGACGTCGCCGTTCAGATTGAAGAGCGGCCCCCCCGAGTTGCCGGGATTGATGGCAGCGTCGGTCTGGAGGAACTCGTCGAACGGACCCGCGCCGAGGTCACGGGCGGTGGCGCTGAGGATGCCGAGGGAGACGCTGGTGGAGAGCCCGAACGGGTTGCCGATGGCCAGCAGCCAGTCCCCGACGTGGAGGCGGTCGGAGTCGCCCAGCGTGGCCGTGGGCAGGTCCGGCGGCGGCGAGAGGATCCGGACGAGGGCGAGGTCGGTCGGCGCGTCCCTCCCGATGAGCTCCGCCTCGAAGCGGCGGCCATCGGCGAGGTGGACGGAGATGGCGCTGCCGCCCTCGACGACGTGGTTGTTGGTGACGACCAGCCCGGTGCGGTCGACGATGAAGCCCGAGCCGGCCCGCTCCTGCTGCGGAAGGGCGCGGCCGCCCAGGAAGCGTTCGTGCCCCGGCGGAAGCTTGGGAGTGGCCACCACCGCGAGGCTCACCACGGTCGGCGCGATCCGTTCGACCAGGGGCGCGAGCGAGGGCAGCTCGACCTCCCGGACGTTCACCGCCCCCTGGTCGAGATCCACGCCGCCGTCGGCAAGGAGCGCGAGCTGGGCCACGGGCGGCGGGGGCGGCGGCGCCCCGCGCTTGCAAGCGGCGAGGGCGAGGCAAAGCAGCAGCAGAGTGCGGCGCGTCATCGCGAGGAGCCCTCGCTCTGTATGCGAACCTGGCGCTCGGTTGTCCACCGATTCGGGTCCGGGCTCCGTCTGGCGAGCATTCGTGCGATGTCCTGGGAGTGACGATCCGCCCCGCCACCTCGGCCGACGCTGACGGCCTCTGGTCCATCCTCGAGCCCGTCATCCGGGCCGGTGAGACCTTCGCCCTACCCCGCGACCTCTCCCGCGCCGACGCCCTCGCCTGGTGGCACGCGCCGGGCAACGAGGTCTTCGTCGCCGCGGATGCCTCCGCCGTGCTCGGCACCTACTTCATCCATCCCAACCAGCGCGGACCGGGCAGTCACGTCGCCAACTGCGGGTACGCGACGGCGCAGGCCGCCACCGGCCGCGGGATCGCCCGCGCGATGTGCGCCCACTCGCTCGAGCACGCGCGGGCCCGCGGATACCGGGCGATGCAGTTCAACGTCGTCGTCAGCACCAATGCCCCCGCGGTCCACCTCTGGGCATCGATGGGCTTCGCGACGCTCTGCCGACTTCCCGGCGCGTTCCAGCACCCGACCCTGGGGTTCGTCGATGCGCTGGTGATGTTCCGGACGCTCTAGGTCAGGGCGGCCGCAGCCGGGGTCCAGGTCAGGGTGTCGTCAGGCGGGCAATGCTCGGCAAGGTCAGGGCGGCCGCGGCTCACTAGGCGATGCGCTTCAGCACCGCGCCGAGCATCTCCACGATCTGCTCGACCTCCGTTTGCTCGATGATGAGCGGCGGCGACAGCGCGATGATGTCTCCGGTCACCCGCACCAGCAGACCCGCGCGGAACGCCTCGACCAGGACGTCGTAGCCGCGCGCGCCCACCTTCCCCTCGCGTGGCGCAAGCTCGATGCCCGCGACCAGCCCGAGGTTCCGCACGTCGATGACGTGGGGCAGCGCCTTCAGAGAGTGGACCGCCTCTTCCCAGAACGGCGCCATCTCCGCCGCGCGCTGGAACAGGCCCTCGCGCCGGTAGAGGTCGAGCGTGGCGAGCCCCGCCGCGCAGGCCAGCGGGTGCCCGGAGTAGGTGTAGCCGTGGAAGAACTCGATGCCAGACTCGGTCGCGTCCACCACGGACTGGTAGATGCCGTGGCGCACCACCACCGCGCCCATCGGCACCGCGCCGTTGGTGATGCCCTTGGCGATGGTCAGCATGTCCGGCTGGATGCGGAAGTAGTCCGCTCCGAACGGAGTGCCGAGCCGACCGAAGCCGGTGATGACCTCGTCGAAGATGAGCAAGATCCCGTGCGCGTCGCAGATGGCGCGCAGCTTCTCCAGATACCCCTTCGGCGGGACCAGCACTCCGGTGGATCCGGCCATCGGCTCGACGATGACCGCGGCGATGCTCCCCGCCCCGCGATCGGCGACGACCTTCTCCAGCACCTCCGCCAGATGCGCGCCCCACGCCGGCTGCCCGCGGCTGAACGCGTTGTGGACGAGGTCGTGGGTGTGCGGCAGGTGGTCCACCTGCGGCAGGAGCTGCGCGGCGAACGCCTTCCGGTTCGGCTCGATGCCGCCCACGCTGATGCCGCCGAAGCCCACGCCGTGGTACCCGCGCATCCGGCCCACGAAGCGGACCCGCTCCGGCTGGCCGCGCGACTGGTGGTAGGCGAGCGCGATCTTCAGCGCGGAGTCCACCGCCTCCGAGCCAGAGTTGGCGAAGAAGACGTGGTCCAGGTCGCCCGGAGCCAGCGCCGCCACCTCATGGGCCAGGGCGAAGCTCGCCGGGTGTCCCATCTGGAAAGCCGGGGCGAAGTCGAGTGAGGCCGCCGAGCGCTGGATGGCCTCGACGATGGCCGGCCGGCAGTGGCCGGCGTTCACGCACCACAGGCCCGCGGTGCCGTCCAGGATGACCCGGCCATCCACGTCCCGGTAGTGCATCCCCGAGGCGGACGCCAGCAGGCGCGGCGCCCGCTTGAACGCCCGGTTCGCGGTGAACGGCATCCAGAGCTCTTCGAGCGAGAGCTCCCTGGCGACGGCGGCAGTCGGGGGCGGAGTCATGCGGCGTTCAGCGTCGCCCGTGGACAGGCCAGGAGCAACCCCGGCCTGGCCCGGAGGCGCTCAGGGGAGGATGACCAGGCGAACGCCGCCCATGAGCCACTGGTGGATGGTCTTGTTCTGGAGGTCGATGGTCACGCCGCCTCCACTCGTCGACCCGGACGCCGAGCCGTACTGACCGATCGAGAAGCTGACCCAGGGGCCGATCCGGAAGAGGGAGCCCAGCGCGAAGTCGACCCCGAGCTGCAGGTTGGCGAACTCCCACCCGCTGAGCGTCGCGGTCCCGGAGCTGCTGCTGACGCTCAGCTTCTCGTACCCGGAACCGATCCCGATCCACGGGTCGATCGACGCACTGCCGAGTGGATGCCAGTGCACCTGCCCACCGACGCGCAGGGTGCTGGGCGAGCAATCGCCTGACGTCGAGCAGCTGGTGGTGGTGTTGGAGCCTGCGAACCCGTAGGAGAAGTAGCCGCCGAGAAACCACGACCCGCCGAGCCGCACGCCCAGGTCGAGCTGAATGGGGATGGTGAACGAATCGATCTCGCTGAGGCTCTGATCCGAGCCGGCCCCGGCCCCGCTCTGGTACGCCGCACCGAAGGGCACGCCGATGCCGACGCGGAGGGCCGCCTCGAAGTGAGGCGCGGTCGGATCTCGGGCGGGGCTCGCTTCCGCCGCCGGCGCGGTCGCCGTCGCGGGAGGGGTCACCGCTGCCTCGCCCGCAGTCCCGCCGGCTGCTGCGACTGTCGCCCCGGCGGCCCCGACGGGCACGGCCAGCGGGGGCCTCGCGCCCGGGCCCTTGATGACCTCGACCAGTGGATCGCTCTGCCCGGGGACCGACCAGCCGGCGAGCAGCGCCAGCGCGTCGCTGGTGGGGGCACCCGGCTGGACGGGGACCCGCGCCTCCCGGACATCCTGTCCTCCTCCGCTCACCGCGGTGACCACCATGTAGCTCGCCCCTCCCACCGACTCCTGGTGGACGCCGAGGAGTCGCGTCCCAGGGAGGATGCGCGAGGCCCGCGACAGCGCCGCGGTCGCATCGGTGCCTTCCACGCACGGGCCCCCGTCCGGGTAGGCGGCCCCCTCCACCGCCGCGCTCAGCTCCACCGGGGCCGACGGGACGGTGACGGTTCGCACCATCCCGCGGTGCCCCCAGTCCGCCTCCACGCGGTACTCACCCGCGGGCACCCGGATGCTCACCGGTCCCACGCCCACCTTCCGGCCGCCCACGTAGACCGGCTTGCCCGCAGGGGAGGTGCTGACCTCGAGCCGGCTGGTGGTCTTCTTCTTCGCGGCCTTCCGGGCCTTGTCGACGAACTTCTGGAACGAGGGCGGGTAGAGACCGGTGTCGGGCCGGTAGTCCGGCTCGACGCGGAAGACGCGGCTCAGGGTCGCCTCCGCCCCCTTGGGGTCGGTCTTCTGGAGCACCTGGGCGAGCAGCGTCAGCGCATCTCGCTCGGCGGCCCAACGCGCGTCCGAGGGCGCCAGGCGCGGGGCGTCGTCGAGCGCCGCCTGCAGGGTGGCCTTCGCCTCCGCGACCTGGCCACCGTAGAACGCGCTCCGGGCCGAGGCGATGGACCCGGTCACGGCGGCCAGCGTCTTGTCCGTCTCGCCGCCGAACGGGAGCGCCGTGTCGGCCTCGGACATCACCGATGTGCCCGGCTTGGCGCCGAGCGCCGAACGGAAGCTCCGCGCGGCGATCGCGCTCGCCTCGTCACACTTCCCGACGGCAAGAACTGCGGTCCGCTCGCCGCCGGCCGCCAGCGCGCCGGCGCTCACGAGCCAGAGAACTCCCCCGACGACCCAGCGGGCTTCGCTCATCGTTCCCTCCCCTGTCGTGCGCGGGCCGGATGCTACCCCGGCGCCCCGTCCGGACGGCCGGCCAAATCGGCGCGGCATGCCCGGCGGCCCGTACCGTCGCGCAAACGTTGTGCTTCCGGGCGGCGAGGGCATGGCATGCTCCCCGCCGCCGATGCGCACCGCTCCACTGCTCCTTCCTGCGCTCGCGCTGCTCTCCGCCTGCGGCGGCTGTCCCGGGAGGACCGCCGCGCCATCGTCGTCCGGCGGCGGCGCCCCCCGTCCCCGCGCCGAGCCGGTCACCGTCACGATTGCCTACGGCAGCGAGAAGCGGACCTGGCTCGAGGAGCAGCTCAAGCTGTTCGCCGCCACGGCTCCCCGCACCGCCGCCGGCCGGCCCATCCAGGTGGAGGCGAAGGCGATGGGCAGCGGCGAGGCCCAGCAGGCGGTGCTCAGCGGAACCTTCCGCCCCACCGTCTACAGCCCGGCCTCCGGCGCCTACGTCTCGCTGCTGAACGAGGCCTGGCTCCGCGAACCCGGCCGCACCAGGCCGGTCGCGCCGCAAGGAGAGCCGCTGCTGCTCTCCCCGGTGGTCATCGCGATGTGGAGGCCGATGGCCGAGGCGCTGGGCTGGCCGGACAAGCAGCTCGGGTGGGCGGACATCCTCCGGGTCAGCACCGACGACAAGGGGTGGGGCGCGTTCGGCCACCCGGAGTGGGGCCCGTTCAAGCTCGGCCACACCCACCCCGAGTTCTCCTCCTCCGGGCTTCTCTCCGTCCTCGCCGAGGCCTACGCCGGGGCGAAGAAGACCCGCGGGCTCACCGCCGCGGACCTTGCATCCCCGGGAGTGGGCAAGCTGATGGCCGCCGTGGAGGCCTCGGTCGTCCACTACGGCAAGTCGACGGGCTTCTTCGCCGACAAGCTGGTCGAGCGGGGCCCCGGGTACCTCTCCGCAGCGGTGCTCTACGAAAATCTGGTGGTCGAGTCGTACGCCAAGCAATCGGGCAATCCGCCCCTGGTCGCCCTCTACCCCGTGGAAGGCACCTTCTGGGCCGACCACCCGTTCTCCATCCTGGACGGGGACTGGGTGACGCCCGAGCAGCGCGAGGCCGCGGGGCAGCTGCTCGCCTTCCTCCGCAAGCGGCCAGCTCAGGAGCGGGCGCTCTTTCACGGCTTCCGCCCCGCCGACACGCAGATCGCGATCGGCGCCCCGGTGGACGCTGCCCACGGAGCAGACCCGAAGCAGCCGCAGACCCTCCTCGAGGTACCCGACGGGGCCACGCTGCTCGCGCTCATCGACACCTGGCGCGAGTACAAGCGGCCAGCGGACGTGACCCTGGTCTTCGACACCTCGGGCAGCATGCGGGGCGAGCCGATCACCGAGGCGAAGGCGGGAGCGAAGTCCTTCCTGGACAATCTGGGCAAGCGCGACTCGGTCGGCCTGCTCTTCTTCGACAGCCAGGCCTACCCCGTCTTCGGGCCGCTGGTGCTCGGCGCGGGGAAGGAGAAGCTCCAGGGGCGCATCGACCAGGCATTCGCCAAGGGCGGCACGGCCCTCTACGACGCCGTGGTGCAGGCCTACGAGGGACAGAAGGAGCGCGCCCGGAGGGACCCGCGGCGCATCCACGCCTTGCTGGTGCTCACCGACGGGGTGGACGAGAACAGCACCCGCTACACGCTCCCCCAGCTGCGCGCGCTGCTCGGCAAGGACGAGGAGGGCGGCGGGGTGAAGGTCTTCACCATCGCCTACGGCGCGGGAGCCGACCCGAAGGTGCTCGCGGAGATCGCCGAGGCCGGCCGCGGGAGCACGGCGCGCGGCACCGCGGCGAACATCGTGCAGGTCTACCAGGACATGGCCTCGTTCTTCTGACGCCGATGCCGAGCCGATTCGAGAGAGCCACCCGTGATCGCCCGGTGGGGAAGATCATCGCCCGCGCGGTGGCCGGGCCGGTCAACCTCGCGGTCGGAGCCGCGGGGGCGCTCGGAGGTCTGGTGCTCCATGCCTGGCCGGTCGCGGCGATCGGCGGACTGGCCTACGCGGCCCTGGTCGCGTGGGACCTGGTGACCCCGGAGTTTTGGAACACGGTCTCGGCGAATGCGCTGCTGCCGCCGTCGAGATTGCCCCAGCCCGACGAGGTGAAGGACCCCGCGGTGCGCTCCACCGTCCGCGAGCTGTGGATCGCCCGGAACGAGCTGGCCCGGGTCATCGGCGAGGCGAGCCCCCAGGTGAGGGGGTACGTCGGCTTCATCGTCTCGTCCCTCGGCCAGCTCGAGTCGCACGCCGCCCAGCTCGTGACCCGGGCCGATCTCCTCGGCCGATATCTGGCCACCGTGAGCCCGTCACTGGTGGAGACCGAGGTCGCGCGGCTCCGCGCCGAGTCGGTGGCCACCGACGACGCCGAGGCGCGCGGACAGTTCGAGCAGGCGCTCGCGTCGCGGCAGGAGCAGCTCAGGGCGCTCGAGGACATCAAGGACGCTCGCGACCGGGTGAACGGCACCCTGTCGAAGGTGGTCGCCGCGCTCCAGGCGTTGCCGGCCAAGGTGGTCCGGATGCAGGTCATGGACGCCGAGTCGCTGACCGCGGTCTCCGGCGACGTGAACCGCGAGCTGGACACGCTGAACAACGAGGTCTCCGCCTTCGAGGACACCCTGCGCCTGCCGGCGCTCGAGCCGGTGCGCACGCCGTCGTGAGGAGCCCATGCGCGGCAAGCTGCTGATCGTCGTCCTATTCCTCGTCGCGGTTGCGGGGGTGGTCTGGTTCGCCCAGAAGCGGGGGGCGCTCACCCTGCCCGGAGTCCCCGGAGCCGCCGGGCCGCCCGCCCCCTCCGGGGACAAGACCACCGTGGTCTTCCTCTACAGCACCGAGAAGCGTGACTGGGTGGAGGCCGCCGCAGAGTCGTTCCGGGCGAAGCACCGTGACGTCGAGCTGAAGCTCGTGGGCATCGGCTCGCTGGAGGGCGCCCAGGCCATCCTCGAGGGAAAGCAGCAACCCACGGCCTGGTCTCCGGCGGATTCCCTGGTGCTCTCGCT
>Ga0208588_1000305_pt1 | contig 16081 bp, 18 predicted proteins | sample NGESurshal092012_8_FD_184483 | JGI IMG/M metagenome (GOLD analysis project Ga0208588, IMG submission 184483) | Arctic peat soil microbial communities from Barrow, Alaska - NGEE Surface sample 415-3 shallow-092012 (SPAdes) | ecosystem: Environmental > Terrestrial > Soil > Wetlands > Peat ...
CAAACTCCGCATCCGAAACAAGGAGGCAGACGATTTCAAGGTCCGAGAGGAGGTATTTGACGAGCTTACCCTCAAAGTTCTTTATCGCCTCGCAAGCAGCGGGCTGATCCAAGCGCTCGGAGGGGTTATATCGACTGGTAAAGAGGCAAACGTTTTCCACGCGTTGGGACCCGATAAACGAGAGCTTGCGATTAAAGTATATCGAATCAAAACGAGCGACTTTAAGGCTATGCAAGATTATATTTTAGGAGATCATAGATTCGCGCACGTCAAAAAAACCAAAAAGGACGTAGTTTTTGCGTGGACGAAAAAAGAGTTTCGTAACTTAACACGCGCGTTAAACGCGCGCGTTCGCGTCCCTGAACCAGTCAAGTATAGAGATAACGTCCTCGTTATGGAATTTATGGGAAAAGACGGGATTGCCTTTCCGCTTCTGAAGCAGGCGATAAACAGCGTAGAGAACATCGAACAATTTTTCCAAACGACAATCGAATTTATGAAGAGACTCTACAGCGACGCTCGCTTAGTACACGCTGACCTAAGCGAGTACAATATTCTAGTCGATGAACAATACAACCCTGTATTTATCGATATGGGACAGTCCGTGCTTTTAGAGCACCCTCGTGCGCAGGAGTTTTTACGCCGGGACGTCAGCAACGTGATCAAGTTCTTTAACGAACATGGATTAACGGCTTCGGAGAACGCGCTTTTAAGAGAGATCACAGAATGAAAGAATATCTCAAGATTCCCAAGGACCGTATAGGAGTCATCATTGGCACGCACGGGAGCACGAAAGCTGAGATTGAAGAAAAGGGCGAAGTGATGCTTGATATCGATAGCGTCGAAGGGACTGTTTCGATCGAAAGCGATTCGCTCGGTATTTTGAAAACAACAGATGTCATTCAAGCTATTGCTCGCGGTTTTAGCCCTGAAAAGGCGTTCAGGATTTTCGAGGATGAACAAATAACCCTCGACATTATAGACGTTTCTAAGGTCGCCGATACGCCCAAAGAACTCAAACGTATTATGGGGCGCGTGATCGGAAAGGATGGTAGGACTCGAGAGGCGCTCGAGAATCTGACTGGCTCGAATGTGTCAATCTACGGCAAAACAGTGAGTACCATTGGGTACGTCGATCAAATTCAGACCGTGAGGAAGGCGATAGAGATGCTTACAGAGGGGTCCCCACACGCTTCTGTTTACAGCTTCCTTGAAAGAAAACGACAAGAACTCAAACGTTCTCAAATGGACTATCTCGAATGACGCGTGCGTCCGCAAGAGAGACGTTCATAAGTCATGTAATAGCGCACTTCGAGAAGCCGAGACACAGCTGCCTAGCGATGTTAGGGACGCCCTCGCCAGAGCGGCCACGGCTGAGACGAGTGAGCGGGCAAAAGAACTGCTGTGCGCAATTCTTGAAAAATAAAGCTTGCGGCTGCAGCAGGCCTTCCTATGTGTCAGGATACTGGCATTCCAATCTTCTCTTTGGGGATAGGACGAGAAACAAGCATCGATTTCAACCTCAAAGAGGCACTTGCGACAGCCATTCAGCGGCGACCAATTTGATTCCCTTAAGGGAACACGCAGTTGATCCGATAACAAGAGTCAGCTCTGACGAACCGCTCTTCGACACCTTATATAGTATTTGCGATGGGGACGAACTGTCAGTGACAGTGCTCGTCAAAGGAGCTGGTTCAGAAAACGTAAGCGCCTTAGCAATGCTCGAACCGACGCAAGATGTCACTTCGTTCGTCCTCAACACAGTGTGTGAAAGCGGGGGCAAGCCATGTCCGCCCATAATCGTTGGACTTGGCATCGGCAGCACATTTGACGGTTCTGCGCGACTGGCTAAATAGACCCTTTTTCGATCCCTAGACGAAAAAGAAAACGCATTTGAAGCACAAATGTTGGAGCAAATCAACAATCTCGGCATCGGACCAATGGGCCTCGGAGGCCGCACCACGGCTTTGCGCGTTTTTGTCGAAAAGGCCGCCTGTCATACAGCGATGCTCCCTGTTGCAGTGGCTATTCAGTGCTGGGCAGACCGAAAAGCTCGTTTCCGGATGAAGTTGTAACATAAACAGCTTGTGAAAGTCGTCATGCTATGTCGTCTGAACTAAAAACCCCGATACGTCCCGACGCTGTAAATCGTTTTAATGTGGGAGAAGTAGTCTAAATCAGCGGCGTAATCTATACGGCGAGGGACAAGGCACACGCTAAGATGCTTTCTGATCCCCAGCGGCCTTTTAGTTTGCGTAATGCGTGCATCTACCATAGTGGCCCTCTTATCGTAAAAGAGGGACACACTTATCGCATCATAGCCGCTGGGCCGACGACGAGTGCACGAATGAACAAACAGACGCCCGCAATTGTAAAGGGGGGCGTGACTGCAATAATCGGCAAAGGAGGCATGTCGTCAGAAGTCATTCGCGCCCTCACTGATCGATGCTTCTATCTTGCTTTCCCAGGAGGCTGCGGGATACTAGCCAAAGAAAGAATCGAGGAAGTCTTAGACGTTTACTACGCCGAGCTCGGCTTTACGGAAGCGGTTTGGAAGCTTCAGGTGCGAGACTTCGGCCCACTGTTGGTAGCAATAGACTCTCACGGCGAGAGCATCTATGAAAACATCCAGGCCAGTTCGCGCTCGAAACTCAGTCAATAGTCGCCGTATCGCCAGCACACAACGACATAAAAACGGTGTCAGTCGTTGTCCTGACTGCTTTTCATTCGATCGTGCTTGTACACTTCAACGAGCGTTTCGAGCCGGTCAAGTCGTTCTTGTTGTTTTAAGTTGGCTATTTCCGTATGACCTTTTTCGATCATGATCTCGAGAGTATTCTTGTCGATCGTGATTAGGTTACCTGATAGTTGTATCGGAACCTCTTGCGTTGAGAAAATCGGAACGTTTGCGCTAAACAAGATTTTTCGGGCTGCATCAGACATCTCGTTTTTCAAAACGATAGCACGTATTCCTTTGCTGACCAAAAGCTCTGCAGCCGCTATGCCCCCGCCGCTTGCGTCTTCCAACAGGATGATGCTTTCTGCAAGCCCTACCTGTTCATCAGCCGCCTGAATCGCTTCTCGGTTAAAAAACTTGACAATTTTAATGGCCTTAAGCGCCTTGTTGTGCTCAGCCGCTCTGATCTGCTTGAGCTTCTGCGAGCGTTTTTGTAGGCCCTTATTGACCCTCTTGCTGTGCGCAAGTTCCGCTGCAAGACGGTCAATTTCCTTCTGCCGGAAGCTGATTTCCTTATTTAGCTTGACATTCCTCGCATTTTCGGACCGGACGATATCAATCTTGTGCTGCAGTTTGAGTACTTTCTCTTGGCTTAACTGCAGGGATCGCTTCAAATCAACGACATAGCTCACAAGCCGATTAATTTGCTCGTCTTGCCGCTTTATCAGCGCTTTAAGATAATGGATATCAGGATCAAGCAGGTCTTTCTCAGAGGCAGGGATCCCCCCTTGCTTGCTACCTACCTTGCTACCTACCTTACTACCTACCTTACTACCTACCTTACTATCTACCTTAGCTAGCGGCTTTTTGAGCAGATTGATAGCAGAGTCGACCGTATGTCCCCGCAAAACGAGCATCTGGAGCTCATCAAGCACGACCTCGGGGGGCGCTTTTTTCTCCACGCTTTCGAGCTTATTTTTTACGCTTCTTACCGCGTCGATTGCCGCAGCGAGTGCATCTCGTTCGTGTTCGTTCGCATATGAATAAGACTTCGTATCTCGTAGCTTCTGTTCGACTGAAAGTGATATTACGGGCGTATGCAAAATGGCGTTGAATGCACGTTTTATTCGATCAACGGTTCCAGGCGTGGGATTTTTGTCCGTAGCGATTATGACTGGATGCCCTGACTCGATGAGCAACCCAACGAGTTCAGAAAAGCCCCAAGATCGTGAGCTCGCAATACTAATGACCTGGCCTTTCAAATCCAAAACAGCAAACGCAGTGGTTGTCCCTGGGTCTATACCAACGATCGTGTACGTCCTTTTCGCCGCGGCCTGAGGTCCACTGTTCTGCCGAGCTTTTGAAATTGTGCCGCACCTCCAACGCGTCCAAATAAAACCTTATCTATCCTTCGAGGTGGTTGTCAGCGCCCTCATCGCGCTGTTTTACGTATGCAACAACCTCTTCTGTTCGTTTCTTTATTTGATATTTTCTGGCAAAATAGGACAATATATTGCCTATATCTCTACATAGCAGCTCATCTGCATTGGGATGCGACGCTGGTACCCATTGCGGCCAATCAATTAGCGCAACTTTTTCCGAGGTGCACACAATCACGTTGTACTCACTTAAATCAGCGTGGACGATACCGCAGCCATAAGCAAATTTGATCTGCACTATAACATTTTCAAGCACGGTGGCTGGATTCTCAAGTGTAGTGTTGCCCAATTCACGTCCGTTAAGGAGGCTCATAACGATAACATGTCGATTGTGGGCAATGGGCTGCGGAACAACGACATTATCGTAGAGGCTAGTTAAAGCCTCAAATTCACTTTGAGCTGCGAGACTTGAAGTGAGCATCCATGAGCATCGTTCAGTCTTACCAAAATAGCCCCGCGATCGTTTCACACGTCGAAACGTCGTGCCCTCTCTGTGAAATTTCACTATAACGATCTGACCATTTTCTTGCTCTGCGTCATAAATATCAGACTCCTTTCCAACACCCACTTTCGATCCGAAAGATTCTATAACATTGCGCTGAACGAGCGTATTAATGCCAAGGACATCGTACCCTGCAAAGGTCAGTTTATAGCCGACATAGTGGGCAGTTTTCCTCTGAACGAGCTTATGTTTGGAAAGCCGTCCTATTCGGTAACCCACCTCTTCTGGTGGCAGTCGGGCATAGTAGGGCAGATTGTCAACCGGAACCCAGTCAAAAAAACGCATAGCGCTCTCGACCCCGTGCAATACCCTAAAATCATACCGTTCCAGATTCCTAAATTCGCGCGCAATATCTTGCAGTACCATAGCAGCCCTTACACTTTGAGTTTTGCATCACGCGTGACAGAACACTTTATTAGTATCTGTCCAGAGAGTAAGTAGGAAATGAAGTGCGATAAATGTAGCGCGAGCGCTATTCTTTTTCAGAGGTATTCTGGTCTTCACTTATGTAAGTCACACTTTTTCATCGACGTAGAAAAGAAAATCAAGAGACAGGTGCGAAAGGAAAAGATTGAAGGAACGCTTGCAATTGCATTGAGCGGCGGGAAGGATAGCGCCGTCACGTTGAGCGTATTGAATGACCTTCTTTCACGGCGTGGCATTGACATTGTAGCAATTAGCGTCGACGAGGGAATCACTGGATATCGCGAGAGAGCACTCGAATCAGCAGCAACGCTCGTAGCAGAGCTTGGCGTGAGATGGGAGGTGGCATCGTTCGAGCAGCATTTTGGCGTCAGAATCGATCGAGTGAACGAACGCCCGTGTACGGTTTGCGGCATCCTCCGACGATCACTTCTGAACCGTCTAGCGAAGGCGGTCGGCGCTTCCACACTAGCCACAGGGCACAATCTTGATGATGAAGCACAAACCGTGCAAATGAACTACCTAAGAGGGGATATCGATCGGCTACTCAGGCTTGACCATCCAGCAAAAGAAGGACTCGTCCGGCGCGTAAAACCGCTCAAATACGTCCCTGAAAAAGAGGTGGCGCTATATGCTATTCTTAAGGGCATCCCAATTAATCTTGATGAGTGCAGGTTTTCGACTGGCGTTTTTAGAGCCGAAGTCCGCGATATGCTAAACGATCTGGAGCTTAAGCACCCAGGAACCAAATACGCGCTCGTAAAAGGTCTTGAAAGGATGTTGCACTTGACGACACGCGTGCCTTTTGAGCTCGGTCAATGTGAAAAATGCAACGAACCCGCGGTGCGGACTTTCTGCCAAAGCTGCGAAGTCCTTGAAAAGTTGCGGTCGACGAATCTAGACCCGGCCACCTGAAAGCGGATTTTTTTAATGTTGACACCGTCGAATTACATTCACCTAAAAGATACTGTCAATTTCGCTGTATTCAATCTCACGATTATACTCTCTGATGCTTGTTCCCTTCTTGTCGCTACCAGCGCTCTGTTTCGCGCTTTGAAACTTGAAAAGCTCGCCGTTGGTCGGCCCTAAGACTTGCGCTGATTGGACCCCAGTCACAATGGACATTACTCGCACACGCCCCTCGTAACCTTTCAGGATACGCGCCCCCCAAATGACGTTTGCGTTAGGATCTAACTGTGAGGTGAGGGCCTTAGCGATTTCCTCGGCCTCCTTTAGCGTTAAGTCAGGCCCGCCCGTGATATGGATCAACGCTCCTTTTGCGCCGCGGAAGTCCACTTCAAGTAATGGGTGGTTAAATGCTTCACGGACTACGTCGCGTGCCTTATCTTTGCTTCGCGACTCACCGACAAGCATAGCAGCAACGCCACCACTGTTCATTATTGTTCGGACGTCCGCGTAGTCAAGATTTATCAGAGACGGTTGTGTGATCGTTTCAGAGATCCCCTTTACGGTCTCCGCTATAATCTGATCCATCACTGAAAAAGCTTGGTCAATCGGCAAGTTAGGTACGTAATCAAGAAGACGATTATTATCAAGAACAATTACCGTATCGGCATCTTTCCGCAAGTCTTCAAGCCCTTCTTCGGCCTTGATCAACCGCGCTCGTTCGACGTTGAATGGCGTTGAAACCATTGCTACAACAATGGCACCTTGAGCGTTTGCGATCTGTGCGACAATAGGAGCCGCACCTGTGCCTGTGCCACCCCCCATCCCCGCTGTGATAAATACGAGATCGGCGTCTTTGAGGAGCGTTTCTAACGTTCGGCGACCTAACTCAGTCGCACTTCGTCCGACCTCTGGATCGCCTCCCGCGCCTAAACCGTTGGTTATCGATAGGCCAACTAAGACCTTTACATCCGACTCGATCATGTCGAGATGTTGTTTGTCAGTGTTGAGCGCGATCGTTTCTGCTCCCTCGACTCCGATATTATAGAGTCGGTTGATTGTATTGTTGCCAGCTCCTCCGCAGCCAACAATGAGTATTCGAGGCGCTCCAAATTCCTCTTCTTCGTCACCTTGGGGCATCTGGGGTCGCTGCTTTTCCATCTCGCATCGCCGCAAAGCCTCTTCGACAATACTTTGCATATACACCGTCACCTCTTCTAAATCAAAACTGTACTTCGTTCTTTTCTACTCAGTAGTTTCTCGTAATGGGTATCAACTAGGTCCCGAACAGCTGCTCGTATGGCTTCGCTCTTTGAGGGAAATTCTCCCGCTGTTACTAGTAAATCTATTAGCTCAAGCTGTTGTTTGGGCAATCTCAGGGTGATTCGCTCCATAGCAGTTATCTGGAAGTATGTTGCGTCAGACGGAAAGCTGACTTCTGTCTGCCTATGAGACTACAAAAAGCTGCCATTTGTCAGACGCACGTCAGTTATATGTCTGACTTCGGTTCATCTTATTACCTTATTAAGCTTCCGTTATATCTTTTTTATATGATCGAGCGATAAAAATCCCATCACATTCTTTCACCACAAACAGGACTTATCAAACGACCTGAAAATAGACGCATACAGCAATTTTAAGGTCTTGAGCTGAACACAGTAAAGAATAAGTAATAACGGCAGTAATAATGTCGTTACCCGCCTTAACTCAGTCTGGCAGAGTGGTCGGCTGTAGACCGATTTGTCCCCCGTTCAAATCGGGGAGGCGGGATTCATACGACAAGACGCTCCAGTAGCTCAGCCTGGGAGAGCGCCAGACTGAAGATCTGGTTGTCCCCGGTTCAAATCCGGGCTGGGGCATTTGAAACAGGCAGTTATTATAGATAAGGGACGTTCACTTCCTCTGTTGTTCTGGCAACAGCGGCGCTAGCCAATCAACGAACATCCTTTCACTCCGGCTTTGGATGCGCAGGCGACAGCGAGCTTTCCTTCGCCAAAATACCGCGAAATCTCTGCCGTTGCGTGTACAACTTTTATATAGATACGCTTGCATGATCGCATGCTCGATTTTTGCGCTGGTAGTGTAGTTGGTTATCACTGAGGCTTGCCAAGCCTCAAACCCGGGTTCGAATCCCGGCTAGCGCATCTAACGTGGCCGAGGTAGCCAAGTGGACTACGGCGCCAGCCTGGAGGTCTCGCAATCAGAGAGCTGGTGAGGCTTTTGCCTCGCAGGGGTTCAAATCCCTTCCTCGGCGTTTGTTTCGTTCGCCCACTTCTCAGCAATAACGTAAATCTCTTCTTTTTGGCCAGTAATTACTTTTAACGTTTTAAAGCCAAACTCCTCAAATCGCTGCAAAAAATCATCAACAGGTCTGTCCTTAGGTTTGCCCTTAAGAACCTGCAAAACGCGCCCGCCGGCCTTAAGCGCCGCAGAAGACTTTAAAAGGAGTTCTAATGAGTCTTTTGGTGCCGCAGTAACATCATTTAAAATGACGTCGAAGTCGACCCCGAGACTCATAAAATCAAAAGAAAATGCGTCAGCGTAAATTAAACGCACCTTGTCGTAATAGTGCTCTACAACGACGTCAAGAAGCTGCTTGAATGAAGAACTGAACTCGATTGCATAAACCCGTTCAGCAAACTCCGCCGCGTACCATAAAAATCCCCCTGCACTTGAGCCGATGTCTAGCACGACGTCTCCGATTTTGATCAATTCAAAGGCCTCTTGGATCCCTTTCAACTTCCAATAGCCAGCTGGCATATCTACAGAGGCGGCGACAATTACGATATTAACCCCCGTTACATCAAACGAAGGTTTTAGGATCGTGCTACCGTCAACTGCGACAAACCCGCTCTTGATCGCCCTTTGTGCTCGAGAGCGAGATGTGACAAGCTTTTCCCGAACGAGATACAAATCCAGCCGCATGGTGTGCACAAACTTATTGTATGTGACATTCATGAATACACACACTAAAAACCTTTACAAAACCGCTAAGCATGTGGAGTGAAGTTCTCGCCAGGTTTTCCAAATTTCCAGCTCAAGAGCGTGTCGCAGAGGTTTTGCTTGAGCACGGATTTCAAGTTAATAGCGCTGGAAAGGTTCTCTCAGGCTCCATTCGAATCCCTGACACAGAGATTGCACGAGAGGCTAAAGTAGATCGACGTGCAGTCGACGAGACGACTGCTACAATTTTGCGTGACGAAATGCTCAAGAGCTTTTTTTCAAACATAAAAACGGTCGTTTTTCTCCGCGACGTCGCACCAGTTTTAGGACTTGGCGTCATAATCATTACGCCTCGAGACGCTTCACAAATAGGCATTATAGAGGAAGTTACACAAACCATAGCAGAACACGGCATGAGCGTTAGGCAAGCGGTGACTGACGACTCTTACTTCATTGAAGACCCAAAACTAACGATAATCTGCGATACGCGCATTCCTGGCGAGCTTGTTGATAAGGTGTTACGTCTTGCCAGCGTAAGGGGCGTTACAATTTTTTAAACGAAAGCTGACAGGGCGACCCTCACAAAAAGGATGAGCTATTGCGAAGTGATGCCTCCCCTAATACAGCCAAGCTCCGACTCTAAGAAAGGACCTATTATGGGGACAAGACCTGGGGCGTCTGTTCCGTGTTTACACACTATAGAATGCTCTAAGATCCCAAGCCTCTCGATCGCGTAGACATCTCGAGCGTGACCGCTACGCTTAAGTACTGAGTGAATCTGCGCGCGAGTAGCATTGTTAACGTTTATCCGGTCAGTCCCTTTTTTCCACCGCCAAAGTATGTCAATCTGATTTTTCGTTAGCTCTGCATCATTTTCTGCGACGAGTCTCACCTCAAGTGGCAAACATCGAACTAAACCGAATCTCGATGCAACTTGCAAAGCAGTGCCCCTCCCCAACTGATTGAGCGTGCTTTGGTGCACCAAGACACGTTTCCCGCCAGCATCGAGGACAAGGCCTGTATCATTGATCTTCGCAAGCCAAGCGCGGACAATTTCACCCCGTCGAACGTCGTGCAACTTACCATATTTCCTCGTGAGCAGGTTAGCAGCAAGCTCTTCATCGGGGCCCGATACCGTTACAGATATCCATTTCGCGAGCTCAAGAGAATAAGCAACATTTAATCCACCAAGGTCATTACACAACATCGCCCCAAAGGACGGGCCCGCCTTGTTTGCTTGTCCGCAGACGAGTTGCATAAGGTGAAGCGTTCTCATTGACTGTTACTGTCCACGCGTCGGTTCGAAAACCGATCGTTACTGCTAAAAACTTCGTCGTGAAGGCTTCTTACTCGAAGTGCCGCTTGTAGCTCGACCTTAGCACAGAAATCTGCTTCCGCTTTCTCTACGCTGATTCTTCGTGTACCTTCAATTAGATTATCGACAGCCGCTACAATCTTCTGTTCGACAGTTTGCGGCATGTAATCTCCTGGCGGGAAACACAAACTTGTGGCTTCTTCCACGGTTATGCCCGCTCCAACGTGTTTCTCTGCTATTTGTGCGACACGTTCATCTACTCCGTAACTTCGAAGAAGCTGTCCACCAGCGACACCGTGTTTGATGCTGTTCGTCTTGCACCTCCCAATATCGTGCAAAAGTCCACCTATTCGGACGAGCGCTATGTCAGCGTCCCCTCTCAGTTTCGCTACTTCCACCGCGTATTGAGAGACAGCTTTCACGTGTTTGATGAGTTTGTCGCTGCAGCCACTATTCGTTAGAAGCTGTAACGCTTCTTGGTCCGATGGAAGGTTATTCGAAGGCAATGCTAAGTTCTTCCAGTTTTTGTCTCATAGCTTCAACCAGAATTGTACTATCCTGATAGTCAAGCCCACCCTGGCACACAGGACAGACGAAGCCATAATCGCTTGCATTCTCAAATAGAAAACGAGCACAGCCGTTTTCGCACGCATAACAAACGTTTTGCCCTTCAAAATCGAACCGGGTTTTAAGCTTTCTAATAAGCTTTTGCGCTTCTTCTTCCACGTTACGCTCAACATCGCTTAGGTCCACTTTCCAGAGATAGGTGAGCCATCCGCTGTCCTTGTCTCTTTCACGTCGGTAGTTAGCTAAGCGATTTTCGTATAGTATATACAGGGTACGCCTCACCGTGTTGAGGTTCGCGTCTGTCTCTTCTGCGATTTTTTCGTCGGTCAGCTCATTTATGGAAGCACGCTCTATCATTTCTAAGCCGTCTTCCCCGACGAGATTCTTCAAATAGCCTCGAACTGCGACATGAGTAACCATCGTACTATTTTTTGGTTTCAAAGTGTCTTAAAACTACTGACACGTTCGTCACCGGGAAGCTCCGAGTTGCTGCGCTCAGCCCCAACATATTTTTTTGCGGTTTCTATGTAGTGCAACGCATTATTGAGCGCACAATCTCTCGACTTGCCATACCCGATCGCTGACATGACTGGTTTAGCACATTCGATAAAGGTCCCTTTTTGAGGGATGTCCATATAATTCTGGTCTTCGCAGGTCTTCTTCACGTAAAAATCGTGCTCTGCGAAACAGATCGTGCGGCATGCAAACCTGCTATATCTCGCGCGGGGAACCAGTTCACCCTGACAACTCTTAATATGCGCCTCTACGAGATTGATACCCAGTGCGCCTTCTATCGTATCGAGCGTTGCTTGAAACCGCGGGTTAACCTCGATTATGACTGGACCTTTATTGCCAATAATGAAATCGATACCATTCGTCCCGATTAGACCGAGATCTGTCGCTATAGAGTTTGAGATTTCTTCGAGTTCCCTTACAAAGCTTGTTCGTAGCGGAGTCACACTACCACAAAAGCTAAATCGTCGCATCGGTCCCAAGTTCTTAAGGCCAATGAGCTGTTCGTTAATAGCTATTGTGAGCGCTTGCTTTCCGGTCGATAAAACCGACGCGCTTGCATCAATACCTTGGATAAATTCCTGGAGAAAAAAATCGTACCAACCGTTCTCGTGAAACTGCTCAATACTCCTCTGCAAGTGTTGTTTATCCCTAACAAGAACGTTCCTAAATCCGCCTGCTCCCCTTTTAGGTTTCAGGATTAAAGGAAAAGACGGAGTGTCTTCCAGATCAAAACGCTGGGGGACAAGATAATCTAAGGATTCAAGCTTGCCCCTTAAACAGTTTTTGTCATTAACGAAACTTGAAAGATGCGGAGGGTTCCCCGCTACCTTTGGAATACCAAGCGTCTCAAATCCAGTAGCTAATATCGCGTGATCGTAAGGTATGCCCGTCACAAGCGCTTTCAAACTTTTAAAATCAGTGTCCGTAATTACTCCAGGAGACTCATCTCTGAAGCAATGCGTGACGTCCCCGCATTTAATCAAGTCACTATCTTCGTAATAACTAACAGACTCTACGTGAAACCCTGCCCGTTTTGCTGAGCAGACGATGTGCCTCGTGTTGTAACCGACGACCAAAACTCTGAGCGGTTCGTCACTAGGACTGGAAGTGCTATTCGATCGGCTCAGAACGCTTAACACCTACCTTCTCGTTGACGTTACCGACGATCCTCATTCTGCCCGAAAAATCTGCCGCGAGCTCTTGGCCATTCTGCACGCGATCGAGGAAAATGCTCAACGCCGCAATTTCCGAGTGTGGCTGGTTTGTAATCGCAACGTTATAATCCGCAAGTCTGAACAGATCTGGGGGTACCTTTTCCGCTCCTACAACAACCATAAGTTTGTCGGTATCAAGCTGATCAATGACATTTGGCAGATTCTGTCCGTACATCGTAAGGTGTACAACAGACCCCTGGCCATTTTTCCACTTCGATATCTCATGTTTCCAGTTTACTTTGTCGCGAATCCAAAAGTTCCCGCCCCAGCGTTGCACGACATCACGGATCGTAGAGACAACAGACTGGTCAGACGCCGCAAGAAGCATTCCTTGCGCCCCCAACGCTCTCGAGCATAGACCGACGTGTGTTGTAACGCGTCGATCGCGGTCGATTCTGTGACCTAATCTCAAAACGATGATTTCCATGGTATTTTTGCCTAAGATTGCCGATCAGTGAATATCGTTTTGAATAAATTGTACTCTTACATAAAGTAGTAGTGTCTAGCCGAAATATCATGCATTAAGCCTTATTTTCCAGCCAAAACATGCACTTTAGCCAAATCTTAAATCACAAAAAAACGATTGCTACAATTTGGATTCTGTTTATCCTTTTCCCCAACCCTGGATTGCTTCCGCTAGATGTCTACCGCTTCTTCGAGATGCCGACTCGGCCAACAGATGACGTGCAGCTCGTGGCAGATTCGCTCCCTGCAAACGCGACAGTAATCGAGCACTACGTTGACAGTCACATTCGTTATACTTACGATTTTCAAGCCTATGGCGTCGTTTGGTACATTCCTACGCCCAGCGACGTTCTTAAAGCACAGCAAGGAGACTGTAAGTCAAAAGCAGTTTTGCTTGCAAGCTTGCTTGAAGCGAAGCAGATTCCACACACAGTCAAGGTCTCTCCTGTGCATTTCTGGGTTGATTACAGCGGCAAAGTGCGTACCAACTTTACCGAGCAATACGAGACGACGCAGGTTGCCTTTGCTGAAAATGGGCAGTTCAAGCTTCCAGGAGAAACAAATGCATTACTCTACCTCAATGCATACAAAGATGTGGTATGGACGGCAATGCCACTACTAAGAAAGGTTGCGCTCATAGCTGGGCTTATCATGATTGTTCAATTAGGGCATTTCAAAGGGTCAAAAAAACGATGGCAAGATTATGTGGGCAGCCTTTTACATATTGACTCATACTTCATCCGCTAGCCTTTGGGGACCTGTAGAAATACGTAAATATCACGCGACAAATCATATATTAGGCCGCGAAAAGCGCGGGGGTTGCCAAGCCAGGTCAAAGGCGATAGGTTCAGGGCCTATTCTCGTAGGAGTTCGTGCGTTCAAATCGCACCCCCCGCATATCAAATCGTGCGACGTTGATCGAGGCTCGTGCTACGCGTGATTTGAGTAAATCTGTTATTTCTTAACCGTTAGTACAAACGTTAAATTGCTAAGTCAGATTCTTTGCGGTATTCAAGAAGCTCCGTTACTCGCTCCAATAGACTTAAAATCTACGGCGCATACAACTAATGGGTTTTGACAATGAGCAATGCTGACACAAACGACGTTTCTAGCCTTAAAGAAAAACACTGCGTTCCATGTGAGGTTGGCACACAGCCTTTTGACCTTGAGACAATTCAGGGTCTATTGCCAATGGTGCCTATGTGGAAGCCTGACGACGCGACAAAGAAAATCGTGCGAAGTTTTAGATTCAAGGACTTCGTTGAGTCAATGCACTTTATTAATAAGGTGGCAGAACTGGCAGAGGAGGAGGGGCACCATCCAGACATCTTCGTCTCGTACAACTATGTAAAGATCTGCCTAACTACCCACAATATTGGTGGTTTATCTGAAAACGATTTCATAATGGCCGCTAAGATCGACGAAGCGTTTACGAAAATCATGCCTAGCTAAGACTTAGTCTTAGAGTCAGTTAATATCTTAAAGCTAAGCTAACTATGACCTAAAGTCTTGCGAGATTCATACGTTACGAAAAAAGCGTCGCCGAGCTTAGTCACTGCGCTGCAGAAAGCGTCACGGCGAAAAAAAACATATATGAGTGATTCTTGATGGGGCTCACACCAGAAGCTACGAACGATGAACTTGCTCGCGTCTTAGCAAAGCTAAAAAGCGACAGCTACGCGAGCTTCTTAGGGGCTCAAATTACAAAGATCGAAAGAGGATATGCACAAGCTGTGGTAACAGTTGCCGAGCATATGTTAAATTTTAACGAAGTTGCGCACGGGGGCTTCATTTTTTCCCTTGCAGACGTGGCATTTGCGGCAGCCTGCAATTCGTTCAATCAGACAGCGGTCGCTCTTTCTTTTCACATAACGTACCGCAGACCAGTCACAATTGGCACACAGCTCATTGCAGAAGCTAGCGAAGAGAGCTCAGGCAAAACCACCGCCCTCTACAAGATTGTCGTGCGAACTGACGATCAACGCGTCGTTGCAATTTGTGAAGGCTTAGCTTATAAGCTAGACTCATCGTTTACTGAAAATGATGGGCCCGAGGCGATTTGAACGCCTGGCCTCACGGTTATCAGCCGTGCGCATATTCTCCGTCCTGAATTGACACAGACGGAATCAAACCTGGCTAAGCTACGGGCCCTCCCTTGATAACGCAATGCCTATAGGCGAACGAGATATATAACAATTCTTGTCTGCTGATTCTAAGCCCAGCGAGAAGCACGACGCAACTAAGGTTCGAAGCAATACTTATATGTCTTTAGCCTAAAGAGCTGTTGCCCTTATTTAATTCGCCTACTGCAGGCGAAAAAGACCATCAATGGGCCGGTAGATCAGGGGTAGATCGCTACCTTGGCATGGTAGAGGCCTCGGGTTCAATTCCCGACCGGTCCACTTTTTTACCACAACCTAGAGATCGCGCGTTTTCCTGTACAAAGGGTAGCAAAAACGCGACAGTATGTCCCCACAAATACTTTTTAGAGCTTTATGCTAATTGTGTCTAAGAGAGTCAAACGGTCATCAGCCGTCATTAAGTTCATTTTAGAGAGTCCGAATATCGAGGCTGAAACGGAGCGTTTCAATGAGAGCTTTGAACTTCAGCATTATATAGCGAAAAAACGTATTAATGAGCCATGAGACTGCGTTGTCCAAGTTGCGGCAGTGGTTCATGCGTAAACTCTGCAGATAATGTGATTCAAGCAGCGCCCACATTATATGCTAAGTGCGCGTCATGCAGTGATTTAGTTCTAGACAAGCAGGCCCAAATTAATTTGGACAGCATAAGCTTCGACGATCTGACGTGTAAAAACTGCGGAAGAAGGCCGCTGGATGCGGTTATGGCGCATATACTCTCACTATCAACTGAACAAGAGAGCCGACCGACGCTTACCCTTAGACAGGTAGGCACGCCGCTATTGTCCCCAGGAGTTCCTACCTACGCCCCACCCCACGTAGGGTACCAAAATCTACTTCTACTAACCAAGGAGCGAATTATCGCTGATGCGAGCGATCTGATTCTTAAAAACGTATCCGAAGTTAAAGGGGTTATCTTTGGAGATATGAAGCGAGTCATTGGTCTAGCAAATAGTCGCGCTGCTCCGTACAC
>Ga0208588_1000306_pt1 | contig 16070 bp, 18 predicted proteins | sample NGESurshal092012_8_FD_184483 | JGI IMG/M metagenome (GOLD analysis project Ga0208588, IMG submission 184483) | Arctic peat soil microbial communities from Barrow, Alaska - NGEE Surface sample 415-3 shallow-092012 (SPAdes) | ecosystem: Environmental > Terrestrial > Soil > Wetlands > Peat ...
CTTCATCGTCGTCTTCTATGAGCAAGGCCCGGTAGAGAGTATTGATTTGGGCGCAGATTGGAAGAAGCAATATTATGAGTGCACCGATTGACCAGGGTGTCCAATTTCCTGGTGCTTCAAAAGTCCAATAGCGAAGAAATGATAGCGAAAAGCCAATAATCACGGTGATGGCCGTGATAACACCCTGGCGGTAACCGGCAGGTAGAGACCTACCGGCCGGAGGTGATGGTGATTGGGGCACCGGAAATTGGTCCGCTGAGACGCTCGAGCTTTCCACATTCTGGACAGTAGCAGTGGGTATCGAGTCTGTCATGAGGCCTCCGATGGGTTTATGCCAAAATTCTAGCAGCCCCATTCTTTCGTCAGGTATTATCAACAGGTACAGACTAATGACACTCAGTCTTGGATCTGAAATCATTGCATAGTAAAGGTTCTAGGACTTAGTGGGAAAAGTCAGGTAATTGCTGGGTCCTGCCGTCTGAAATAGACTTTATGGAGGTGGCGTGCCAGGAGTAGGTGACGGGTACCAGGTCTGATACCACTGTTGCATCTGGGCAATCTCAGCATTTTGACTATTGATAATATTCTGAGCTAGCTTGCGCATCTCAGTACGTTGGGTATTGCCTAGCATCATCGAAGACATCATCACGGCCATTTGATGGTGGGGAATCATTTGTTGGATGAATGCTTGGTCAAAATCCTTTGCGTTCTCTAGCGCAGACAAACTGATACCCCCCATGCCCATCCCCCCGCCCATGTGTCCCATGCCCATCCCAGGCCCTCCATAAGTTGGTGGATTATTGCCTGATTGCTGCCGATTTTGGGCATTCCAACCCCAGCCCTTACCGGGTCCCCAATTTGGCACCTCTGTGCCATACCACTGCTTGTACCAACCTCGCATCTGTTGAATTTCTTTGGTTTGGGTGATTTTAATATTTTCGGCCAGTTTTTTGATTTCGGGGTGTTGGGCCTGTTTTATGGCAAGATCTGCCATAGCGATAGCCCCTTCATGATGGGGAATCATCATCACAATGAAGTGTTGATCACTCTGGGCCATCATTCCTCTTCGGAAGGGAGCGCTGGCTACGTTTTCTTGAGGAGTGCTGGTTTGCGGCTGAGCCTGCACACTATTCACTGTTAGTAATGCAGTAGCGCTGAGTAACCCTGCAAATCCTCGCATCAGTGTTTTCTTGTTATTCATGGCTTCCTCTTTTAATTGACTTAATCAATTAGGATTTTCGGTAATGTTCATCGATTCAAAACTAATCTCTAGTAGGTTCTTGTGTCTATCGTGCTTTTCAGAGGAAAAACTTGATAATTTTGATCCAAAGGCTTCTTTTTGCATTATGTGCAAAGCCGATGGATCTAGCTTCATCTAGCTACAAAAGTTCATGCCTTCAAGCGGAGAGGCTTTCGTTCTCCTCAGTTTCTCCAGAGTCCACCCATCGCTGCCAGAGCGTGAGAAGAACCGATAAGATGACAGGCCCTAGAATGATGCCTAGCGTCCCGAAAGCGAGCACCCCTCCCAAGACGCCAAAAAGTACGGCTAAAAAAGGGATCCCTGCACCCTGACTGATAAATACAGGTCTCAAGAAATTATCAATTGTGCTCACAGCGAAAGCGCCCCAAGCAAGCAGCGCGAGCCCCTGCCAGAGATGACCGGCAAAAATCAGCCAGAGTCCCCAAGGTAGCCACACGAAGAACGTGGGAATCTGAATAATGGCCAGCAAGGTGGTGAGGAGTCCCCAAATTACGGCTCCTTTTATACCGATTACCCAAAAACCCAAACCAGCCAGAAATCCTTGGACTATAGACGTTAAGGTCAAACCCAGGACTACAGCCCGCACGGTATTTGCCACAGGGTTCAGTAGAGAAGCTAAGGGGTCTCCGCCCAGGCGATACAAACTGCGCTGCCCCTGAGTCGCCCAAGTATCGCCGTGGATATAGAAAAAGAAACTAATGAAAATTGTCAGTCCCAGTGTAATAAAACTTTGAGTCACTTGCTGCCCCACACTGGCCAGAAACTTCAAGATCCCCCCAATTCGGCTGCGTAATCCCTCTTGTAGCTGTGGTCCTAGGTCTTGCAGCAAAGTATAGAGCTGTGGCCCTATCCAGGGTACTTGCTGGGAACTAGCAACCAGATTGTCTATCTGTGTAGAAAGCGCGTTGAGGCTAAATGTTCTAGCAATATCCGTAACCTGGTCGGCCAGGAGAAGTCCAATAAAAACCAGAGGAAAAAATACCCCTAGAAATACCAGAAGGGTCATCACTAGCGCAGACCAAACCGGACGTTTTCCCAAGAAGCCTTGCAGTTTTTCATAAAGCGGCCAAGTGACTACGGCTAAGATCGTGGCCCAGCAAATAGCGCCTAGGAAAGGAGCCAAAACCAACAGAGCCCCCCAGAGGAGGAGCACAGTCACTAATAAAATAGCTAGTTGGTTTTTGTTGGTCACAAAAGTTTCTGACCTTACTTTTGGGGAGCTACTTTATTTTCCGAGCCCCTTATTGCTAGACTAGCTTCTGTTCTGCTCGCGCGCTATGTCTTTCAGCTCTTCCTCAAGGTAGAGGAATATAAGGTCAAGCAATGCTAAGTTCCTGATGTACATTGAAAGCGACGGATTTTCCTAGGGAGAACGAAGGATATGGCAGAGGAATCATCGCGTATTAGCTGGTTTGACCAAGAAAAAGGTCCTTTACACCTATCTGAGTATTTTCAGCGTATGGATTCTTGGCAGCAGGCCATAGCGGACGGTAAGATCACCCCTGAAGAAATTCGCGACCAAGCCAGTAAGGTGATTGCATTACTGAAGGGAGTGGAGCCTCTTGTAAGCGAGGCTGAACGCCAGATGATCACAGAAACGCTGTATGAAATGGCGGTGCTACAGGCAATGCAAGCTTCTGCCGTCACCAGTTCCCTGCAGAAAAGTCAGTAAGGAATTATCACCATGAAAGTCAAAGCCTATCAAATTCCAGATACTTCATCTCAATATCTGGCCACTTCCATTGAGTCATGGTTTCGTTCCGAAGGCTTCGAAACCCAGACCCTTCTCGGGCCTGAAAATACCTTCATCATTCAAGGGCGCAAAGACAATCTTATCCGCTTTTTCTTTGGGCTTTCGGCGGCGCTCACCGCCACCGTGGGGACACAGCCTGATGGTGCGTTGACCATTTCCATCGGAGCCAGTAGTTGGATGGACAAATATTTAGCAGGCATTGCAGGTGTCTTTTTGTTCGCTCCCTTTGCCTTTTCCGCCGTCTATGGGGTTTGGAAGCAGGATAATCTCGAAGACAAACTCTGGACATACATCTCCCAACGCCTACCTGGGGCCGTCGAGGTGGCTGTCCAGGTTCCTACGCCACCTTTCCAGCCCGTTAAGTTAACACCCTGAGGAAGAATTGCTATGCAAACAAGAACTTACTATGCCCCAGGGCTGACGGCTCAAGACCTGGCAGAGAAAATGCGGCTTTGGTTTGTGAGCCATGAATATGAAACACAGCTGCTTCGTTTACCGGATGGCAGCTTGGTTATTCAAGGCTACCGAGATGATATTTGGCGCGTGGCCGTCGGTCTCGCCGCTGCTTTGACCATCCAAATCAAGCCCCTACCCGAACAATCCCTCGAAGTCAAGATCGGAGCCGGAGCCTGGGCCGACAAGCTTTTCGTCGCAGGCATTGGCTTATTGCTCTTTTTGCCTTTAGTCTTACCTGCCGCCTGGGGTACGTGGGAACAATACCAGTTCGATAAAGAAGTTTGGCAAGTCATCGAGTCGGCTCTGCCCACCGGGAGTACGTCCGCGGAACAAGCTCCGCCTTTGCCTTCGACTCCAGTAGAGTTACCCACGACTTGGTTTAACGAAGAGACTAGCGAAGTGTATTCGGCCCAATTCTTCCAGCGTATGGAATCGTGGCAACGGGCTATTGCAGATGGCCGGATTGACCCAGAGGAGATTCAAGGGCAGGGAGAACGGGTAACTGACCTGATGAAGCGAATTGAAGCAAGCGTGAGCGATGAAGCCCACGCAAAACTAACCGAGGCATTTGCAGAACTTGCGGTGCTCCAGGGGATGCAAGCCTACGCGATCCAGCAACATATTGTCGAAAATGCCCCGACTCCAAGTCTGGAGGCTAATTAGGTTTAGCCGTAGTAGGTTGTTGTGGTAGTCCTGACTGCGGGGGAAGCGAAATAGCAGGGACAGAAGGCTGCTGTTTAAGGGCTGGTTCTAGGGTGGGGACAGAAGCTTGAGGAGCCCGGCTGAGGTAGGGAGTGATATAAACCAAGAGCTCAGTATTCTCCTTTTCTTCTCCCGTATCGCTGAAGAGCTCTCCGACAAGCGGCAAATATCCAAAAAGGGGCAAACGTCGTTTGGTCTCTGAAATAGTCTGCTGAAGCAAACCACCAATTTCTAGGGTCTGACCATCTTCCAGAATCAACTTATTCATTATTTTTCTACGTTTTATATCAGGGGCTACATCCGGAAGCAGGGTTCTTCTCGTAGGGGCAGAGGCTTCAATGGATATGGAAGCAAACACTTTCCCATCTCCGCGAATTACAGGCTCAATTTCGATCACATTACCTGCGCGAATGGTCTGGAATTGACTACTGATTGTTGAAGTACCCCCCGTATTGATCGGCGTCGTGATCTTTACATTGATATCTTCACCCACATCTATGGAAGCTTTCTGCCCACTCATAGTGGTCAATTTGGTATCCGTTAAAACTCTCCCCTTATTCTCATTTATAAGTCCATTAACAATGCTCAATGAACGAGCGATGTTGTTATAAGTGTCAACACTATTTCCCGCAATCAGGCCTGCCAAACTGAGAGGAGTTACAGCAGTATTAGTAGTTACGGCTCCTAAGCTTAAATCAGCTCCTTTCAGAACATCAAATTCCCTGCTACCCCCCTCATCTAACTGAAAAGCTTTGACAGAGAAACTGACTTGCTGAATCGGAGTGTCTACCGTTTGCACAAAACGTTTGATACTGGCCTGGAAATTAGAGGGGCCTGAGACAATCAAGGCATTACGGGCAGCATCTACCTTAATCCCTTGAGCACGGGTATCAGGGGGAAGAGCAGCTAGGACATCTTTTGCATCGCTATAGGCTAGCTTAATTACTTGCACATCATCAAAATTACGGGCTGCAGGTGAGCCAGGGGTAGCATCTCCGACTCGATAGGTATCTCCATCGCGGATGAAACCAAAGTTCGTACCGAGCAGCAGTTGCTTTAAAGCATCTTCGAACGGTCTAGAAACTAAGCGGGCTGTCACGGGCTCTGTCAACTCCCCATTAATGACAATATCCACACCCACCTGGTTAGCCATTTCTTGCAGGGTTACATTCAGAGGCGTGGCATTAGCAATAACTGAAACCAATCGACGCCCAGGATCTCCTTGGAATTCATTCGGGTTCAAAGATCGCAAGGGATTAGGGCTATTCCCGCCTCCACCGGAGACGTTAGGCTGCGGGGAACCAGGCTGGCTGACCACGAAAACATCCCCTACTTTCTCACTACGGAGACCTGCAGCGCTCGTCAAAGATTTTAGGGCTTCATCAAACGTGGTGTTTTCTAAGTTCAGCGTAACTTTCCCTGTTACTGCTTGGTTGGTAACAATACTGGTCTTAGAAACTCGGCTCAACAGGGTTAAAGCGTCCCGCACCTCTCCATCTCGCACCTTGAGATTGACCCGTGGGCCAACTTTGGAAGATTGAGAGGAGACGGGCTGTACGGATAGAGAGGGATTATTCAAAGCTTTCGCGATCCCTTCAGCAGGCTTGATCGACTCCAACATAAGCGCAGAATTCTGTTTGTTCATGCGAAAGATATAAGCCAATCCATTACTGGCAAAATCCACGGTCATCTGGACCCCTTGGGCATTCTCTGCTAGGTTGACCTGACCTATATTCGCTGTGTATTGAGAACTGAGAGAACCTAACTTTGCTCCAGGTAAGAGGACAATGACCTGTTTGGCATCTTGCTTGAGGACGCGATAGCTCAGTGGAGACTCATTGGCAGATAGTTCCAAGCCATTAGCGGTGGGATTCAATTGGGTGAGGACAGGAGCCGCTAGGAGAGGGAGCTGAGTAGAGAGCAATATCCCTAAAACAGTCAAGGTAGAACCGAGTATTTTCTTGTTCATGGCAACCTAAGCACCTGTCGTTGTTTACCTTTGCGGAGGGTAAGGGTCTCATCGCTGATAGCGGTGACCGTCCAGCCCTCTATTTTTGCACCAACTTGCGCTTCCGCCGTGAGGGGCTGATCCCCAACCCGTACGATCGCTAATTTTGTCTTTCCATCCGTAGCTACTCCCACTAGAGAAAGAAGAGCTGGCAGCACTTTGGGCGGTGGAGGCAAGGGTAAAGGCTTTAAAGGAGGTAGTGCTAGGGTCGGTTTTGGTTGCTCTGCAGGCTTTGGCGCAGGATAAGCGGGCGAAAAAGGATTTTGGGGTCCACCCTCTGCTTCAGCCTTTGCAGAACTAGCCGGAGGCAGGGAGGCGGATGCACTGGAAGATTCAGAACTGGTTTCGGTTGAGGAAGTGGAATCCGCCGAATTCAGGCGTTCATTGGGGAAGGATGAAGCCGTTGGCCTGGCAGGAGTAGCCTCTGGCATATACCCAGGCTTAGAGGCATCATTCGAGGCTGATCCGGGTGCGACCCGAGACCGCATGGGACGTACGGGTATGGATGAGCTAGAAGCTCCTGTTCCGGCGGCACTATTCTTTCCTGCGATGGCACTTTGCTGCCCCTCGCCTGTTGAAGCCTTGGGAAGACTATTGGCTGTCCACACCACCCCTATTCCCAAAACAAAGACAGTTGCCGCAGTGACATAGCCCCATAGAGGAATGTTCTGCCAAATGTCAGAAGTAAACTTTTTGGGCTGAAGTAAATTTTTTGAAGTACTCGGCCGAGGGGGGCTAAAGGGGATCTGGGGGGAGGGCTGTTTCTGATACGACTGTTCAGAAGATGTGTCTTTGATCTCCCAAGGCAGAGGCTTTGACGATGTTGTCTTTTGATTGGATCCACTGGACTGCCAAGGGAAGCCAGCCTCTCCCTCTCGGCCGGGTGGTTGAAGACTAGGGGGCTGTTCGTCAGTCTCGCCTTCCAAGTAGAAGACCTCTTCCTCGTGAGTCTTTGATTCGTCAAAGTCGGCGCTTAAGGACGACTCTTCCCACGGAGCAAGAGGGAAACCAGCCTCCCCCCCTCGGCCGGGTGGTTGAAGACTAGGGGGCTGTTCGTCGGCCGCGCTTCCCAAGTAGAAGATCTCTTCTTCGTGAGTCTTTGGCACGTCAAAATCGACGTCTAGGGACGACTCTTCCCACGGAGCGAGGGGTAGCTTAGGGTCTTCTGTGGGGAACAGCTTGGTCATAATCAAATAGTCACCACCCTGAGAACTTCTTCAATAGAAGTTTTCCCTTCCATTACTTTTTGTACCGCTGATTGATTAAGAGAGCGTTCTCCCAAGTTTTGTTCCAGATGGACGCGCATTTGTTGCTCACTGGCACGGTCACGGATCATTTGTCTCAAGGGTCCATCTACAGGCATCATTTCAAAGATTCCCTCTCGACCAAGGTAGCCCATATGATTGCACAGATCACAACCTATCGGTTTTTGCCAACGGGCACTGGGAGAGACCTTTTCGACGTTTAAACGACGAATATCCGAAGGATTAGGCTCATATTCTCGACAGCAATTGGGACAGACCTTCCGAACCAAACGCTGCGCTACCACCCCCAGCAAAGAAGCGGCAATCAAATAGGGTTCAATTCCCATGTCCAACAGACGATTAATGGTGCTTGGGGCATCATTGGTGTGCAGGGTACTCAGGACCAAGTGGCCAGTCACTGCAGCTTGAAAGACGGTCTGTGCCGTTTCTAAATCTCGGATTTCCCCCACCATGATCACGTCTGGATCTTGACGCAAGATAGACCGCAATCCAGAAGCAAACGTTAAACCAGCTTTAGGATTCACCTGGACCTGGTTGACTGAAGAAAGTTGATACTCAATTGGATCTTCAATGGTGACAATGTTTTTCGTGGGCGTGAGTACATTCATTAAACCCGCGTAGAGGGTACTAGTTTTTCCTGAACCCGTAGGTCCTGTGATCAAGACCAGCCCTTGGCTATAGCCTAACCATGAGCGAAATCGCTTGAGTTGCTCAAAGGAAAAGCCTACTTCTTCAATCTGGAAGGATTGAGTTTTTGGCAAAAGACGGATGACGGCTTTTTCCCCATGCAAACAAGGTAAGGTGCTTATCCGTAGGTCAACTTCCACTTGGCCAATGAATTCGGTAGAGCGACCATCCTGGGGCGTTCGTTGGTTTGCAATATCTAACTCTGCCAGAACTTTTACTCGTGCTAGCATCACCTTACTTAAGGCAGGAGGCATCAGCGCTACTTCTTTGAGCAGACCATCTATACGAAAACGCACCAACAAGCCCTGGGGCATTGGTTCAAAGTGAATGTCAGAAGCCCGACACTCCAGAGCATCCAGGATAAGTTGGCGAACCTGCTCAGAGATCTGTCGTTCATCTAAGTCCGCACCAACCGTGGTCATGACCTTGGATGGTGGGGTTGGCCGCACAGTAGTGGCATCTTCAAAGTCTTTTAAGTGCTCATGGCAACATTCTTGCCAAAACGCATAATCCTCTGCATCCAGTAAGACCCATTCCATCGGGCTCTTCAGTTTTTGGCTTAAGGTAACCTGTACAGCAGGGTCAATCGGTTTAAAGTGCCCTAAATATAAAGTAGGAGCGACATAACTCAATGGAACAATGTCTCTCAGAGACTCCCCAAGAATATTCCGCAAAGAGAGAATCAATCGTTCATCGAGCGACTGTTCCTGAAGGAATACACGAGTAGATTGGAGGGGAGAGGAAGAGTTCATGGGAGGAGAGAGAAAATTTTATCGCTAATTTATAGTTCCTTAGCACCTTGCTAGGCTAACAGGTCTGCTCTGTATTAGTTTTACCCCAGAGAGCCCTTTGTTGTCGTCGGTAGTGGAGCCCCAGGGGAAGAGACCGAATCAGGGACTCTTCGCATTATGAATGAACATGGGGACTGGCCTGTGAGGTTGAAGTGCCTGTGAGCAAGGAGGTTAGGGGATAGAAGAAGAGCTATGAACAGGAACCATAGAACTCGAAGTCTCTGGAGCTGCAACAACTTCTTTGTGTCCACTATCTTCCGTGTTTTCCCAAAATTCTCCATTGGTGAAAAATACCGCAATAACCTGCACCAGCGTTGAATCCCCAGGCCAACCCAAATGTTGCTGTTGAAGACGAGAAGACCATGCTTCCCCCTGCTTCCAGGGCTGATCCCTGGTCAGAGAGACTTTACGGGTAAGAATGCTACCGCCCAGACTCCCCAGCAAAGTAAAGGTAACATCCACACGGGACACATCACGGCTGTCATTTTGCTGTAAGACAATAGTCGTATCCCAATTGCTATTTAGTTTGCCGTCTTGATCAGCCATACTGCTCGTGACCGAACGGGCGACTACGGGGGAATTTAGCCCATTTTGAGCCAGACCTTTTAAAGGAACATAAGCCCAAACAGGAGATGAACTGAGAATGAGACAAAGCAGGAGGTGAATTCCTATTTTCTTCATGATCGCAATCTATAGGGAAGGGAGCAGCAGGACCCCCAGCACACCGTCTAAGGACCTGTACAGAATATACCCTCATGTCCTTCGTGTCCCAATATATAAATGTAGGGAAGCCTAAACTAGGGTGCGGACTTAGCTCTAAACTTACGATAGGGTGCATCTGCATCTTCGATGAACCTGGGTCTATGAACATCCCCAAACGTCCATCTCAAGGGTTTGCGCTCTTAGAAGTCATTGTTTCTGTGGTAGTGGGAACGCTCGTTTTGGCATTCCTGGTGCGGCCTTTGAGTGCGGCCCTGATCAATCGTTTGCAGAGTGATCAGATTGCTCAAGCAACGGAATTAGCCCAAGAGCAAGTAGAACTGGTCCAACGCACTTGGCGAACGGATACGAGCCTATTGCCTTCCTATGGAAGCGATGAAATGATCCCCTTTAAACCTATCGCCACAGATAAACGCACAGGAATCTTAGATGATCCCAATCTGGTTCCAATGGACCATCCTGACATCCAAAACGTAGGGATTGACCAAAATCAAGATGGGAAAGCTGATTTCATCCTGCAATGCTTTGCCGGAAAGTCTCCGAACCTCACGCAAGTCTCTTCTCAAAACCAGCGTTCGGTTGTCCGTATCTACAAAGCCCCTCTCCGGCCAGAAGATTCTCCTAAGCCCTTAGCTCTGATGGTGAATGATATCTATGTAGGCCCTTCGTGATGCCCGCAAACAGCAAAAGCGCAGGATTTACGCTGGTCGAAGTGCTGATCACCATAAGTGTACTGGGCATTCTCGCCAGTGCCGCGATTCCGAATATTGTCGGGTTGCTAGAGCGCCAGCAATTGCAACAGGCTATCAGTCAGGTAGAATCTCTAGTGCATCAGGCTCGTCAGTACGCACTCAGTCAAGGAGTAACGACCTCGGTTCAGTTTGATGAACAGAGCAACACGATCACTGCCTGTGAAAGTACGCTTGAATCGCAGTGTAATGGACGGACGATCCAAACGCTGCAATTAGATTCCATAGAACTCATCAATAGCGCCCTAAAAGATCCTAAGGGAGAACCTGACCGCAGCCTAGCCTTTGATTTTCGAGGACATCTACTCACCCCTGAAGATGTCTTACAACCAATTACATTTAGGCATTCTCGAAATGACAAGCTCACGCGTCACATTTATATAGTCTCTATCCTGGGAACTCTCTGGGATGATTCAGGAGAAGCAATCATGCCCCAGGAAACATCGGGGATGGGAGATGTACCCAATGCCTCATAGATTGTTGCTCAGGCTCACTAGAAAAACGCGCGGCGTAACCCTCGTAGAACTTTTGATCGCCGCGGTTATTTCTGGAATTATTATCTCGGCCATGATAGGCGCTTTTGTTACAACGGCAAGCAAGAGTGTCAAGGAAAGGCGATTAGGGGAGATTCAAGAAGAAAATCATTTGGCGCTAGATTTAATCAGCTCTGAAATACAAGAAGCAGCTTGGATTTCTAAAGATAGTGGAAAACTCTTGGAATTACCGAATGGCAGAGTCGTCTTAAGTCTATTACTCCCCGCTTCTCAAGGATATACCCTGGTGCTCTATGCTCTAGCAGGACCATCGGAAAATTTATCGCCAGTCCTCCAAGCCTATCTTGCAAAAAATCAATCGGCTGTAGCCCTGTATCGGTGGCAATCTATTCCTTTAGACGTAGATTCAAAAGACCCTATATTTCCCAAAAAAGTTGCTCCTGCTCCTCATCAACCCCAACTCGTAACCGCATTCTTGCGTTCCTCTTCGGAAGCAGGAAATGAATCAGCAATCAGCTTTGTGGAAGATCAAAATGAGGGGGAAATTTCCGGTGGGGAACTCATCCTCAGAGGGGATAATCCGAGCCAACCCTGCGCAGATATAGGCTCAGGCACAAGTTGTCCAAACTTGGAAATAGCGACTAGAGCATACAGTAGGAATATCCAGACAAAGTAGAACTCTAAGGTTATTCCTCGGACACGGTAGCTTGAGCTACTAGTTAAGAACTTACAGCCTTTGTTCATTCTTGGGAAATAGGCTATTTTTAATTTTGCCGAAGCAATATGGCTTCCAACCCAGAGCGGGTGCGCTGATGGCCAAAACAGCTGGGGATCTCAGGAGATCTTCATAAGGCTCTGTTGCTGCCTCCAAACGTGGGGAGTGATCCCGTAAATGCGATGAAATTGTCGAATGAAATGTCCTGTATCCAAATAGCCAACGGATTCAGCAATACCTCGAATTGGTTGGTTGGTGGTCAGCAGCAAAAACTGTGCTTCTGTAAGTCGATATTCAATAATCCAGTTGAGGATAGTTTTTCCTGTCTCCCGTCTTACCAGATCGGTTAAATACGCAGGAGAGCGCCTCACTACTTTAGCTACATCACAGAGACTAATCTGACGAGCATAGTTGAATTTGATGAAATTAAAAACTTTTTGCAGTAAGGGCGGAGATGAAGGTGACACTTTCTGTAATTCAGGTATAACCAATCGAGCGGTATCAATTAAAAGGAGTAAAAGCAGTGCATGAACCGCTTCTCCAAAACCTAGAAACTGGCCTTGGAATTCATCATATAAATGTTTAATATTGGCTAGCCATTGTGGATGTTTTTCTAGAGCAATATGGAAATGTTTAGTCTGCGGCTCAGATGGTTGTAAAAATGCCCACAACCTTTCTTCCACGGGGGTGGATAGGCTATCCAGATTTCCCACCTTGAAATTGATAATCCAGTTCTTTGTATTCGCTAAGCCACTGGAATCATGGACTTCTCCGGGTGCGATGAGAAATAGGTCGCCAGGCACTACGTGAACGTTCAAACCATTCAAGTAGTGCCATCCTTCACCTTCTTCAATAAAGAGAAGTTCATAATAGGGATGGATATGCGCCTGTAAGGGTTGTTCACTAGAATAAAGAACTTTAACCGGATGGAAAACTGGAGCTCGCACACTAGCGACAGATTGGGACATCAACATATCAGACATCTCCTTAAGAAATGTGTGACAGAAAAACGGCGAAAAGCTGAAGATAGCCACCGAATTCTCTGTAGATGTATATGTTTTAAAGCACTCGCTTGGTAAAGTCAGGGTGGAAAAGTTATAAGCGAGGTTAGTGAAGGTAATAGAGAAGTTTTGGTGTAGGGCAGGGGATAGCCTCTACGATAGATAGCGTAACGTTATAGACCCCTGATGACCCGTGACCTGCGTTCTTTCCTGCAGCTTCTCGAAAGCAGAGGCCAACTGCGCCGCATTGATGCCCTGGTAGACGGGGATCTGGAAATCACCGAAATTACAGAACGGATGCTCCGCTGTGGAGGTCCGGCTCTACTTTTTGAACGGGTGAAAGGTTCTCCTTTCCCGATTGCGGTCAATGTGATGGGGACGGTTCAGCGGGTCGTTTTAGCTATGGGAATGGAATCCCAGCAGGAACTTGAAGACCTAGGAACCAAACTGGGTAAGCTCCAGAAACCGAAACCGCCTAAAGGTATCCAGGAGGCAGTAGAGTTTGCTTCTATCCTGTTTGATGTGGTGAAAGCGAAACCAGGGCGTATGCTCCTCAATGCTCCTTGTCAGGAAGTAGTGCTTACCCAAGACCAAGTAGACCTGAATTTGATTCCGATGATGCGGCCCTGGCCTAAGGATGCGGGGCGAAACTTGACCTTGGGCCTGGTCATGACTAAAGATCCAGAGGATGGCACCCCAAACGTGGGCATTTATCGCCTACAACAGCAATCCAAAAATACGATGACAGTCCACTGGCTATCGGTGCGCGGAGGGGCTAGGCATTTGCGCAAAGCGGCGCAAATGGGTAAGAAGCTGGATATTGCCATTGCTGTTGGGGTAGACCCCCTATTGATCATGGCTGCTGCCACCCCAATTCCCGTGGAGCTTTCAGAATGGCTTTTTGCTGGACTCTATGCAGGGGAAGGGGTTAAGCTGACCCGGTGTAAAGGTTCGGACCTCCTAGTTCCGGCCTATGCTGAATTCATTTTGGAAGGGATGATTACCCCTGGAGAATTGGCGGTCGATGGTCCTTTTGGGGATCACATGGGTTACTACGGCCTAGAGGAAGAATCGCCCCTCGTCCGTTTCCACACCCTCACCCATCGGAAAAACCCGATTTACATGACTACCTATTCTGGTCGGCCTCCGAAAGAGGAAGCGATGATGGCGATTGCGCTGAACCGGATTTATACGCCTCTGTTGCGCCAGCAAGTCCCCGAAATCAAAGACTTCTTCCTGCCGATGGATGCCTTGAGCTACAAGATGGCGGTCATCTCTATTGATAAGGCCTATCCCGGTCAAGCTCGTAGAGCGGCTATGGCTTTTTGGACCGCTTTAGTTCAGTTCACCTATACCAAATTTGTAGTGATAGTCGACCAAGATATCAATATCCGTGACCCTGCCCAAGTCCTGTGGGCGATCAGTTCGAAAGTAGACCCCGAAAGGGATGTGTTTATCATTCCGGATACGCCCTTTGATTCCCTGGATTTTGCTTGTCCAAAGATTGGCATTGGTTCTCGCATGGGAATTGATGCCACCACCAAAATTCCTCCAGAAATCGATCATGCTTGGGGCGAACCTTTGGCCATGGATGAAGATGTGAAAAGTCTGGTTTCCCGGCGCTGGGCAGAGTACGGCTTGAGTGATATCAAACTGGATGAGGTGGATGCGCGGGCGTGGGGGTATTTCGGGTAGGCGTTGAGCTTCTACGTCGGTCGCTGGCCGTTTGCGGAATTTACCGCTGTGTTTGAAATTGAGTCAGAATTTAGCAACATGGATAAACAACTCTGCGGCTTCGGAGGGAAATAGCGATGCTAAAAAGTTACGAGGCGATTTTTGAGAACGGTCAGGTGAAATGGCTGGCAGAACAGCCTGAGCTAAAGTCTGCGCGGGTGATTATAACTATTTTAGAAGATAATGTGCTTACAGATGAGGGAGCTGAACTCCTCGTGGGTAGAGGGTTAAGGCTTGAAGAGTTGGGATGATCTGAGCCTCAAGTACAAGACATTCCGCGCCGACGTTATGACATTTAGAGGCACATGATGATTCTGGCTGACACCTTTGGATTGACTATCTGCGGCAGGGAGAACCCCTACTGGCTGAGCAATTGATCCAAGGAAACATTTTGATGCATGAAATGGTTCTGGGGGAATTGGCGATCGGCAATTTCAAAAACCGTCAGCTTTTGCTGAAGCGGTGGAGTGTTCTGCCATTTGTTCAAACAGCAGCCGATGCTCAAGTATTAGATTTTATTGAGACTCATCAGTTAATGGGCAAGGGCGTTGGCTGGATTGATCTACACTTACTGACAGCCGTTTCTCTAGCTAACACTGTTCACCTGTGGACTCGTGATAAACGTCTCAAGAACATTGCTGAAACGCTCAACATTGCCGCTTCATTACCGTAAAGCCCAGGATTTCTGAAATTATGTCTAAACAATCTTCCTCCAAACAATCCAAAAAGGTTGAAACCTTCAGACATGAGGCGACGCGCGAGAATATTTCAACGCTTGCGATGACCCAGAGGCAAGAATTCGGACAGGAGGAGAGTGAATCGCCAATCGGCTTAAATCTGAAATTTAACCTCTTGAGCACTATGTGTGAGGTTAAGTTCCTAGCCGTCCTCAACAATAACATCCTAATAAACTGTTAGTATGTTGATAGTCGACCTTGGAGACTATTTGCCTTTATGCCTTCTTCAAATCAGGTCATTCCCCCTGCATGGGTATTCTCCTATTTAGATGAGACCTGCAAAGCAGTTCCTGTGATTCTGATGTTGAATCTGATCAGGGCAGGAACGCTGCTCTATCGGGAAATGGAAGACTACCTCTTTCGCTATGGTCTTACCTTGCCGCAAGGGAATGTGCTCTGGACATTGAATGCTCGTTCTCCGGATGCCGGAATGCCGATTACGGAGATTGCCAACAGTCAGGGAGTTTCTAAGGCCAACATGACGGGCATTATTGACCGTATGGAACGGGAAGGTCTGGTACGCAGAGCCGCCTACCCCGACGACCGCCGGGTAACGCTCATTGAAATGACTGATAAAGCCAAAATCTTGATGCAGACCCTAACGCCTACCTATGAACAGCATGTGATGAAGATGCTGAACAGTATTTTGACCGAGCCAGAACAAGCCCAGATGATCCAGATGATGGTGAAACTACGGCAAAGTCTGGGAGATTAGGCTACGGGGTAATTAGGAGAAAGAGGAACAGCAGGTACCCCAAGATTGCGTAGTCGTAAGGTCTTCCAAGCAACCTAACGCCTTGCGCCCTTCAGTGGGGACAGGAAGCTCTGCTAGGCCATTTTCTCCATGGACGGAGGCTGCCGTCTCTAGAGGTGCCTCTGAGATATTAACCCGGCAATTAAAGAGATAGCGGAGAGCGCTGGTGATTTTCTAGAATGGAGATATGAATAAACCCGATGCGCGATTACTCAATCCAAGCATACAAGACTACCTTCGCCA
>Ga0208588_1000307_pt1 | contig 16065 bp, 13 predicted proteins | sample NGESurshal092012_8_FD_184483 | JGI IMG/M metagenome (GOLD analysis project Ga0208588, IMG submission 184483) | Arctic peat soil microbial communities from Barrow, Alaska - NGEE Surface sample 415-3 shallow-092012 (SPAdes) | ecosystem: Environmental > Terrestrial > Soil > Wetlands > Peat ...
ACTATCTGAACTGATCTGTCGCCATGTCTATGATTTAGCCTTGCTTTCTCAGAAAAACTTCGATGCCGAGACCATGGGTCAGTTTATCCAGCGCTCCAATGAAGTCCTGACCCGTCTTTCCGGACGTGTAGTGGGCCTCTGAAATCACCGATCCAAGCTCGATTGGGGTTGTGCCTACTTGGATGTTTTTTGTGGATAAAAAAATTTGATATTACACTTCCGTGCTCCGAGAGAGGTTCTTCTAAAAAAAGAAGCCAGGATTCCCCGGCTTCTAAAAAGAATGTTTTAAGGCCTTTTCTACTTCATATTTTTAGCTTTTTCGATAGCTTCTTCGATGTCGCCTACCAGATAGAAAGCTTGCTCTGGGTAGTCATCGAATTCACCTTTGAGGATGCGCTCAAATCCTTCTAAAGTCTTATCTAGGGTGACGTACTTACCAGGAGAACCGGTAAAGACCTCTGCCACGAAGAAAGGCTGAGACAGGAAGCGCTGAAGTTTGCGGGCCCGGTTTACGACCAGCCTGTCTTCAGGAGCAAGCTCATCTAGACCCAAGATGGCGATGATATCCTGCAGCTCCTTGTAGCGCTGGAGGGTGGATTGCACCGAACGAGCGACGTTGTAGTGACGTTCCCCGACGATGTCCTGCTGAAGCATCGTAGAAGTAGAACCTAGAGGGTCTACAGCGGGATAGATACCCAGAGAAGCCAACGCACGCGAAAGTACCGTGGTCGCATCCAAGTGGGCAAAGGTCGTCGCAGGAGCCGGATCTGTCAAGTCATCCGCAGGCACGTAGACGGCTTGGACAGAGGTGATTGAACCATCCTTGGTAGAGGTGATTCGCTCTTGCAGGTCTCCAACGTCCGTTCCCAGGGTAGGCTGATAACCTACCGCAGAAGGCATACGACCAAGGAGCGCCGACACTTCAGAACCCGCTTGTACAAAGCGGAAGATGTTGTCGATAAAGAGCAATACGTCTTGCTTGGAGACATCCCGGAAGTACTCAGCCATGGTTAAAGCCGTCAGACCGACGCGCATCCGAGCGCCAGGAGGTTCGTTCATCTGACCATAGACCAGAGCCACCTTATCGATAACCCCAGATTCTTTGAATTCGTTATAAAGGTCATTCCCTTCACGGGTACGCTCACCCACGCCGCCAAACACCGATACTCCCGCATGCTGCTTGGCAATGTTGTTGATCAATTCCTGAATCAGAACCGTCTTGCCGACACCCGCACCTCCGAATAGACCGATCTTTCCACCCTTACGATAAGGGGCCAATAGGTCGATCACTTTGATACCCGTCTCAAAAACTTCGGGCGTAGTGGTGAGGTCCATGAACTTCGGAGCTGCACGGTGAATCGGCGAAGTCTCTTGGTTATTGACTACCCCAACTTCGTCTACAGGTTCGCCAATGACGTTAAAGATTCGGCCGAGGGTGGCCGGGCCAACTGGGACCGTAATAGCCGCTCCTGTATCCAGCACTTCCATGCCCCGCACCAGACCATCGGTGGAACTCATGGCAACAGCCCGGATCCGGTTATCCCCCAACAACTGCTGGGTTTCACAGGTAATTTCGATGGGGATGCCTGATTCCGTACTCGCTTTAATTTTCAGTGCGTTGTAGATAGAGGGTAGTTTCCCGCTGGGAAACTCGACATCTAATACAGGCCCGATCACTTGGGTGACATACCCTACATTCTCGGCTCTGGTCATAACCATGGGTTGCGCTCCTAAACTGCTGATTGCCTTGCCCAGATGGACTTTAGGACTGTTAACGTTTGTATACCAGGGTACCACGGTTTGGAAGCCTTATTTACCGATACAAAAACGACTAAATATGCGGTCAAGGATAGGCTCTGTTACTTCTTGTCCCGTGATTTGCCCCAGCGTAGTAGCCGCTTCCCGTAGATCAATCGTCCAAAAATCGAGGGGTAGCTTCTGGGTCATCGTTCCTTGGACCCGTTCTAAACTTTCTTGGACCCGCAAAAGCGCTTCTTGCTGGCGCTGGTTGATGGCAATGTCCATATTGGCCGCCGTTAAGCCCGTCCCGACCTGTTCCAGAATGGCCTGTTCTAGCCTGGCAATGGAGTCCTGCGGGTCCCGGAGGGTAGAAATTTTGACCAAGTTGCCTAAATGCTCAGGAAAAGGTTGAAGAGTTTTACTTAGGTCCGTTTTATTCGCTACCAAAACCACTATTCCCTGTGCCACTTCCCGGTAAATAGCTGCATCTTCTGGGGTCCAGCCTTGAGAATAGTCCACCACCAAAAGAATTAGATCCGCTTGTGCTGCCGCTTTGCGAGAGCGTTCAATGCCCATTTGCTCGACGATGTCTCCACTTTCTCGGATCCCCGCTGTGTCTATCACCTGTACGGGGATGCCTTGAACGATGAGATGGGTATCAACCGTATCCCGGGTGGTTCCTGGCAGGTCCGTGACAATCGCCCGCTCCGTTTGGCTCCAGAGATTGAGCAAGCTTGATTTCCCCACATTCGGGCGGCCCACAATCGCCACCTTTAAGCCAGAGCGTAGTAGTTCTCCCCGGTTAGCCGTAGCCAACAGGCCAGCCACCTCCACCTTCATCGCTTGGATTTGTTGCGTAATCGAAAGCTCATCCAGAGAAGGGAGGTCTTCTTCAAAATCAATCCGGGCTTCTATCTCAGCGAGTAAGTCAAGACAATGACTGCGCAAGGTTTCAATCGGGCGCGCCAGGTTGCCTTGTAAGCCAGACAATGCCACCTGGGCCGCTTGCGGAGAACAGGCTCCCACCAGCTGTGCAACACTTTCTGCCTGCGTAAGGTCAATGCGACCATTCAGAAAAGCCCTGAGGGTAAACTCACCTGGGCGTGCTAAGCGCACTCCCTGATGCAAGCAGAGCTGGAGCACCCGTTGGACGGGAACAATGCCCCCATGACAGTGAAATTCCACCACCTCTTCACGGGTAAAAGACCGGGAACGGGCCATATAGAGCATCAAGACTTCATCCACCGCTTCTTGCGTTTTGGGGTCTTTAATCCAGCCGTAATAAACCTTATGACTCTCCAGCGGACGAGCTTGAGGAGACTGTAAAGCAGGCATCAACGCCTTCGCTACGGCTGGGGCACTTGGACCCGATAAACGCACAATCGCTACGCTACCAGCCTCTGGGACCACCGCTGTGGCAATGGCAGCAATCGTATCTTCTGTAGGAATTCTCTTATCCGTATCGTTGGTCATCACATCCGAAAAGGTCATCAGCTCAGCGAATCGTTTACTATAGATTAGCCAATCTGTCACTGAGAATGTCTGGGATTATTGTGCCATGCCGCTAGGCTGCACCTAAAACTCTGGTATATTAATTTCTTTGGCGAAAAGAAAACTAAGGAAACCATCATGGGCGTCAAGCTAGTCCTCGTTGAGGATGTGCAGAAATTGGGTGAATCAGGGGATCTAGTAGAAGTGGCCCCTGGTTACGCTCGTAATTATCTAATTCCCAAGGGTTATGCTCAGAAAGCTACCCCTGGCTTGGTTAAGGCTATCGAAGTCCGCAAAGCAAAAGAACGGGCGCGTTTAGCAGCCCTTCGTGAAGCTGCGATTGCTAAGCGCGGTTCCATTGAAGCGCTGGGTAAGGTCATTATCTACAAGCAGGTAGGAGAGAACGATTCTATCTTTGGTACGGTCACCAACCAGGATGTCGCTGATGCCCTGAAGACCTTGCTGGGTGAAGAAATAGACCGCAGAGAAATCACGCTCGATGACAACATCAACGCTATCGGTACCTACGGTGCGAAGATCCGTTTGGCTCACGAAGTGTTTGCTACTATCAGGGTCGAAGTCGCTGCCGCTTGATATAACTATCCAAGCCCCTATGATTATTTTCATTAGCTTGGTATATCAGTGCAGGAAGAATTTCGGCAATCGCGGACAATGACAGAATTTTCCCCTCTGGAAGACCGTCTTCCCCCTCAGAACATTGAGGCAGAAGAAGCTGTTCTTGGGGGCATTCTCATGGATAGTGAAGCCCTTACGCGCGTCGCGGAACTCCTGCGACCGGAAGCTTTTTATGTAAGCGCCCACCAAGATATTTATCGGGCTACCCTCCTCCTGAATGCCCAAGGCCTGCCTACCGATTTGATGAGTGTTACGACTTATCTTGAAGACAATGGCTTTCTGGAAAAGGTGGGAGGAAAATCTGCCTTAAGGCGCTTGGTCGAATCCCTGGTCAACACGGTCAATATTGACCAATACGCTCGTTTGATTGCCGATAAGTACACGCGCAGACAGCTTATTCGCAGTGGGCAAGAAGTCGTAGCTCTCGGTTATGATACTGCCCAAGACATCACCCTAACCTTAGACCAAGCGGAACAGAAGATTTTTGCGGTCACGCAGGAGCGAGTAACCCGTTCCGTAGTGCCGGCTTCTGATATTTTGTTGGATATCTTCGAATCTTTGGAACAACGGTTCACAGAAGGGGCAGAAATCCCCGGCATTGCCAGTAGTTTCTATGACCTAGATAGTCTTACTCAGGGATTCCAACCTTCTGACCTAATTATTGTGGCGGGAAGGCCCTCTATGGGGAAAACTTCTCTCTGTCTTTCTATTGGGCACAACATTACTCAGAAAGCTAATTTGCCTGTGGTCGTGTTTAGTTTGGAAATGTCTAAAGAACAATTGGTCCAGCGTCTTCTGAGTAGTGAAGCAGAGATCGATAGCCACCGGCTACGCTCTGGCAGAATCAGTGAAAATGAGTGGCAAAAAGTGGGGACGGCGATTGGCCGACTGGCTTCTAGCCCTCTATTTATTGATGACACACCCAATGCTACGGTCATGGAAATGCGCTCTAAATGCCGCCGCTTAATGGCGGAACAGGGTGGACGTTTAGGGATGATTATTATTGATTATTTGCAGCTGATGGAGGGCAGTTCAGATAATCGAGTCCAAGAATTGTCCAAAATTACGCGGGGTTTAAAAGGGCTTGGCAGAGAATTAAAAGTCCCTGTTATGGCTTTGTCCCAGCTTTCCCGTGGGGTCGAAGCAAGAACCAACAAACGACCTATGCTATCGGATTTGCGAGAAAGTGGAAGTATTGAACAAGATGCCGACTTAGTAATGATGGTCTATAGAGACGAATACTATAACGCTGACAGCCCTGACCGAGGCATTGCTGAAGTTATCCTATCCAAACACCGTAATGGTCCGACAGGAACCGTGAAATTACTCTTTGAAAAGCAATTTGCCCGATTTAAGAATTTAGCCTAGCAAGTTCGCTCTAGCTTTATGCTCTACGGATTGGTTAGGGGAGCATCGGGAGCAGAGGGAGAGGGCTGTGGTTGCGGAGTCTGATTCGAGGGCAGTCCTGGAATGATCGGTTCCAAGGGAGTATCCAGGGCTCTCTGGCGTTCTATCTCCAGGAGTTGCTGGCGCTCACGCTCACGCTTGGCTTCTATCCTTGCTCTCGCTCTGTCTTCCCGTGCCTGTATTTCGGCTGCGATTGGGCTGAAATCAACCCCTTCTGTAGTGAGCGGAAGGGTGCCAGAGAAATCAGGTAGATCACCGGATGGACTCCTTACCTGCATATTAGCCAAGACAATACCGCCTCTAATCCTGGGTTTGTTTGGGTTGCCCGTCAGCGTAATATCAAGCCCGGTTTGCCCACCAACAGCAGTTAAATCAGAGGCGGCAGGAATGAGGCGATAGAGCTGGTCCAAATCTAAGGGGGCTGTGGCCAAGCGGAGGTCCAGATTAGGAGAGCGACCCACTTGAGATACCCTGCCCGTCATACTGATCAGGGTTCCAGGCGTGGATAGGTCTGCCCGTTCTACCAACAACTGGTCTCCATTCACGGTCAAGTCTACATCCAAGGCGCGAGAACTATTCAGGGCTAAAACTCTTCCCCAGCCCAAATTGCCTACCTGACTGAGGTCCATGGCTCCTGTAACCAGGGTTTGGCTACCGCGACGCTCTATACGCGCGTTATAGGGAGCGATCCCATCGCCCTGGAGCAGTGCTCGATAGCGTGCTGGGAGCAAGGTTTGAATTTGGGGAAAGGCTGCCCGACCTCTGAGATTTCCAGAAAGCGCACTGGAGGCCAGTAGACCATCAAATTGGAAGTTCCCCCCCACCACTTGGCCTGTGAGGTTCTGAAACTGCACGCCATCGCCAGAGAAGCTAAGCGTCCCTTGCAGATCGCTTAAAGGAGATGCCAGCCAGGAAAAGGAAGCTTTTGCCCCAGGCTTAAGGGCTATTTGACCGGTTAGGGTTTGGTTCTCAATGCGGATCGCCGCTTGTGCTTTTCCTGTCAGCGCCAGGAGGTTATTGCTCACTCCCTGACGGATCGTAGAGGCGAATAGATCGGAGGCTAGGAGCGCACGCCCTAGAGCCAAATCCAAGTTGTCACTCTTGATGTCTATCAGACGAGAAGTCCCTCTAAACTCTCCTGTCACGTTGAAGGGGGCATCATCCACCCTTCCTAGCACATTAGAAAAGGAAGTCAGGGCTGGCGTAAAGTTGACCGTTCCAGTGACATTTCTAACGAGCTTAGGCAAACGAGTATCCTGAATATCCGCATTCTGTATAGCTAATACCCCTGTCAATACCGGATTCTCCAAGCTTCCTTCTATCTTCAGATCTATATTGCCTTTGCCTGTGGCTTTGCTCAGGGTCATCGGGAGCGCGAGGGCTCCTAGGCGCTTGTCGCGCAATAGACTCCGGCTTGCATCTAGGTCAAGATCGGGCGCGTTGACGGTAAGGGCCAATTGAGGTCCGGTAGTCCCTGCAATTAGGACTTCAGAGGTGCCAACCTGCATCCTCATCCCATCTGACTGAATGCCCCCATCCGGCGTAAAGACCAGAGGGCCTACTATTTTCTCCACGGGACGAGCGAAGCCTGGGCCTTTGTAATCCAAACCGCGAACATCAATACGCCCTGTTGTCGAGAGGGGAGTGTATGGGCTATCCGATTGTCCTTTCCCTGCCGCGAGATATCCTTTGAGCTGCAGATCCGCTGCTATGGTGCCCTGACCGCTACTTTGGTATAGCCAAGGATAAAGATTTTTGCCCAACAACCCGGCTGGCATATGTTGGCGAGCAATAAAAGGATCTAAGTCCTGAGTTTTAACTCTCAGGTCGAGAACACCGGTGGTCCCTGGAGGAGCAGCGCTCTTATCGGGGGGCGTCACCGAGCCATCCATCTCTACAAGCGTCCCCTCTGCTACCAGCTTGATGTTATCGAAGCGGACGGCTTTAGGGGTTACCCCTACCTTGAAGTCCGTGGTCAGGTTCTTGCTGGACCAGGGTAGGGAACCGAAGGCTTGGGGCCAGTACCAATCCATGTTCTCAATCGTAGATTTCCCTTGGAGTTGATAATCCTGTCCTATGACACCTCGGACTTGAAAATCAGCCTTGATCTTGCCATACAGCCCCCGCAGACTCTCAATGGGCTGAAAATAGGTCTGGAAGAGCTGAGGCTGGAAATCTTGTACTTTGACTTGCAGGTCTCCTCCCCAACCATCGAGTCCCCCAGTAGGTGCTTTGGGAGGCGTTACAGAACCTTCCATGGTGACAAAAGCGGTTTTTCGGTCTTCGGTGAGATTGCCTTGCAGGCTAATCGGTAATTTGTCTCCGGCTAAAGCAGCTAGATTGACCTCCATGTTGGTCATCCGGAATGCCCGTCCAGGACTGATGCCCTGATCTATGACATTGATTTCCGCATGACGCATAGCCAAACCCGTTCGCTCTAGGTCCAAGGCAACCTGCGGCGTTTCAATAGGCTTGTCCAAAAGGTCTGAAAAACTCCAGTTCCCCTCTATATCCCGTTGGACGTTAATCACTACTTGGTCTAGAACAAAACGCTTAATGACCAACCGCCCAAAGAGCAAAGAGAAAAAATCTACCTCTGCTTCTGCTTCCCGAGCGGCCAAATCTACCAGTTCTCGCTTGCCATAGTTAGTTTGTCTTACCAAGAGCAGATTGTTGGCCGTGAGGGCCGCTGAACCCCAGGTTTTTAATTTGAGGTCTCCAATTTCTACCTCACGCTGAGTAGCCTGGGACAAGGCTTGGCGGAATGTTTCCTTATAGGCATTGGGATTGACCCAGATGGAGAAGATAACATTCGTCAGGATAAACACTAGCGCAGCGATTCCAGCCACTTTTAAAAGCAGACTAGCCCACGACGGGAACTTCAGGTTCTTGATGAAACTGACGTCGATAGGGCTTATGTCCTCAGACCGGGCTGGACCTGTTGGTTTGGGAGGCATGTAAAAGAAAATAACAAACTTACGGGCCTTAGATCTGCGTTATGGAAAACGTTTACCATTCACTCAGCTCATGAGCTGAGGTGGCAGGGCTGACCATCCTTCTTCGTGCTCAAGAAAATTCAGAATGTCAGAGGGTTGGCGCACCTCCAAAATACCGTTTTCCTCGCTTACTAAGACTAACTTGGGTCGGTGGGATTTTAACTCTTCAGAAGATAATTGACCATAGGCAATGATGATCACTCGGTCCCCCGGCCTACAGTGATGGGCTGCGGCTCCGTTGATAGCCACCGTTCCAGTGTGCCTGGGTGCCGTCATTGCGTAGGTGATGAGGCGCTGACCATTGGATATATTGACGACGTGAACCTGTTCGTAGGGAACTATGGCAGCGGCTTCCAAAAGTTGGATATCGATGCTCACACTCCCCACGTAGTCTATATGGGCATCGGTGACCGTTGCTCGATGAATTTTACCAGTGAGGACATGGTGCAACATCCCTTAAGTATGACACTGTGCAGGACGTCTCTACCGCTCCGAGAAGCCGAAGTCGCTTAGATCGAGGTTGCTATCCAAAAGCTGAGGGCTGACATGCCAGCGGCGGTCTTCTCCCACCCAAAATAAAGATGCCTGTCTCAAGATTCCTAAAAATCGGGTGACCGTGACACGGGTAGTCCCGAGCACATTGGCAATTTGTTGATGGGTGAGATGAATATCAATAAAAATTCCATCCGGGGTCTGTTGGCCAAATTCACGGGCCAAAAAGCCCAGAAAACCAACCAAACGGTCTCCGATGTAGCGTCTTCCCAGAAGAGCCAGTAGAGACTCTGTGTGGCGTAGACGGAGGGTCAGCAACTCGTTCATCTCCATCGATAGACGAGGAGACTCCTGGATATCTTTCCACCGCAACCGCAAGAGGTCTACGTCGCTCAGGGCATAGGTTTCATAGGATTCTAGTGCGGTAAACTTTTGGGCCAGGGGCATCATCGGTCCAATTAAACTGATGATCGACTCATCTCCACTAGGATGTATGGTCTGCACCTGCACCATGCCACGATAAATAATCCATACCTCATCCCAACAGAGAGGAATAACCCTTCCAGCCCGGTAGTGCCAGAGGTTACGCTCCTGATAGAGCTCCTCAAGCAAAGTACGCAAAGATTCTTTCTGAGTTTCTCTATAGGAGTGGGGCATGATGAAAATCCATAATCTGGAACTATGCTCTGGCTGCCTAAATCACAATAGTCTTACTCAAACCTTTGTGGAACAGTACTTTCACTGAATGAATATGAACTTTGGATAGGCTTCAAAGCCCAAGCCTAGACTGCTACAGGGGAGTAGCAAGATTCAGACTCAAATCAGAAAGCGAAACTCCATGGCTCAAGCAGAGGCGATGACCTGTTCCCCTTGTCAAGATGGCTTCTTTCTTAAAGATTCCAAACAGGCGGGTTACGGTGACACGGGTCGTGCCGACAATATTGGCGATTTGCTGGTGGGTCAAGCGAATATCTAGAAAGATTCCCTTAGGGGTTTCTTGACCGAACTCACGGGCCAGAAATGCTAAAAAACCTAATAAGCGCTCACTGGTTTGGCGTTTGCCCAAGAGGGCTAGCAGAGACTCGGTTTGGCGTAAGCGCCTTGCCAAAAGTTGATTCATGTCCATAGCCAGCCGGGGAGAGTCCTGAACATCGCTCCAGTTCAAGCGATGTAGATCTACATCTGTCAAAGCTGTGGCCGAGTAAGACTCTAAGATCGAAAATCTTCTTGCCAGCGGCATCATCGGTCCAATCAAACCAAGAATAGACTGATCACCATTAGAGTGTAAGGTCTGGGTTTGAACAATGCCACGGTAAACGATCCAGATATCGTCTTTGTGCAAAGGAATAAGCTGGTTTGCTTTATAGCGCCAAAGGGTACGCTCCTGGTAAAGCTCTTCAAGGTATCGCAGGGAGTCATTATGAGAAACCATGGATGAATCTCCTTAGCCTGAGGAATATGGGCCCAATCTAAGCATTTGCTAGTTGAGAACGATAGCAACAACCCTAACCCTGCTTGTGCCAGTTGGGTACAGTATTTATACTTATCTGCCAATTTGGGTTCTGGGCAATCCCTCTCAAGAACTGTTTCTGGTCGTTTTGGCCTTCAGCGCCCGCTGGTTGGGATAAATACGGAGCTGAGACAGGAACTCTAGGAAAAAGCATGGCATTTTGGACTCAAGACGGACTTACTCTAGCCTTGACAGGTAAAGAATCAGTAAAGGACCAAACCCGCGTTGTGAAAGCTTATCGCAAAGCAATTCAGTGAGCTTAAAACCTGTTCTTTGCCTGGGTTTCAAAGTCCTCCAGCGCATAGATCTGTTCAAGCTACTGTTAAAAGACTGATTTCCAGCATCTTTTGGATAGGTGCTAGTGCCTTTAATCGGATAGCTTCATCCATCACAATTTCTGGCGAGCGATTTTTCATGCACAGATAAACTTTTTCTAAGGTATTGAGTCGCATAAAGGGGCATTCGTTACAGGCACATTGATTATCAGGGGGGGCAGGAATAAATTTCTTATGCGGAGAAGCTTTCTCCATCTGATGAATGATCCCTGCTTCTGTCACCACAATAAAAGTACGGTTGTCACTACGTTGCGTATATCGCAAAAGGCCTGTGGTAGAGGCGATAAAATCGGCATGTTTCAGTACAGGTTCTTCACATTCTGGGTGGGCAATCACTTCTACTTCTGGATACTGCATTTTGAGCTGAACTAACTTCTTTTCAGAAAACATTTCATGCACAATACAGGCCCCAGGCCACAGCAACATGTCTCTACCCGTCTGCTGTATGACATAGCGACCCAAGTTTTTATCAGGCCCAAAAATAATCGGTTTGTCCTTAGGAATTTGATTGACGATGGCCACGGCATTGGACGAAGTGCAGATAATGTCACTGAGGGCTTTGACGCCAGCGGTACAGTTGATGTAGCTAATGACGATGTGGTCTGGATGCTCCTGACAGAAGGCCGCAAATTGGTCTTCAGGACAGCCCTCCGCGAGGGAGCAGCCTGCTTCGAGGTCAGGCAATAAAACTTGTTTGGTGGGATTTAGGATTTTGGCTGTTTCTGCCATGAAATGCACGCCACAAAAGACGATCACATCAGCACTCGTATTCGCAGCCTGTCGCGCCAATCCCAAAGAATCTCCCATATAGTCTGCAATGTCTTGGATATCCGGCTCCTGATAGTAGTGGGCCAGAATCACAGCATTCAATTCTTTTTTCAGGCGGGTAATTTCCTGGAATAAGTTCAATGAAGGGGAAACCGTAGAAATAGCAGGGGACACCATGAAGTTGTTCTCCGGGAAATGCAAGCTGAGCACCTTCTATATCTATGTTAGGAGATTCTCGATTCAGCAAGCTTCCGGACGCACAATCTAAACGCGCTGGAGCTGTTTATCTGCCGACTCCGTAGAATGTTCTAATGCAGAAATTTGATGCGGTCATTATTGGCACCGGAGCAGCTGGGCTCTACACAGCCCTTAAGCTCCCTGAGCACTGGAATATTGCCCTGGTCACCAAAGAAAATCTCCAGGTTTCAGCCAGTCAATGGGCTCAAGGAGGAATTGCGGCGGTCACGGAACCGGACGATTCTTTCTTGCTTCACGAGGAGGATACTTTAAAAGCAGGAGCTGGTCTTTGTGCGCTAGATGCCGTCAGAGTCTTAGTAGAAGAAGCTCCAGCCCGCATTCATGAACTCCTAGATCTGGGCGTAGCTTTTGACCGCTATCAAGGCCGTCTAGCGGTCACCCTAGAAGCCGCCCATTCCCGTCCCCGCATTCTTCATGCTGCTGATGCTACGGGGAAGGAATTGATTCGGGCTTTGATTGAAGAAATCTTGTTGCGTAAGAATTTGACCATTTTTGAAGAAGCCCTAGCCCTCGATTTATGGATGGTAGAGGGAGCCGATGGTCATAAACACTGCCAGGGGGTGCATATTTATACCCATGCCAACCAAGTCACAAAGGTCTTAGTAACCTCCGTGACCATACTTGCCACGGGCGGCTTTGGCCAGCTTTTTAGCAACACCACCAATCCACCTGTGTGTACGGGCGATGGTCAGGCCATTGCCTACCGTGCGGGCGCCCTTTTACAGGACTTGGAGTTTATTCAATTCCATCCCACGGCGCTATGTCTTGAAGGAGCACCCCGTTTTTTGATTAGTGAAGCTGTACGCGGGGAGGGAGCGCATTTGCTCGATATCCAAGGCTACCGATTTATGAAGGATTATCACGAGGCAGGAGAATTAGCGCCTAGGGATGTAGTCAGCCGGGCCATCTTCTCTCAGTTGCAAAAAACAGGCTCTGAGATGGTTTGGATTGATTTTCGTCCGCTCGGCCAAGCGGTGATTGAACGCCGATTTCCGACTATTCAACAAGTCTGCAAATATTTTGGTCTAGATGTATTAACCGAACCGATCCCCGTAGCGCCTGCGGCCCATTACACCATGGGTGGAGTCGCTACGGATTTATGGGGAAAAACTTCTGTGCCAGGGCTATATGCCGTGGGAGAAGTAGCCAGTACAGGGGTGCATGGGGCCAATCGTCTGGCCAGCAATTCATTGCTGGAATGTCTGGTCTTTGCCCGTCGCATTGCCCTTTCTGTGACTGCAATGCCTAAGCAGACAGAAAACTACTCGCCTCCCAAACTAACGCTCTTGAAGCCTTTAGAACAGGCAGAACAAGACGTTATTGGCCATATCCGGGGCATCTTGCCCAAGCTGATGAGCAAGTCCCTCGGATTGGTGCGCGATGCAGAAGGATTACGACAAGCACAAGAGGCCATTCAGGTTTGGATGGAAGAGCTGGGAATGGATTTGGATATGCCAGTGCCCATCTACGCAGACAATGGGCTGACCCGCGAGGGCTTAGAGGTTTGGAATTTACTGACCTTGGCAGCCTTGACCATTCAAAGTGCTCTACAGCGCACCGAAAGCCGAGGAGCGCATTTTCGTCAGGACTATCCGCAGGCAGACCCAAACTGGATAGCCCATTCCGGCATTTCCAAAAAAGGCTGGCAAAAAATTCCCTTATCTACAGGGCTTCCGCAAAGCCCTCTTGCATGAACCAGATTTTGGAACGAGTTTCCAATAGTTTGAGTGGCTCATTTTGGTATTTGTGCAAAGGTCTATTACAATCCCGCCTTTTTCATCAAAAGTTCGTTCAGCTTGTTTTTCAATCTGGAGAAGCCATCATGTGGAGATCGAGCGCCGAAATAGTGAAAGCGTATCGCAAATCGCCACCAGGACCATCAAGGTACAATGAAAACACTTCATTTTGAGCTTGGTCATGGTAGACACCCAGCATCCACGGTTGCACCTCAGCCACAATCAACTGCCTCCGCTTCAGAATGGTGATCGTCTGACTCGTCTAGAGTTTGAGCGGCGTTATACCGCGATGCCACACCTTAAGAAAGCTGAACTGATTGAAGGTGCTGTCTACATGGCTTCTCCCCTCCGGTTTGAACCCCATGCCGAACCCCACGGCGATTTGATGATTTGGCTCGGCAATTACAAAGTCGCAACTCCAGGCGTACGGATGGGTGACAATCCAACCGTACGCCTGGATCTGGATAACGAACCTCAACCCGATGCATTGTTGATGATTGATGCAGTCTGTGGCGGCAGTGCGTTCATTGGTGAGGATGGCTATGTGGAAGGTGCCCCGGAGCTAGTTGCAGAGGTCGCCACCAGTAGTGCTGCGATTGATTTAGGGGATAAAAAGCGCGCTTATCGCCGTAATCGCGTAAAAGAGTATATCGTCTGGCAGGTATTTGACCAAAAAATTGATTGGTATCACCTGACCAACGATGATTACGTTGGATTGGACGTGAACGAGAATGGTGTGATTTGTAGTTTAGTGTTTCCAGGTCTCTGGCTGGATATTTCTGCGATGCTGGTAGGCGATATGGCAAGAGTTCTGGCAGTACTCCAGCAAGGATTAGCTTCGGAAGCCCATCAACAGTTTGTGCAGCAATTGGCAGATCAGCGAGAGCGCTAGTATGCCACAGTGTCTACGAATTGATCCGTAACCGAGGGATTTCCTCATCGATTCGGTTGAGTTGGTCGATCGCTGTTCAGATCCCCATCGTGTTACTGCAGCTAGTCCTTGTGGAAGGCGACACGGGCAAGAGGAAGCACTCCGCTACGGGGATGAGTTCTACGTCAGACACCACTCCCTCTGTTCCTTCGTTACAGGGCTGTCCTTGAATCGGCCACCCTGGGCAACGAGCAACCCATGAGTATCTGGTTTCGGGACCAGGAAGGATGGCTTTGGCGATCGCCCTAGCAATAAAGCCCAAAATAATCTAGACAAAAATGTAAGGGCAGGTTTCCTTTTTTCATAATCTCTTTAATCTCTATAGAAAACAGAGAAAATATAAAAAGTATAATATGTAGAAGATAGGAGAAAGATGATGGGAAAAGGAAAGACGATCTCTGCCTATACCGATGAAAAAACGGCCCTTAGGGTGAGTGAGGTTGCCCAGCAGGAACAACGTAAAGCAGCCCAAATTGCAGGGGCAGCGCTTAAGCTGTACACCCAGTTGCCACCAGAGGCACGAGAAGCTTTTCGAGCGATTGAACAGCAGGGTGACCCCGCTCTTGAATTAATGCAGCGCGAAGTGACCCGCGCCTTGCTCAATGTCCAGTATGCGTGGGCAAAGCAGCAGGCCGTTCAGTCTATGCCTTCCCCAACACCAGAGCTGCAAACCGAGGAAGATCTTTTGGCTGAGGCGGTGAGGCTGACGAACGGATGAGCGCTATCCTGCGGCTTTGCTTAGATCTCAATATTTGGTGTGGAGAGCTGATTGCCGAGCAGCGCGGACGTAGGGGCACAGCGGTACAACAGCTTGTGGAAATAGCACGCAGTGGTCAAAGTACGCTCGGCCCTGTGCAAATCATCATCTCCTGGGGGATGATTAATCGGCTACGCAAGGTGTACGTGCAAGACCTCCAAATTCCTGGGGCCATAGCCGATACCTTGTTAGGTGCGATTGCTGGCTATGCAGCCTTGGGACCGGCGGGGATGAACCCGATGCTGACGCTGGGAGGAACAGGAGTTGTACCGCTTACCGATACTGAAGATGCTCATGTCCTAGAAACCTGCATCGCGGGACAAGCACACATACTGGTTACGGCAAACTTCAAGGATTTTCTGGCTGGAGATGTGAAAGTTCTGGAAGCAAACCGTATCGCCTTCTACCCCTTTCCTAAAGGTCAGCTACTGATTAGCCACCCTTATTTTATGGCTGAATGCTTCAGGCAAGGGGAAATTATGCTCCCTGGTGACCAGCAATTTGACTTTAGCCAAAGCAAATCCACAAAGCGACTGTAGCTGACCAAGGGGGGAAAGGTGGCCCCTGCGCTTAGCCGAAGGGCTTTGTGCTAGTGGGGGAGCACACACAGGGTATAGAACTCCTTAAAGGTGCGAAATCCAGACCCGTGAAACGCAATGGCAATGGTCATCAGTAGAAGGATGGGGATTCTGGGTCCAACGGGAAGACTTGTAGAGGCAGATTGCTCTGTGACTATATTTCTTAGCCGCACCAGCCGCTGCAAAGGGTGCGGTCGAACGTTCAGCCGCGATGGTCGCCAATAGCGAAAGGGGGGAGCAGGTTTCGATGTGAGCGGTTCGGCTGAGGCTTCGACGGTGAGATCAGCTGAGTAGCATTCGTCCCTTCGGCTTGCCTCCAGTTTGCTGGGTTTAGCCATTCCGCGCTGCCATTTTTACGGCATACTCAGATCGTTGTCGCTAGGTTAGAGACCGTTCATGCAAATCAGAAAGAACGGTCTTTCAAGAAGTT
>Ga0208588_1000310_pt1 | contig 15920 bp, 16 predicted proteins | sample NGESurshal092012_8_FD_184483 | JGI IMG/M metagenome (GOLD analysis project Ga0208588, IMG submission 184483) | Arctic peat soil microbial communities from Barrow, Alaska - NGEE Surface sample 415-3 shallow-092012 (SPAdes) | ecosystem: Environmental > Terrestrial > Soil > Wetlands > Peat ...
AGACCGCGGCCCTCGGCTTGCAGGATGCGGGCCAGCACCTCGATCTTGTCGAGTGCGTGCGCCTGGTAGACGTGCTGCTCGACCGTGTCGACGGTCTGCAGCTCGTCGTCGCCCATGACCGCCCGGATGTGCGTGGGCTGGCGCATGTAGCGCCGCGCCAGGTTGATGATCTGGCCCGGCATGGTGGCCGAGAAGAGCATGGTCTGCCGGTTCTGCGGGGTCTGGGCCACGATCCGCTCGACGTCCGGCAGGAAGCCCAGGTCGAGCATCTCGTCGGCCTCGTCGAGGACCAGCACCTTGACGTGCGACAGGTCGAGGTGACGCTTCTGGGCCAGGTCGATCAGCCGGCCGGGGGTGCCGACGACAACGTCGACGCCCTTGTGCAGGGTCTCGATCTGCGGCTCGTAGGCGCGGCCGCCGTAGATCTCCAGCACCCGCACCCCCCGGGTGCGGCCGGCCGCCCGCAGGTCGTCGGCGACCTGGATGCACAGCTCGCGGGTCGGGACGACGACGAGCGCCTGTGGGACGTCGGGGGCCACCAGCTCGACCTCGTCCGCGTCGTCCGGGGCGATGATCCGCTGCAGCAGCGGGATGCCGAAGCCGAGGGTCTTGCCGGTACCGGTCTTGGCCTGGCCGATGACGTCGGCGCCGGACAGGGCCACCGGGAGGGTCATCTCCTGGATCGGGAAGGCCTCGATGATGCCGAGCGCGTCCAGCGCGTCGGCGGTCTGGGGGAACACCCCAAGTTCGCGGAACGTGGTCAGGGCTTGTCGCCTCTTCCCTCTCGTGGGCTGGACCTGCGGCACCAGCGCAGCTCGGGCGAGCGCGCACGGTGGAAGGTCCTGGCGGCGGCGTCGGTCGACACCGCGAGCGCCGCCCGGCGGGGCGACAACGGCCAGTGTAGCGCGGCCAGGCCGGTGGGACGCGGTGCGCTGGCTACGCTGCAGAGGTGACCGAGTCGGAGACCCCCGCCGCGCCCAGCCTCGACGACCCCGCCTACCGGGCCGCTGTGGTGGACCTGCTGGGCGTGCTGGCGTACGGCGAGCTGTCCGCGTTCGCGCGGCTGGCGGCCGACGCGGCGCTCGCGCCGACGATCTCCGACGAGGCCGAGCTGGCGGCCATGGCGGTCGCCGAGCACCGGCACTTCGTGCGGCTGCGGGACCGGCTGGCCGAGCTCGGTGCCGACCCGGACGAGGCCATGACCCCGTTCATCGCCTCGATCGACGGGTTCCACGAGTCCACCGCCCCGAACGACTGGCTCGAGGGCCTGATGAAGGCCTACGTGGGGGACGGCGTCAGCGCGGACTTCTACCGCGAGGTGGCCCGGTGGCTGGACCCGGAGTCGCAGGCCCTGGTGAACGACGTGATGGCCGACACCGGGCACTCGGCCTTCGTCGTGGCCGCTGTCCGCAAGGCGATCGCCGAGGACCCGCGGGTGGCCGGCCGGCTGGCGCTGTGGGGACGCCGGCTGGTGGGAGAGATGCTGTCCCAGGCGCAGCGGGTCGCCGCTGACCGGGACGCGCTGTCCAACCTGCTGGTCGGCGGGATCAGCGGCACCTCGATGCCTGGCTTCGACCTGGCCGAGATCGGGCGGATGTTCACCCGGCTCACCGAGGCGCACACCCGCCGGATGCAGGCGCTCGGCCTGTCCGCCTGACCCTTCGACTTGTCAGGCTGAGGACGTCGTATAGGTCGTCGTCACCCTGACAAGACTGGTCACGGAGCGCCAGGTACCACTCGCCGATGGTGCGGTACTTGGCCTCGAAGCCACGGTCCCCGCTCAGCGGGCCCGTGATCGGTGCGGGCAGCCGGGTCCGGCGTCCAGAGCTCTCGTCGACGACGACGATCGCGCCGCCCAGCTGTCGCTCGAGCGAGTTGCCCTGGATGTCCCGCCAGGGGATCACCCGACCGCTTGGTCCGTGCACGGTCAGCGCCTCCCGGGACACGGTCACCCCCTGCCAGCGGAAGATCGCCGCAGTGCCGGCTCCGAAGGGGACGACGAACATCAACGCCCACTCGGCGCGCTGGGGATACGTCGTCGGCAGCGTCGGATCGGTCACGGCGAACGCGATCCGGGTGGCGACGACCAGCAGCCCCACTGCGCCCGCGTCCGAGTGAACCGCACCGTGTCATGGCCCACCCAAACCCCCGTCGGGTCCATGTCTACAGTGTGGCGTCCCGGGACGGCGGGCGCTAGGTCTGCGGAAAGTCGTTGTCCTGCCTGGGTTCTCGGTGGTTGGGAGTTGCCGCGGCCGACCGGCCCCACCGCCGATCACAACATCGGCGCCGACTGCCACCACCGCCAGCGCGGCAAACACCCCGCCGTTCTCGGCGGCCGGGCTACATCGTGCCGAAGCCGACCCGGCGCTCGATCTGCTCGCCGATCTCGACGTAGGCCAGCTGGTCGGCCACGACCACGATCTTGTGGCCCTTCTCGTCCTCCAGGATGAGCAGCCCCTCGTCAGCGGCCAGTGCGGCCTGGACCGCCGCGGTGACGGCCTCGGGGGACTCGTTGCTCTCGAGCGCCAGCTCGCGCGCTGCGCCCTTGACCCCGATTTTGACCTCCACGCCGACCTCCGACTCACCGTGCTCGATTGATGTAGTCGACAGGCTAGTCGAGCCGACCGGGCTCAGCCGCCGGTGCGGGGGAACTTCGAGATGCCCCGCCAGGCCAGCGTGGAGACCAGTCGCACCGCCTCGTCCGCAGGGATCTGCTGACCGGTGGTGACCCAGTACCGGGCGCTGACCTGCGCCATGCCGATCAGCCCCACCGCGAGCAGGTGCGCCTGTTCGTTGGACAGGCCGGCGTCCTCAGCGATCACCTCGCTGACCTGCTCGGCCGACTCCTGCTGCACCCGGTCCACCCGGTCCCGGACGGCGGGCTCGGACGTCAGGTCCGACTCGAAGACCAGCCGGAAGGTGCTGGACTCGGCCCCGACGAAGTCGAAGTAGGCCTGCATGGTCGCGGTGACCCGCTGCTTGTTGTCCGTGGTCGACTCGAGGGCGTCCCGGACGGTGGCCTGCAGGTCCGCACTGCTCTGGTCCAGCAGCGCGAGGTAGAGCTCGAGCTTGCTGGGGAAGTGCTGGTAGAGCACCGGCTTGGACACCCCGGCGCGCTCGGCGATGTCGTCCATGCCGGCCGCGTGGTAGCCGCTGACGACGAAGACGTCGCGCGCCGCGTTGAGCAGCTGGGCGCGGCGGGCGCTGCGGGGCAGCCGCACACCTCTGGCCGGTGGCTCTGGGCCCACCCGGCTGGACATGGTCACGCCGGCGATCCTACTCAGGGGTAACCCAGCGGGTGCTGACTCCTCGGCCCGGGTCAGCGGTACTCGTCGTCGTCCCCCTCGACCACGACGGCCTGCTCGAGGGCGTCGGCCTCAGGCTCCTCCAGTTCGATGGCGGTGCTGGCTGGCGTCGCCTCGGCCGGCGCCTCGGGGTCGACCTCCTCCTCCTCGAGGTCGACCGGCTCCTCGGGTGCTGGGCTCTCCACGTCGGACACGTCGGGCTCCTTTCGGCGGACACCCTCACGCTACCGGGTACGGCCCGGCTGTCCGGTTGCCGGTGGGTCGGGCAGCGCCGGCCGGGCGTCGTCCAGCAGCGGGAGCAGCAGGTCGCCGTCGCGCTGCACGCGGCGCAGCAGGTCGCCCGCCGTCACCACGAGGTCCTCGGGGTCGTTCGCGGCGGTCACCTCGGCCCAGGTCACCGGTGCGGAGACGGTCGGCCGGGCCCGGGCGCGCAGCGAGTAGGGGGCGATCGTCGTCTTCGCGGCGTTGTTCTGCGACCAGTCGACCAGCACCTTGCCCGGGCGCAGGCTGCGGAGCATCCGGCTGACGACCAGGCCGGGCTGCTCCCGCTCCAGCCGCACGGCCTGGTCGCGTGCGTAGCCGGACGTCCGGTTGTCGGTGGTCTCGGCGACCGGGACGTACAGCTGCATCCCCTTGGAGCCGGAGGTCTTCGGGTACGCCGTCAGCCCGTCGGCGGCCAGCATCTCCCGCAGGGCCAGCGCCACACGGGCGCACTCCAGGACCGTGGCCGGCGGGCCCGGGTCGAGGTCGAGGACCAGCAGGTCGGGGCCGCGGGCCGCGCCGTCCGCGCCGACCCGCCACTGCGGCACGTGCAGCTCGAGGGCGGCCAGGTTCGTCGCCCACACCAGGGTGGGCAGGTCCTCGACCAGCGCGTAGTCGATGGTCGTGCGGTCCTTGCCGGACCCCGGGGCCGGCAGCCGCACCCGGCGCACCCAGTCCGGCGCGTGCGTCGGCACGTTCTTCTCGAAGAACGAGTGCCCGCCCACGCCGTCCGGCCAGCGGGTGAACGTCACCGGTCGCCCGGCCAGGTGCGGCAGCAGCACCGGCGCGACCCGGGTGTAGTAGTCGATGACCTCGGCCTTGGTGAACCCGGTTTCGGGGTAGAGCACCTTGGTCGGGTTGGACAGCGTGAGCCGCCTGCCCTCGACCTCGACGACGATCTTCTCGACCATGGTGGTCGACAGCGTGCCACCATGGCGTCTCCGGCCGCGAGGAGGTTCGGCATGCGCACGATCTGGAAGGGCGCGATCTCCTTCGGGCTGGTGACGATCCCGGTCCGGCTGTACTCGGCCACCCAGGAGCAGGACGTCTCCTTCCACCAGGTGCACCGTGACGACGGCGGCCGGATCAAGTACCAGCGGGTCTGCTCGGTGGACGGGCAGCAGGTGGCCTACGCCGACATCGCGAAGGGCTACGAGCTGCCCACCGGCGAGGTCGTGGTGCTCACCGACGAGGACTTCGCCGACCTGCCGTTGGTCACTAGCAAGACCGTCGAGGTCCTGCAGTTCGTGCCGCTCGAGCAGGTCGACCCGATGTACTTCGACAGCTCCTACTACCTCGAGCCTGAGGACCTGGGGGTCAAGCCGTACGTTCTGCTGCGCGACGCGCTGGACCGCTCGGCGCGGGTGGCACTGGTTAAGGTGGCGCTGCGCCAGCGGGAGCGGCTGGCCTGTCTTCGGTCCAAGGGCGGCGTCCTCGTGCTCGAGACGATGCTGTGGCCGGACGAGATCCGCGCCCCGGAGTTCGGCTTCCTCTCGGACGACGTCACGGCCCGCCCGCAGGAGCTGGCCATGGCCGAGTCGCTCATCGAGGCGCTGGCCGGTGACTTCGACCCGACGGAGTACCACGACGAGTACCGGGCCGCCCTCCAGCAGGTGATCGAGGCGAAGATCGAGGGCCGTGAGGTGGTCGCACCTCCGGGGCAGGCCACGGACGAGGGCGCGGTGGTCGACCTGATGGCGGCGCTGCGCGCCAGTGTGGAGGCCGCGCAGCGGGCCCGCGGCGAGCGACCCGACAGTGAGGAGCAGGCCGAGCAGCAGGAGCCGGTTGATAGGCCAACCGGGCGAAAGGGTCGCCGGCGTGCTTCTGCCTGAGCCCGCGCCTGCCACACTGTGTCCATGAGCCTGGGGGGGCCCGGCGGCGAGTCCGCCGATGTGGTGTCGGTGCTGCGCGCCGTGCCGGGCGTCGCTGACGCCGAGATCCTCCCTGACGAGCACGGGGGTCCGGGCACCCTGCGGCTTCAGCTCGCCCTCGGCGCGGACGAGGTCGACGTCGCCATGAAGGTCAACCGCATCCTCGGGGAGCGGTTCGGCCTCGGCGTGGACGCCGGTCGGGTGCAGGTGGTCGAGGAGGCGATGCCGAACAGAGGCGCGCACGTCGCGGCCACTCCGGCGGTGCAGGCGGCGGTCGCGGACGTCGAGGAGCGGATCGCGGCCGTCGAGGCAGTGGCCGGTCCCGAGCTGTCCGTGGTGCCGTCCGCGTCGGCCACCGAGCCCCCAGCCGGCGGGTCCCCGGCCCAGCCGGTCGCGGCGGCCGCGCCGCCCCAGCCGGCCGTCGAGCCGCCGGCTGCGGAGGACGGTCCGACCCATGCGCCGCGCCCCCCGCGGCTGCTGATCTCCCGCATGCAGCTCGTGTCCGCGCAGCTGGGCGTCGCGGCCGAGGTGTCGCTGACCAGGGACGGCCGCTCCTACACCGGAGCCGCGGACGCCGCCGCGACCGCGACCAGCGTGCACCGGGCGGTGGCCCAGGCCACGCTGCGCGCGGTGGAGTCCTGCATCGGCTCGGCGGCCCGGTTCGAGCTCGAGCACCTGCAGTCCACGACGCTCGGTGCCGACAAGGCCGTCGTCGTCGAGATCTCGATGATCACCAGGCACGCGACGGAGCGGCTCACCGGGATCAGCGCGGTGCGCGACGACCCGCGGCAGGCCGTGATCAGGGCCACCCTGGATGCGCTCAACCGACGGATTGAGACGTACCTTCAGTCAGCGTGACCGACCTTCGTGACACCCCCACGTTTCCACCCTGGCCGCCCGAGCGGGTCTCTCTCCCCGGCTACACCCTGTCCGTCCGGGTGGCGCCCGGCACCGGACCGGCCGCCGAGCCCGCCGTGCTCGTCCACGGTCTGGGCGGGTCGGCGCTCAACTGGACGCAGCTCATGGGACTGCTCGCCGACCGGCTGGACGGCCGCGCACCCGATCTGCCGGGGTTCGGTGACTCACCGCCCCCCGACGACGGCGACTACTCGGTGGCCGGCCACGCCAGGGCGGTCATCGCGCTGCTGGAGCACGACGACCGGGGCCGGGTGCACCTGTTCGGCAACTCCCTGGGAGGTGCCGTCGCCACGGCGGTGGCCGCACGGCGGCCCGACCTGGTGCGCACCCTGACGCTGATCGCCCCGGCCCTGCCGGACCTTCGGCCAGGGCGCTGGCGCACCGCAGTCGCCGCGATGGCCCTGCCCGGCGTCGGGGCGCTGGTCGCCCGGCGGATGCAGGCGCTCACCCCGGAGGAGCGGGTCGCAGGCCTGCTCGACCTGGTGTTCGCCGACCCCGCCAGCGTCTCGCCGGCCGCCCGTCAGCTCGCGGTCGAGGAGGCCGCCCGGCGCGCGGCACTGCCCTACGCCTCCGACGCTCTCGCGTCGTCGGCCCGGGGCCTGATGCGCTCCTGGGCGACCCGCGGACCGGACTCGCTGTGGGCGCAGGCCCGGCAGGTCGGCGCGCCCACGCTCGTGGTCTACGGCGGTCGGGACAAGCTGGTGCCGCACGCGGGTCGGCGGGTCGGCGAGACGTTCCCGGACGCCCGGGTGGTGCTGCTGCCTCGGAGCGGGCACGTGGCCCAGATGGAGCATCCCGAGGTGGTCGAGCGGCTGGTCCGTGAGCACCTCGGCCGGGTCGGCTGACCGACCGATCGCGGCTATGCGCAGACCCCGGGGTGCGCCGTGTCCTACGCTCCGGGCGTGCAGCCTGATCTCGGTGACCTGCCCGAGCAGCTCGACGTGCTGCGCGGTCGCCGGCTCGAGGTGTGCGAGCTCGGCGGTGGGCTGACCAACCGCAACTACCGGGTCACCACGGACGACGGCGGCGACTACGTCGTGCGCGTCTCCTCGACCGAGACCGGCCTGCTGGCCATCGACCGGGACGCCGAGCGGCACAACACCACGGCGGCCTGGCTGGCCGGCGTCGGCGCGCCCGTGATCGAGGCGCTGCCCGACCGCAACGTCCTCGTCGTCGGCTTCCTGTCGGGCCGCACCCTGCAGGCACCCGACGTCCGCGACCCAGCGACCATCCCGCGGATCGCTGCGGCCGTGCGGACCCTGCACGCCGGTCCGGAGTTCCAGGGCTCCTTCGACATGCGCAGCATCCGGCGGCGCTACCTCGGCGTGGTGACCGAGCACGGCTTCCGGCTGCCGGCGGACTACCTCGACCTGGCGCCCCGAGTGGAGGCGCTCGAGGCGGCCCTGCTGCCGGGGGCGGAGACCCCGCGACCGTGCAACAACGACCTCCTGGCCGCCAACCTGATCGACGACGGTGAGTGGATTTGGCTGATCGACTACGAGTACAGCGGGATGAACGAGCCGAGCTTCGAGCTGGGCAACATCGCCTCGGAGTCCGGGCTGGAGCGCGAGGAGCTGGCGGCGCTGGTCGCCGCCTACTGGGGTCGGGGATCCCGGAGCAAGACCTGCCGGGCCGAGGCCTGGTCGCTGCTGGCCCGCTACGGCTGGACGCTGTGGGCCTCCATCCAGGCCTCGGTGTCCCCGATCGACTTCGACTTCTGGTCCTGGGGCATGGAGAAGTACGACTCGGCCAGGGCCGACCTGCTGGGTCCCGCCCACGACCGCCTGCTGGACGGCCTCGCGGCCGACGACTGACCGACCACCGAGGGGAACCCGTTCATGGCACAGCTGCCGGACCGCGCCCGCATCGTCATCGTCGGTGGCGGGGTCGGGGGCGCCAGCATCGCGCACCACCTGGCGCGAAGCGGGGTCACCGACGTGGTCGTGCTCGACCGCGACGAGCTGACCAGTGGCTCGACGTTCCACTCGGCCGGGCTGGTCGGCCAGCTGCGCGGCTCGGTGAACCTGACCCGGATGATGATGGGTAGCGCCCAGCTGTACCGCGAGCTCGCGGCCGATCCGGACACCGACCCCGGCTGGATCGAGTGCGGCGGCATCCGGCTGGCGTCGTCCCCCGAGCGGCTCGAGGAGCTGGAGCGGCAGGTCGCCTGGGCGGAGACCTTCGGGCTGCCGCTGGAGCGCATCTCGGCCACCGAGGCGCAGGGGCTGTTCCCGCTGATGTCCACCGAGCGGGTGCTTGGCGCCACCTTCCTGCCCACGGACGGCTACCTCGACCCCTCGCAGCTCACCTACGCGCTGATGAAGGGCGCCCGCCGGGCCGGCGTCCAGGTGCACGAGCGCACCCGGGTGCTGGGCTGCACCGCGTCCGGCGGCGCCGTCACCGGCGTGCGGACCGACCAAGGCGACATCGAGTGCGAGACCGTCGTCGACGCCGGCGGCATGTACGCCGCGGAGATCGCCCGGATGGTCGGCGTCCGGGTGCCGATCATCCCGATGAGCCACCAGTACGTCGTCACCCAGCCGTTTCGCCCGGTCGACGTCGAGGCGCGCCGGCTGCCGACCCTGCGCGACCCCGACCTGCTCGTCTACTACCGTGAGGACGGCGCCGGCCTGGTCATGGGCGGCTACGAGCGGCAGTCCGCGCCGTTCTCGCTCGGCCCGGACGGTTTGGACGCCGTCCCGGCCGACTTCAACGGCCGGCTGCTGCCAGAGGAGTGGCCCCGGCTGGAGGAGATCTACGCCAACTCCGTCGTCCGGGTGCCGTCGATGGCCGACGTGGAGATCCGCAAGGTGATCAACGGGCCGGAGGGGTTCACCCCGGACAACGAGTTCTGCCTCGGGCCGACCGACGTCCACGGGTTCTGGGTCGCCGCCGGGTTCTGCGCGCACGGCATCGCCGGTGCCGGTGGCATGGGTGAGGTCATGGCCGGCTGGATTCTGGACGGCGACCCCGGCATGGACCTGTGGGAGATGGACGTGCGCCGGTTCGGCCGGCAGTACCGCTCGCCGAAGTACACGCTGGCCCGGGTCAGGGAGAACTACGAGAGCTACTACGACATCGTCTACCCGGGCCACGAGCGGCAGGCCGGGCGCCCGCTGCGGATGTCGCCCGCGTATGCCGCGCACGTCGCGGCGGAGGCCTCCTTCGGGGAGAAGAGCGGCTGGGAGCGGGTGAACTACTACCGCAGCAACGAGTCGCTCGGCGACCCGTCCGGGCGCCCGCTCGGCTGGGCCGGCAAGCTGTGGTCGCCGGCCATCGAGGCCGAGCACCGGGCCACCCGCGAGACCGCCGGGCTGTTCGACGAGTCGTCCTTCGCCAAGCTCGAGGTGTCCGGCCCCGGCGCCGCCGCGCTGCTGGAGGGCCTGTGCGACAACCGGGTGGCCCGCGGCCCCGGCCGGATCACGTACACCCAGATGCTCAACGCCCGCGGCGGCATCGAGTGCGACTTCACGGTCACCCAGCTGGGCGACGACACCTTCCAGATCGTCACCGGGACGGCGTTCGGCGGGCACGACCTGGCCTGGATCACCGCGCACGCGCCGCGGGACGGCTCGGTCATCGTCCGGGACGTCACCAGCCAGTGGGCCTGCTTCGGCCTGTGGGGCCCGCGGGCGCGGGACATCCTGCAGCCGCTCACCCCGCAGCGGCTGGACAACGAGGCGTTCCCGTACCTGACCATGCGCGAGACCACGGTGGGCTCGGCTCCGGTGCGGATGCTGAGGGTCACGTTCGTCGGAGAGCTCGGCTGGGAGGTCTACACCCCGGCCGAGTACGGCGCGGCACTGTGGGCCGAGCTGGTCGAGGCTGGTGCCGGGCACGGGATGCTCCGCTGCGGCTACCGGGCGATCGACTCGCTGCGCGCCGAGAAGGGCTACCTGTACTGGGGGTCGGACATCACCGCCGACCAGACGCCGTACGAGGCCGGGCTGGGCTTCTGCGTGAAGCCGGACAAGGAGTTCCTCGGCCGGGAGGCGCTGGCCGGGCGGGAGCGGCCAGAGCGGCGGCTGGCGTGCGTCACCCTGTCCGACCCGCTGCGCCAGGTGCTGGGCAACGAGCCGGTGCGGGTCGACGGCCACACCGTGGGGCGGGTGACCAGCGGTGCGATCGGCCACTCGGTGGACGCCTCGATCGCCTTCGCCTACCTGCCCGCGGCGTCCGCCCTGGCGGGCACCCCTGTCGAGGTGATGGTGTTCGGGGAGTGGGTGCCAGGGGTGGTCGCCGAGCCGCCGTTGTACGACCCCAAGGGCGAGCGGATCCGCGCGTGAGCCCCATGGGCGGCCATACGGTCCCGGCGTCCCTGCTGGGACCGGTGCGCTCGGGCAACGCCTTCGAGATCGCCGTCGAGCGGCTGGCCCGCACGATCAAGCTCGGGGTGATCCCGCGTGGCGAGCGGCTGCCCTCCGAACGGGAGCTGGCCGCGACCCTGCAGGTGGGCCGCTCCACCGTGCGCGAGGCGCTGGAGGCGCTGCGGCAGGCCGGGTACGTGCAGACCCGTCGCGGGCGCGGTGGCGGCACCTTCGTCACCTACGGCGGCACCACGGTCTCCCGGTCCGTCGCCGGTGAGCTGGTGCGCTCGATGGGGGCGCAGCTGCAGGACGCCCTCGACTTCCGCCGGGTGGTCGAGCCCGGTGCCGCCGCGCTCGCCGCCACCCGGATGGTCCGGGCGGAGGATGCCGAGTCGCTCCGCGAGGCGCTCGACGCGGCCACCGCGGCCTCCGACGACCGGGCCCGCCGGGGAGCCGACTCGCGGCTGCACCTGCGCATCGCCGAGCTTGCCGGCAGCCCGCTGCTGCTCGCCGCGGTGACCGACGCCCAGCTGCGGATCGGCGAGCTGCTGGCCGCCATCCCGGTGCTCTCGGCCAACCTCGCGCACTCCGACCGACAGCACGCGGCCGTCGTCGAGGCCATCCTGGCGGGCGAGGCCGAGCGGGCGTCCCGGATGATGGCCGAGCACTGCGACGCCACCTCGGCCCTGCTGCGCGGTTTCCTAGGGTGACCCGTCCCCGCGCCCGGGCCGGACCGCTAAAGTTCCGCCGACGAACCTTTACCGCCCTTCGGACGACAGGATAACGCCATGGCCCGTGTCCCTGCACTCACCGTCGAGCAGCTGGCCGGCGACGTCGACTCCGGGCGGATCGACACGGTGCTCGTCGCCCTGACCGACATGCAGGGCCGGCTGCAGGGCAAGCGGCTGCATGCCCGGCACTTCATGGACGACGTCCTGGGGCACGGCACCGAGGGCTGCAACTACCTGCTCGCCGTGGACGTCGACATGAACACCGTCGACGGCTACTCGATGTCGTCGTGGGGCACCGGCTACGGCGACTTCGTGCTGCAGCCCGACCTGGACACGCTGCGATACGTGCCCTGGCAGGAGGGCACCGTGCTGCTGCTCGCCGACGTCCGGTGGCTCGACGGAGAGGACGTCGTCGCGTCGCCCCGGCAGATCCTGCGCCGTCAGCTCACGCGGCTCGAGGACGCCGGCATGAAGGCGCTGGTCGGCACCGAGCTGGAGTTCATCGTGTTCCGGGACAGCTACGAGGACGCCTGGCAGTCCGGCTACCGCGGCCTGACCCCGGCCAACCTCTACAACGTCGACTACTCGCTGCTCGGCACCGCCCGGGTCGAGCCGCTGCTGCGCCGCATCCGCAACGAGATGTACGGCGCGGGCATGACGGTGGAGTCGGCCAAGGGCGAGTGCAACCTCGGCCAGCACGAGATCGCGTTCAAGTACGCGGACGCGCTGACCACCTGCGACAACCACGTGGTCTACAAGAACGGCGCCAAGGAGATCGCCGCGCAGGACGGCAGCTCGCTGACCTTCATGGCCAAGTTCAACGAGCGCGAGGGCAACTCCTGCCACATCCACCTGTCGTTCCGCGGGACCGACGGCTCGCTGGCCATGGCCTCGGACGACGACCACGAGCACGGGCTGTCCGCCCTCGGCCGGCACTTCATCGCCGGCCAGCTGGCGCACATGCGCGAGCTAACCTTGTTCTTCGCCCCGAACATCAACTCCTACAAGCGGTACGTGGCCGGGTCGTTCGCCCCGACGGCGATCAAGTGGGGCCCGGACAACCGCACCTGCGCGTTCCGGCTGGTCGGCCACGGCCCGGGGCTGCGGTTGGAGAACCGGATCCCGGGCGGTGACGTGAACCCGTACCTGGCCACCGCCGCGATGATCGCCGCCGGCCTGGACGGCATCGAGCGCGAGCTGCCGCTGGAGGCCGCCTTCGAAGGCAACGCTTACCAGGCCGACGCGGAGCGGGTGCCGGAGTTCCTTCACCAGGCCATCGAGCTGTGGGACGGCAGCGCCTTCGCCCGACAGACGTTCGGCGAGGAGGTCGTCGACCACTACACGAACATGGGCCGGATCGAGCTCGAGGCGTTCGCCCGGGCTGTCACCGACTGGGAGCGGTACCGCTCCTTCGAACGGATGTGAGCACTCGCATGACCACGACGCACGACGTCGTCAACCCCTCGACCGAACAGGTCATCACCACGATCGAGCAGACCGACCTGGCCGGCACCGACGCGGCGGTGGCCTCGGCGCAGCGGGCCTTCGAGACCTGGCGCCACGTGGCCCCCGCCGACCGGTCGAGGCTGCTGCGGCGGCTCGCCGAGCAGGTCGACTCCCACCTCGAGGAGCTGGCCCGGCTCGAGGTGGCCAACTCCGGCCACACGATCGGCAACGCCCGCTGGGAGGCCGGCAACGTCCGCGACGTGCTGACCTACTACAGCGCGGCGCCGGAGCGGCTGTTCGGCCGGCAGATCCCGGTGCCCGGCGGCGTCGACGTCACCTTCAAGGAGCCGCTCGGCGTCGTTGGCGTGATCGTGCCGTGGAACTTCCCGATGCCGATCGCCGGCTGGGGCTTCGGCCCGGCGCTGGCCGCCGGGAACACGGTGCTGCTCAAGCCGGCCGAGCTGACCCCGCTCACCGCGATCCGGCTGGGCGAGCTGGCCCTCGAGGCCGGCCTGCCCGAGGGCGTGCTCACCGTCCTGCCGGGCAAGGGCTCCGTGGTCGGGGAGCGGTTCGTCACGCACCCCGCCGTCCGGAAGGTGGTCTTCACCGGCTCCACCGAGGTCGGCAAGGGCGTCATGCGCGGCTGCGCCGAGCAGGTCAAGCGGGTCACCCTCGAGCTGGGTGGCAAGAGCGCGAACATCGTGTTCGCCGACGCCGACCTGGAGCGGGCCGCGGCCACCGCGCCGTACGGCGTCTTCGACAACGCCGGCCAGGACTGCTGCGCGCGCTCCCGGATCCTGGTGCAGCGCTCCGCCTACGACCGGTTCATGGAGCTGCTCGAGCCGGCCGTGGCCGGGGTGCGGGTCGAGGACCCGGGCCTGGACACTGCCGAGATGGGTCCGCTGATCAGCCGCGGCCAGTGGGAGACGGTCGCCTCATACGTGCCGGACGACGCGCCGGTCGCGTTCCGCGGCAGCTGCCCCAGCGGCCCGGGGTTCTGGTTCCCGCCGACCGTGCTGGCGCCGACGTCCCCGGACGACCGTTCGGCGCGCGAAGAGATCTTCGGCCCGGTCGTCGTCGTCCTGCCGTTCGAGGACGAGGCGGACGCCATCCGGATCGCCAACGACACCCCCTACGGGCTGTCCGGCTCGATCTGGACCGAGAACCTGGGCCGGGCGCTGCGCGTCTCGCGCGCGGTCGAGACCGGCGCCCTGTCGGTCAACAGCCACTCGTCGGTGCGCTACTGGACGCCGTTCGGGGGCTACAAGCAGTCCGGCCTCGGCCGGGAGCTGGGACCGGACGCGGTCGACGCGTTCACCGAGGTCAAGAACGTCTTCATCGCTACGGAGGCCTGAGCATCGTGATGGACCGTCTGCAAGACCGCGTCGCCGTGATCACCGGCGCCGCCAGCGGGATCGGGCTGGCGTCCGCTCGCAGGCTCGCCGCTGAGGGCGCCAAGGTGGTCGTCGCCGACCTGAACGAGGAGGCCGGTGGACCGGTCGCCGAGGAGCTCGGTGGGTTGTTCGTCCAGGTCGACGTGACCAGCCCCGAGGACAACGAGCGGCTGTACGCCACCACCGTCCAGACCTATGGCCGGGTGGACGTCGCGTTCCACAACGCGGGCATCTCCCCGCCGGACGACGACTCGATCCTGGTCACCGGGCTGGACGCCTGGCGCCGGGTGCAGGAGGTCAACCTGACCTCGGTGTACCTCGGCTGCAAGGCGGTGCTCTCGCACATGCAGCGCCAGGGCAAGGGTTCGATCATCAACACGGCGTCCTTCGTGGCGACCCTCGGCGCGGCCACCTCGCAGATCTCCTACACGGCGTCCAAGGGCGGCGTGCTGGCGATGACCCGTGAGCTGGGCGTGCAGTTCGCCCGTGAGGGCATCCGGGTCAACGCGATCTCGCCGGGGCCGGTGGCCACCCCGCTGCTCATGGAGCTGTTCGCCAAGGACCCCGAGCGGGCCCAGCGGCGGCTGGTGCACATCCCGATGGGCCGCTTCGGCGAGCCGGACGAGATCGCCGCGGCCGTCGCCTTCCTGGCCAGCGACGACTCCTCGTTCATGACGGCGGCCAACTTCCTGGTGGACGGCGGCATCTCCGGCGCCTACGTCACCCCCCTCTAGCGAGTTGTCAGGGTGAGGACGACGTAGAGCTCGTCCTGACCCTGACAGGTTCAGCGGGAGGCGGCGACGAGCGCGTCGAACAGGCGGGGGTCGTCGCCGACCTCGGGGTGCCACAGGACGCCGAGGGCGAACCGGCGAGTCGGGTCCTCGACCACCTCGGCGGAGCCGTCGTCGGCCCAGCCGGTCACGGTGAGCGAGCCGGGGTCGGCCAGCCCCTGGTGGTGGTAGGAGCGCACCGACACCTCCTCGCCGAGGATGCCGGCCGCCCCGGAGCCGGCGGCCAGCCGCACCGGGTGCTCGCCGTAGACGCCCGGGCCGGGCCGGTGGCGCTCGTGCCCCACGACCTCGGGCAGGTGCTGGTGCAGCGCGCCGCCGGCGTGCACGGCCATCAGCTGCATGCCCCGGCACACGCCCAGCACGGGCAGGTCGGCGGCCAGCGCCCTGGCCAGCAGCGTGAGCTCGGCGGCGTCCCGGTCGGGGCGCAGCCCCGCGGTCTCGTGGTGCGGCTGCTGGCCGTAGCGGGCCGGGTCCAGGTCGGCGCCGCCGGCGAGCAGCAGCCCGTCGAGGACGCCGAGCAGCGGGTCGTCGTCGCCGTCCGTCGTGGGTGGGACGACGACGGCCCGGCCGCCGGCCTGCTCGACCTGGCGCACGTAGGCGTGCGGGACCAGCGCGGCGGTCGTGTCCCAGACCCCCCAGCGGGCCTGCTCGACGTAGGACGTGATGCCGATCAGCGGACGCATGCCCTCATGATCGCACCAGGGCCACCCCGACGAGGGCCTCGAACAGCCGGGGGTCACCGGTCATCTCCGGGTGCCACTGGACGCCGACGGCGAACGGGTGCCGGCCGGTGTCGACCTCGGCCGCCTCAATCAGGCCGTCGGGGGAGTGCCCGGAGACGACCAGGTGACCGGCGTCGGCGATCCCTTGGTGGTGCCCGGAGTTGGCCAGGACGC
>Ga0208588_1000315_pt1 | contig 15769 bp, 10 predicted proteins | sample NGESurshal092012_8_FD_184483 | JGI IMG/M metagenome (GOLD analysis project Ga0208588, IMG submission 184483) | Arctic peat soil microbial communities from Barrow, Alaska - NGEE Surface sample 415-3 shallow-092012 (SPAdes) | ecosystem: Environmental > Terrestrial > Soil > Wetlands > Peat ...
CCTCGTGACGACCACCTCGCTCTGCGCGACTACCCCACGCTGCGTGCGGTCATCGGGTTCGTGCACGACAGGGCACCGAACCTGCCCGCGGCACCCGAGACCGTCCCGTCGGTCACGACGGTCACGACGGTCACTGCAGCGACAGAGCCGGCCCCTGCCTCGGCTGCTGCAAGCCTGGTCGTCGGTGACGACGTCGCGGCCGCCGACATCCCCCGGCGCTGCCCGACCCCGGTGCTGCGTCCCGCCCTGGACCGCTGTCTGCCGACCGGCATCGTGCTCGAGGGCGCGCGCATCGTCGTCGGGCTCGACGAGGGAGGAGTCGGCGCCGCGCTGGTCAGCCGGCTCGAGGCCCGGGGCGCGACGGTGCACACCGTAGCTTCAGGCACCCCCACCCAGCGGGTGGTCGACGAGGCGGTCGCGCTCGCGGCCGACGGTGTCACCGGCGTCTACTGGCTGCCTGCACTGGACGTCGAGGCCGACCTGGGCGCCACCGACCTCGACGGCTGGCGAGAGTCGCTGCGCCGCCGCGTCACGTGTCTCTACGCCCTCATGCGTGGCCTTGGCGACGCGGTCGGTGGCGAGGGCACGTTCCTCGTCTCCGCCACCCGCCTCGGCGGCCGACACGGGTACGACGCCCCGGGTGCGGTCGCGCCCCAGGGCGGCGCGGTGACCGGCTTCACCAAGGCGTTCCACCGCGAACGGCCCGACGCGCTGGTCAAGGCCGTCGACCTGGCGGTCGACCGTAAGACCGCGGCGCACGCCGACCAGCTGATCGCCGAGACCCTGCGCGACGGCGGTGCGGTCGAGATCGGGTTGGCCGACGACCTGCGCTGGACCATCGGGCTGGTGGAGCGTCCGCTGCCATCGACGGCTCCGGAGGAGGGCCCGGCGATCACGCTCGGCCCCGACTCGGTCGTCGTCGTCACCGGTGCGGCCGGGGCGATCACCTCGGCGATCACCGCCGACATCGTCCGGGCGGCGGGCGGCGGGCACCTGCACCTGCTCGACCTTGTGGCCGAGCCCGACCGCGACGACCCCGACCTGCGGGCCTTCGGCGACGACAAGGAGGGACTGCGCCGCACGCTGATGGAGCGGCTCAAGGCCGACCGTGAGCGGGTGACTCCGGTCATGGTCGAGAAGGAGCTCGCCCGCATCGAGCGGTCGCACGCCGCGCTCGCCCTCCTGCAGGTCATCGAGGAGGCAGGTGGATCGGCGCAGTGGCACCAGGTAGACCTGCGCGACGCCGAGCAGGTCGGCCAGGCCGTGTCGGCCGCCCTCGAGCACACCGGGCGCATCGACCTGCTGCTGCACGCCGGTGGCGTCGAGATCAGCCGGAGGCTGGAGGACAAGGAACCGGCCGAGTTCGCGCTCGTCCTGGACATCAAGGGTGACGGCTGGTTCAACCTCATGCACGCGATCGGCTCCGCCGAGCTCGGCGCGGTCGTGGCGTTCTCGTCGGTGGCCGGCCGCTTCGGCAACAACGGTCAGACCGACTACAGCGCCGCGAACGACCTGCTCTGCAAGAGCGTCTCCGCGCTGCGCTCGACCCGGCCCGACACCCTCGGCGTGGCGATCGACTGGACCGCGTGGGGCGACATCGGCATGGCCACCCGGGGCTCGATCCCCGCCGTCATGGCGGCCGCCGGCATCGACATGCTGCCTGCGCAGGCGGGTGTCCCCATCGTCCGCCGCGAGGTCACGCTGCGCGACGGCGGCGGTGAGGTCGTGATCGGTCAGCGGCTCGGCCTGTTCACGAGCGAGGGCCACCCCACCGGTGGGGTCGATCTCGACTCCATGACGCCGGGCGGCACCGCCCTCCAGTGGCAGGTGACGTCCTTCGGCCAGTACGACGGCCTGGTCGCCCACGCCCTGCTCGACCCCGCGACCCAGCCGTTCCTCGACCACCACCGCATCGACGGGATTCCGGTCCTGCCCGCTGTCATGGGCATCGAGTCGTTCGCCGAGGTCGCCCGCATCGCCTGCCCCGGGCTCACGGTGCTCGCGGTCGAGGACCTCGACTTCTTAGCTCCCTTCAAGTTCTACCGGGACGAGCCACGCACGGTCACGGTGCACGTCGTGGTCACCGCCGATGGCGACGACCTGCTCGCGCACTGTCGGCTGGTGGGCGAGCGGCTGCTCGCCGGGCAGGAGACGCCGACGCGCTCGGTGCACTTCACGGGGGTCGTGCGTCTGGGCGAGAGCGCCCCCGAGGCCGGACGCGTCGACCCGGTCGTGCTCGACGGCACCGCCGTCGAGGCGTCCGACGTCTACCGCGTCTACTTCCACGGTCCGGCCTATCACGTGGTGACCCGCGTGGCGGCCGCCGGTGACGGCGCGGCCGGCGAGTACGCCACGGACCTTCCGGCCAACCACGCCGGCGACGTCGACACCGTCACCGACCCCCGACTCACCGAGCTGGCCTTCCAGACCGCCGGGGTGCTCGAGATCGGCACCACCGGTGTGATGGCGCTGCCCATGCACCTCGACCGGGTCGTCCCCTACGAGCGCGACGGTGGCGCACCCGTCGTCGCGGTCGTGCGACCGAGGCAGCAGGACGGCGAGCGCGTCATCGACGCCGACGTCATCGACGCCGACGGCCGGCTGCTGGTGACCCTCACGGGCTATCGCACCAGCCCGCTGCCGGCGCCGGTGCCGGACGACCTGGCCGGACCGCTCCGCGACGCCATGGACCCGGAGGCCTGAGCCATGACGATCAGCCGCATCGCGGTCGTCAACCGCGGTGCCGCCGCGGTGCGGCTGATCCAGGCGGTTCGCGAGCGCGCCCTCGAGCTCGACACCGACCTGACGGCGATCGCCTTCTACACCGACGAGGATCGCGGGTCGCTGTTCGTCCGCGAGGCCGACGAGCGATACCCGATCGGCCCGGCAACGGTCGCCGAGCCCGGCTCGGAGCGCCGGATCAGCGCCTACCTGGCCCTGCCGGTGCTGCAGGACGCGCTCGTGCGCAGCCGCGCCGACGCGGCCTGGGTGGGCTGGGGCTACAACGCCGAGAACGCGGATTTCGCCGCGATGTGCCACGACCTCGGCATCACGTTCATCGGCGCACCGGCCGTGGTCCTGCGACGGCTGCGCGACACCATCAGCGCCAAACGGCTCGCCGAGGCCGTCGGCATCCCGGTTGCACCGTGGTCGGGCAGACCGGTCGACTCGGCCGATGCCGCCGGCGTCGAGGCAGCGCGCCTGGGCTACCCGGTCATGCTCAAGGCCGCCTCCGGGAGCGGCGGCCGCGGCGTGGAGCAGATCGACAACGAAGGCGACCTGGCGGTGGCCTTCGCTCGTGCCCGCGACCGGGCACGAGCGCTGTTCGGCGACCCCGCCGTCTTCCTCGAGGCGACTGTGCCGTCAGCACGGCAGGTGGAGGTGCAGCTGGCGGCCGACCGGGTCGGTACGGTCTGGGCGCTCGGCGTGCGGGACAGCAGCGTCCAACAGCGGCACCGCAAGGTCTTCGACGAGGCGCCGTCGCCGGTGCTCACGGCGGAGCAGGACGCGTGGGCCCGTGACGCCGCCGTCCGGGTCGCACGCGAGGCCGGCTTCCAGGGCCTGGGGAGCGTGGAGTTCCTCAGCGACACCGCATCCGGGCGCTTGCTCTTCCTGGAGTTCAATGCCCGGCTTCAGGCCGCGCACCCGGTCACGGAGGTCACCACGGGCATCGACCTGGTGCGGCTGGCCCTGCACCTCGCTGACGGGGGGCTGCTCGAGGGTGAGGCGCCTGAGTGCTTCGGTCATGCGATCGCCGCCCGGCTGCTCGCCGAGGACCCCGACCACGACTTCGGCGCCGCGCCCGGACGCATCGAGCTGCTGCGCTTCCCGGGCGGACCTGGCCTACGGGTCGACGCCGCCGTCGAGGAGGGCGACCCCATGCCGCCGGTGTTCGAACCGGTCGTCGCCACCGTCGTGGCGCACGGCCAGGACCGCACCGAGGCGCTCGCGAGGCTACGGCGGGCCCTGTCCGAGTCGTCCGTCGTGCTGGAGGACGGTGCCACGACCCGCGCGTTCCTTCAGGCCCTGGCCGACCGGCCGGAGCTGCGGAGCAATGACATCGACACGGCGTGGGTCGACCGACTGCTCACCGAGGGCCGCGTGATGCCACGCACCGGTGCCGCGATCGCCCTGTGCGAGAGCGCGATCCGCGCCTACCAGATCGCGAACGGCTACGAGCGCGACCACTTCTTCGCCTCTGCCGTGCGGGGTAGGCCCGAGGTCGCCGCGACCTTGGGTCACCACGTGGCCCTGCGCCGCGAAGGAGAGCGGTACGAGCTCCGGGTCCTCCGGATGAGCCGCGAGGAGTACGTCGTCGAGTGCCAAGGCTCTCGGATCGTCGTGCAGGTCCACGACACGGGACCGACGCTGCGTCGGCTCGAAGTCGGCGGGCGCACCTACCGCGTGCTCACGGTCGATGAGGGACATGGCTGGTCGGTCGAGGTCGACGGCGTGCCGCATCACGTGGCCAGTGACGACGGCGGCGTCGTCCGCGCTGAGGCTCCCGGGGTCGTGGTGAGCCTGCTGGTGAAGGCCGGTGACACGGTGGCGGCCGGCGACCGCCTGGCCGTGGTCGAGGCCATGAAGATGGAGTCGCCGATCGTCTCGGAGTCCGGCGGCCGGATCCGCTCGGTGCTGGTGCGCACCCACCAGCAGGTCTCACCGGGGGAGGCGTTGATGATCCTGGAGGACCAGCAGCTCACGACCCCGGCCGTCGACGCCGTACGGGTCTCCTTCGCCGCCGTCGCGGGCGCGACTCCGGACTACGACCACCACGACTGCCGGCACCGCCTCGCCGAGCTGCGGCGCATGGTCATGGGCTACGACGTGTCGCCGGACGACCTCTCCCGGCGCACGAAGGCCGAACCCTGTCCCGAGCGCTCCCTCTCCGACGAGGAGCGAAGGCCGCTCGAGGCGGAGGTGCTGGAGGTGTTCGTCGACGCCGTGGCGCTCTACAGCCGCGGCCTGCCGACCGACCAGGACGCCCCGCGTGAGCGACGCAGCACGGCGGAGTACTTCTTCGGATACCTGCGCGACCCGGGCGCGGCCGGGCGAGGCCTGCCCGAGTCCTTCCTCTCCCAGCTGCGTCGCCTGCTCGCCCACTACGGCGTCGAGTCGCTGCAACCCTCGCACGACCTGCGGTCGGCGCTGTTCCGCATCGCGAAGTCCGGCGCGCGGATGGAGCACCAGACCGCCCCCGTCGTCGAGCTCCTCCAGCGACGTCTCGACCGGCCGGCGAGCTACCGCGACGAGTCGTGGCGGCAGCTCCTCGACCGGATCATCGCTGCGACGCACGGTCGCCTCCCGGCGGTGCACGACCTCGCGCTCGAGGTGCGCTCGCGCACCTTCGACCTGCCGATGCTCGAGGAGATCCGCAGCGCCGCGCACGCCCGGGCGCGCGCGCAGATCGTCGCCCTCGCTGCCGACCCCGACGGCCCGCTCGCCGACGAGCTCGTCGCCGCGTTGGTCGAATGCCCGCAGCCGCTCAAGACGATCCTGTCGGAGTCCTCGCGCGGTGCCCTTGCTCGAGTCAAGGAGCGTCTCCTCGAGGTGATGACGCGCCGCTACTACCGCATCCGCCCGATCCGCGAGGTCGTCACCTTCGAGCGTGACGGCATTCTCTTCGCGCGCACCTCCTACCCGCGCGCCGACCACGAGGTGCACGTGTTGAGCACCCATGTCGAGCACGACGAGCTCGAGGCAGCCGCGACGATCGTGGCGGCACTGACCGAGGAGGTGCCGACCACGGATTTCGTGGTCGTCGAGCTGTACGAGTGGGACGACGAGGGCGGTGAGGACGTCGATGGCGCGGGTCTCGCGGCCCTGCTGGACCGGACCCTTCCCCCTGGGCTGCAGCGTGTCGTCGTCGCGACGTCCGGCCGCGCCAGCGGACCGGGGATCTCCGGCGTCCAGCACCGGACCTTCCGTCGGGGCGACGCCGGCTACGTGGAGGACCGGGTGATCCGGGGCCTGCACCCGATGATGGGCAAGCGGCTGCACCTCGCGCGCCTGGCGAACTTCGAGACAGAGCGACTGCCGTCGGTCGAGGACGTCTACCTCTTCCACGGCGTCGCCCGCTCGAACCCGCGGGACGAGCGGCTGTTCGTGCTGGCCGAGGTGCGCGACCTGACCCCGGTGCGCAATGCCGAAGGTGTTGTCGTCGCCCTGCCCGAGTTCGAGCGCATCTACCTCGAGGCCATCAACGCCCTGCGCGACGCACAGCTGCATCGACCCGAGCATCGGCGCCTGCACTGGAACCGCCTGATGCTCTATGTCTGGCCTCCGATCGACCTGCCCGCCGACGAGCTGTTCGAGCTCGTCCAGCGGCTCGCTCCCGAGACCGACGGCCTCGGCCTGGAGAAGGTGGTCATCTTCGGCCGCCAGGTCGTGCCCGGCCAGCAGCCCCGACCCGTGGCACTCGACATCTCGAACCCTGAGGGGCGCGCGCTGGTGCTTCGGGTGCGCACCCCGCACGACCGGCCGCTGGCCGCCCTAACGCAGTACACCCAGCGCGTCGTGCAGCTGCGGCGGCGGGGACTGGTCTACCCGTACGAGTTCGTCCGCATGCTCGCCCCCGACAGCAGCGGGGGCGGCAGCGGCGTACCTCCGGGCAGTTTCGTCGAGCTCGAGCTCGACGAGGACGGCACGAGCCTCGTGCCGGTCGAGCGCGAGCCGGGGGCCAACACCGCGAACGTGGTGGTGGGCCTCATCGCGAACGTCACCGAGCAGTACCCCGAGGGCATGGAGCGGGTCATCGTCCTCGGCGACCCGAGCCGCGGCATGGGCTCGGTGGCCGAGCCCGAGTGCCGCCGGATCATGGCCGCGCTCAGCCTGGCGGAGCAGCGCGGCATCCCGTGCGAATGGATCGCCGTCTCGGCCGGAGCCCTCATCGCGATGGACAGCGGCACCGAGAACATGGACTGGATCTCGGCGGTGCTCCGGCGGATCATCGAGTTCACGCAGGCCGGGGGAGAGCTCAACGTCGTCGTGGCCGGCATCAACGTCGGTGCCCAGCCGTACTGGAACGCCGAGGCGACGATGCTGATGCACACCCGCGGCATCCTCGTGATGGCCCCTGAGTCGGCGATGGTGCTCACGGGCAAGCAGGCGCTCGACTACTCCGGTGGCGTCTCGGCCGAGGACAACCTCGGCATCGGCGGGTATGAGCGTGTGATGGGTCCCAACGGCCAGGCCCAGTACTTCGCGCGCGACCTGTCCGACGCCTGCCGGGTGCTGCTCTCGCACTATGAGCACACCTACGTCGCACGTGGCGAACGCTTCCCCCGACGTGCTGTCACGATCGACCCGGTCGACCGCGACGTGTGCCTCGCGCCGCACGGCGGGGAGTTCGCCACGGTGGGTGACGTCTTCTCCGAGGTCACCAATCCGAGCCGCAAGAAGGCGTTCGAGATCCGACGGGTGATGGCTGCCACGGTCGACCAGGACCACCCCACCGCGGAGCGGTGGTTCGGGATGGAGGACGCCGAGACCGCCGTGGTGTGGGACGCGCACCTCGGCGGCTACCCCGTGACCCTGATCGGGCTCGAGTCCAAGCCGCTGCCGCGCGTCGGGCTGATCCCCGCCGACGGCCCGGACGTGTGGACCTCGGGCACGCTGTTCCCGATGTCGTCGAAGAAGGTCGCGCGGGCCGTGAACGCCACCAGCGGCAACCGCCCGCTCGTGGTGCTGGCCAACCTGTCGGGGTTCGACGGGTCACCGGAGTCGATGCGCCGCGCCCAGCTCGAGTACGGCGCCGAGATCGGACGAGCCGTGGTCAACTTCCGCGGGCCGATCGTCTTCTGCGTCGTCTCGCGCTACCACGGCGGTGCGTTCGTCGTCTTCTCCGCCGCGCTGAACCCGAGCATGGAGATCGCCGCCGTCGCCGGCTCTCACGCCTCCGTGATCGGGGGCGCGCCGGCCGCTGCTGTGGTGTTCGCTCGTGAAGTCGACGAGCGCACCGACGCCGACCCCCGCGTGGTCGAGGTGCGTGAGCGGCTCAAGCACGCTGACGCCGCCGCGCGCTCCGCCCTTCGGCGCGAGGCCGCCCGTGTGGTCGGAGACGTCCGCAGCGAGAAGCTGGGCCAGGTGGCGGCCGAGTTCGACGCCATCCATGACATCGACCGCGCCCTGCGGGTCGGCTCGGTGCACCGCATCATCGATCCGCACGACCTGCGTCCGTACCTCGTCGACGCCGTCGAACGCGGCATGGCCCGCGAGCTCGAACGGCTCGGGGCAGATCCGGAGGTGTGATCCGTTCGACGCTTGGAGCCCTGGCTCTCAGCCGGACTGCGGTGCGAGCGGGCGCTCGAGCCACGAGTGGATCGGCACGGCCGAGGCGAGCGCGGGCGGCTCGACCTGCGCCACCGGCTCGGACATCTCGGCTGCGGCTGCGAACGTCAGGATGAAGTCGCCGAACCGGCACCACCAGCCGGGGAACGTCGTCCCTTCGACGGCCGTGACCGTCAGCGGCGACCAGCCCGCGCTGCCGTCGTCGCCTCGTGGTCCTGCCTCGCACCACACCTCGACGCTGCGGGTGTCGCGTCGCAGTCCGGTGCGCAGCACCTTCAAGGCGCTCTCCTTGGCGGACCACACCAGGTTCGCGCGCAGGAACCGCTCGTCGTCGTGGCTCGCCGCCGCGACGAAGCGCTGCTCGGCCAGGGTGAACCAGTCGGCGACGAAGGCATCCGTGCGCGGTTCGACGAGCTCGAGGTCGCAGCCGACCTCGGTGCCGTCGGGCGACACCACCGTCACGGCCCAGCCGGCCCGGTCCGTCATCGACAGCCGGCGGTCCCACGGCTGCCCGTCGATGTGAGGGACGGGCGCGCCGTCGGGGGCATGCCCGATCTCAACGGTGTCCCACGCCACCTCGTCGGGCGGGCGGCACTGTGCCCGCGCGACTGCCTGCTTCGCGGTCCATCGCGCGACGAGGAACTCCACGCGTCGCTTGGAGTAGCGCATCCGGTCGTGGTGGGCGCGTTCGGCCGGGCTCAGCCAGGCCAGGCCAGGCGGCAGGTGCGGCTCGCCCTGCGAGTACCACGTCGGCCCGTGCACCTCAGCAGCGTAGGCCCGCACAGCCGTGCAGCACGACAAGGGAGCGGGTGACCGGGATCGAACCGGCATGGCCAGCTTGGAAGGGGTCCAAAGAAGATGTTGATCATGAAGATTTCGTGCTCAGCACTCGGTGTTGGGCCCTTTTCCTGCACACCTCGTGGAGTAGGCGTGGGATTGCGGTTGCGGCCGCGGTCCCCTCTCCCGAGGAGGCAGGAGCATGTCGAAGGACGAGCGTATCGCGGTGCAGAAGCGGGCCCGGAAACGTCGGCGCCGGGTGTTCGGGACGGTGGAGCGACTGCCGTCGGGGCGGTTCCGGGCGCGGGTGCTGGGGTCGGACGGACGGTATGTGTCGGCTCCGGTGACGCTCGCGACGCGGACGGAGGCGGCGATCTGGGTGGATCTGCAGCACGCGGATCAGGTTCGTGGGGTGTGGAGGGCACCCGTGCGGCGGGGTGCGTCGCCGACGGTGGGGGAGTACGTGGCGCGGTGGATCACCGAGCACCCGTCGGCGAAGTCGAGCACGAAGGAGATGTACCGGGGCCTGCTCCGCACGTGCATCGAGCCAACGTTGGGTGCGTTGCCGTTGCCTGAGTTGACTTCGGAGCGGGTCCGGCGCTGGCACTACGACCTTGGCGAACGCCTCGCCAGGGACGCCCAAGCGCGCCGAGCGTCGCTGCAGGCGCGGGGCCGAGACGTGAGCCTGGTGTCGGTGTTCGATGGGCGCTCGCGTCAGGCCCAGGCCTACCGGGTGCTGCGGGCGGCCATGGCGACAGCGGTCCACGACGAGCTCATCGACACCCAGCCGTGCCGGATCCCCGGTGCGGGTGCACCGAGGCGGGCGTTGGGCCGCGTCCCTGACCTCGCGGAGCGCCTGCTGTCCCCGGCGCAGGTCGCGGCAGTCGCGGACGCCATGCCGGACCGGTACCGGGCCCTGGTTCTGGCCGCGGCCTGGTCCGGGCTGCGCCAGGGCGAGCTGCTGGCGTTGACCCGCGCAGGCCTCGACCTCACCGCCGCCCCGGCCCTGGTGCGGGTTCAACGGGCGGTGCGCCGCTCGGACACGGGAACGATGCAGGTCGACCTGCCCAAGACGACTGCGTCGCTGCGGACCGTCACCCTGCCGGCCCCGCTGGCCGCGGCGTTGGCCGCTCATCTCGACGAGTTCGTCGCCCCGGGCCGGGACACGCTGGTGTTCACCACCGCGACCGGGACGAACCCGGCCCGGTCGAACCTCAACGCGTCATTCCGCCGCGCGCTCGAGGCTGCTGGGGTGCCACCGGTGCGGTTCCACGACCTGCGCCACGTCGCCCAGGTCTTCGCCGCCGAAGCCGGCGCGACCCTGCCCGAGCTGATGGCACGCCTCGGACATGCCAGCCCGGCCGCCGCGATGATCTATCTCCACGCGCGAGCCGAGCGGGACCAAGCCCTCACCGACGCCCTCAGCGCCGCCATGGCCGCGACCAATCCCCCGTGAGTTGTCCATGGAGCCGCATTAGGAGGGGTCGCGGGTAGCACGAGGTTCAGACCTGGGCAAGCGTGTTGTCGAGCCACGACGTCCGACCATGTTGCGTGGTCGCTAGCGTCTCCTGGGCGGAGGCTGAACTCGCGGAGCTGCGCGCGGAGGTGCGGCGCCTGCGCGCGGAGAACGAGCGGCTCAGTCAGGCCATCCCGGCCGGGCAGCTACCGGTCGCGGGCGCGGAGGCAGGTCCCGAGCGACGCCTGGTCCTGCACCACACGACCTACCGGTACTCCGGGGACACCGACCCGTTCGCCCCGGGCGGCATCGCCGCGGTCTATCGCGACCTAGTCGCTGACGACGACCGGTTGACCCTCGTCATCGACGATGTCGTCGACGCGGTGCGGCGCGGGCGTCATTGCCTGGTGCTCACCCAATGGACCGCGCACGTGGACCGCTTCGCCACGGAACTCACCGCACGCGGACACGACCCAGTCGTCCTCGTCGGCGGAATGGGCGCACGTGCACGGGCCGCAACGATGGCCAGACTCGATCCCGAGGACAGCGACAGGCCATTGCTGGTGGTCGCGACCGGCCCGTACGTGGGGGAGGGCTTCGACTGCCCCGCCCTGGACACCCTGTTCCTCGCCGCCCCGATCTCGTTCTCGGGCCGGCTCGTCCAGTACGCCGGCCGGATCCTGCGCCCCTGGCCCGGCAAGGAGACCGCCGAGGTGCACGACTACGTCGACGCCGACGTCCCGATCCTCGCCTCGTCACTGACCAAGCGGGCCCGCGGCTACACCAACCTCGGCTTCCCCGACCCGAGAGGGCTTCCCGCAAACGGATAGCCCCTGGGAGCGAGATTCGTGCAGGCGCACCCAGGAATGGGGGCTGGGCTGCATGGTCATACCGGGTTATACTCGCCTCCATGAAGACGGCGATCTCAATACCTGATGAGACATTCGAGAAGGCTTCCCGGCGAGCTCATGATCTAGGGATGAGCCGGTCGGAGTTCTTCACGCGCGCCGCGGCGCGCTATCTCGACGAGCTCGACGCAGAGTCCTTGACCCACCAGATCGACCTCGCCGTGGCCGCCCTCGGCGATGGGGACGACTCGACGTCGGACGCTGTTGCCGCCGGTCACCGCACCCTCGTCGTTGAGTCGGGCGAGTGGTGATCGAGCGGGGCGGGATCTACTGGACGGACCTCGGGGCACCGTCCGGGTCCCGTCCAGCCAAGCGACGTCCCGTCGTTGTGATCTCGGCCGACACTTACATCCAGAGCCGCCTCGCAACCGTCGTCGCCCTGGCGATCACGTCGAACACTGAGCTCGCGACCATGCCCGGAAACGTGTTCCTGCCGGCCGCTGCCACGGGACTTCCGCGTGACTCCGTCGTCAACGTGACGGCCGTGGTCACGCTGAACAAGGCAGATCTGGCCGAGAAATCCGGCGTTGCTCCGCTGGCGCTCCTGCGCGAGATCGACCGCGGGCTCCGGACCTCCCTCGACCTGTAGGAGCCGGCTCCGGTGCCTTCACGCAGGAAGTCGCGGGTGGTCCGCGGACCGCTGTCTACTGGGGGTCTGGCCCACTCGCCCCGCGACCTGTGACGAGGCTCGAGCGTGTTGACGGCGTCAACAGCCGGACCTAACGGGACCCGATAGGTCCCGACGGAACCCGACGGGTTGTGATCGCAACCAACGGGATCCGACAGGTCCCGCCCGTTCGGACGAGTTCGATTCCCGCCACCTCCACTCAGGCATGTTCACCGAAGTGTTTGCAAAAGGTGATTTGCCTAGGTTTGGACGGATACTCGTCCAAGTTCACCCCTTCCACGTGGGCAAGATGGTGCTCGATGGCGTCGCCCCCGGGTCCCTGACCCTGGAACAGTCCTTCTACCAACAGGGAGTCGCCTACGACGACTCGCTGCGTCGGTTCATCGCGGACTGCCTGCACCAGTCCGACTGCCCCCTCACCGGGACCGTGGCCAACGGCATCGCCCGCATCCAGAAGTTCCTCAACGACCTTGACGCCAAGCCGATCCCGGCAGGACCCGGGCGAGTCCTCGCCGAAGGGCTTGCCACACCGGGTATCTACTACGCGCTGTACTCCGGACGCGACGGTTGGCCGGGTCTGCGGTCGAGCTTGACCTCAGCGTTCGCCGGAGACGGGTCCGGCCTGATCGGCAACGTCGACGCGGTCTACGGCCGTCAACCCGATGGCACCTACGTCGGGAACCTGTTCCCCGCGTTCTACGCCATCACCTGCACCGACACCCCAGAACTCGGCGGACCACCACACATCGCCGCCCTCGCCCGCGAGTGGAAGAAGACCGCGCCCGTCTTCGGAGAGAGCGATGCCTGGTCGTTGCTGCCGTGCTGGCACTGGGCACCCGTCGGCACCAGCAAGCCCGCCCTCCCCGTCTTCCACGCCACCGGCTCGGCGCCGATCCTGCTCGTGGCGACCACCCACGACCCCGCGACCCCCTACGCGGGTGGCGTGGAGGTCTCCAAGGAACTCGACAACGCCACACTGCTCACCTACGACAGCGACGGACACACGGCCTACCGCCGCGGATCCACCTGCATCGACACCGCAGTCGACGCCTACCTCATCCAAGGAACCGCGCCACCACACGGAACTCGGTGCTCCCCCGACTCATTAACGGCCACGCCACACGCACCTCGCGCCGACCCGGCACCTACGACACCTGGCCTGCACGAGATGCCGCTATCGCTCGCCTCTGCGTCGTCGATCCGACATTCGGCGCGGCCTGGCGGAGCTGTCGGTCGGGGCAGGCGCGGCAGTACGCTGCGCACGATCTCGGCGCAGGTGCGCGGAGCGCAGCGTGAGGAGCCGTCATGCCGACCGTCATCGGGCACCACGATGTGAAGGACACCGACCACTGGCTTGCCTCGCCCCAGCGCGAAGAGATCTTCGGACCGCTTGGTGTGACGAACATCCGGACCTTCGTCAACCCCGAGAACCGCAGCCAGGTGGCGGTGCTCATGGACGTAGCCGATCTGGACACTTTGATGGCCACGATGCAAAGCCCGGCGGGGGCTGACGCAATGGCTCACGACGGCGTACTGCCCGAGACGCTTGTGCTCCTGATCGAGGAGTAAGCGGCTCCTGCTGGCTGGACGAGATAGGAAGGATTGACCCGACGGATCCGCGCCGAAGCCGATAGGACTCGCCTACCTGGGGCAAGTCCCGGCATAAGGCGCGTTCCTGGGTCGGTCAGGGTCAGACTGCTCGGCGTGACGACAATGACGCAGGGCGTCGACTCCGTTCGCCCCTCGTGGAAGCGCAATGCGGTGGTCGCGCTCATCGCCTTTGTCGGGACACAAGTGGCTTCCATCTCGGCCTGGCTGGCTGTGTCCGCGTTGGGCTCCCTCGCCGCGTTCCTGGTTTCCCTCATCGTGATCGGGATCTGCGGCTGGGTAACCACACGACTCGGACGGCTCCCCTTCCGCTTGGCGCTTGGGGTGGCAGGCCTGCTCTTCGCGGTTTCAGTTCTCGTCAGTTGGTCCGGCGAGGCTGAGGCCGACCACGTGAGATTCGCGCTGCTCAACGCGATCGGCACCGCAGCCTTCGCCGTCGGCGCATGGGCGGGTGCGCGGCGCTTGAGGAATAGAACCGCTCGCTAGGTGCCGTTCTGGCTCGCCCGAGCGGGTCAAGATCCGGCAGTAGCGCTCGCGGCGATATTGGCTCAGGTCATTCCTGCAGCGTGCAAGCACCGCTTGTGCGGCAATACCCTTGAACTGCCGGGCCGAGTGAATGGGCCCGAGCCCGGGCCTCGGTTGGGAGGCCGCCATGACCGTGAAGCTCACACAAGTTGCGGCGCTGGCCGTCGTGGTGGCGATCCTCACCGCGTGCAGTACCACCGCCTTACCAGGGTCGGAAGTCCGTCCGCGAGCCCAACGCCGTCAGCCGTTCCGGTGACCTTCCGCGACCGGGTCGGCGAGGTGCCCAAGAGCAGGCCCGACGTCGCCACGGTGACCGTCGCCAAGCAGTACGGGAAGATCTCCTTCGCGATCAAGTTCCTGAACGCCCCACCCCTGGTCACCGATCAGAAGTCCTCCGGGTTCTGGGACATGCTGGTCATCAACATCGACGCCATCGGCGGGACCCCCATCACGAGCACTTCCTACAAGATCCTGGGTGGCACTCCGACCGTTCGTGGGAAGCCCCTGACCTGGGCTGGCGTGGGGAGCCTGCCCGAGCACGTGAACCTGTACTGCTACGACGGTGCCTGCCAGGGTGACCAGAGCAAGGACATCGGTCCCGTGACCGTCACCGGCAGCACGCTCACGGTGTCGGTGGACCCCGCGCTGGTCTCCCGCCGCGGCTTCCGTGACGTGCACGTAGCTCGATCTGGTCGATGCGTTGCGGGATGACCGCGCTGATTCCCATGCGGCGCAGCACGTCACGGGTCGAGGGGTGCGAGTAGGCCTTGTCCGCGACGACGACGTCCGGGCGCGAGCGGGGTCGGTGCCCGGTGGCACGGCGATGTCGCGCAGCACCGGGACGAGCTCGGGGTTGTCGCCGGCCTGACCCGGGGTGAGCCGGATCGCCAGAGGGCGACCGGCAGCGTCGACCGCGACGTGGGCCTTGGTCGTCCAGCCCCCGCTGGAGTGCCCGAGCGCGTGGTCGACTGGTTCAGGCCACGTGACCGTGTAGTTCGCTGGTGCCCCCCCGAAGAGCACGGCGCGCGCCCGAGGCGTGTTGGTGCGCCCGGGCGATGGTGGAGTCCACCGACACCAGAGCGATCGAGAACGGCACGTCTTTGCGCCGCAGTCGGAAGTCTGCGTCGGCATCTGTGTTTGGGCCGGCAGTGGCGCTTCGGCTGCGTAGCTGCCGGGATGAGCGAGCCGACCAGACGCACTGCGGTCGTCACGGGCACCTCCTCCGGCCTGGGGAGGGGTGTCGCCGAGCGTCTCACGTCGCTGGGCTGGGATGTACTGGGCACGGTGCGCGGCGGAACCGGGCTCCCCTTCCGAGACCGCGCACTGCGATGTGACCGATGACGACGCAGTGAGCAGGCTCGGCCAGCAGGTGCTGGAGCGATGGGGCCGTCTCGACGCCCTTGTCAACAACGCCGGAGTCTCGCTCACGGGTCCGGTGGAGGAACTCGCCGGACCCAAAGGTTGTTCAGCGAACCAAAGCGGCGAGTTCCTCGCACGTCGCCCGACTCACTCTGCCTCGAGTCGAAATGTGCAGCCCGTGCTCGACGGCGAGTCCTCGCGTGACTTGCGGGTTGGCCA
>Ga0208588_1000317_pt1 | contig 15696 bp, 15 predicted proteins | sample NGESurshal092012_8_FD_184483 | JGI IMG/M metagenome (GOLD analysis project Ga0208588, IMG submission 184483) | Arctic peat soil microbial communities from Barrow, Alaska - NGEE Surface sample 415-3 shallow-092012 (SPAdes) | ecosystem: Environmental > Terrestrial > Soil > Wetlands > Peat ...
TTGCGCTCCAGGCGATCCAGGCGTCCTACGGCGCACCGTCGGTCAGTCGAAGACGGCTTCGCGGAACTGCTCGCGCTTCTCGCACGCGACCTTGATCGCCTCGAGCTGCTCGTCGGTGCAGTCGAGGTCATACACGTCGCGGATGAACTCCGGGAGGTCGGTGCGGTAGTCGTGCCCCCACGGCTTGTAGGAGCCGGGGAGCTGCGCGTTCTTCATGTCGACGAGCAGCTGGAAGAACGTCGTCACCGGGCGCCAGCGCATCGAGGCCGGGATGCCGCGGGGCGAGCGGCCGGGCAGCTCCTCGACCCGCGGACGGTCCGGGCCGAGCCAGTCGGGACGGCGGTTGATCAGGCTCGCACCGAACTTCGTCACGCCGTCGTTGTCGTGGCTGAGCAGGACGTAGTGAGCGTGCTCCTTCGCGTCGTAGCCCAGGGCGAGGAACTCCTCGTAGTCGTTGACGACCGCGACCCGGCTCCGGTCGACGTCGGGGCGCTCACGACCGACGAGCTCGTGGCGCCACTTGGAGCCCTCCGGAGTGCCGATCCACAGCGCGCGGTCGATGCCGAGGGCCTGCGGGCCGAGCGTGCCCCACCCCTCGAAGGCGGCCTGGCTCGTGTGGGCGCCGAGCGACTCACCGAAGATGACCACCTTCGGCCGGTCCTCGGGCGCCATCAGACGAACCCGTTCGAGGATCTTCAGCCACAGCAGGCGGTTCTGCTCCTTGGCCTGCCCCACCTTGGTCAGCGACAGGGGGGACGGACGCTTGGAGTACTGCAGCGTCACCGAGGCCATGTTGCCCAGCGTCATGTACTGCGCGCACGCGATCGCGACGTAGTTGACGTAGCCGGTGCCGGTCGGCGACGTGAGCATGATGAGCTCGCGGGACCAGGCGTCGGTGCGGTCCATCTCCTTGAGCGCGAGCTCGACGCGCTCGGTCGCGGTCGGTGCGCTGTCGAGGCCGACGAAGATCGCGATCGGCGTCGCCTTCGCCTCGACCTTCATCACCGTCTTGATCGACAACTCCGGGCGCGCGACACCCTTGAGCTCGGCAGGCCTGTCGAGCAGCGGCTCGGGGCGCACCCAGGTGACGACGTGACGACGGCCCTCGCGTCCCATCGTGCTCCAGGGCACGTAGCTCGCGGGATCACCTGACTGGTACGGCGAGGTCCACAGACCGGACGCCGACTCGTCCATGCCCTCGTCGTACTGGGCGGTGCCGGACTCGATGCCGTTCATCGCGCGCTTCCACAGCTGGTTCGTGCCGACGGTCACCGCAGCGAGCGCGAGCAGGTGTCCGGCCCGGCGCCAGGTGGTCTCCGAGCCGGGGAGCACCCGGCTGCCGACCGTGCCGAGCTCGCGGGCCAGCCGCGCCTCGCCGATGGTGAGGCCGGCGAGGGTCAGGACGACGCCGGCACCTGCGGCGAGCCCGAGCAGCGGGCTCGACTTCGCCGGGTCGGAGTAGTGCTCGGCCGGCGTCTCGCGCTGACGGATGTTCTCCAGCACGAGCGCGGTCGCGATCCCGACCGGGATGGCGAGGGGGAACTTCTCGATCTTCCCGTCGGCGCCGACCGCCTGGTCGAGCCAGTGCGTCGTCGCAAGGGAGGCGGCCAGCACGGTCGCGCCGAGGCCGGTGACCGCGGTGCGCCAGCCGAGCTGGCGCAGCAGCCCGCGGGCCGCCGTCTCGTTGGAGCGGTGACCGATGTAGGCCACGAGGCCGAAGCCGAGCGGGACGACCGCCAGGTCGAGCAGCAGCGTCGCCGCCTGCTCGCGCTGCTGGTCGGTCCACCCCGCGGGGAAGGGCAGCGCCGTGGAGAGCGCCCCACCACCGGCGTCGATCGCGTCCTGGGCCATCACGGTCAGCAGGAAGTGCGTGCCCGTCGCGAGACCGGTGATGAGTCCCTGGTCGATCCAGGTCCGCTCGGACAGCGAGCGGGTGAAGGTGCCCGGTACCGCCGCCGAGGCGAGCACCAGGCCCACCTGCTGTCCGCGACCGACGATCTCGCGCCCCGCCATGACCCCTCCTCGTCCTACGTGATGATCTCCAACATGGGACCGTAGGCCATCCGACGAGAGTGGTGCAGCGCAGATGGTCACAACGGTGAGCCGCGGGGTCGGCTTCACCCTGCTCATCGGTGGCGTGCTGGGCGGGTGGCTGCTGCTGGGCACCTACGGCGCCATCGCGGGCGTCCTCGTCACGATGCTCGGCTTCCAGATGCTGACCCGGGGCGTGGAGGGCGCGCCCTACATCGTCGCCGGAGTCTCGGCGACGGTCGGGATCGCTTTCGTGGCATGGCGGCACCACCTGTCGTGGACCGATGTCGGTCTGGGTCGGTCGACCTGGGTGACCGGTGCGCTGTGGTCGCTCGGCATCGTCGTCGCCGTGGGGACGGTGATCGGGATCGCCGGTGCTATCCCGCGGCTGCACCACCTGTTCGCCGACGACCGGATCACGGAGGTGAGCGGTGCCGAGACAGCGCGCAAGGCGCTGCTCGACATCCCCTTCGGCACCGTCCTCATCGAGGAGTTCGCGTTCCGCGGCGTGATGCTCGCGCTCGTCTCGACGTTGACGGGCACCAGGTGGGCCGTCGTCGTCACGTCCGTGCTGTTCGGCCTCTGGCACATCAGCCCGGCCCTGGAGATGCACGACTCGCACAACGCCACCACGGGCAACTCCTGGGTCACGGTGGTGGGCACGGTCTTCTTCACCGGGCTCTCGGGCGTCGGCTTCGCGCTGCTGCGCCTGTTCACCGGCAGCCTCTTCCCACCGGCCGCGCTGCACTGGGCAGCGAACGGCACGGGCGTCGTCGTCGGCTGGGTCGTGCACAACATCACGCCGCGCATCCTCGACGACCACGACGACCCCGAGCGCGACGGCCCTCCGGCGGGCTAGTGCGCGCCGGTCAGCCTGCGAGAGCCTGCCGCGTCAGCGTCGCGAGCTCGGCCTGGTCGACGCCAGCCAGGCGGAGCGCGCGCGGCACCGTGCCTGCCTGGGCACCGAGGACCCCCAGCAGCAGGTGCGCGGGTCGGATCTGCCGCGACCCGGAGGACGCGGTGACCGAGCGTTCGATCGCCGCCTTGAACGAGGCGCTCAGCCGGAGGCGACGCGTCTGCCGAGCACTGGGCCGATCCTGGCCACCGGCAGCGACCGACACGCCCCCGGCGGCGAGACTCGCCTCGAACTCCGTCGCCAGCGCGCGTTCGAGGGCCTCATGGGTCAGTCCGGCCGAGGCGAGGACCTGCCCCGCGTCGGTGGCCGGGTGCGCGGACATCGCGAGGAGCAGGTGCTCGGCCTCGACGAGCGGCGACCGGTTCGTGCGCGCCTCGATCTCAGCCGCAGTGAACAGCGAGCGCGCGTCGGGAGCGAGCCTGGTGACCATCACCGTCTCCTCAGGTCGACGCCCGCGGCGATGAGCCGCTGGGCGTGCTTCTTGTGGACCGCCTGCCGAGTCACTCCGAGGGCCTCAGCCACCTGGGGCCAGCTCCATCCGGAGCGCATCGCCCGCTCAACCTCCGCGTCCTCCATGAGGTCGGCCAGCCGTCGCAGCGCCACGACTGCGGCGAGGCCGTCCGCGGGGCCGCTGGTGGGGTCGATCTCGAGGGCGGGCATGCAAGCAACTGTAGTTGACTAATGCTGGTTGTCAACCTGCGTTGCTACTTCGCTCCTCGCAGTCGACGGCGACGGTCCCGGGACGGGCCCGCAGGGGCAACGGCGTCGGTGCGAGCGCGCCGGTGCTGAGATGTCCGCATGAGACTGACCGGCACCGTCCGCGCGGACCGACCCCTGCTCGTCGTCGCGCTCGACGAGGAGGCCGCGCAGCTCGGCTCCGCCCTGCCCGTCCTCATCACCGGCGTGGGCAAGGTCCGCGCGGCGACGGCGGTGGCGCGGCTGCTGGCGACCGAGGCTCCGGCGTACGTCGTGAACATCGGCACCGCGGGCGGGCTCCGGCACGGACTCGACGGCGTGCACGAGATCGGCACCGTGATCCAGCACGACTTCGCGAGCGTGGCCATCGAGGCGGTCACCGGCATCGGGTTCGGGCCGCCGCTGCGGCTCGGTGACGGCCTCACCCTCGCGACCGGCGACCAGTTCGTCGCGGGCGGCGCGATGCGCGAGGCGCTCGCCGCGCAGGCCGACCTCGTCGACATGGAGGGCTACGCCGTCGCCGCCGCCTGCCTCGAGGCCGGTGTGACCGCGCGCCTGGTCAAGCTCGTGAGCGACGACGCCGACGAGCACGCCCTGCGCTCCTGGGTCGACACCGTGGCCGACCACGCCCACACCCTGGCCACCTGGGTCGCCGCGAACCTCTAGCTCAGCCCCGCGAGTACCTGGTCCTAGTGGTGTGTCTCAGTTTTGGCTGACTGGTTGTCGAGGGTGACGCGTCCGCGTCGGACTTTCTCGAGGATGGAGTCCGCGGTGGCGGTCCAGACAAGGGGTTTGGGTGTGTCGTTGGTGACGCGTAGGTAGTCCTCGATGCTGGCGATCAGGTCGGCGACGCTGGGAAAGCTGCCGCGTCGGATGTTCTTCTCGGTCAGTTCGCGGAACCAGCGTTCGACCAGGTTGAGCCAGCTCGACGAGGTCGGAGTGAAGTGCAGGTGGAACCGCTTGTGCTTGGCCAGCCACTTCACGGTCTCGGGATGCTTGTGGGTCTGGTAGTTGTCCAGGATCAGATGCACTGCAAGGCCTTTGGGGACGTTGCGGTCGATCGTGCGCAGGAAGACCAGGAACTCCTCGTGGCGGTGTTTGGGCAGGCACTGGCCGAAGACCTTGCCGGTCGCGACGTCGAGGGCAGCGAACAGGGTCGTGGTCCCGTTGCGCTTGTTGTCGTGCGTCATCGTGCCGGCCCGGCCCTTGACCATCGGTAGTGAGGGCTGGGTGCGGTCCAGTGCCTGGATCTGTGACTTCTCGTCCATGCACAGCACCACGGCCTTGGTCGGCGGGTTGAGGTAGAGCCCGACGACGTCGACGAGCTTGTCCTCGAACGCCGGGTCGTTGGAGAGCTTGAATGTCTCGACCCGGTGCGGCTTGAGCCCGCGGGCATCCCAGATCCGTTGCACCGTGGCTGGGCTCACCCCGACCGCGGCGGCCATCGTCCGACACGACCAGTGGGTGTGCCCCTCAGGCGTGGAATGCAAGGTCAGCCGGACGATCTCAGCGATCTGCTCCTCACTGATCGAGGGCTTGCGACCACGCCCGGGGCGGACCTCGCCGAGCTTGGCCAGGCCCTCGGCCTCGAACCGTTCCCGCCAGGACCGAACCGTGGTGACCGAGAGTTCGAGGTCCTCAGCGATGTGAGAGTTCGCCACCCCGTCGGCCGCGAGCAGCAACACCTTCGCCCGCTGCACCGCCCGATGAGGAGCGACCTGCGAACGAGCCAACGCCTCCAACGCCACCCGTTGACCATCCGACATCACCAACGCAGCCGAAGGAGCTCGAGTCACGCAGACAGAGTACCGAACAAACAGTCACTCAAATGCGAGACACACCACTAGTGTCGCTGGTGAGCCATCGACAACGACACTTGGACCAGGTACTCGCGGGGGAGTACGGGGTCAGACGCGGAGGACGGGCCTCGTCATGCAGGTGGGGCCGCCCTCGCCCTTGTCGCTCTGCTCGGAGTCGAAGGTGTGGACCTCGACGCCGCGCTCGCGCAGCTTGTCGGCCGTGCGCACGTTGCGCTGCCCCATCACGACGACGCCAGGGCGCACGGCGAGGATGTTGCAGCCGAGGGTGACGTACTCCTCGTCGTCGACAGGGACCCACTCGATGCCGCGGCGCGACAGCGCGCGCAGCATCGCAACCGGCGCGAGCCGCTCGTAGACCACCGCGAGGTCCTCGCGGATCGGCGAGATCACGGACATCAGGTGCAGGCAGTACTCCGGACCCTGGTCGTGGGGCACGTCGAACACCTCGACCGCCACGCCGTCGGCGGCGAGGATGGCGCGCAGCTGGGCCACCGCCTCCTCGTTCGTGCGGTAGCTGCGCCCGATGGCGACCGTGTCGGCGTCGAGCCAGAACATGTCGCCCGCGTCGGCCGTCGCCTCGCCGAGCAGCCGTCCCACGGTCGGTACGCCGGCCAGCTCGAGGTCGGCCACGAGGCGCTCGGCCTCGCCGACTCGCGCGGCCTTGGCGGACTGGAACTCCACCGTGCCCGACGGGATGACGAACGCGGGGTCGTAGACGAAGACGGCGTCGGGCAGGCCCGGCACCGGGTCGAGCGAGATGACGTCGCAGCCGAGCCCGGTCAGCGTGTCGACGAACCCGGCGTGCTGCGCGGCGAGGCGGTCGAGGTCCGGTGTCTGCCAGTGCGCCCTCTCGTACTCCGCGACCACGTCCGGACCCCCGACGAGCGGGCGTCGCACCGCGACCCGCCTCAGCTCCGCGACCGACGACCTGACTCCGTAGCTCTGCTGGCTCATGGCGGCACCCTGCCAGGTCGCAACGGCGGTCGCCACGAGCACCCTGCAGCGGGGCGCAGCCGCGCACGACTCCGGATCGGGCAGGATGCCACCAGCCACCGGTATCCCGGGGCTGGGCGGCGAGCTAGGGGGCCGGGTGCGCACGCTGTCACGGCGACGCTTCATCACGGCGTTCCGTCCCTGGTCGTCCGCGGCCGACGACCCCCGGCTGCGCCGCCCCACCGACATCCTGCTGCTCGTCGGCTCGCTGCTCGTCTCCCTCGCGATCGGGACGGCGCTGCGGGCCAACCCGCCGGCGCCGAGCACCCCGCCGGCCCCCTCCACGATCACCGACGTCGTCGGGTGGGTCGCCGACACCGTCTACGCGCTCGTGGCGGTGTGGGCGCTCGTGCTGCTGCTGCTCCCCGTGTTCTCCCGCGGACGACGACGCCTCCTGCTCGACTACCTGCTCGGCGGTGCGGTGACGCTGTTCACCGGGCTCCTGGTGTCGCGCCCGTCCAGCGGCGGCTGGACCGAGACGCTGCGCTCGATCATCACGACCGATCCGCGGCCGGTCGACGTCGTCGGTCCGATGGCGGTGGCCACAGCCATCGTCGTCATCGCCTCGCCGCACATCACCCGGCCGCTGCGCTGGACCGGGCGCCTGCTGATCCTGCTGGGATCGATCGCCGCCATCGCACTCGACGTCACCCACGTCCTCGGCGGACTGACGCTCATCGTCGTCGGCGTCCTGGGCGCGTCCCTCGCGCACCTGCTGCTCGGTACGCCGTCGGGCCATCCGACGGCCGACCAGGTGCTCGAGTCGCTGCCGGACGTCGGCGTGGAGGTCGACGACCTCGTCCTGGCGGACCGCCAGACCCCGGGCGCCTCGCGGTTCCTCGCCACGTCGGCCGCCGGCGATCCCCTCGTGGTCACCGTCTACGGGCGCGACGCCTGGGACGACCAGCTCGTCGGCTCGGTCTGGACCGCGCTGACCATCCGTGGCGAGACCATCGACCTGTTCGGCGGACGCCGACGGCGGGTCGAGCACGAGGCGCTGGTGACCCTGCTGGCCGAGCGTGCCGGCGCCCCCGTCGTGCCCGTCGTCACCGCAGGCATGGCTGATGGAGGCGACGCCGTGCTCGTGACGGCAGCGCCGCTGACGATGCTCGCCGACGTCGCCCACGACGACGTCGAGGAGGGTGCGCTCGCCGAGATGTGGGCCGGGCTCGCGACGCTGCACGCGGCCGACATCGCCCACCGTGGCATCGACCGCTTCACCGTCGTACGCCGTGCCGACGGCAGCTGGGGGTTCACCGACCTCGAGGACGCCCGGGTGGCGGCCGACCCGTCGGCCTTCATGATCGACCGGGTGCGGCTGCTCGTGGCCACCGCCATCGCGGCCGGGCACGAGCGCGCCATCGCCGCCGCCGTCGGGTCGCTCGGGTCCGACGGCGTCGCGGAGATGCTGCCCTACCTGCAGTCCGCGGTCCTCGACCGCGCGGCCCGCAAGGCCGTCAACGACAAGGAGTGGGAGCTCGACGACCTGCGCTCCGCCGCCGTCGAGGCGGCTGGCGTCGAGGCGCCGCCGCTGCTCAACGTGCGGCGCGTGACGGCGAAGTCGATCGGGCTCGTCCTGCTCGTCGGGGTCATGGCCTACGTCATCATCGGCATGCTGGCCGGCGTCGACTTCGCCGCCATCCGTCAGGAGCTGCAGGACGCCGACAAGGTGTGGCTCTGGGTCGCGCTGATGATTTCGCCGTTCGTGCAGACGGCGTTCGCGTTCTCCACCATCGGTGCCTCGATGGCCCGGCTGCGCTACGTCCCCGTCCTGATGCTGCAGTACGCGATCCAGTTCATCGCTCTCACGCTCCCGTCGACCGCGGCACGCCTCGCCCTCTCGGTGCGCTTCTTCCAGCGGTTCGGCGTACCGCCGGGCACTGCGATCTCGATGGGGATGATCGACAGCTTCAGCGGCTTCGTGGTGCAGGTGGTCCTGCTGCTCGTGATCCTGCTGTCGAACCTGCCGGGGCTCACCTCGCCGATCCGCGGCACGGAGTCGTCGAGCTCCTCGACCTCGACGTCGTCGTCGCCGTCTCTGGTCGCCGTGCTGCTGGTGCTGATCGTGGTGGGTGCGCTCGTGACCGCGCTGGTGCCGCGGCTGCGCCACCGCGCGCTCGGCCGCATCCCCGCGATCCGCCAGACCCTGCGCGAGCAGCTTGACAGCGCGAAGACCGGCCTCGTCGTGCTGCGGCACCCGGCCAAGGTCGCGACGATGCTGCTCGGCAACCTGACGGCGCAGGTGATCCAGGCGACCATCCTGGGCGTCTGCCTCTACGCGTTCGGGGGCTCGGCGCACCTCTCGCAGCTGATCCTCATCAACACCGGCGTGAGCCTGTTCGCGGGGCTGATGCCGGTGCCGGGCGGGATGGGCGTCGCGGAGGCGGGCTACACCGCCGGCCTGCAGGCCATCGGCATCGACAGCGCGGCCGCGATGTCGACCGCGATCGCGTTCCGGCTCGTCACGTTCTACCTGCCGCCGATCTGGGGCTCGTACGGCATGCGCTGGCTGCGCAAGCGCCAGTACGTCTGAGCGGCCCCCCGCTCCTGACCGTCAGTAGCGCGGGCGCGGGCGGGCGTCGGGGCCGGCGGGCCACCAGCCGCGGTCGTCGTGCGCCGCCTCGGAGCGGGCGTCGGAGCTGTCGGTGCCGAGGAGCGGCGCCAGCACGGCGAGGAGCAGGAGAGCGGCGAGGAAGACCAGCGCTGCCATGGGACTCACATCCTTCGTTGTCCGGGGTCCGCCGGGCGGCGTCCTCCAGTCCAGGATGAGCGCTCAACCATGAAAGGACAAGCAACAATCCCTTCACTTCCGTTCGGTGATGGTGAATGATCGACGAATGCTCGACCTACGCCGCCTCCAGGTCCTCCACACCGTCGTCGACACCGGCTCCGTCACCGCCGCCGCGACCCGGCTCGGCTACACGCCGTCCTCGGTGAGCCAGCAGCTCTCCGTGCTCGAGCGCGAGACTGGCGTGCCGCTGTTCGAGAAGCACGGGCGCGGCATCCGGCCCACCGAGGCCGGCGTGCTGCTCGCCGAGCACGCCGTCGGGGTCTTGCGCGCGGTGAGCGACGCCGAGGACGCGATGAGCGACCTGCGCGAGGGGCGCAGCGGCCGGGTGCGGGTGATGTCGTTCACCAGCGCCGGCGACACCCTGCTCCCCACCGCGGTCGCGCACCTGCGGCGCACGCGGCCCGGGCTCCACGTGGCCACGACCATCGGCGAGACCGAGCAGGCCTACGAAATGCTGCGGGCCAACCAGATCGAGCTCGCGGTGGTGCTCGAGCCGTTCGCGAAGGGCGACGAGCCGCACGACGACCTGCGTCGTGTGCACCTGCTCGACGACCCCTACCGCGCGATGCTGCCGGAGGGACACCCTCTCGCCGACTCCGACACCGTCGAGCTCACCGACCTCGCGCACGAGGACTGGGTCGCGGCCATGGGCGGCAACGGCTTCTGCCGCGACGACACCATCGACCTGTGCCGCCGGGCCGGCTTCACACCGCGGTTCGTCGCGCACGCGGTGGAGTTCCCCGCGGCCCAGGCGTACGTCGCGGCCGGCATCGGCGTCGGGCTCGTGCCGGTGCTCGCGCTCGGCACCGTGCACCGTGGCGTCTCGATCCGGCGGCTGCGCCGAGAGCCCGAGCCGCGCCACGTGTGGGTGGTGACGCGCCCGACCATCGCGACGACGGCCACCGTCGTCGAGACCGTCGACGCGCTGCGCCGTGCCGCGGCCGAGCACTCGCGTCGCACGGCGGGCCACGTCACGCCGCAGGACGCCGGGCTGGCTCCGGCGCAGCCCTCCCCGGCGCTCGCGGATACGTCGACGGGGACCGTCGATTCCGGCGTTCCTCGTTCGTGCAGAGGGTGAGAGGCTGCCTCCGCAGCCGGTCCCGAAGGAGAAGGTCATGCCGTACTACCAGCTCTCCGTCTGCTACCCCGCCGGCGCCACCCCGCCCCCGCCGCCGGAGCTCGACGGCATCATGGAGCGCGTGGCCGCGCTCAACGCGGAGATGAAGGCGGCCGGCACGTGGGTCTTCGGCGGTGGGCTTCACGACGCGTCGTCCTCGACCGTCGTGGTGGTCCGCGACGGCGAGGTGGTGATGACCGACGGGCCGTTCATCGAGTCTAAGGAGCAGGTCGGCGGCATCACCATCATCGACGCCGCGGACCTCGACGCGGCGCTGGGCTGGGCCTCCCGCTTCACCGTGGCGATCGGCGTCCCGATCGAGGTGCGACCGTTCGCCGGCTGGGCCAGCTGAGACCGTGCGGGAGTCCCTGGCACGCTGTCGGCGATGACCGCCACCATGTGCGTGGCGACGATCGTCGCGCGGGGTGCGTCGGCGAAAGTGTCGAACGAGCCGGGCGCTGCTCGTGCAGGCAGTGAGCGACCGGGCAGCACCGGTCCCACGAGATGAGGAGATCGCGATGACCCAGTACCTGCTCTCCGTGCACAACGACGGGACCAGCCCCTACGCCTCCGAGGAGGACATGCAGCGCGCGTTCGCCGCGACCGGCGCCTTCAACGAGGAGCTCCGCGCCGCCGGAATGTGGGTGTTCGCGGGGGGCCTCGAGTTCCCGGACGCGGCGAAGGTCGTGCGTCGGCGCGACGGCGCGCTCGAGCGTACCGACGGCCCGTACCTCGAGAGCAAGGAGCACATCGGCGGCTTCTGGATCATCGAGGCGGCCGACATGGACGAGGCGCTCGCCTGGGCCGAGCGCGGCGCCACCGCGTGCGAGGGCGACGTCGAGGTCCGTGCCTTCCAGGGCCTCGGCTAGGACCGAGCACCCGCGTGGCCGACGTCCCCGACTTCCTTGATCGTCCCATAGGGACAGAACGCACTACTTTCTCGCGCGATCTGACCCTTAGGGGCGATCTTGAGAGTTCGCGGGCGGTGGTCGAGGGGGTGTTCCGGGAGGGGTACGGGCGGGCCGTCGCAACCCTGACCCGGCTGCTCGGGGACATCGGGCTGGCGGAGGAGGCGGTGCAGGACGCGTTCGCGGTCGCCCTCGAGACCTGGCCACGCACCGGGGTGCCGCCGAGCCCGGCCGGCTGGATCGTCACCACCGCCCGCAACCGGGCCATCGACCGGTTCCGCCGCGAGGCGACGCGCGACCAGCGCCACGCGCAGGCTGCGCTGCTGTTCACGTCCGACGAGCCGGAGGAGGAGACCGCCGTGCGCGACGACCGGCTCCGCCTCGTCTTCACCTGCTGCCACCCGGCCCTCGCGCCGGCCGCCCAGGTCGCACTCACCCTGCGACTCATCGCGGGGCTCACCACACCGGAGATCGCCCGCGCGTTCCTCGTGCCCGAGCCGACCATGGCGCAGCGGCTCGTCCGCGCCAAGAACAAGATCCGTGACGCGCACATCCCGTACCGCGTGCCCGAGCCGCACGAGCTCCCCGACCGCCTGCGCCCCGTCCTCTCGGTGATCTACCTCGCCCACAACGAGGGCTACGTCGCCACCTCGGGCGACTCGCTCGGTCGCGTCGACCTCGCGGCGGAGGCGGTGCGCCTCGGCCGCCTGCTCGTCGAGCTGATGCCGGACGAGCCCGAGGCGCGCGGCCTGCTCGCGCTCATGCTGCTCGGCGAGTCGCGTCGACCCGCACGGGTCGCACCGGACGGCTCGCTCGTGCTGCTCGCCGACCAGGACCGCTCGCTGTGGGACCCCGCTCTCCGCCAAGAGGGCCAGGCTCTCGTCCGAGAGTGCTTGCGGCGCAACGCGCCTGGGCCCTACCAGATCCAGGCGGCCATCGCCGCCGTGCACTCCGACGCCGCGACCGCCGCCGACACCGATCGGCGTCAGGTGCTCGCGCTCTACGACCAGCTGCTCGCCGTCGCGCCCTCGCAGGTCGTACGCCTCAACCGGGCGATCGCCCGCGCGGAGATCGATGGTCCCGAGGTGGCGCTCGAGGACGTCGACGCCCTCGACCTCGAGGGCTACCACCTGCTGCACGCCACCCGCGCCGAGCTGCTCGCGCGGCTCGGCCGGGCGTCCGACGCGGAGTCGGCGTACGACCGCGCGATCGCGCGGACCGACAACGCGGCCGAGCAACGCTTCCTCACGACGAGGCGCGACGCCCTGCCACGGCCCGGCTCGCTCGCCTGACCTGACGCGAGTACCTGGCGCAACTGTCGCTCAGGAGGCGGCCGCAGCGACGTTCAGGCCAGGTACTCGCGGCGGGGCCACGAGATGTGCCCACGCCCGCGGATCTCGCGGCGTGGGCACATCAGTCCTGCAGCGGCCGAAGCCGGCGTCGGTCAGGCCGAGACGTCGGCCGACCCGAGGGTGACCTTCGAGCTCGCCGGCTGGCCGTCGCGCTGGTAGCCGATCTCGACCGTCGAGCCCGGGGCGGCGGAGCGTACCGTGGCCAGCAGGCTCTCGGTGCGGGTGATCCGGGTGACGCCGACCGAGGTGACGACGTCGCCGACCCGCAGGCCCGCGGCCGCGGCCGCGCCGCCGTCGGTGACCTGGGTGAGCTTCGCGCCACCATCGGCGTCCTCCGACGCGACACCGAGGACCGCGCGCGTCGCGGTGCCCTTCGACTGCAGCTCAGCGGCGATGCGCTTGGCCTGGTCGATCGGGATCGCGAAGCCGAGGCCGATCGAGCCGCCCTGGGTGCCCTCGGCCGCGCCGAGCGAGGCGATGGCGGAGTTGATGCCGACCACACCCCCGGCCATGTCGACGAGCGCGCCGCCGGAGTTGCCGGGGTTCACCGCCGCGTCGGTCTGGATCGCGTTGAGGACCGACGTCGCGCTACTGCCCTGCTCGCCCGAGACGACCGGGCGGTTCAGCGCGGAGACGATGCCGGAGGTCACCGTGCCGGACAGGCCGAGCGGCGAGCCGATCGCGACGACCTGCTGGCCCACCTTGAGCGACGCCGACGAGCCGAGCGCAGCCGGCACGAGGTTGTCGACGCCGTCGACCTTGATGACCGCGACGTCCGCGCCCGGGTCGCGGCCGAGGATGGTGGCCGACGCCGTACGCCCGTCCTGGAACGAGACCCGCAGCGAGCCGCCGTCGGCGGCCTCGGCCACGACGTGGTTGTTCGTGAGGATGATGCCGGCGCGGTCGATCACGATGCCGGAGCCCGTGCCGCTGCCGGCCTTGCCGGTGAAGGCGATCGAGACGACGCTCGGCAGCACCTTGGCCGACACCGACTCGATCGAGTTGTCGAGCGACGCCTGGCTGATGGTTCCGGTCGAGGTCGCGGACGACGCGGTCGCCTCGGTCCGGTGGCTCGCGGTCGCCGCGGCGCCGACGGCGCCACCGACTCCGCCGGCGAGCAACGCGGTCGCGAGGACGGCGGCCGTCGTACGGCCGAGCCCGCCGCGCTTCTCACTCGCAGCGGTCAGGCGTGCGGGTGCGGCCGGGGCCTCGGGCGCCGGCACGATCGGGGGGAGCAAGGTGAACTCGGGGGTGCGGTTGTCGTTGTCCATGGCCGTGTTATGACCCGCGACCTGTGAGGACGCTGTGAGCGGCCTCTGCGCACCTCAAGAGCGTCGGTCGGGGTTCTCCAGGATCTGGTCGCGGACCTCGCGGTGCACGACCTTGCCGACCATCGAGCGCGGCAGCGCCTCGACGACGAACACCTGGCGCGGCACCTTGTAGCCGGTGAGGTGCTCGCGCGCACCGGCACGCACCACCTCGGGGTCGAGCTCCACACCCGGCTGCGCGACGACCGCAGCGACCACGGTCTCGCCACCCGACTCGTGCGGGATCCCCACCGCCGCGGCGTCGAGCACCCCGGGCACCCGCCGCAGCGCGTCCTCGACCTCCGACGGGTAGACGTTGAACCCGCCGGTGATGATGAGCTCCTTGATCCGGTCGACGATGGAGATGAACCCGTCCTCGTCCATCACGGCGATGTCGCCGGTGCGGATCCAGCCGCCCTCGAGCAGCACGGCGGCGGTGTCGGCCGGTCGGTTCCAGTAGCCGGAGAACACCTGCGGGCCGCGCACGAGCAGCTCACCCGGCTCCTCGGCAGCGAAGTCGTGGCTCGGGTCGTGCGGATCGACGATCCGGACGTACGTCGACGGGAACGGGACGCCCACCGTCCCGGGACGTCGCGTCGGCGCGACCGGGTTGCCGACGGTCACCGGCGACGTCTCGGTCATGCCGTAGCCCTCGACAAGCACGCCACCGGTGACGGCCTCCCACTCGTCGACGACGGCCGGCGGCAGCGACATCGCGCCCGAGATCGCGTAACGGATCGAGCGCAGGTCGGCATGCCGCGCGACCGCGGCCGTGGCGAGCGCCTGGTAGACCGGCGGCACCCCGGGGAGGAACGTCGCCGGGCGTCGCTCCATCGCCTCGAGCACCTGGTCGACGTCGAACCGCGGGAAGAGCACGAGCACCGCGCCGATGCTCATCGCGAAGGTGAGGCAGAGGGTCAGGCCGTAGGCGTGGAACAGCGGCAGCACGGCGTAGACCACCTCTTCGCCGTCGCGCAGCCCCGGCACCCAGGCACGGCCCTGCGCGGCGTTGGACCTCAGGTTGCGGTGGGTGAGCATCGCGCCCTTCGGGACTCCGGTGGTGCCGCCGGTGTACTGCAGGAGCGCGAGGTCGTCGAAGGCCGGCCGCGGGTGGTCGGCGGGGAGCGGAGAGGTACGACGCAGCAGCGTGGCCCACGAGAGCGCGCCGTCGGACCGGCCGGTCATCGCGGCACGGGTGGCCCGTGCCCTCGCCACGGGCAGCCGCAGCAGCCACTGCTGCCTGCGCGGCAGCGCGGTGGTGAGGTCGACGGCGACGATCGTGCGGACCGAGGTCTCCGGCGCGACCTGCTGCAGGGTCGGGACCACCTTGTCCCAGGCGATCGCCACGGCCGCGCCGTGGTCGGCGAGCTGCCGGGCGAGCTCCTCGGCCGTGTAGAGCGGGTTGTGCTCGACGACGACGGCGCCGAGGCGCAGCACGGCGTAGAACGCCGCCACGTGCTGCGGACAGTTCGGCATCACCAGCGCCACCCGGTCGCCCGCCACGACACCGAGGTCGGCGAGCGCCTGCGCGGCGCGGGCCACCGTGTCGCCGAGCTCGGCGTAGGTCGTCTCACGACCGTAGAAGTCCAGGGCGACATGGTCGGGGAAACGCGCGACGGCGGTGTCGAGGAGGTCGCACAGCGACTCGCCGCGGATGTCGACGTCGGCCGGGACGCCCGGGGCGTACTGCGACAGCCAGGGCCGGAGCTGGTCGGTGGTCATGGCTGCCTCTCGCACGCGGGTTAGTCCTACCTTGGCACGCTCG
>Ga0208588_1000318_pt1 | contig 15681 bp, 11 predicted proteins | sample NGESurshal092012_8_FD_184483 | JGI IMG/M metagenome (GOLD analysis project Ga0208588, IMG submission 184483) | Arctic peat soil microbial communities from Barrow, Alaska - NGEE Surface sample 415-3 shallow-092012 (SPAdes) | ecosystem: Environmental > Terrestrial > Soil > Wetlands > Peat ...
CAGCCGGCCAGCGTCGACGTGGCGATTGTCGGGTCTGGCTTTACGGGTCTTTCCGCCGCCTTGACCCTCCTTCGTCATGGACGAACGGTCGCGGTTTTCGACCGCGATGCGCCGGGGTTTGGCGCGAGCACGCGCAACGGCGGTCAGATCGGCAGCGGCAATCAGAAATTCCGGGTCAAGCGGCTCATCGAATTGCACGGCGAGGCGAAGGCGACCGCTCTCCTCAAGGAAGGAGTCGCCATGCTCGACTATATTGCCGATCTGGTCGAAAGCGAGGGGATCGACTGCCGCTTCCAGCGGTCCGGTCGTTTCCGGGGCGCGATGCGGCCGGAGCATTATGAAGCGATGGCGCGCGACATGGACGATCTTCGGCGCGTTGTCGGCGTCGAAGCTTATGCCGTCCCCCGCAGCGAACAGCACAAGGAGATCGGCAGCGACCTGTTTCATGGCGGATCGGTCTTGCCGGGCGACGCCGGGCTGCACCCGGGACTGTATCATCGAGGTTTGATGCAGCGGGTCGAGCAACTCGGCGGTTCGGTGATCGGCATGACGCCGGTTGCGGCTATCGTCCCGGAGGGGGACGGCTTCAATCTCGAAACCTCGCAAGGCCCGGTGCGGGCGCGCCATGTCATCGTCGCGACGAATGGCTATACGCGTCATCTGGACCGCTATTTCGATCGCCGGATGGTTCCCGTGGGATCCGCCGTGATCGCGACGGAGCCTTTGCCGGAAGCCCTTCTCGACGAACTGTTGCCGACCCGCAGAATGTACGGCAACACCAATCGGGCTTTCTCCTATTTCCGGCATGTCCCAGGCGAAAATCGCATCGTCTGGGGCGGCCGGATGGCGCATCTGGTCGATCAGACTTCCCCTTCCGCCTATTCCCATCTCGCGAAAGACCTGCTGCGCACATTTCCCAAACTCGCGCCGTTCAAGGTCACCCACGGCTGGTCCGGCCAGATCGGCTATACCTTCGACGAGTTGCCACATCTCGGCAAGACGTCGGCCGGGATCCACTTCGCGATGGGCTATTGCGGCACCGGCGTTTCCCGCTCGACCTACTTCGGCCACAAGATCGCCTTGCAGATCCTTGGCGACGCGGAAGGTAGGACGGCCTTCGACGATATTTCCTTTCCCAGCCATCCCTTCCAGTTCGTCGCGCCGCAAATGGTTCCGGCGTTCGAGACTTGGTACCGCCTTCGCGACGCGACCGGTTTCTAGACCAGCCCCTCGCTGAACCCACAAAACCCAGAAGGAAGCCCCATGCCATCCAGTCCATTGAAAACGAGAGGCGATGACCGCCGCAACATCTCGTCCGGCGGCGCTTTCGAAGCGGTGTTCGGCTATTCCCGCGCCGTGCGGGTGAACGACCACGTTCATGTTTCGGGAACATGCGCTCCCGCAGGACATGAGCAGAGCGACGTCGCCACCCAGACCAGGGCGGCTTTGGCGATCATTGGAAAGGCGCTCGTCGATGCCGGCGCGACATGGTCGGACGTCGTTCGAACCGTTGTCTATGTGAAGGATATCAACGAGGCCGGGAACGTCGCCGGCGCTCATGTCGAAATCTTCGGCGCCATTCGCCCTGCGAGCACCCTTGTCCAGGTCGATGGCTTCATGCGCCCGTGGCAACAAGTCGAAATCGAAGCTTACGCCATTCTGGCGCATTGAACGCGTCCGCCCCGCTTTTCAGCGCGTAACTCCTTGCTTCAATTAAGCCGCCACCCCGTCCAGATCCATTGCGACCAGCTTTTTGGCGTGATTTGAAACGAAAGTTAAGGAAAAACCTCATGACAGAACTACGCAAGGACAGCCTATCGTTTATCGAGACCATCGGCCAATCGGTGGCCAATGTGTCGCCGACGCTGACGCCGGCGCTCTCCATTGCCGTCGTCGCCGGCACGGCGGGCACGGGCTCGTGGTTCGTCTTCCTGCTGGCGACGATCGCCATGCTGGTGGTTGGCGTCAATGTCGGCAAGCTGGCGCAGAAAATCCCCTCCGCCGGGTCGTTCTTCCTCTATGTCTCACGCAGCCTGGGCCCGTCCTACGGCATGCTGACCGGCTGGGCCATGCTGGCCGCCTATCTCACCACCGCCATGGCGCTGACCGTGGCCACCTCGATCTTCATCAAGACCATGCTGACCGGCCTCGGCGTCACCTGGGTTCCGCCGACCCTGGCCCTTTACGCCATCGTCTCCGCCCTGATCTGGCTTTTGTCCTCGCGCGACATGCGCATCTCCTCGCGCATCGGCCTCAGCCTCGAAGCCATCTCGATGGCGATCATCCTGTTCGTCTGCATCAGCGTCCTGACGACTTATGGCTTCCATCTCGATCCCAAGCAGGTGTCGATGGAAGGGCTCGATCTGAAGGCCATTCCGCAAGCCATCGTGTTCGCCATCTTCGCCTTTGTCGGCTTTGAAAGCGCGGCGACGCTGGGCAAGGAAACCCGCGATCCGACCACCACCATCCCCAAGGCGATCAACTGGACTGCCATTTCCGCCGGCCTGTTCTTCATCTTCACCAGCTATGTCATCATGATGGGCTTCGACGACGACGCGACCAAGCTCGCGGCGAGCGGCGCGCCGCTGGCCGACATTCTGAGCGGCAAGAGCCCCCTTTTGACCGCCTTCGTCTACTTCGGCGCGGCCATCAGTTCCTTCGCCTGCGCCCTGGCCTCGCTCAACGCCTTCGGCCGCATGCTGTTCTCGCTGGGCCGCTACCAGTTCGTGCACAAGTCGATGGGCATGGTGCACGCCGACCACAAGACGCCGCATGTCGCGCTGGCCTTCGGCGCGATCGTCAACTTCGTGGTCTGCGCGGCTTTGTCCGGCGCCGGCGCCGAAACCGACACCTTCGGCTGGTTTGGCACGATCGCTTCGTTCGGCTTCATCGTGGTCTACCTGATGTGCTCGATCTGCGCGCCGGTCTATCTGAAGAAGCTCGGCGTCGTGACGGCGAAGGACTATGTGTTCGGCGTTCTCGGCGTGGTGCTGATGGTGGCCTCGGTCATCGGCAGCCTCTATCCGGTTCCGGCCTCGCCGATGAACCTGCTGCCTTATATCTTCCTGGCCTACATGGTCGTCGGCGCGATCTATTTCTTCATCCTCAAGGCCCGTGCGCCGCAGACCCTGCTCGGCATCGAAAAGGACATGGAAGTCAGCGGAGCCTGAACGGCCGTCTCAAATCAGAGAAAAGCGAAGGGCTCCGAGCCCTTCGCTTTTTTTGGCCTGGAGCCAGAATGCCTTCAATGGCCCTTTGATAAACCCTGGGCCTTTGCTTCCAACTCTCTGGAAGGCCATGGCCGGAACGGGCGCCCGTAGGCGCAAGAGTTTGACCTTTGCGGCGCCGCTCCAGTCGGAACGGACAAACCATCGGTCCTTTTGAAGGGCCGACGGCATCAGATGGGCGCAAATTGAGGCGGATCGTCAGGCGGGGCATTGCTGGCACGTTGGTCGTCTGAATTCCCCGAAGCGATCTTGCGTGTTCTACCAGACGAAACAGGGTCCGACAGATCGGTTCACCCGTTACATGGGTCAGGAGCGAATGCGACCATAATCCCGTCGTGAGACGGGCGTCTGCCGACGCCCGATGGAGATTGCGCGAGGGATTGCATACTCGCGAGAGCAGCGACGCGTCAGGTGATTTTTCCAACCCGACGTTTTGCCAAGGCCGCGCCGTCGATGACTTTCGCGTCTATCGCCGGAACACCACGGTCTTGCCGCCATTGGCGATGACCCGGTGTTCGACATGAAATTTCACCGCGCGCGACAAGACGAGATTTTCAATGTCGCGGCCCAGCGAAACGAAATCCTCGGCGGTGAACGTATGGTCGATCCGCTCCACGCCTTGTTCGATGATCGGACCTTCGTCGAGATCCGTCGTCACGTAATGCGCGGTCGCGCCGATGATTTTCACGCCACGCGCATGCGCCTGGTGATAGGGCTTGGCGCCTTTGAAACTCGGCAGAAACGAATGATGGATATTGATCGTCCGCCACGACAAGGCGCGGCACATGTCCGGCGACAGAACCTGCATGTAGCGGGCGAGCACAACCAGATCGATGTTCAGGCGATCGGCCATTTCCAGAATTTTTGCTTCCTGCGCGGCTTTCGTGTCCTTCGTGACGGGCAGGTGGTGATAGGGAATGCCATGCCATTCGACGACGCGCTGCAGGTCGGGATGGTTGGAGACGACGGCGGGAATTTCGATCGGCAGGGCACCGGTGCGGTAGCGATAAAGTAGATCGTTGAGGCAATGATCGAATTTCGAGACGAGGATCAGCACGCGCGGCTTGACGTCGCAATCGTTGATTTGCCAGTCCAGTTCGAAACGTTCGGCGACCGACGCGAAATCCTGTTTGAGCGCGTCGAGCGAAATCTGGCCGGGTTTGGCGACGAAGACCGTGCGCATGAAAAAGCGGCCGGTTTCGGTGTCACCGTAATGCGCGGATTCGGTGATGAACAGGCCTTGCCCTGACAGAAAGCCCGATACGGCGGCGACGATGCCGACGGCGTCGGCGCAGGACATGGTCAGCACGTAGGTTTTGGCGGCGGTCATCATCAAATCCAGCACAGTTGAACGGGCGCGCGAAGGAGTTTCCCCTCGGGCGCGCAAAGGTTCAGGGACGGGAAGATATTTTCAGCAATCCAGCGTGTGGATTCGTTCCCAGGCGGAGGCGTGGCTCATGAAATCATTCCAGGATTCCAACTTCAGCTTCACGTAGCTATCGACCACATCATCGCCGAAACCGGCGCGCGCCACCGCCGATTTGTCGAACAGGCGCAAAGCGTCGAGCAGGTTGAGAGGCAGTTTCCTGACGTTCTGAACTTTATGGCCGTCGGTATACATGTTGATGTCGAGGCGCTCGCCCGGATCTCGGTTATTGGCGATGCCGTCGAGCCCGGCCATCAGCAGCGCGGCGGGGGCGAGATAGGGATTGGTCGCGCCGTCGAGCAGACGGAATTCAAAGCGCCCGGCTTCGGGAATGCGCACCATGTGGGTGCGGTTATTGCCGGTATAGGTGATGGTGTTGGGCGACCAGGTGGCGCCGGAATTGGTGATCGCCGCATTGATGCGCTTGAAACTGTTCACCGTCGGATTGAAGATCGCGCAGAGATCCGCGGCCGAATGCATGACGCCGCCAAGGAAGCGGTAGGAGAGCGCGCTCATGCCGAGTTCGCCGGCCGGATCGTCGAAGATATTGACGCCGTCCTTCCACAGGCTGCCATGGAAATGGCAGCCATTGCCGGTGAGGTTGCTGAACGGCTTGGGCATGAAAGTGGCGCGATAGCCAGCCTGTTCGGCCAGGGTCTTGGTCATGTATTTGAAGAAGACATGGCGGTCGGCAGTGACGAGGACATCGTCATATTCCCAGTTCATCTCGAACTGGCCATTGGCGTCCTCGTGGTCGTTTTGATAGGGCTTCCAGCCCAGCGTCAACATGCTGTCGCAGATCGACTTGATGAGTTCATATTGGCGCATCAAGGCCATCTGGTCATAGCAGGGTTTTGGATATTCATCGGCTGGATCGCCGAGCGCCTTGCCATCCTTGGTCAGCAGGAAGAATTCGCATTCGACACCGGTCTTGAGCTGATAGCCGAACGCCTTGGCCTTTTCGATCTGCTTTTTCAGGACATTGCGCGGCGCGTCGGGCACGGGTTCGCCGCCGCAATAGAGATCGGCGGCCAGCCAGCCGACTTCCGGCTTCCACGGCAACTGGATGAGGCTATCGGGGTCGGGAATGGCCAGAGTGTCGGGATGCGCCGGCGTCATGTCGAGATGGGTGGCGAAGCCGGCGAAACCGGCGCCGTTCCTCTGCATCGCGGCGATGGCCGAGGCCGGCGCGAGCTTGGCGCGCAGGAAGCCGAACGTATCGACGAACGAGATCAGGAAATATTGAATGCCTCGTTCCGCGGCGATTTTTGCAAGATCGGCAGCCATTTCGTTCCTCACGATAAAGCGGAAGCCGGCGCGACAAGCCTCGCCGGTTTGACGAGGATCAGGAATAAGCGAACTTGACGCGGATATCAACTCCCAAGAAACAAAATTTCATACGATGATATTTTTGGCGGTTTTTATGGCTGATTCCTCGCCTTTGAATGAATCCGGGCAGAGTATTTTCGCCGGAACAAGGCTTTTTGCAAGGCGTGAGCGGCTTTTTGCAGGCCAAAATATTCCTGATAGGAAAATTTGTTCACCCATATTGACGTAAAGGGCAGTCGGGGCGTAAGTTCAGGGCAACTGATCCGCAAGGAGGACCGCATGTGCGGCATTGCCGGGATATTCTTCAAAACGCCAAGCTCCAACCATGTTCTGGGAAAAGCTTTGATCGACATGCTCGATGGATGCCAGCATCGCGGGCTGGATTCAACGGGTTTCGCGCTTTACGAGGAAGGCGACAAGGGCCTGCGGTTGCGTTTCATCGTCGATGAGCGCGACGAGGCGGCGCGTCAGCGCATCCGCGCCGCTCTGGCCACGCAGAACGCCGCGATCCTGGCGGAAAAAAGCGAGGGCGCCAGCTTCGTCGTCGATGTCGATTACGCCGGAGAGATCCGGCCTTTCGCCTATGCGATGGAACATGCCGCCAAGCTCGTTTCGATCGGCTCTTCGCTCGACATCATCAAGGATGTCGGCACGGCGCATGATCTCGACGCGATTTATCATATTGGCGGGATCGTCGGCACCCATGGCATTGGCCATGTGCGGCTGGCGACAGAATCCGATGTGAAGCCGGAATCGGCGCATCCGTTCTGGGCGACCGGCTTCGCCGATATCGCCATCGTCCACAACGGCCAGATCACCAATTACTGGAAAATGCGCCGCCGCCTCGAAGCGCGCGGTTTCGAATTCCGCACCGACAATGACAGCGAGTTGATCGCTGTCTACATCGCCGACAAACTGGCCAAGGGCGAGACGCTCGAAAAGGCTCTGGAGCAATCGGTCGATGATCTCGATGGAGTGTTTTCCTTCCTCGTCTCGACCAGGGACGGCATTGGTTTCGCCAAGGATCGCCTGGCCGCCAAGCCGATGGTCATGTTCGAGGACGACGGCCTCGTCGCCATCGCCTCCGAAGAAGTCTCGCTGAACCGGCTCTTTCCGGGAAAGCCCCTTGCCACCACCGAACCCGCGCCGGGGACGTTCCGCACATGGTCACGCTAGATCTCAGCCAGATGCCGGTGCGCGAAGCCAATGAGGCTTTACGCGCTGCGGCTTCGCGTGGCGAAAATATCGAAATCGTCAACCCGGACGCCCGCCATCACATCGGCGTCGGCCTCGTCGCGCCGGTCAAGGTCACGATCAAGGGCTCGGCCGGTTATTTCTGCGCGGGACTGTCGCATGGCGCGCACTTCGAGATCGAATCCAACGCCGGCTGGGGCGTCGGCGATAATATGTATGCCGGTTCGGTCGTGGTCGGCGGGAACGCCAGCGCCATTGCCGGCGTCGCGCTGCGCGGCGGCGAAGTGGTCGTCAAAGGCAATATCGGCTCGCGCGCCGGGCAGGTGATGAAGGCCGGGACTTTGCTCTGTTGCGGCAGCGCCAGCTTTCTCGCCGGCTACATGATGTATGGCGGCCGCATCGTCATTCTGGGCGATTCCGGCGAGAGGGTCGGCGAGGACATGAGCGCCGGCGCGATTTTCGTCGGCGGGAAGGTTCAAAGCCTCGGCTCCGACGCCAAAATCACCGAGGCGACGCCGGAAGACGAGGCGTCAATCCGCGAGTTTCTGGCGAAATATGGCGTCGAATTTTCCGGGACTTTCACCAAGATCGTCAATGCCGGCTCAAAACTGCGCTATGGCGTCAACGAGCCGGTTTCCCGGCCCTTGCCTTACACGATTTCCGAAAATGGCGGCCCCTACTGGAACGCCAAGGTCGCCGAGGATATTCAGGCGAAAAGCCTGATCGGGCGCTATCGCATTCGCGGCTATGGCGCTTCCAAGGCGGTGCCGCACTTCGGCGATATCGCGCTGAAAATCGATCCGGCGAAAATCCAGGCGGCGTCCAACGCCCTCGGATCGGTCAATCTGGCGACGAAGATCGGCGACCGCAATGGCGCCAAGCCGCTGGAGCTCTCCATGCCGGTGCTGATCGCGCCGATGAGCTATGGCGCCCTGTCGAAATCGACCAAGATCGCCTTGGCCAAGGCCTCGCGGCTGGCGGGCATCGCGGAAAATACCGGCGAAGGCGGCATGTTGCCCGAGCAACGCGCCGAGGCGGGGCAATTGATTTTCCAGTGTCTGTCGGGACGGCTGGGCTGGAATATTCATGACATGCTCAAGGCCGACGCCATCGAAATCTATATTTCGCAAGGCGCCAAGCCGGGTCTCGGCGGGCAGCTGATGGCGAAAAAAGTGACAAGGGAGCTGGCCGCCGTGCGGGGCATTCCCGAGGGCATCGACCTGCGCTCGCCGTCGCGTCACCCTGATATCATGGGCGCCGACGATCTGGTCATCAAGGTCGAGGAGTTGCGCGAAGCGACGCATTACAAAAAGCCGATCTCGATCAAGATGGGGGCGGGACGCGTCCGCGACGACATCAAGATCGCCTACAAGGACGGGTTCGATTTCGTCCAGCTCGATGGCTTGCAGGGATCGACCGGCGCGGCCTCGACCGAAGTGCTGGAAAATGTCGGCATACCCACTCTCGCCGCCATCCAGGAGGCGCTCGACGGCCTGCGCGAAATCAACGCCAGGGACGACATGCCCATCGTGCTGATGGGCGGCGTCAAGGATGGCGTCGACGCGGTCAAGGCTCTGGCGCTCGGCGCCAGCGCGGTGGCGATGGGCACGGCGGCGATCATCGCCGGCGGCTGCATATCCTGCATGCAATGCCATGTCGGCAATTGTGTCGTCGGCATCGCCACGCAGGATCCCGAGCATGAGGCGCGCTACCAGATCGACCTGCAGGCGGCGGCGATCGGCCGCTTCCTCGAAGCGGTGCGCTGGCAAATCGCCTCGCTGACCAAGGCGCTCGGCCATAGCGATTTCCGCCAATTGTCGCGCGACGATCTGGTGGCGCTGACGCCGGAAGCGGCGGCGATCACCGGTCTGCCTTATGACCCGTCCTATCGGCCCGCCGCCGACCAACTTTTGACAGAGGTCGCCTGACTATGGCCAGTTGCAAGCCTTTTTCCGTCGATCTGGCGCAGGACCAGAGCCAGTTGCCGCATTACGAGCCGCCGCCCTGCCAGGTGGCCTGTCCGATCGGCACCGATGTCGGCTCCTATGTCGGGCTGATCTGGGAAGGCGACAAGGCCGGCGCGCTGGAGGCGATCACCGCCACCAATCCGCTTTCCGGCATTTGCGGCCGCGTCTGCGACGCGCCTTGCGAGCCCGCCTGCCGCCGCGCCAATTCGGATGGGCCCGTCGCCATTCGCGCGCTGAAGCGCTGGGTGCTCGACGATCTCGGCCCGAGCTTCCAATTGCCGGCCGTTTGGCCCGACAAGGATAAGAGCGTCGCGATTATCGGCGCCGGTCCGGCGGGCCTGACGGCCGCGCAGGATATCGCCCTGGCCGGCTATCGCGTCGATCTTTACGAAGCGCAGTCGCGGCCCGGCGGCATGGCGCTGTGGGGCATCCCGGATTTCCGCCTGCCGGCTTCGGTGGTCGAGGAAGATGTCAATCGCATCCTCAAGCGCTGCCCCGGCATCACCCTGCATCTGTCGGCGCCGCTCGGCGAGGCGGCGACTCTGGACGCGCTGGCGAAAAAACATGACGCCGTGCTGCTGGCCATTGGCGCCTCGGCGGGTAAAAAGCTCGGGGTTTCAGGCGATGATCTGCCGCAAGTCGTCGATGGCGTGAGCTTTCTCAACAAGATCAACGGCGGCGCCCGGCCGGCAATGCCTGACCATGTCGTCGTCGTTGGCGGCGGCGATGTCGCCATGGACGCCTGCCGCTCGGCGCGACGCCTGCCCGGCGTGAAAAAGGTGACCGTGATCTATCGCCGCGGCCCCGGCGAAATCCCGGCCCGCGTCTATGAGTTGGAAGCGGCCATCGCCGAGGGTATCGAGATCATTTACAACGTCGCGCCGACCGCCGTGAAGGGTGGCGCGAGCCTGGCCCTGCATTGCGTGAAGACGCAACTTGGCGCGCCGGGCGCAGATGGCCGCCGCGCTTTCTCGACCATCGCGGGCTCGGATTTCACTATCGAATGTGGGTTGGTCATCGCGGCGGTCGGCCAAAAGGCCGTCAGCCTCGAACTGGCGCGGCACGGCCTGATGGAGGGCGACCGCATTTTCACCCGCGCCGCCGACATGGGCACGCGGATGGACAAGGTCTTTGCGGCGGGCGATGCGGCCTTTGGCTCGTCCACCCTCGTTCAGGCGATGTTCCAGGGCCACAAGGCCGCCTATTATGTTCTCGCGGCGCTGGAAGGCGAGCGCCACCCGGCGCCCTATCGCACGCCTTATCGCACCCGCGCGGTGGCCGTCGCGCAGGACCCCGCCTGGGAAAAGCTGCCCTTGCAGGAGCCGAAATTTCTGGGCATCGGCAAGGAGCCCTTCGCCGACGCCGAAGCCGGTTTCGACGATCTTTCCGCCAAGCAACAGGCGGCGCGCTGCTATCGCTGCGATACCGAAACCGGCTCGGCCGATTATTCGGTCAAGGCGCGCGAGGCGATTTTCGCCATGGCGCGCATGGACGCCAAGCCGGCCGATTTCGTCCGAATGACCCGCGAGCGCCTGACCCATCGGCCGTCGCCGCCCACGCCGGGACTGGCGACGCTCGACGAACTGGTGTTTCTGCCGGCCAATCTGACCCGTCTGGTCATCGACCCCTATCGCGAGGCCTGCAAGGCGGCGACGAATCTCGGTCCCGGCCTCGACCTCGCCCAGCCCTTGCTGGTCGCAGGTTTCGAGCGCGCGCCGGAGGTTTTTCGCGCGGGGGTCGCGGAAGCTTTGGCGGTTTCAGGCTCGGCGCATGTTGGCCGTGAGCCTTTGCCTGACGCCTCGGCGCCTTGGCTGCAGATTGTCGATTCTCCGGACGCGAGCCGTCCTGAAGCGGCCGCCGTGCTGTTGCGGATCGCCGCGACGGCGCCGGAGGCCATGCCGGTCGCGGCAAGGCCGGGGCAATTGCGCGGTCTGGTGGTGACCAGCGCCACTCTGGAGCGGTTGCTGCCTTACGCCATCGCGCAAAAAGTCGATCTTCTCGTGCTCGACGGCTCGGGGCATTTCGGCGACAGCTGGGCTGATCTGGTTGGAGCGCCCGACCTGTCCCTCCTGGCCCGCGCCATTAAAATCCTGCGCGGCTTGAAGGCGGAAGAAGCCTTTCCCTTGCTGTGGTTCGGCGGGCTGCGGTCGGGCAGCGATCTGGCCAAGGTCATCGCCCTTGGCGCCGATGCCGGCATCGTCGATGTCGCGGCGGGACTGGCGCTCGGCGGTGCGATCGAAGCCAGCGGCCTGTGCTTCGACGGCGCTGAAGCGGGGGAGGCCAGTGATCGGCTTTCCGCCTATCTCAAGGCGGTCGTTTCTGAATGCTCGATGATGGCGCGCTGCACCGGCAAGACCAATGTCCATAATCTCGAACCCGAGGATCTGCGCACGATCACCAAACGCGCGCAGGCCGCGACGGGCATCGTGATGGCCGGGTTGAAAAAGATCGCCTGATGCAAAGCAAGCGGGGACTTTGATCAGTCCCCGCTGCGCGAATAGACGATCACCGAAATCAGCTTGATCGGCAATTTGGTCAGTTCTTCCGGCCCGTGCGGCGCGTCGGCGTCGAAAAACAGGCTGTCGCCGGCCGACATCGGATAGAGTTTGTCGCCATGGCGATACAAAACCTCGCCCTCGACAATATAGACGAATTCCTGGCCGCCATGCTGGAAGATCGGGAAGACGTCCGAGGTTTCGGTCAAGGTCACCAGATAGGGCTCGACCACCAGCGACTTGCCGATCGAATGGCCGAGCAGGTGATATTGATGGCCGGCGCGGGTGCCGCGTCGTTCAATGGCCAGTCCTTCGCCGGACTTGACGAAAGTCGCGTCGCGCTGTTCCTCGAATTTGCGGAAAAACGCCGTCACCGGAACATTGAGCGCCGAAGACAGGGCTTGCAAGGTCGCCAGCGATGGCGAGGTGCCCCCGTTCTCAATTTTCGACAACATGCCCGCCGACAGATTGGCCTGTCGCGACAGGTCGGCGACGGTCATGCCGAGTTTTATCCGGAATTCATGCACCTGACGACCGATGGCGACCTCCAGCCGGCTTTCCCGGGCGCCGGTGGTGGAATGCGGGTTTTGCTGGTCGTCTTTCATGATTCACCCCGGCGCTATTTGTTTCATTATATGAAACAAATCCATCGCAGATCAATCAAACTCTGGAAGGCCAGCGCTCGCAGCTTTTTTCGGGAAACGCTTCATTCCCGTTCGCCGCTGGGCGGGTGTCCGAACCGCAGTCGATAGACCCGCGAAAAATGCGCGCTGGCCACAAAGCCGCAGGCAACGGCGACTTCGACCACGGAAAGGCTGGTCTGGCGCAGCAGCTTTCTCGCCCTCTCCAGCCGGACGCCGAGATAATGCTGCGAGAGGGATTCGTTGACATGCCGGGCGAACAGCCGCTCCAGTTGGCGCAGGGTGACGCCCGCCGCCGCCGCCAGCGCCTCGCGGCTCAGCGGCGTTTCGATGCGCTCCTCCATCAGGGCGAGGACGCGCAAGACGCGTTCATTGGCGACGCGATAGCGTTCGCGCAGGGAGATCCGCTGCGCCTCCGCGCCCGTGCGGGATTGCGTGCGCAAATACCATTCGCTGACCGCCATGGCGAGATCGCCGCCGTGCCGGCTTGCGATCAGCGCCGCCATCATGTCGAAGGCGGCGAGTCCGCCGGCGCAGGTCAGGCGGTCATGGTCGAAGATATAAAGCGTGCGCTCGAGCCGCAGGTCAGGAAATTCCTCGACCAGAGCCGGAATATGCTCCCAGTGAATGGTGCAGCGACGCCGCTCCAGAAGTCCGGCGCGCGCCAGAATATAGGCGCCGCCCGACATGCCGCCGATGGCGACGCCGCTGGCGGCCAGGGCGCGCAGACGCGCGAAAGTAGGCTTGTGATCGAAGGTCGCCGGGTTCCCCCCGGCGCAAACGAACAGCGTATCGAGCCCGCCGGCCGCCTCGAGCGCCAGATCGGGCGAGATTCGCACGCCCGCCGAAGCTTCGACCGGTTCGCCGTCGAGGGTGAGGTTGGACCAAGCGTAAAGCGTTCGCCCGGACAGCACATTGGCGGCGCGCAAAGGCTCGACCGCCGAAGCATAGGACATCAGCGGAAAAGCCGGCAGCAGCAGAAAGCCGATTTTTTGGGTCTCTTCATCTGGCGGCGATGGCATGAAACGGTCGTCTATGTCGCTTCTGGTTTATATATAGTCGTATCCAGACACGTTAGCAGAGGCTTTCCCGGCGCACCATAGGCCGTCGGTCGCGGTCTCGCCGCGCCAGCAAAAAAGCTCGCAAAAAACGTTCGGACCCCCATGCGCTATTCGCTGTTCAACGTGATCGTCAACGGCCTGACCGGCAATCGCTTCACCGGGCCGGCCTGGCGCGATGCGAGCCCCAAACCCGAATATGACGTGATTATCGTCGGCGGCGGCGGACATGGTCTCGCCACGGCCTATTACCTCGCCAAGGAACACGGCCTGCGCAATATCGCCGTGATCGAAAAAGGCTGGATCGGCTCGGGCAACGCCGGCCGCAACACCACGATCTTCCGCTCGAATTACCTGCTGCCCGGCAACGAGCCTTTCTACGAATGGTCGATGAAATTGTGGGAAGGGCTCGAACAGGAGCTCAATTACAATGTCATGGTCAGCCAGCGCGGCATCGTCAATCTGATCCATTCCGACGCCCAGCGCGACGCCTATGTCCGGCGCGGCAACGCCATGCGATTGGCTGGCGCCGATTCCCGACTGCTCGACCGCGCCCAGGTGCGCGCCATGCTGCCCTGGCTCGATTTCGACAATGCGCGGTTTCCGATCAAGGGCGGCCTGTTGCAAGCGCGCGCCGGGACGGCCCGGCATGACGCCGTCGTCTGGGGTTACGCGCGCGGCGCCGACCAGCTTGGCGTCGATATTGTGCAAAACTGCGAAGTCACCGGTTTTCTGCGCGATGCGTCGGGCGCCGTCACCGGGGTCGAAACGGCGCGCGGGCCGATCAAGGCGAAAAAGGTTGCGCTGTCGGTCGCGGGCTCGTCGTCGCGGCTGGCAAAATTGCTCGATTTGAGGCTGCCGATCGAGAGCCTTGTCTTGCAGGCCTTTGTGTCGGAGGCGGTCAAGCCGCTTGTTCCAGGCGTCTTTACCTTCGGCGCCGGGCATTTTTACATTTCGCAATCCGACAAAGGCGGCCTCGTCTTTGGCGGCGACCTCGACGGCTATAATTCCTACGCCCAGCGCGGCAATCTTCCGGTCATAGAAGATGTGATGGAGGGCGGCATGGCGTTGATGCCGCTGCTTGGCCGTCTGCGTCTGCTGCGCCAATGGGCCGGCCTGTGCGACATGTCGATGGATGGGTCGCCGATCATCGACATCGGGCCGCTGCCCAATCTCTATCTCAACGCCGGCTGGAGCTATGGCGGGTTCAAGGCGACTCCGGCCGCTGGCTGGTGCTTCGCCCACACCATCGCGCGGGACGAGGCGCATCCGCTCAGCGCGGCATACCGCCTCGACCGTTTTCGCACCGGCCATGTCATCGACGAAAAGGGAGTCGGCGCCCAGCCGAATCTGCACTGATGCAAATCACCTGTCCCTATTGCGGCGCGCGCGACGCCCAGGAATTCGCTTATCTCGGCGACGCCACGCTCAAGCGTCCCGATCCGGACCTGGACAGCGCTCAGGACGCCTTTCACGACTATGTTTATCTGCGGGAAAATCCGGCGGGGGCGCATGAGGAGCTTTGGTATCATTCGGCGGGTTGCCGTCGTTGGGTGCGCGTGGCGCGCCACATGGCCACCCATAAAATCACCTCGGCGCAATTTTCTTGCGACGCCGAGGCCGCATTATGAGCCGTCTGGCCTCCGGCGGCCTGATCGACCGCGCCCAGAAATGCTCCTTCACGTTTGATGGCAAGGTTTTGAGCGGCTATTCCGGCGACACGCTGGCGTCGGCCCTGCTGGCCCATGACATGAAACTGGTCGGCCGCTCGTTCAAATATCACCGTCCGCGCGGCATTGTCGGCTGTGGGACCGAAGAGCCGAACGCCCTGGTCGAACTGCGCTCGGGCGCGCGGCGCGAGCCCAATTCGCGCGCGACCACAACGGAGCTTTTTGACGGGCTCGACGCGGTCAGTCAGAATCGCTGGCCCTCGCTCGATTTCGATCTGATGGCGGTCAATGGGCTGTTCGCGCCGTTCTTCGGCGCGGCCTTTTACTACAAGACCTTCATGTGGCCGAAAGCGGCATGGGAAAAACTCTACGAGCCGGCGATCCGCAAGGCCGCCGGACTCGGCCGCGCGGCGGAAAGCCCCGATCCCGACCATTATGAAAAATCGCAGGCCTTTTGCGACGTGCTGGTGATCGGCTCCGGCCCGGCGGGCCTGATGGCGGCTCTGGCCGCCGGCCGCGCCGGGGCGCGCGTCATTCTGGCGGAAGAGGATTTTTGTTTCGGCGGCCGGCTGCTCAGTGAAAAAACGCTGATCGACGGAGCGCCGCCGGCGGATTTCGTCGCGAAATGCATGGCCGAATTTCAGTCGTTGAAAAACGTCCGCCTGATGGCGCGG
>Ga0208588_1000320_pt1 | contig 15646 bp, 13 predicted proteins | sample NGESurshal092012_8_FD_184483 | JGI IMG/M metagenome (GOLD analysis project Ga0208588, IMG submission 184483) | Arctic peat soil microbial communities from Barrow, Alaska - NGEE Surface sample 415-3 shallow-092012 (SPAdes) | ecosystem: Environmental > Terrestrial > Soil > Wetlands > Peat ...
TATCTCTCCAGCGAGGAAGCCGCCTACGTCACCGGCCAGACGCTGCATGTCAACGGCGGAATGGCAATGATTTGAACACGTTATACCGAGCCGTCGAGGGTCGTGACGAAAGGAGGCTCAAGGCCTCGCAATCGTGACGGAAGTATGTTAGCTAGCCACGGTTTATGCGTTCCTGCGTGCGAAATTTCCAAAGTGAGCGAAATTTCGGCGCCGGCGGACCCGTGAAACCCATGCGCGCCGCCCCAATGTCCGGGCCGCGGGCTGTCAGTTGTGAATAACGAGGAAGCAAAAATGAGCGATGTCGCCGAGCGCGTGAAAAAGATTGTGATCGAACATCTTGGCGTCGACGCCGACAAGGTGGTCGATAGCGCGAATTTCATTGACGATCTGGGCGCCGATTCCCTCGACACGGTCGAGCTGGTGATGGCGTTCGAGGAAGAATTCGGCGTGGAAATTCCGGATGACGCAGCCGAGACGATCGTTACGGTCGGCGACGCCGTGAAATTCCTCGAAAAAGCCACCGCGCAGGGCTGATCGTCCCGCCAGGGATTTTATCCGCGCGCGTCCGGTCGTAAGCTGGACGCGCGCGAATCATCTTTTGCGGCGATTCGGGAGCAACGCTCCCATCGCCGTTTTTTCGCGCCGGAAGCGCTATTCGCTGTGGCGCGCGTAAAAATGCAAGCCCGAGGGAGCCTATGCGCAGGGTAGTCGTTACGGGATTGGGCATGGTTTCGCCGCTGGCCTGCGGCGTGGAGCAGACTTGGAAGCGGCTCATAGCCGGCGAAAGCGGGGCGGGGCGGATCGAGGGCTTCGAGGTGTCTGACCTCGCTTGCCAGATCGCTATGCAGGTTCCGCGACGCGACGCGCCGGACGCCTTCAATCCAGACGAATGGATGGAGCCCAAGGAACAGCGCAAGGTCGACGATTTCATCATCTTTGGCGTTGCCGCGGCTACGCAGGCGCTCAAGGACGCCGACTGGGCGCCCAAGACTTATCAGGACCAGATCGATACCGGCGTGATGATCGGTTCCGGCATCGGCGGCCTGGGCGGCATTTGCGAGACCGCTCTGGTTCTGCACGAAAAAGGCCCTCGCCGCGTGTCGCCGTTTTTCGTGCCCGGCCGGTTGATCAACCTGATCAGCGGTCATGTTTCGATCATGCACGGGCTCAAGGGCCCCAATCATGCGGTGGTGACCGCCTGTTCGACCGGCACCCACGCCATTGGCGATGCGGCGCGGCTGATCATGCTGGGCGACGCCGAGGTCATGGTGGCGGGCGGCGCCGAATCGGCCTGCAACCGCCTCGGCATCGCGGGCTTCGCCGCCTGCAAGGCGCTGGCCACCGCCTATAACGACAATCCCAAGGCGGCCTCGCGTCCCTATGATCGCGACCGTGACGGCTTCGTCATGGGCGAAGGCGCCGGTTGCGTCGTGCTGGAATCGCTCGAACACGCTCTTGCGCGCGGCGCCCGAATCTATGCCGAAGTCATCGGCTACGGCATGTCCGGCGACGCCTATCACATCACGGCTCCGCGCGAGGATGGCGACGGCGCTTTCCGCTGCATGCAGGCGGCGATCAAGCGGGCGGGAATCACGCCCGCCGAAATCGACTACGTCAATGCGCATGGCACCTCGACCATGGCCGACGGCATCGAACTGGCAGCAGTCGAACGCGTGGTCGGCGACGCCGCTTCGAGTATTTCGATGTCCTCGACCAAGTCCTCGGTCGGCCATCTGCTCGGCGCGGCGGGCGCGGTCGAGGCGATTTTCTCCATTCTCGCCATTCGCGACCAGATCGCGCCGGCCACGCTCAACCTCGACAATCCTTCGATCAAAACGGCGCTCGATCTTGTGCCGCACAAGGCGCGCCCGCGCAAGATTGATACTATATTATCCAATTCATTCGGATTCGGCGGCACCAACGCCTCGATCATCATGCGGCGCTTTAGTTGATCCTGATTTTGCCATAAAATCCGGCAAACTGCCGAACGGCAATGCTCGTCGGTCTGGACTTAGGTCGAGACCGGCGCGCCCGAACCGAGGCGCTGCACGACATGAGCGAAGATCAGGTGAGCGGACAGGACGCCGACCAAGGACCATCTCAAGAAAATCCGCGGGAAATTTCTTCTGAGTCGTCCGGCCGTCGCGCGGAAAGAACCGGCGCCCGGCTGTTCGGAAAGCGCGCAAGCTCCGCCGAGGCTCCGCAACCGGACGCCCCGCCGCCCCGCCGCAAACGCGGGGGACTCGAAGCTTTTTCAGGATTTCTGACTTTTCTGATGGTCGCCGCCGTGGTCGCGATCATCGGGGCGGTTTACGCCAATCACGCCATCAGGCAACCGGGACCGCTGGCGGCCGACAAGGCGGTGGTGATCGCGCCAGGCTCGGACACTGACGACATCGGCGAACAATTGGCGACCCAGGGCGTCATCGAAAGCTCGACCCAATTCGGCCTCGCCCTGTTTTTCGAGGGGGCGCGCGGAAAAATCAAGGCGGGCGAATATCTGGTCAAGCAGGGCGCATCCCTGCAGGACGTGATCGACACCATCGTGCAGGGGCGGGCGATCCTTCACGCGATCACCATTCCCGAGGGCTTGACCAGCCGGCAGATCGTTGAGCGCCTGCGCGCGGACGATGTTCTGGCCGGCGACATCCATGAAATTCCGCGCGAAGGCGCGTTGCTGCCGGAAACCTACAAATTCCAGCGCGGCGACAGCCGCGACAAGCTGTTGCAGAAAATGGCGCGCGACCAGAAACAATTTCTGGATGATGTCTGGCGCCGCCGCGCGTCCGACCTGCCGCTGTCATCGCCCTATGATCTCGTGACAATGGCTTCGATCGTCGAAAAGGAGACCGGCAAGGCGGAAGAGCGCCCGCGTGTCGCCAGCGTCTTCATCAATCGCCTGCGCAAGCATATGCGCCTGCAATCCGACCCGACCATCGTTTATGGGCTGGTCGGCGGGCAGGGACCGCTTGGTCGCCCGCTTACGCGCAACGATATCGATACGGCCAGCCCCTACAACACCTATGTTATCGACGGCCTGCCGCCTGGCCCCATCGCCAATCCGGGGCGCGCCGCGCTGGAGGCGGTGGCCAATCCCGCGCGAACGCCGGATCTTTATTTTGTCGCCGACGGGACCGGCGGCCATGTCTTCTCGGATTCGCTCGATTCCCATAACCGCAATGTGCAGCGCTGGCGGCAATACGAGCAGAGCCTCAAGAACAAGCCCGCGCCGGGAATGTTGCCGGGCGCGGTTCCAGGGACCCTTCCAGGGAAGCTTCCTGCCCAGCCGGGACGTGATAGCCACACCCAGAACATGTGGCCGTCGCTCTTTGGCGATGCGCCGTTGCCCGAGGAGTTTCAGGCCCGGCGCGCGCCGGCCGGCGCGCCAAAACCGCGTCTCGCGCGCGATCCGGCGGCGATCGCCCGCCTCGCGCCGCAAATGCCCGATGCGCCGCCGCCGCCGCTGCGGGTGACCGATCTGGCGAGGCCGCGCGGAGCAGTGCTCTCCTTCCAGTTCGCCGACGCCTTCGACGAGTCGCAACTCGGTGGCGCGACCCGCGCGGAAAACGATCTCGACGGGCCAGCTAGCGACAGCTTCCAGGCCAACTCACCCAATCCAGCTTCGACCCGGCGAGCGATGGCGACGAACGCGCTCGATGGCCCCGCCGAACCGGTGGAAAGCGGCGCAGTGGGTTCGGCGCTCGGCTATAGCGGCGCGCTGGTCAACCCCGCGCCGAACGGCAAGCCGCGCATTCTCGACGCGTCGGAAGGCACGGCGCTCGATCCGCTGCTCAACAAAACCTGGGATTTGAACAGCCCCAAGACGGTCGATACGCCCCCCGCCAAGGCGTCCGGCCGCAGCCAGAATTGAAAAGCGGGGATGGATTTTAGCGGAAAACCCGCTTATTCCATCGGCAAGGCGGCAGATTCGGTCACGACGCGCGGCCTTGAAACGAGAGCCTTTCAATCCGCTGGATTGAAAAAAACTCTCGTAACGCTTTGGTGGGCAGCAGCGCCATGACATTATCGAGCATGACGGGATTTTCCCGTGAATCCGGGTTTTCCGCTCCCTTTCGCTGGGCCTGGGAAATCAAGACCGTCAATTCCAAAGGTCTCGACCTGCGCCTGCGGCTGCCGCCGGGCTTTGACAGCCTCGATGTTCCTGTTCGCGCCGCCATTTCAAAAATTCTGGCGCGCGGCGCCTGCTACGCCAATCTCACGGCGGCGCGCGAAAGCCCTAGCGTGACGGCGCGGCTCAACCGCGAGTTGCTCGCCAATCTGATGGAAACGCTGGCCACGATGCCGCGCCCTGAAGCAATCGGACCTTTCACCCTCGACGGACTGCTAGGGGTGCGCGGCGTAATCGAGACCGGCGAGGCGGACGAGGACGAGGGGGCGCTGGAGCAAGCCAAGGCCGAGATCCTCGTGGGTCTGGACGCTGCTCTGGCCCAATTGACGACAATGCGGGACAGCGAAGGCGCGGCGCTCGCCGCCGTGCTGGCCCAAAGGATCGACCGCATCGAGACGCTGACCAAAGCGGCGGACGCCAGCCCGGCCCGCCAGCCGCAGGCGGTGCGCGAGCGCTTGCGGCAATCGCTGGCGCAGCTATGCGATCTTGGTCGCCTCGATGAGGCGCGGCTCTATCAGGAGGCGGTGCTGCTCGCCGCCAAGGCCGACATTCGGGAAGAACTGGACCGGCTTTATTCCCACATCGCCGCGGCGCGAAAACTGTTGGCGGATGGCGGCGCCGTCGGTCGGCGGCTGGATTTTCTGGCGCAGGAATTCGGGCGTGAAACCAATACGCTGTGCGCCAAATCCAATGACGCTTCGTTGACCTCGCTCGGACTTGACCTGAAGGTCGAGGTCGAACAATTGCGCGAACAGGCGCAAAACATCGAATGACGGCGTCTCACCACAATGACGCCAGACGGATGCAAAACGGTGACAAGATGACCTGGGATGAGGCGCATAAAGGGGAACGCCGGGGGCTGATGCTGATCCTGTCCTCGCCTTCAGGCGCGGGCAAGACCACGCTGACCCGCATGCTCTTGCAGAAAAAGGAGCTGGACCTCACCTTGTCGATCTCGCTGACCACGCGGAAGCGCCGGTCGAGCGAGGCGGACGGCATTCATTACCATTTCATCGAGAAACCCGAATTCGAGCGGCGGCGCGAAGCGGGCGAATTGCTCGAATATGCCGAGGTGCACGGCAATTATTACGGTTCTCCGCGCGAAAAAGTGGAAGCCATCCTGTCGCAGGGCCGCGACGTGCTGTTCGACATCGATTATCAGGGCGCCCGCCAGGTGCGCGAGAAAATGCCGCAGGATGTCGTCACGGTGTTTATCCTGCCGCCTTCCATGTCCGAATTGCGGGCGCGGCTGGAGCGACGGGCGGAAGACAGCCAGGACACCATCGCCCGGAGGCTGGACAACGCCCGTCACGAGATCGGCCGCTGGGAGGATTACGATTTCGTGCTGGTCAATGACGACATTCAGAACACCTTCGACGAGCTTCAGTCGATTGTGCACGCAGAAAGGCTGCGCCGCCCTCGCGTCGCCAAGGGCATGGGTGCATTTGTCGCACGCCTGCTCAATGAAAAAGTGTAACTTTTTCGCTCCCGGAGCATTGGAAGTGAATGTCATAACGAGGGGAGCAATGCGATGAACGTCGAGGACATGGGCAAAGAGATCAAGGACCGGGCGGCTAACGCCACTCCGGATGTCAACGCCCTCTTGGCCCAGGCTGTCGAGGCGATCAACAAGGTCGTTGACGATGTCTCGCGCCTTTTGAAGACCGATCCGGCCGATACCGTCGCCGCGATCAAGGATGCGGGCAAGGCGGCGTCGGACAATATCGGATCTTTCGCTCACGACGCGGGTGATATGGGCCGCGCCAAAATGGATGATCTGGGCGCCGCGGTTAAGCGCAACCCCTTGACGTGGTTGGCCGTCGCTGCCGGGCTGGGCCTGATCGTCGGCCTGTGGAATGGTCGGGACAGCTCGAAATGAGCGGTTTGGAGGGCGGCGCGGTGAGCCGCCGGCTCAAGTTCATCGTGGCCGGACTCGCGGCCGGTGGAATGCTTATCGTCATCACCCTGGTGTTTTTCGCCTTTGCCGGCTATCTGGCCTTGTTGACCAGACTCGAACCCTGGCAGGCAGCCTTGAGTGTCGGCGCCGTCGCTTTGATCATCGCTGGGTTGTGCATTGGACTGGCGGCCCGCTCGCTGGGCAAAACGGCCAATCAGGTGGAGACCGCCGTCAAAGCGAGCGCGCTCATGACCTTGGCGCCCACGGCGTTGCGCCTCGCCAGCCGCAATGCGCGTCTGACCGCCAGTGTAGCGGGGCTGATCGGCATTTTGATCGTCCTCCGCCGCGCCCTCAAACAGGCTCCGAACAGGAACGCCTGAGGGCGGCGGTTTTGCTCTCATGCGACGGCGGCATTGCCCGTTGCGGCCAGGAAGGTGACGTTGTCATTTGCCAGAATTGCGATCGAATCGCTGAACTGCATTTGCAAGCCGGCGCCGAGGCCGCTGCCATTCCATGGATTGTCGAGCATGACCGTGCCGGCGGCGAGATTTACGCCGATCACGGCGTACATATGGCCGCCGACAATATTGTTCGCGGAGTCATCGCCGCTTGAGGCCATCAGCACATCTTCATGATTGGCGAAGGCGCTCTGCAAGTCAGTGAGCACGGCGCCCAACGCGGCGGGCGATTCACCGGCGAAAAGGCCGTAAGAAGCGACGCTTTGGCCAGTGATCGCCGAAAGTCCGTTGCTCCAGCCCCCGGAGATGTCGGCGTAGGCGTTGCCGTGCAAACCGTCCGATCCCGCCATAACGCCCGTCTGCGCTTCCAACTGCACATAAGCCTTTTCGATGAGGGCGGACCAGTCATTGGATGCGCCCGCCGACGCGCCGTGGTCGAATTCGAAACGCGAGCCGTCGCCGTAGCTATAACCGCTGGGCATCATCGGGAGCGCGGTGTTGACTGTGACGAAAGTGTCCTGACCGTTGACATGAAATTCCACGGAACAGGTTCCGTTGGGGTTTAGCTGGATCATGTTCTGGATCAGCGAGGGATCCTGCAAGGCAGTCTCTGCAAGCGCCGCCAGGAGATAGCAATCGCCGACATCGCCCTGGTTGATGTCGGTCAGCACAGGACCGCCGGCCGAGAACAAGGGAGTGCTGACCGCCTGATAGGTTCCCGTCATCCCGGTCACCGCGGTCGAGGGCAGGTCGGCGCCCAAAAACCACTTGCCGATGAGTTCATTGACCTGGGTCTGGCTGGAGGCGGCGGACAGATTCCCCAGGGCGACCGCGGTCGCGGCGCCGCCGCGCCAGGTGGCGTTGGCTGAATTGCCCTCGACCACATTGTCGAAAATCTGCATGACATAGGCCGAGGTCTGGATGCCGCCCGCCGTATTCAACTCGGACGCCAGAAACTGCAGCCCCCGGAATTCGGACACGGTCATGCCGCCCGGCGCCGCGTCGTTGAGCAACTTCAGCATGGACGAATAGCTGAGTGCGCCGCCAACTTCGAGACTCGTGGCCTCGACGATAATGGCGTTTTGCGACATGATGACCGCCTGTTGCGTCGAAGACAGGGCGGCGAACTGGGCGTTGCTGAAGCCTTGAGCCTGGGCCGGCGTCAGTGACCGCAAGTCGGCAAGGGTCAAGCCCTGGACCGCGCTGGTCGTCAAGGCGGAAAGCCGATTGGCCAATCCGGCGTCGAAGGCGGCGATCGACAAGGCGCCCACCTGCGCGGCGGACAGGGCGCGGATCTGCTTCGATGTCAAGGCGGCGGCCTGTGTTGCGGTCAGGACGGCGATGTCGGCCGGGGTCAGGCTGGCGATGGTCGAGGTGGACAGGGCGGCAATTTGCGCCGGGGTCTTGCCGATCAGGATGGAAGTCATGACGGGGCTCCTCACTCGTTTCGCGCGTACGACCTGGCGGAAATCGGAGGGCTGTGCGGCCAAACTTTTTGGCGAAGCCTCTACGATCAAGTCGACGCTCAAACGTAACTGCGGATGCCGAGGAAAGTCTTCTCAACTTGACGTGATATCAGGAGCTTAACTGGCCCGCTCGAAGGGCGTAGGCGCGCGCGAGCGCACAAAAGCCTTCGCCGTCCACCTCCTCGGCGCGGCGGGTGGGCTCGATGCCCGCATCCTGTAAAATATGTGTTGGATCAATTGGGAGCGGCAGACTCTTCAGCGACTGCCTGAGCATTTTACGGCGCTGTCCAAAGGCGGCGAGGGTGATGGCTTCCAGCATTTTCGCCTCGCAGGGCGACGGATTGGAGCGGGGCCTCAACTCCACCACGCTGGACGTGATTTTCGGTGGCGGCGTGAAGGCGGAAGGCGGCACGTCAAACAGGATTCTTGTCTCGCAGCGCCAGTTGGCAAGCACGCCCAGCCGGCCGTAATCGGCCCGCTCGCGCGGCGTGGCGACGATGCGTTCCGCCACCTCGCGCTGGAACATCAGAATCATGCGGTCATAAAAGGGCGGCCAGTCCCGAGGCGTCAGCCAGCCCGCCAGCAAGGGCGTGCCGATATTATAGGGCAGGTTGGCGCAGATCCGCACCGGCCCGCTTACGCCAAGCTCAGCAAGGAATTTCGGATAATCGAGCAACAGCGCATCGGCGCCGACGACATCGAGACGGCCCGGAAAATGCGCCGCGACCTCCGCCAGCGCCGCCAGACAGCGTTGGTCACGCTCGACGGCGATCACACGTTTCGCCCCTTGCGTGAGAAGGGCGCGGGTCAGGCCGCCGGGACCGGGGCCGATCTCGAGAATTGTCGCTTCTTCGAGCGGGCCGGCGGCGCGGGCGATCTTGCCGGTGAGGTTGAGATCATACAAAAAATGCTGGCCGAGCGATTTTTTGGCCGCCAGCTCATATTTGGCGACCACTTCGCGCAAGGGGGGCAATTCGCTCCGCGAGGATGGCAAATCTGCGCTCAAAGCCGCGCCCGCGCCATCCGGCTGGCAAGGGCCAGAGCCTCGGCAAGGCTGGTCGTCCTGGCCCGGCCGGTTCCGGCGAGATCGAAGGCTGTGCCATGATCCGGCGAGGTGCGGATGAAGGGCAGGCCGAGGGTGACATTGACGCCGCTGTCGAAGGCCAGGGTCTTGACCGGGATCAGCGCCTGATCGTGATACATGCAGATCGCGGCGTCATAGGTTTTGCGCGCCTCGGCGTGGAACATCGTGTCAGCGGAAAAGGGCCCGCTGGCGCGAAAGCCCTGCGCGGACAGGCGCGCTACCGCAGGCGCGATGATGTCGATGTCTTCCCGTCCCAGGGCGCCGTTTTCGCCAGCGTGCGGATTGAGGCCGGAAAAGGCCAGCCGTGGCTCGTCTATGCCAAAATCACGCCGCAGCGCCTGCCCGACGATGGCGCCGATTTCCACAAGGTCATCGGTGGAGAGCAGCGCGGACACCCGCGCCAGCGGGACGTGAATGGTGGCGGGTACGACGGCAAGCTCGCGGGACCAGATCATCATCACCGGGCGGACGGAGCCGCCAAATTTTTCGCGCGCCAACTCGCCCAGAAATTCAGTATGGCCGGGATGAGAAAATCCCGCGTTGTAGAGCACGGATTTGGAAATCGGGTTGGTGACGATGGCGGCGGCCCGGCCCTGCGCGACAAATTCGACACCGCGAGAAATCGCTTCGATCGTCGCCGGGGCGTCGGCCGTATCGGGGCGACCCGGCGCGCCCGTGACTTTGGCCCGCAGCGGAACCACGGGCAGCCCTGTTGTGAAGTCAGAGGCGGCGTCTTCCGGCGTCGATGCGATGGGCTTGACGTCAAGGCCGAGCAGCGCCGCGCGGCGGACCAGAAGTTCGGGATCGCCCAATATGAAGAAGGGCCTGAAACCGTTGGGAAACTTGCCCTCCTGAACGGCGCCGGCCCGGATCGAGGCATAAAGCGCCAGCGCAATGTCTGGCCCGATGCCGGACGGATCGCCCTGGGTCAGGCAAAGCGGCTCTTGGCCGGCCGTCATGACTTGTTTTTGACGATCACGGCGCTGGCGCGCAGCTCCTGATAGAGCTTTTCCGCGTCCCGTTCGATCATGCGCGCGAGGATGCGCTCCCGCGCCGAATCTTTCACAGCGTCGTCCTTGGCGGCGGCGCGCTCACACACGGCGAGCGAAACGATGCCGTTGCTGTCCCGGCTCGGCGGCGTCAAATGGCCGATGGGCGTCTTGTTGAGGAGGGCGACGAATTGTTCGCCCAATTGCGAGGAACTGCGCGTAACTGGTTCACGCACAACAAGATTTTGGAATTCTGATGTCAGTTTGGGTCCGTTGACGCAATCGGTGAAACGCGCGCTCAGGCCTTGCATCTCCTTGGCCGCCGCCTGAAGTCCGGCCACGCCCGACGAGGCCGGCACGGTAATGAGCACCTGTCGCAGGGTAAAGCTCTGCTGGCTCTTCAACTTGGGATCGCGGGCGATCTCCGCTTTGACGTCGGCTTCGCTGACGTCCACCGCACGATTGCGCGCGCGGGCATACATATTGAACCCCTGATGGATCGAGAGGAAATTTTCCAGGTGTTTCTTGTCGACCCCCGATTTTTGCAGGCGGGCGGTGAGAACCTCGGTGGTGACATGGGCCTTTTCGGCATAATAGGTCAGCGTCGGACCCAGTTCCGACCCGCTGATCTTGATATTGTATTTGTTGATTTCGCCGGCTTCCAGACGCGACTGGATCAGACTGTCAAGCGCGGACGAGCTTCCCTGTCCGAGCGCCGACAGCAGCTTGGCGCGCTCGGCTACGTCCGTGTTGGTGACCGGATCGCCGTTGATGGTGGCGACAATGGATTGCGCCCGCGCTCCCGGTGCGAAAGACATCAGGCTGCACAGCGCCACAACGGCTAAAGTCCTGCCGCGAGAGCGGAGTGCGAACTGCGCGCCAAGTGAATTTTGGCCAAGTGAATTTCGGTTCGACATCGAAAACATGCCTGTCATCCGTCCCTCTGAAGCCGTCCTTGCAAAGCTGCAGCTTTGCGGCGGAGATCGGCGCAATGAACTCGAAAACGTGTCTTAATTATAGCGGACGCCATCCTGGATCTGCGATGGGGTCAAGGCGATCGGCGCCTTGATGTCGCCGAGCGTGCGCAGGTCGAGCGTCAGCAGCAAGGTGGCGTTGCGGGTGTAAACCGGCGGGTTGCCGAAATTATCCGAGATGGAGTTGGTGTAATTGAGCGTCAACTTGGTGCAGTCGTCGGCATAGCCGACGCCGACTCCGTAGCTCGCGATCGAGAAGACCGGCGCCGGCGCCGTCAGGACCGCCGGGTAATAATATTGCCGCGACAGGTCGAAATTGATGCTGCCCGATACGAAATAATGCTGCAGCACATCGTAGCGCGTCGAGAATTGCAGGCCTTCGCGACGGTAGATATAGCCGATCAAGGGTTGCTGCTCGTAATTGGCGAACTGGCTGCCAAAGGTCAGAGGCCCGTAATGGGCCGTGGCCGTCACGTCGAACCGCCGCATCGCCCAGGTGTCCTGGTCGAACCGCGCCTTGGCGATGATGGCGTATTGGCTGTTCGGCGAATAAGTGAAACGCGAGATGTAATCGGACGCTTTGGTGTCAAGCCCCGAACTCAGGCCGATATTGGCGGCGTCGGGCGTGGCATAGGGATTTTGGCCGGCCAGTTGGTGCGATTGGCCGAACATGGCGCTGGCGTAGCCGTGTTCTTTCATATCCAGCGTGAATTGCGCGCCGTAATTAGCCCGCACGCCGGTTTCGAAACGGTCGTAGCCGGAATATTTGTTCCATTCGAACAGGTTGGTGTCATCGAACACCAGACTTTGGGAATCGAGATCGACCAGGGTGTTGGGGTTCTGGCCGTTGGGCCGGGCAATGACCTGGGCGATGGGCTCGATCACCAGATTGCCGATCGGCGTCTTGCTCAACAGGGGATAGCGCCACTCCACGCCGGCCCCCGGCGTCACGAAGCCATTGCCCTGATTGTTGTTCTGCAGGAAATTGGGCTGATACGCGTTGGAAATTGTATCGGACACGCCGTTAGCGGCGACTGTGTAGCTGTAGGTTGTGTTGTAGCTCAGATAACTTGCGTTGGCCCGCACGAAGGCGAAGGGCGTCCAGACTTCGCCGAGCGGGTCGATGACCTTGCGCTGCCACGAGACTTGCAACGTGGCGTTGTCATATTGGCCGCCGATGCCGCGCAACAGACAACTGCTCTGGTTGTAATCCGGCGTGCCCGACTTGGTCTGGCAAACGGGATAAAGGCCATAGACACGATCGAGCGAAATCGCGCCAACCTGCTGATAGGAGGCGAGCGTCGCCGAAGAACCGGTGAAATTGGCGTCGATTTCGAGCTGGCCGCCAATGCCAAAGGTCTTGTCCGGAGCCAGGTCGATGGTCTTGTTGTAATCGAGCAAGGGCAAGACGTTGGTCGACTGCTGTTGCAGGTCCGAATTGGCCAGACCCTGGAATGCGACGCCGCGCAGGTCGAAATAGCCGCGGTCGCCCTGACCGGTCAGGAAAACGGTCGAAGCGGTTTCGCGGAAGAAATTGCCGCGCCCTATCGGATTGGGCAGGCCGTAGTCATTGAGGAACCATTTGTCGGACACACGAAGGATGTCCCATCCGAATTTCCAATCCTGGCTTAGCCAGATCGCGCCCCGCGACTGGACCTCGCCGCGATTGGTGATATTGCCGGAGCCCCAGGGCTGCACAGCGAAGGCGCTGTCCTTGTTCTGGTGAATCCCGCTCGCCTCGATCTGGTAATAGCCATTATCCAGACGATGGCGAAATTCAACCTCGCCGAAAGCGCCTTGCTGGGTCAGGTACATCGGCGTGAGGGTCACGTCCATGTTCGGCGCGATCGCCCAGAAATAGGGGGTTCCGATGCCGCCTCCTGTCGTGGACCGGTAGAGGATGCGTGGCGCGAGGAAGCCGGACTGGCGCGTCACACTCGGATCGGCGGCCGACATGAAGGGAATATAGGCGATCGGCACGCCGTAAAGCTCGAACCAGGCGTGCTCGTAATAGAGCATCTGCTCATCGTTCTTGTGGATGACTTTTTCGGCGCGCAGCCGCCACAAGGGCGGGCGTTCGGGATGTTCGGCGCAGCTCGGGCAGGCCGTATACGTGCCCTTTTCAAAAACCGTGGTGTTGGCGTCGATCTTTTCCGAGCGCGTGGCGCTCAAATGGGTTTTTTCCTTGGTGTCGGCGCGCACCGTATCGACAAAACCCTGCTTGAAGTCGCCGGTCAGCTCCATCCTGTCGGCATGGGTCACTGAGCCGTCCGTGTCCGTGAGCTTGACGGCGCCCTCGGCCAGCACGCGGCCGGACTCCTTGAAATATGTGACGCGATCGGCTTCGAGCGTCTTGCCTTTGTAATAGATCTGGGCGTCGCCCTCGGCGGTGACGGACTTGGCCTTGTCGTCATAGACAACGCTGCCCGCCTCGACGACCATCGGGCTTTTCTTGTCACTTGACGCGGCCCCGGCGAAGCGGTCGTTGATCGTCGCGTGCGGGGGCGTCGCAGTCTGCGCCGCGGCGGGATGGGCGAGAATAATAGCCCCGCTGAGCGCAGCAAGGCTGACGCTGGAAAACAGTCCGCGCGAAAAATGCCCGAGGCGACGACGATGGGCCGCGCTGGACTCTTCGCGGCGCTGGCTGAAACGCGCCATCAACCGTCCTCGCGATTCAATAAAGTCAATGCGCCCAACATATTAGCGACGATTGCCGGAGTCCAGGCGGCGACAGGCGCACTTAGCACCCCCGCTCCCCCGAGATCGGAAATCAGTTTGGTGGCGACATAAAGCACGAAGCCGGCGCCGACGCCACCCAAAACCAAAATGCCCACGCCGCCCATGCGGGAGAGCTTCAGCGAAAAGGCGGCGGCGATCAGCACCATGGCCGCCAGCAGCAAGGGCAGTGCAAGAAGAGATTGAAAACGCAAACGATACCCCACTGCGTCGAGCCCAGCGTCTTCTGTATCCTCCACCACACGCGGCAAGGACCAGAATGGCACCGATTCGGGCGAGACGAAACTCTGCACGACCTGACTTGGAAGCAGATTAGTCGCGAGGTGGTAAATATCTAGCGAACGCGGCTCGATTCCCGGCGCGGTAATTGACGCATGGGAAAGTTGCCATTCGTTGCCGACCATCCGGGCCTGTTCGGCATCGACGCGCTCCAGGAAACGTCCTTTCGGGTCGAACACATAAGCCGTGACGGGGGCCAGCGTCAGCCCCGCATCGGACGAGGCCCCGGCCGCCACAATGGATTGGCCATCCTTGCTCTTCTGGCGAATCCACAAGCCGGTGTTGTGCCCAGCGCTTCGCGACTTGAAAATATCCGTTTCGATCGAATCGGCGCGCTGGCGCATCAGCGCTGACGCCGGATTATAGACGCCGATGGCGAAAAGCCCGATCGCCAGCGCCGCCAGCAGCGGCGGCGTCAGAAATTGCCATACCGATACCCCGGCGGCGCGCGCCACCACCAGTTCCAGCTTGCGGGTGAGACCGATGAAGGCCGACATGGCGCCAAACAGCACCGCGAAAGGCAGAACCTGCTCGGAAACGGCGGGGGTGCGCAAAAGCGACAAACCCGCGACCAGTACGGCGCTGGCGTTGGGATTATCGCCGGCGCGACGCAGCATTTCAACGAAATCGACCATGTAGATCAGGCCGAAGATCGTGAAAAACACCACAGCGACGCTCTTCACGAAACGTTTTCCCAGATAGAGTCCTAAGGTGCGTCCGATCATTCAGGCCGCCGGCGCAAGCGCGGCGCGCTGGCGCCGGAACAAAGGAGGGAAAGACGCGCGGAACGCGTAAAGCGCGGCCAGACAGCAACCCGCGAGGGGCAGGGCATAGGCCAGCGGCACGGCGCCCGCGTCGCGCGCCATGATGGCCGAGGCGCCGAAACCGGCGACCCGCAAGGCAAGCGTGCAGAGGACCGCGACCGACATGGCGAGGCCGCGGTTTTGACGTGTGGTGCGCGGCGTGCCGAGCGCAGCGAAAGCGATCATGCCCATGGCCAATGCATAGAGCGGCGCGATGAATCGTTCATGAAGCTCGGCGCGGAAGCGTCCTTCATTCGCCTTCACATAGGAGTTGTTGGCGTCGGTCTGCATCAGGTCCTGCGTCGAGCGCTCGCGCGGCCGCAAGGGCGCGCCGTCGCCCCGTGAACCAAAATGCGCCAGGTCGAGGGCGTAGGAATCGAACACGATCATGGCCGGCGTAGCGTTTCTTTCCTGCCGCTGGATCGTTCCGGTCTGCAAGACGAGGAAGTTCTGGTCGCCCACTTTGGCGGCGATGCCGGTCTCGGCGAGATAGACGTTGTTCTGGCCTTCTTCGCGGAGGTCGTTCATGAAAATGCCGAGCAATTCGCCGCTCGGGCCGCGATCGCGATAGTGAAAGATCAGACCGGGCTCGAGTCCGTTGAAGGCGCCGGGCCGCACGATTCGCGTCAGGAAATCCGACTGCACTTCGCTGATCGCGTCGCGCATGGCGCGAAAGCTCGCTGGCATGGCCCAAAGCGACATGAAGCCCGAAAACAGCGCAGTCGCGACGATCAACGCCGCAAAGGGCCGGAACAATTGAGCCGACGACATGCCGGCCGCCGCGGTGACCACCAATTCGCTGTCGCCGTTAAGCTTGTTGAGCGAAAAAAG
>Ga0208588_1000321_pt1 | contig 15598 bp, 15 predicted proteins | sample NGESurshal092012_8_FD_184483 | JGI IMG/M metagenome (GOLD analysis project Ga0208588, IMG submission 184483) | Arctic peat soil microbial communities from Barrow, Alaska - NGEE Surface sample 415-3 shallow-092012 (SPAdes) | ecosystem: Environmental > Terrestrial > Soil > Wetlands > Peat ...
GGACTTGGGGACACCGGTGAACGGGTCGAGCCGCCACATGCGGCGGTCGATCCAGGTCCCGACCCACACGTCACCGGGCCCACCCTCGGGCGCCGCGGCGATGGAGATGGAGCCCTCACCGAACGCGCCGTTGGGATTGATGTTGCCGAGCTCCTGGGTGAAGAGCACGCACTCGTCGTACTGGAGCGGATTGTTCGGATCGGTCGGGTTCGGGTACTCGTTGGGCGTGATGATGCCGTAGTTGGCGACGTCGTTCGGGTCGTCGAAGCTGGTGTCGATCTTCCCGTTGCCGTTGCGGTCGACGCAGTTGAAGAGGCTGCCGGCGATCTTGGTCACGCTGAAGTACTGGTTGGCGTGCGAGGCGAAGTTGGCGACCCACATGTCGCCGTTGATGTCGATCGCCGTGCGGCTCGGATCGTAGACGCTGGCCGACGAGCTGTGGTTACGACGCCCGAGCCCATCGAGCGGGAAGACGCTGATGTAGCGCCCCACCTCGTGGATGCCGCCATCGGGGAGGAGGTTCTTGGTGTCGTACTTGGACACGGTCCCCATCTTCCAGTTGGCGATCCAGGCGTAGTTGATCTCGATGTCCTGGCTGCTGAGCGTGATGCCACGGACCGGGTCGACGATCACGCCGTTGCCGCCCGTGCCCACGCCGCCATCGAGCGAGAAGCCGCCGTCGGGCGGGAAGGAGACGGTGCCGCTGAAGCCGCCGTCCACCACCGGCGGACAGGCGATGATCTGGCACGGATCGGTGATCTGCGGGCCACCGTCCGGGCCGCCGTCGTTGCCCCCGTCGCTGTTGGGGCCGCCACCGTCCTTGCCGATCCCGTTACCGGGATCGGGGAATCGGGACACGTCTCCGCTGCAGGTACAACCGGAGACCGCGGTGATCGCCGAGGCGATCAGGAAGATGGGTAACGCCCGGCGGGTCATCGAAGCTGTCTCCACGAGAGGCGGCACGGGCCCGGGGACTCGGCGAGCGCACGAAGGGTCTTCAATCGAGGAATCATCGGCGGGCCTCCTCGGTCGGTCAACACTCGAGCAACGCTCACGACGTGGCGGTCCAGAGCGCATCCCACACTTCAGGCACGCCCAGCTTTTCCGTTGCCGAGAAACCGAGCACGGTGTCACGCGGGACCGACAGCGCCGCAGCAGTGGCAGCGAGCCGAGGCTTCCGGTGTGATTTCCCGAGCCGATCGAGCTTCGTCGCCGCCACCAGCACCGGCCGTCCGGAGGAGACGAGGTAGTCGAGTGTGCGGACGTCGTCCTCCGTCGCTCCCACCTCTGCATCCACGATGGCCACCACGCCGCGCAGCGCCGTCCGACGTTCGAGATACCCGGTGATCATCGCCTCCCAGCTGCTTCGCTCGGTCTTGCTGACCTTGGCGAAGCCGTAGCCGGGCAGATCGGCCAGCCGCACCGTCCGCCGGACGTCGCGCCGCTCGAGGACCACGTCGAAGAAGTTGAGCGTGCGGGTGCGCCCGGGCGTGTTCGAGACCCGCACCAGCTTTCGCCGGCCGGTCAGCGCGTTGATCATCGACGACTTGCCCACGTTGCTCCGGCCCACGAAGGCGATCTCGGGCAGGTCCGCGGATGGCCAGCCCGACTCCTCCACCGCGGTGGTGAGGAACTGGGCGTCGAGGACGCGGATCAACGTTCGGCGCGGGGGGACGGCGTGGGGCCGCGCCTCTGCCGCTCGGCGCTCCAGTGGTCCATCGCCTTCAGCTTCTCGGAGAACTGGAAGGGCCGGAGCGACGGCGAGCTCGCCTCGTGGCAGCTCCGGCAGGACTTCTCGGACGGATCCACCAGGCCCACCAGGCGCGCCAGCTCGGGGTCCTTCATCACGTACGCCGGCGCGTAGTACTGGCCGCCCCCGTGGCAGGTCTCGCAGCCGATGCTGGCCATCCCCTGGTCCGCGAGGTTGGGCGCGTGGCAGGTCGTGCAGCGCGCCTCCTTCTGCTGCTCGGCCGTGAGAGACTCCATCGATCGGGCGTGCTTCGAGCCCCGCCATGCGGCGTAGGCATCCGGATGGCAGCCCTTGCAGCTCTCCGAACCGAGGAAGTCCGCGGCAGCGGCGCCCATCGAGGCGAGCACGACGAGCACCAGACAGAGGGGGGCGGAGCGGCGGAAGGTCATCGGCGACCAGGGGTGGATAGCAGAACTGCCGTGCCCCGCAAGCGCGGGGCGAGTTGAGCCGTGCGCGAGGGTCGGAGTAGAGGTGGAGCAGACCGATGCGACTTCCGTGCCCCGCCCTGCTCGCCGCCGTCCTTTTGGTGCTGCCGGCGGGCGCTCACGCCAAGGCATGGAATGGCATCGAGCCCGGTGTGTCGCGCCGCGACGAGGTGGTGAAGCGCTTCGGGCCGCCGAGCAAGTCCTTGATCGTCTCCGGCAAGGAGGTGCTCGCCTACACCGACGCGTCGGCCATGAAGGGCACCTCCCAGGCCCAGTTCCGGGTGGACCCGTCCACCGGCCTGGTGGAACGCATCGACGTGTTTCCGGCGACGGTGGTCGACCACGAGACGGTGGAGGCCACCTTCGGGCCCGTCTGCCCCAAGCCCGGCGCCCCGCAGCCGCCGGCCTGCTTCCAGAAGAAGCTCACCGACGACTTCCGCACCTACTACGTCTACCCGCGGCTCGGGCTGGCGGTCTTCTTCGACCAGACGGACGATCGGGTGCAGTCCTTCGTCTACACCACGCCGCGTCCGGCACCCGGCGCCGCAACCGCCCCAGCCGCTGCCCCGCGCTGATGCGGGTGATCGGGCTGACCGGCGGCATCGCCTCGGGAAAGAGCACGGTCAGCGCCATGTTCCGGGCGCTCGGCGCGAACGTCATCGACGCAGATCAGGTGGCCCGTGACGTGGTGGCCCCGGGGACCCCGGGGCTGGAAGAGGTTGCCCGGCGCTTCCCGGGCGTGGTGGACGCCGCCGGTCACCTCGACCGCGTCGCGCTCGGGGCGCGAGTCTTCGGCGACGTCACCGAGCGGCGGGCGCTCGAGGCCATCGTTCATCCGCGCATCCGCGAGGACGTGGCGCGCCGCGCGGAGACGCTCGCCCGCGCTGGCAGCCCGGTCGTCCTCTACGACGCGGCGCTGCTCGTCGAGAACGGACTGCACCGCGGCATGGACGGGCTGATCCTCGTCTCCGCGCCGGAGGCGGTGCAGCGGGCCCGTCTGGCCGCACGGGACGGGCTGGACCCAGCCGCCGTCTCGGCGCGGCTCGCGGCGCAGCTTCCCCTGGCCGACAAGCGGGCGCACGCCACCTGGGTGGTCGACAACGGCGGCACGCTTGACGAGACCCGGGAGCAGGTCCGGACAATCTGGGAGGAGATCCGCGGGAGCAGCTAAGGTGATCCAGGCCCCCATGTCCTCGAACGACGGCGCCACGCTGGTCACCGGCTATCCGGGCTTCATCGGCAAACGCCTGGTGGAGCAGCTCGCCCAGGCGGGCACGGGGCGCATCTACGCCCTGGTGCAGCCGCGGCTGCTCGAGGAGGCGCGGGCGCTGGCCTCCCGGGTCCGCGGCTCGCCCGTCGAGGTGCTTGCCGGCGACGTGACCGACCTTCACCTCGGGCTGTCCGGCGAGGAGGTGGAGCGCGTGGCCGCGAGCGTCACTCGCATCTTCCACCTCGCTGCGCTGAACCAGCTGACCGTCTCCCGCGACGTGGCCTGGCGGGTGAACGTGGACGGCACCCGGAACGTGCTGGAGGTCGCGCGGGAGTGCCGGCGGCTCGAACGCTTCGTCCACTTCAGCACCTGCCATGTCGCCGGCGCGCGCGAGGGAGTCATCGCCGAGGACGAGCTGGACCGCGGTCAGGAGTTTCGCAACGCCTGGGAGGAGACCAAGTTCCACGCCGAGAAGGCGGCGGCCCGCGCGTCCGGATCGCTCCCGGTCACCATCGTCCGGCCCTCCACCGTGGTGGGCGACTCGCGCACCGGGGAGATCGACCGCTTCGAGGGGCCGTATGCGCTCGGCATCCTGCTCGTGGCGAGTCCGCTGGTGGTGCCGCTGCCGCTTCCCGGAGGAGGCGTCGCCCCGCTGAACGTCGTGCCGGTGGACTTCGTGGTGCGCGCCGCCGTGCACCTCTCGATCGACCCGCGCGCGATCGGAGGGACGTTCCACCTGGTCGACCCGAGCCCGATGAGCGTGGCGCGCGTGTACCAGCTCATCGCGGAACGGGCGAACCGGCGCAGCCCGAGGCTCACCTTCCCCGCCCGCGCGGCCGAGGCAGTGCTCCGGCTCCCCTTCCTCGAGCGGGTCACGAGGCCACAGCGCGCGGCGCTCGGGTACATCAACCAGCTCGCCTGGTTCACCAGCCCCAACACCCTCGAGCTGCTCGAGGCGACGGGGATCCGCTGCCCGCGACTCGCCACGTACCTCGACACGCTGATCGCCTACGTGCGCGAGGACTACGCGCGGCGGCAGGCAGCGCAGGCCGAGACGCTGGTGGAGGATCCGCTCGACGAGGCGGCGAAGGCGAACGGGTGAGCCTCTCGGCAGGACAGACCTTCTCGCTCGTCCGCGAGTGCGACCGCTACCGCCCCATCTACTACGCGGGCGCGAGCGGCGACTTCAATCCCATCCACATCGACACCGAGGTGGGGCAGGCGGTCGGGCTCGGGGGAATCATCCTCCAGGGACTGTGCACGCTGGCGTGGGCGACGGATGCCTTCGCCCGACTGCTGGGGGACCCTGGGCTGGTGACCCGGGTGAAGGCCCGCTTCAGCAAGCCGGTGCGGCCGGAGGACGTCATCCGCCTCGAGGGGACGGTGACCGAGGTCTCGGGCGGCGCGGTGAAGGCGAGCGTCGTCGCCCGAAACCAGGACGGGGACGAGGTGCTGAAGCACGTGCAGCTCGAGGGCCGGGAGCACGCGCCGGTGCTCCACGACGCGGGGATGCCGGCCGAGGACCCTGCCGCCGTTGGGACGGGGCCCGGGCGCAGCCCGCTCGGCCGGAGCTGGGGGCCCTTTCGCTACGTGGCCGGTGCCGAGAAGATGCGCGAGTACGCGGTGGCCATCTCCGGAGGCGTCCCCTCGTACGTCTCCACCGGCCTGCCTGAGGGTCTCCACCCCGTGCTGCACGACGAGGAGGCGGGTGCCCGCTCACCCTGGGGAACGATGATCGGCTTCCCCATGTTCGCGGTGCTCTTCTCCATCGCACCTGCGCAGGCGGCGCTGCTCGACCCGGCGATGGAGGTGGACGTCTTCCGCGTGCTCCACGGCGAGCAGGAGTTCGAGTTTCGCGAGGTGCTCCGTCCGGGCGACGTGCTGGAGACGACCGGGACGCTCGAGTCGCACTCCACCCGCGGAGCGAACGCGCTCTTCGTCATTCGCACCGACTCGGTGAACCAGCACGGCCGGCTGGCGGTGCGCGGGCGCTTCACCGCCTTCGTCCGCGGCTGAGCCCTTCAGCTGACGATGACCCGCTGGTCCAGGAGCTGCGCGAGAATGCGCGCGGTGTCCAGGCGTGTCATCCCCGAGACCGAGAACAGATCCTCGAAGCTCAGGCTCCCGTCGATCTGCGCGAGCATGAAGCCCGCGCGGTGGTCGAGGTTGAGCCAGATGACCTCGTCCTCCTTGAGCCTCACGCGGGGAATGGCGTTCAGCCGGCCGATCTTCGACTCGTAGATGGTCTGAAGCTTTGCCTCGCTCCGCGAGAGCGCGTCGGCGAGGCCGGTGAGCTCCGGGTAGAGCGCCTGCGCCTGGAGCAGCAGCTCCCGCGCTCCGCTGTGGTCGTCGAGGTTCTGCAGCTCGCGCGATCGCTCGAAGAGACGCACCGCCTCGGACCGCGGGTCGCGCGGCGCCGGCAACGGGGTGAGACCCGAGATCGTGTGCGGCTCGGCAAGGAGCTCGAGGGCGTCGGCGGGACCCTCCGGCGCGAGGAGGGTCGGCCCGTCACCCTCCTCTCCCCAGGCGTCGTGTGCAGCGAACGTCGCCACCGGGGGCTGTGCAGGCGGTGGGGCGGGGCTGCGAGGCGGCTGGAGGACGGTGCCGCCCCGGGGAGGCAGCGGAATGGCGCCGAGGCCACTGGAGGGGGTGAACGCCGGTGGCGCGGGCATCGCCCACGGCACCGGCTCCTGTGCCGGAGAGGGATCCAGCCCGGCGGGGGTCTGCCGTCCTCCGGCCCCTGGCATCGGGACCGGGCCGGTGCTCGTGGGCCGCGGGGGGACGGGCGACGCGGCTCCGGCCGGCGTCATGCGCGGCGGGGGCGTGGGAGCGGCGGCGGGGGTCGGTGTCGTCCGCGGCACGGCCGCCCCGGGCAGCGGGACAGGGCCCGGTGTGCCCGACGGCTCTGCCCTGGGTCTCCCCGGCGTGGCGAGCGCCCCGGCTCTGGGGGCGGGTGTCCCGTGCAGCGGCGTCATGGCTGGCGGCAGCGGGATCGCGCCCGTGGTGCGCGACGGCTCCGCGCGGGCGACGGGCGGGGGAGGAGCGGGCAGGGGGCCGGGAACCGGGCTCATCCCTGCTGGCCCGCGGCCTGCCCGCTGCTCGGGTCCCTGGGCGGCCGGAGCGAGTGCCGGCGGGAGCGGGATGGGCCCGGTGGTGGGCGAGGGCGCGCTCCCCTCTCCGAGCTGGAGCACCGGGGCCGCGACCTCCGGCTCGGCGAGCTCCGAGAGCTCGAGGCCGAAGTCCTCCCCGCTCTTGCCGAGGTCGTCGCCCTGGAAGTCGTCCTCGTCGTCCGCGGTCGCCGGGTTCGGTGCCTGCGGCGGCGGGAGCGGCGAGGGGCCCCACGGAATCGTGCGACTCGGGGCGGCCTCGGCCGGCCGGACGAAGAACCGGGCGGTGTTCCCCATCACGTCCGAGGGCGGCGCGTTCCACCACTCCTCCGGCACCGAGGCCGGCGCCGGCGGCTCGTCCTGGAAAAGGCGGGGGAGCGGTACCGAGAAGAGGTCGGTCCGGGCGAGCGGGACGTCGCGTAGCTCCTGCGGCATCGCCTCGACCTCGGGCACCGAGTGCCCGAGGAGCTCGCGGGCGCGGATGCTGTCCGGGTCGAGCTTCAGCGCCTGCTCGAACAGGCGCCGGGCGCCGTCCAGGTCGCCGCTCATCTTCAGCCACAGCCCTGCCTCGAGCAGCTGGTTGGCCCGCGCGCTCACTGCGGTCTGGCCCCCAGTCGCTCGAGCACGCCCACGAAGAGGACCCGGGTCCGCTCGAGCTGATCGACCCAGTCGGTCAGGGCGGCCAGGTCCTCGCCCTGCGCGGCCTTGCGCGCCGAGGCGATGACCTCCTCCGCCCGGCGGAGCGCCTCGCGCCCGAACTCGCTGCTTCCGGTGAGCTGCCGGACGCGGGGGATGAGCCCGGCAACCTCCGCCGCGGCGCTGGAGACCGCGTTGCGCTTCTGCTCCACCTCGGAGGAGATGCGCGCCTCGAGCATGCTGTCCGCCTGCTCCTCCAGGATTCCCTTGAGCTCCTCGGCGGTGAGGCCGCCCGACGCGGTGACGGTGATCGACTGCTCGAGCCCGGTCTCCTTGTCCCGCGCCGAGACGGAGACGATGCCCTCGGAGTTGATCTCGAAGGCGACCTCGATCTCCACCTCGCCGCGCGGCGCCAGCCTGAGCCCCGAGAGAATGAACTCACCGAGCAGCTCGTTCTGGTGGGCGAGCTCGCTCTCGCCCTGCAGCACCATGATCTTCACCGTGGTCTGCCCGTCACGGCTGGTGTGGAAGGTCTCGGTGGTCGAGGTGGGGACGGTGGTGTTCCGGGGAATGAGCACCCGGTTGTAGCCGCCGGCGATCGCCACCCCCAGGCTCTGCGGCGTGACGTCCAGGAGCAGCAGCTGGCTGGACGGCTGCATCAGCGCGTCGGCCTGCAGGGCCGCCCCCAGCGCCACCACCTCCTCGGGGTGCACTCCCTTGCTCGGGTCACGCTGGAAGTGCCGGCGCACCGCCTTCTGCACCGCGGGCATCCGGGTCATCCCGCCCACCAGGACGATCTCCCGCAGCTCGTCGGGGTGTACCCGGGCCTCGTTGAGCACGGTGTCCACGATCCCCACGGTGCGCTCCACCAGGTCCTGGGTGAGCTCCTCGAGCTTTGCGCGGGAGAGCGTGGCCTGGAGGTGGATGGCGGACGTTCCACCGGGCGGGGTGTAGAGGAACGGCAGGTTGATGTTGGTCTCGCCCAGCTCGGACAGCTCGATCTTCGCCCGCTCGGCGGCGTCCTTGAGCCGCTGCAAGGCCATCCGCTCCTTGCGCAGGTCGACTCCGTGCTCCTTGGCGAAGTTCATCACCAGCATCTCGATGATGCGGTTGTCGAAATCCTCCCCGCCCAGGTAGGTGTCTCCGCCGGTGGCGACCACGTCGAACACGCCCTTGGCCACCTCGAGCACGCTGACGTCCAGCGTGCCGCCGCCGAGGTCGAAGACGGCGATCTTCCCCGTCACCTGCTTGCCGAACCCGTAGGCCAGCGCGGCCGCGGTGGGCTCGTTGAGGATGCGGAGGACGTCCAGTCCGGCGATGCGTCCGGCATCCTTCGTCGCCTGGCGCTGGCCATCGTTGAAGTAGGCCGGCACCGTGACCACGGCCTTGCTCACCGGTCGCCCGAGGAACGCCTCGGCGTCGAGCTTCAGCTCCTGCAGCACGGCGGCGGAGATCTCGGGCAAGGAGACCGGCTTGTCCCCCAGCTGCACCCGCACGTCGTCGTGCTCGCCGGCGACGATGTGGTACGGCAGCGTCTCGCGCGCGCGGCGCACCTGATCGGAGCTGGCCTTGCGCCCGATGAGCCGCTTGCTGGCGTAGACCGTATTCTCCGGATTGGTGATGGCCTGGCGCTTGGCGAGCTGTCCCACCAGCCGCTTCCCGGCCGTGGTCACCGCCACCACCGATGGGGTGAGCGACTGCCCGGTGCGGTTCCGGATGACATGCGGCTGGCCGCCCTGGACGATGGCCACCACGCTGTTGGTGGTGCCCAGGTCGATGCCGATGACGGGCTCTTGCTCTGACATCCTGGGCTCAGCGTACCTGACGGAGGAGCGACTTGGCCTCGGCGCTCCTCGGGTCGAGCTTCAGCGCCGCCTCGAGATGTCGGCGGGCCACCGAGACCATCCCCATCTTCAGGCAAATCTCCGCCAGGACGAGCTGCGACGGCAGGTGGTCCGCCCGGAGCGTCACCGCGCGCTGGGCGAACTGCCGCGCCTCGGCGAGGGTGTGTCCGGCGCGCATCAGCCAGACCGCCGCCTCGTACGCCGCATCCGCCCGGCTCGGGTCCAGCTCGGAGGCGCGGGCGTAGGCGCGGGCGGCGGTCCTGGCGTCCCCTCCGGACGCGGCGGTCGCGCCGGCCTTCATCTCGTCCTCGGCCCGGCGCGCGGCGAGCTGCTGCCTCGCCTCGAGCTCGAGCTGTGGCCCGCGCTGCTGGGCGGCGGCTGACCCACCCATCGCCTTGGCCTTCTCGAGCAGCTGCAGGGCCTTCTCCGGCGAGGTGCCGAGATGGCGCTGGGCCTCCTCGACCAGCCCCGAGGCGCGCGCCTTGCTCGCCAGATAGGGATGCTTGGCCAGCCGGGCACGCCGCTCGGCAGCACGCGGATCCACTGCCGCCGTGCTGCCCGTGGCGCGCGTCGTGACCCGCCCCGTGGCAGCGTGAGTCGGCGTCGCCCCGCGCAGCGCGCGGGTCAGCGTCTCGTGCGCCTCGCTCAGCCGCTGGAAGATGCGCTCCAGCCTGACGCGGAAGCTGCCCAGGTTCTTTCCGTAGTACCGGTCGGGGTGGAAGACGCGGCTGGCCTCGAAGTAGGCGAGCTTGACCTGCTCGGCGGTCGCCCCCGGCCTGACGCCGAGCACGGTCCAGTCGTCACGGCCGAGCATCGCTTCCTTGGCGAGGATCTCCTGCTTGCGGTCCAGGGGGAGATCCACCGCTTCCGAGAGTGCGTCGTGCTGGGTGCGATCCGTGTCGCTGGGCAAACCTTCGCTCCCCCGCGGAGACGCGAGCCCCTCGACGATAGGTGCACTCTCCTAGGTGGTCAAACCTGCGCCGCGCCGGGCGCCAGCGCGGCCACCGCGTCCTCGAGGATGCCGAGCCCCTCGTCCAGCTCCTCGCGGGTGACCAGGTAGGGAGGCGCGAAGCGGACGGTCCGCTCGCCGGCGAGGTTGCAGAGCATTCCTCGCTCGCGGCACCGTGTGACCACAGGTGCGGCGTCATACGACAGCTCCACCCCGAGCAGCAGGCCGCGGCCTCGGACGTCCTTCACCAGCTCAGGGTGGCGCGTCTGGATCCCGCGGCCACGGGTGACGAAGTACTCGCCTCTTTCGAGATTTCCGGAGAGGACGCGCGGGTCGCTCGCCAGCCGCACCGTCGCCACCGCGGCCGCAGCGGCGACGGGGTTCCCGCCGAAAGTGCTTCCGTGCGTGCCCGGCACGAGCGCCTTCCCGGCCTCCTCGGTGCAGACCATCGCCCCGATGGGCAGGCCGTTGGCGAGCCCCTTGGCGAGGCTGAACCCGTCGGGCCGGATGCCCTCGTGCTGGAAGGCGAACATCTTGCCGGTGCGCCCGAGGCCGGTCTGGACCTCGTCGACGAGGAGCAGCACTCCGGACGCGTCGGCGAGGGTGCGCAGCGACCGGAGGAAGCCGTCCGGAGCGGCACGCACCCCACCCTCGCCCTGCACGGGCTCGACCAGGATGGCGGCGGTCCGAGGTCCGACCGCCTTGCGCACCGACTCGAGATCTCCGTACGGCACGTGGACCACGCCGGGGAGCAGCGGCTCGAAGCCCTTCTGGTACTTGGCCTGCCCGGTGGCGGTCACGGTGGCCAGGGTGCGGCCGTGGAAGCTGGATTCGAAGCAGACGAACTCGAAGCGCCCGGGTTGACCGCGGGCGTGCTGTGCCTTGCGCGCGAGCTTGAGCAGCGCCTCGTTCGCCTCCGCGCCCGAGTTGCAGAAGAAGGCGCGGTCCAGGCCCGAGAGCGAGGTCAGCAGCTCCGCCAGGGTGATCTGCGGCTCGGTGTAGAAGACGTTCGAGGTGTGCCAGAGCCGGTCGAGCTGGGCCTTGGCCGCGGCGGTGATCTCCGGGTGGCAGTGCCCGAACGGCAGGGTGGCGATGCCGCCGAGCAGGTCGAGGTACGCGTTGCCGTCGGCGTCCCAGACGCGGGTTCCCTGCCCGCGCTCGAGGACGATCGGCTGCTGCTTGTAGTTCTGGAGCAGGTGGGCGCGCGCCCGGTCAATCACCGCCCGGTTCCGGGAGGGGAAGGCACGCTCGACACCGGGGAGGACCGACTGCGGAAAGGGCACGGGGAGCCTCGGGCAGGAGATCAGAGAATATACCGCGAGAGGTCCTCGTCCTCGACGACCTCGCGGAGCCTGCTGCGGACGGCCGCGGCGTCCACCACCTCGTCACGCGAGCGGACCGCGTCGCTCGCCTCGAACGAGACCGGATCCAGGAGTCGCTCCAGGATGGTGTGCAACCGGCGGGCGCCGATGTCCTGGCTGCGCGAGTTCACCAGCGCGGCGATCCGCGCCACCTCCGCCACCGCATCGTCGGTGAAGTGGAGCGAGACCCCTTCCGTCTCCAGAAGCGCGGTGTACTGGCGGATGAGCGAGTTCCTCGGCTCGCGGAGGATGCGGACCAGGTCCTCCTGGCGGAGCGGCTCGAGCTCCACCCGGATCGGGAAGCGCCCCTGCAGCTCGGGGATGAGGTCCGCGGGCTTGCTCACGTGGAAGGCGCCGGCGGCGATGAACAGCACGTGGTCGGTCTTCACCGGGCCGTACTTGGTTGTGACGGTGCTCCCCTCGACGATGGGGAGGATGTCCCGCTGCACGCCCTCGCGCGAGACGTCCGGGCCACCGCCGCCGCGGGCCCCGCCCTCCCGGCTGGCGATCTTGTCGATCTCGTCGATGAAGATGATGCCGCTCGACTCCGCCCGGAGCAGCGCCTCCCGGTTGACGCGATCCTGGTCGACCAGCCGGCCGGCCTCCTCCTGGGAGAGGATCTCCAGCGCCTCGGGCACGGTCACGCTCCGCCGCCGGGTGCGGTTCATCCCCGGCATCGAGCGAAACAGGTCGCCCAGGTTGACGCCGATCTCCTCCATCCCCTGCCCGGAGAAGTTGCGGAGGAAGGTGGGCCCCGCGTCCGCGACGTCGACCTCCACCGTTCGATCGTCCAGCGTCCCGGCGCGGAGCTGCGCGCGGAGCTTCTCGCGCTCGGCGTCCCCGAGCCGGTGCGGGGGAGGGGGCGGGGGGGCGAACCCCATCTGCGCCTGCCGGGGCGGGGGCGGCGTTCCCTGGGCGAGCAGCTCGACCAGCCGGTCCTCGGCCGCCTCCCGGGCGCGGGCGCGGACCTTCGCCGTCTCCTCCTCACGGACCAGGCTGATGGAGGCCTCGACCAGATCGCGGACCATGGACTCGACGTCGCGGCCCACGTAGCCCACCTCGGTGAACTTGCTCGCCTCGACCTTCACGAAGGGCGCCTGGGCGAGCCGCGCCAGCCTGCGAGCGATCTCGGTCTTCCCGACGCCGGTCGGCCCGATGAGGATGATGTTCTTCGGGGTGATCTCGTCCTTCAGCTCACCGGTGACGCGCTGACGCCGCCAGCGGTTCCTGAGCGCGATGGCCACGGCGCGCTTCGCCGCCGACTGGCCGACGATGTAGCGGTCCAGCTCGGAGACGATCTCCCGGGGAGTGAGGTTGGCGCCGCCCGCAGCCATCGTCCGTCAGAGCTCCTCGAAGCTGAGGTTCCGGTTGGTGTAGATGCAGGTGTCGGCCGCGATGCCCAGCGACACCTCGGCGATCTGCCTGGCAGAGAGGGCCGAGTGCTCCAGAAGCGCCCGGGCGGCGGCGAGCGCGTACGGGCCTCCCGAACCCACCGCGGCGGCGCCGAAATCGGGCTCGATGACGTCCCCCGCGCCGCTGAGGACGAAGGTCCGCTCCACGTCGGCCACGACCAGCAGCGCCTCGAGCCGGCGGAGAAATCGATCGGTCCTCCAGTCCTTGCCCAGCTCCACGCACGCGCGGGCGAGGTTGCGCTGGTACTCCTGGAGCTTGGTCTCGAAGCGCTCGAACAGGGTGAACGCGTCCGCGGTGCTCCCGGCGAAGCCAGCCAGCACGCGGCCGTCGCCGAGCCGGCGCACCTTGCGGGCGCTGGCCTTCATCACCGTCTTGTCGAGGGTGACCTGACCATCGCCGCCGAGGACGACCTTCCCGTCACGGCGGACGCAGAGGATGGTGGTGCCATGGAACATCGAGGGGTTCGCCGCATGTAACAGGCGGAGCCCGGCACTTCCATCCCGGCGGCGCTCAGGCGTGCGGATGCGTGCGGTCGTACACCGCCTGGAGCTGCTCGATGCTCACCTGCGTGTAGCGCTGGGTCGTGGAGAGGCTCGCGTGTCCGAGGAGTTCCTGGATGCAGCGGACGTCCGCTCCTCCGGCGAGCAGGTGGGTGGCGAAGGAGTGCCGGAGCGCGTGCGGGCTCACCTTCCTCTGCAGCGCGAGCTGGAGCACCGTCCGGTCGAGGTGCCGGGCGACGCTGCGGGCAGTGAGCCGCCCGCCCCGATGGTTGAGAAAGAGCGCGGAGGGGTCCTGTCCGCGCGCCGGGGTGGCCAGGAGCTCGCCCCGGCGCTCGATCCACCGGCGGAGCGCGGTGACGCACCCGGGGTTCATCGGGCAGAGCCGCTCCTTCCGCCCCTTGCCGAGCACGCGCACCGTGCGCGCCCGTAGGTCGAGGTCCTCCACGTCGAGGCCGCACGCCTCGCTCACCCGGAGCCCGGAGCCGTACAGCAGCTCGAAGACCGCCCGGTCCCGGAGACCGAGCGGGCCCTCCTTGCCGGCGACGGCGAGCACGGCGAACACCTCGTCCACCGGGAGCACGCGCGGGAGCTTGACCGGGAGCTTGGGGCTCCGGACGGTCCGCGCGGGGTTGGACGGCACGCGCGCGGTCGAGACCAGATGGCGGTAGAGCGCGCGGACCGAGGCGAGCGCGCGGGCGCGGCTGCGCGGCGCGTGATCGACGGCGAGCGTGCCGAGCCAGCCACGGATCGTGCCGTGGTCGGCGGTGCGCAGATCACGGCCAGCGCCCTCGAGATACCGGGCGAATGCGCGGACGTCCGTGAGGTACGCCTTCACGGTGTGCGGCGAGGCGCCGCGGGCGTGGGCGAGCGAGTCCTCGAAGTCGGCGATCCACGCGTGCTGCATCGGTTCGGGTGAGCGTAGGACCCTCGCGAGCGGGGGGCGAGATTCCGGCCCTTCGGGCGGGCCAGCGCGGCCGCTGACGGTTTCTCCCCCGGTCCGACGCAGGGACCAGAGCCGACCCCACCCTCTCCCCGAGGTCCTGATGCGCGCGGCATTCCTGAACTCTCCCGCCGCGCTGGCAGGCCGAGGCGCTCGGTGTCTCTGCGACCGCGGTCCCGGGTGTGCCGGGAGGGCTGGTGATCGTCGGTGCCCAGACGACGGGAGGGCTCACCCGGGGGCTGACCATCGGCCTCTTCAACGTCTCCGGACCCGGGACCTACGCGCTGGGGGTGAGCTGCGAGGTCTTCGGCGGCACGGGGTCCGGCGCTGGCGCTCAGACGTGGATCACCGACAACACCGGGAACGCCGGCACCATCACCCTGACCACGCTGTCTCCAACACGGTGGGCGGCAACGCGCACCGTCACCGCCGGGAGCCTGGACCTGGCGTTCAGCGGCAACTCGTTCCGGTCCCCGCCAAGGTCGGGAGCAAGCTGAGTGCCCTCCAGTAGCCCTGAATGGAGCCCGGGGGGCCGTGCAGGGGTCGGCGTCGAGAGGCAATAGCAAGAACTCGCACCATGAGTGCGAGCAAGGTGCTTCCAACCCGGCGAAATCTCGACCGGCCATTTCACTCGCGTTCGAGGTTTTGGCTATAGCCTCTTGACGCCGACCCCCCCGCGGCCTGGGGCGGCCTGTTGCGCTCTTTGGCCGCATCGCCTGGCGCTCCCCTCCAGCAGAGGAAGCCGGCGTTGGTCGTCGAGCCCATGGCCTCGATGACCTTCTGGTGATCGAAGCCGGGCAGCCGGCCCAGGTGCACCAGGAGCTCGGTCGAGAGCGGGCCCGGCACTACGCACCCGCTCCCGTCCGGGTCCCCGGAGCAGGAAGACCACGTCCTCTGCGAGCGGGCCATCGTTGGTCGTCACGATCGAGACCTCCGTCAGCTGGCTCCATGCAACGTGCCTCGCGGCCGCACCGGGCGGCGCCGGGGGCGGGAACAAGAAGTGAATCGGTTCGCGCAAACCTGGCGACGCCTTGCGCTCGCGCTGCTCGTGCTGGCCTGCACGGCCTGTGCGACAGTGCGGCCTGCAGCGGTGCCGACCCAGGTCTACGACCCGTGGGAGGAGTGGAACCGCCGCGTGTTCTCGTTCAACGAGACCCTGGACGAGCATATCCTCAGGCCGGTGGCCACGGTCTACGCCGAGGTCTTGCCGACGTTCGTTCAGCGCGGCATCGGCAACTTCTACGCCAATCTGGCCGACGCCTGGTCGGCGGTGAACAACCTCTTGCAGGGCAAGCCCATCGAGGCCGGCGAGGTGGCCTTTCGGTTCGGTGTCAACACCGTGTTCGGCTTTGCGGGCGTGCTCGATCTGGCGAGCGAGATGGGCATCGACAGGCACTACGAGGACTTCGGGCAGACGCTCGCCGTCTGGGGCATGGCGCCAGGCGCCTACCTCGTGTGGCCGA
>Ga0208588_1000323_pt1 | contig 15509 bp, 15 predicted proteins | sample NGESurshal092012_8_FD_184483 | JGI IMG/M metagenome (GOLD analysis project Ga0208588, IMG submission 184483) | Arctic peat soil microbial communities from Barrow, Alaska - NGEE Surface sample 415-3 shallow-092012 (SPAdes) | ecosystem: Environmental > Terrestrial > Soil > Wetlands > Peat ...
AGGGGAAGGTCGCGCCGGCGCCGGAAATATCGGCGGCGAAAGCAGTCGCGCCTGCGGTCGCGGCTATGCCCACGAAGGCTACACGGATAAGGCTTTTGAGGGTCATGAGAGCTCTCACGGAGTTGGAAAACACCGCAGACGACTTTTCGGCGGCGGCAGGCGACGAAACTTTCGAAGTCCAGCCAACAGGCTTTTATGATGCCTTTGTGAAGGTTAAATGACGGGGTCAGGCTCAGGCGCAATACACGAAGAGTTTCGGCGTATTGGTTGGATCCTTCGCGTCGCAATGTCGCTTCGCGGGCGCAGCAATAAATATTTGATCCGTTTGTTATTGGCGGCGGTAGATATATCGTCCGTAGAGTCGTCCGACGACCATCATGGACACACCAAACGCAACTGCAGGCAAGCTGATCCACACGATCAAAGCATGCGGCAGCTGCGAAGTGCTATCGATGCTGGCAAGTATCATTGCCGAAATCGCGCCAAGTTAAAAAAGGACATAGCCAACGATCGTCAGGCGTCGTTGCGTTGGAGTGATAATTGGGACGCCATGAATGTCGGGCATATCGACCACCCCTGCCTATCTATCGCCTAGATTATATCTGTTGATCGGGAATTACGGAATCATAAGATGTCTTCGTCGACAATTGCGCTTTGGTGCAAAGTTCGGGCTTTTCCGTTTGCTCAATCGTTATGAGTCCGAGGGCCAGCCGACGGGCGAAACTCCCGAACAGGACGGAGCGACACTTTTTTCTCTCGCTTTTCCGTTGCCCATCACGCCTACCCTGCGCCAATTTCCAAGCTACAAACCACGACCCGAACGGCCAGACTTTTTTGGCTTGATCGATGAACGCCTGAACATTCTTGCTCTTGTCATACTTATCCGTTAGTCTCGATGTATGGATGATACAAAAGCACTCGCCGCGCTCGCGGCATTATCGCAGGCGACGCGCCTTCAATGTTTTCGCCTACTGGTCGGCGCCGAGCCGGCTGGCGTTCCGGCCGGGGAACTGGCGCGGCTGCTCGGCGTGCCGCAAAACACGCTCTCAACGCATCTGTCGATCATGTCCAACGCGGGCCTTGTCCGGGGAGAACGTCAGAGCCGTTCGATCATCTACCGCGTGGACTTGCCTCAATTCCGTGAACTGGTCCTCTTCCTGCTCAAGGACTGCTGCGGCGGGCGCGCTGATTTTTGCGCGTCGCTGATCGCCGATCTGGCCCCTTGTTGCCCGCCCGAGGCCCCCGCTCATGGCTGACCGCATTTACAAAGTACTCTTCCTTTGCACAGGCAACACCGCCCGCTCGATTCTGGCCGAAAAAATCCTCGCCAAGGATGGCTCCGGCCGTTTCAACGCTTTTTCAGCCGGCAGCCAGCCCAAGGGGACGGTCAATCCATTCGCCCTGAAAGTCCTTGAAGGTTTTGGTTATCCGACGGAGGACGCCCGCTCGAAGAGTTGGGATGAATTTGAGGCGCCTGGCGCGTCGCAAATGGATTTCGTCTTCACCGTCTGCGACAACGCCGCCGGCGAGGCATGCCCCTTCTGGCCCGGGCAGCCGGCCAAGGTGGCGCATTGGGGAATCGAAGACCCGGCCGCTGTCGAGGGAAGTGACCACGACAAGGGGCACGCCTTCATCGCGGCCTTCCACCAATTGAAAGGTCGCATCTCGGCTTTCCTCGCTCTGCCGATCCAAAACCTTGATCCCGCGTCGGTGTCGCAACGGCTACAAGAGATCGGCCGGATGGAAGGCGCGACCTTGGGCCTGACGCCGGCCGGCTGAAGCGGTTCCAAATCCATCAATCCGTCGCCATCGGCGGCGCGGAGTGCATTCATGTCAACATTCGAACGCTATCTGACCTTCTGGGTCTTTCTGTGCATTGTCGCGGGCGTTGCCCTCGGCCACTTCTTCCCCGGCGTCTTTCATATCGTCGGCGCGGCTGAAATTGCCAAGGTCAACCTGCCTGTCGCGGCGCTGATCTGGCTGATGATCATCCCAATGCTGGTGAAGATCGATTTCGCTGCGCTGTCGCAGGTGGCGGAGCATTGGCGCGGCATCGGTGTGACCCTGTTCATCAACTGGGCGATCAAGCCCTTTTCGATGGCGCTGCTCGGCTGGCTTTTCATCGGCTGGCTGTTCAGGCCCTATCTGCCCGCCGACCAGATCGACAGCTATATCGCCGGCCTGATCCTTCTTGCCGCCGCGCCCTGCACTGCGATGGTGTTTGTATGGAGCAACCTGTCCAAGGGCGAGCCGCATTTCACGTTGAGCCAGGTGGCGCTGAACGACATCATCATGGTTGTCGCCTTCGCGCCGATCGTCGGCTTGCTGCTCGGCCTGTCGGCGATCACCGTGCCCTGGCAGACCTTGCTGCTGTCGGTCGTCCTTTACATCGTCGTGCCAGTCATTGTCGCGCAGATCGTCCGCCGCTTGGTGCTCAAGCGCAGCGGCTTGATCGGCCTCAACGGCTTGCTCTCGACCTTGCAGCCGTTGTCGCTTGTCGCGCTGTTGACGACGCTGGTGCTGCTGTTCGGCTTCCAGGGTGAGCAGATATTGGAGCAGCCGCTGGTCATCGCGATGCTGGCAGTCCCGATCCTCATACAGGTCTATTTCAACGCCGGCCTCGCTTATATCCTGAACCGAGTAACCGGAGAGGCGCACTGCATCGCCGCCCCTTCGGCCTTGATTGGCGCGAGCAATTTCTTTGAACTGGCCGTAGCCGCCGCGATCAGCCTGTTCGGCTTTCATTCAGGGGCGGCGCTCGCAACCGTAGTTGGCGTCCTGATTGAGGTTCCGGTGATGCTGACGGTGGTCAAGATCGTCAATGCAACGCGCGGCTGGTATGAGGCCGGACCTGCGGTCCGGCGGCGTGTCGCAGCCGATGCCGCCAAGGAGAAAGCCATTGTGTGAAGAGTTTGACGTCGTCATCCACCACAATCCAGATTGCGGGACGTCGCGCAATGTCTTGGCTATCATTGAAGCGGCCGGCTATCGACCGGCCGTGATCGAATATCTGAAAACCGGCTGGACGAAACCGCAGCTTCTCGGCCTGTTCGCCGCTGCTGGATTGACGCCGCGCAAGGCGCTGCGGACCAGTAAATCACCCGCGGAGGAACTCGGCCTGCTTGATCCTTCGGTCGGCGACGACGCCTTGCTCGACGCCATGCAGGCGCATCCGGTTTTGGTCAACCGGCCAATCGTCTGTACGGCCAAGGGCGTCAAGCTTTGCCGCCCCAGCGAAACCGTGCTCAATCTTTTTGATCGCTTGCCGCCGGGCCCCCTTCACAAGGAAGACGGCCAGTTGCTGATTGACATGGAGGGCCGCCGCGTTGGTTAAGCACGCTGATTCGATGCCGAATCTCGACGAGGCATGCTTTCGTCCGATTGATGAGCAAAGCCTGCTCAACCCGTTCCGGGAAAAACACGCGCCGCGCATTCTTCTGCTTCAGGGCTCGGTGCGCAAGCGCTCGTTCAGCCGTCTGGTGGCGGAAGAGGCCGCGCGCATCCTGCATCGTTTCGGCGCCGAGACACGCACGTTCAACCCTAGCGGCCTGCCGTTGCCCGATGACGCCGAAGCGTATCATCCCAAGGTCGACGAACTTCGCGATCTCGTGACGTGGTCCGAAGGCATCGTCTGGTGTTCGCCGGAGCGCCATGGCGCGATGACGGCGGTCATGAAGGCGCAGATCGCCGCTATGGCAAGCTGGCGCGCTTCAGCTGCGTAATGGGCGCGCTGCGGCCGCCAAGGCCATTGGACTATCGGACGCTGACGCCAACAGAGCCGCCATACTGGCGGCTTGGTCCGGGCCACGAATTTTCCGGCGTCATTCTCAAGGGTCGTCGTGGGCAGTGCGTCGCGAAATCGGCAATCCCGCTCACCCGATTGAAATATCGCAATTATGCAGTATGTTTAAATCCAGTGTGACAGTTCGGTGAAAGTACGCGAGCCATGGAAGTGTCCTTAGCGCAAGCCATTGAAATTCACGCTAAGGTCCTGACGCGCGTTCATGGTTAACGGGCTCCACAGAATGCCCGCGGTCGAGCCGCCGAACTTGCTGCGGCGGGTGATCGAGAAGGACATCATGTTTGGCTGAAGGTCGCTGACGCTGCGGCAGCTGAATTCTGATAAGATTTCGTAGCTCCTGTTGATCAACGCAGACTTGTCTCGATTGATCTGCCAAAAATGCGGATTACCGCATCAAATTAGCGCTTTAGATAATAAATGAGCAAAACATCGCGTCCGATGCGCTTGCAATTGTCACGCTCCCGAGGGTTCAACATTCGGGCCGTAAACCTCTGGCTTGAAAACGAAGCAGAGCCGAACACAGCGGCGCCTTATTTTGTTTGCAGCAACGCAAAAAAAAATTCATGTGCGCGTCGCATCAGGGTTTCATCTTCACGTTGCGCTAAAAATTGCGCTAAATCTTCAGGAGTGACGTCAATGCCGCACGCCAAGAAAGTTGCTGAGCATCACACCGCCGCCGCCGACCATCACGAAAAAGCCGCCGAGCATCATCGGGAAGCGGCCAAGAATCACGAACATGGCGACCATGAAAAGGCCGCACATCATGCAACCGTCGCGCATGCACATGCCAAACACGCAGAACAACATCACGACGAAGCGGCAAAAACGCACGCCGAACAACACGGTTGACGTTAAAAGAGCGTTTGAATTGAAATGGATTTTTACGGATAGAAGCCCCGCCTTATGGCGGGGCTTTTGGAATGTCCAGGGTGCGAGAGAGACCGTAATCATGACGCCAGTTCTCGCGCGGTCCGATAAGCTCGCCCATCTGACCGCCCGCGAAAAAGGACCAGGATCTTCACAACATGCCAACGAATTGGAACGCGGACCGCTTTGACGTCGTTCTCCGCTTCGATCGGGCGACGCCAAAGGCGCCATGGTCTTTCAAGCAACAATTCCCCGCACAGACGTGCCTCTGCCATGTTCGGTCGGGACGACAAAAGCGGACAGTGAGTGAATGCATTCTGGCCTGAAAATGCGCAAAGGCGAAGGTGGATCGCAAAAACTCAGCGCAGCGCGTCACTGTGCGCCGGCTTTCGCGGTTGTGATAGATTGCCCAATCGTTAAGGCGCCTGATCCTTCATAGCAGCTTCACATTTCCCGTAGAGAAGCAAGACAGCCGCTCAAGCGCTTATGTGCAAGGGAAACGCGATTGAGTCGAGATAATTTGCTCAGCGCGTCGCTTTGGGTTTTCGTTGTTTGCTCGGGGATTGGATACCCCGCCGCCAGCGTCGCTCAGGCGCAAGAAGCCACGAATTCGCAACTCGCTTTCCCTGGCGGCGAGGCGGCGATGACGCTGCCTCGGATCGAACCGCCGGACCCTTCGATCACCCAGGTGATCCCGACGCTGGCGGCGATCAAACAGCCGCTTCTGGCGCATGGCGTCAATCTGCAGCTTTCTTATATTCAGGACACGTTCGGCAACGTCACGGGCGGCGTAAAGCAAGGCGCGACCTATGCCAGCGCGCTTTATATGTTGCTTGATGTCGATCTGGGCAAAATGGCGGGCCTGTCGGGCCTGACTTTCCGGGCCAATGCCTATCAAATTCAGGGCGCCGGCCTGTCGATCAACAATATTTACAATTATGCGACGATCAGCAGCATCGAGGCGCGCTCGACGACGCGCCTCGTCGAGCTGTGGCTGGAACAGAAGTTTTTGAATGACCTCGCATCGATCCGCGTCGGTCAGTTGGCGGCCGATAACGAGTTTTTCAGCAGCGAATTCGATCCGCTTTACGTCAACGGAACTTTTGGCTGGGCGACGATATTCTCGGCGAATCTGCCGGGCAGCGGTCCTGGCTATCCGCTGGCGACGCCCGGCGCGCGTCTCAAGTTGACGCCGAACGAACATGTCACGCTGCTGGCCGGCCTTTTCAACGGCGACCCGGCCGGCACGGGGTTTTCTGGCAAGGAGCAGGCCGTCGATCCGGCCGGAATCAATTTTCGGCTTCACGATCCGGCGCTGCTGTTTGGCGAAGCGCAATTCGCCTATAATCAGGACAAGGCTTCGTCAGGACTCGCCGGCACGGTCAAGCTTGGCGCTTGGTATCACTTCGGCAGGTTCAACGACAACCACTTCGGCTTCGATGGCAAGTCGCTCGGCGATCCGACTGGCGTTGGCATCCCGCTCGCCTACGCCGGCGACTATTCCGTCTATGGCCTCATTGATCAGATGATTTGGCGCTTGGCCGGGGATAATCCCAAGAAAGGCGTCGGCGTTTTTGGCCGGATTGCCGCCAGCCCCGGCAATCGCAACCTGATGGACTTTTATGTCGACGCGGGCGTGAATTTCATCGGCATTCTGCCGCAAAGGCCCGACGATACATTTGGCTTCGCTGCCTCCTATTCGCGCCTTTCTCCGTCTGTCGCGGCGCTCGACCGGGACAATGCGTTTTTTACCGGCAACCTTTCGGCGGAACGAGATTATGAACTGGCGCTCGAACTCACCTATCGGGCAGTCGTGGTTGCCGGCTGGACCGTGCAGCCTGACTTCCAATATATTGTCCATCCCGGCGGCGGCGCACCCGATCCCGCCAATCCGGCGCAGCGGATTCCCAATGCGGCTGTGATTGGATTGCGCAGTGTGTTGACATTTTGACCGAAGCTGATTGCCCATACGGCATAGCATTTGTCGATCGTGAAAAGGCCGCTGTGACCGACGGCCTCTTGCTCAACGGCTGCTGAGCCCGGCATTGCTCGTCCAAATTGGATCCGTTGTCATAACATTGTCACGGCGGCGCAGGGATAAACACTGTGCGCGTCATCGAGGACCTCGCCAGCAATCGGTTCGCTAAGGCAGAGTATTGATATTTTGAGACAAAAATCATGATAAAATTTGAAATCTGGCCAGCGGTTGATCTGACGAGGACGCGACGCGTCTAACTTAAACTTGGCTGATGTCAGGTTTCTTTCTGTCCTACGGTCAATTCGCGGGAGCTGACTCTGTTGTTCTTCCGCTCACTGAAGGGGTCGGTCGGCGCGAGAAATGTTTTGTCCGCTTGATGCTCAAGAAAATCCGCAAAGGCGCGCGTGAGGCCGGGCATTTTTAGCTGCATGACCAAATTGCGCTTATTGGATTTCTTGAACACGGATGCAGGGTTGAAAAAGGCCCGCGCATTCTTTTCATTCAAGACGAAGGGCGCGCGGCTTTCGCGCGCGAGCAGATAGGATATGATCAGGGCGCCAGTGCGATGATTGCCCTCGATAAACAGTTGCGGATCGCTGAGGACCCGAATGAAAACGCCGGCCGCGCGGCGCCAGGGGCTTTTGTGGTCGTTGCGGGCATACCAATCCATGATGTCGCGGATGCCGCCGTCGGGCTGTTCGTAAAAACGCGCCTCGGTCGCCGCGATCAGACGACGATGGCGCTCCGTCACCGAGGCGTCGGTCCCGCAAAGAACGACCGTGTTGATTTCCAGCCAGTAATGCAGCTGACCCATGGCGAATATGTCGACGCCTTCGCCAATCAGGCGATCGATCATGGCATAGCCTTGCAGCATGTTGCGGACCACTTCGTCGTCGAGCTCGTCGCGCCGTTCGAAGAGGCTTTTATTGATCTCGGGAAATACAATTTGAAGATTTCGAAATGCGAATTCGATCGCTTGGTGATTGAGTACGCCCAAGTTGAGCTCCAGCTGTTATAATATAGGCGGATTAAATCGTTTCGCTCTAGTGAGCTAGACACCCACCGTCTGAGTCTGGCTGCGATCAAATCGATTTAACGAAACGCAGGGATTGGACCACGCGGGGCGACTAAACACCCTCTTATACGTTAGCTGGGGTGGCCTGCGAAAGACGCCCCAGCACGTTCAGTGGCGAAACCATCAATTGCGGGAGGACGGCCTTTTGGCGTCGGAATCCGAATTGATTTGAGCGATGGCGGATTTAGCAAGTTCGGCGACGGAGGGGGGAAGGGCGATGTATCCCATCCCCACCGCTTCTTTTTGCCCCTCGCCAAGTGCGAACGAGACAAAGGACTTCAAGGCTTGGGCCTGTTCAGTCGGATAATGCGGATGCAGCAACAGCCAGCTGTAGGTCACGATTGGATAGGCCTCGGCGCCGGCGGGGTTGACGATCGACGGGCCAATGCTTTCAAGTCTGCCGTTGGCCGAGCCAGTGATGGCGGCGGCGCCGGCCTCCGGCGAGGGCGCGACGAACCGGCCCTCTTTGTTCTCCAAGGCAGCGACCGTCAAACCGAGACTGCGGGCGAAGCCATATTCGACATAGCCGATCGAGCCGTCGCTAATCTTGATGCGCGAGGCCACGCCTTCGTTGCCGCGCGCGATCATCGCGCCCTGCGGCCAAGCGACGATCGTGCCAATCCCGTGTCCCTCGTCGCTCCATTTCTTGCTGGCGGCGCCGAGATGGCTGGTGAAGGCGTAGGTCGTTCCGCTGGAGTCCTGACGGACGACGACGGCGATGGACTTCGCCGGCAGCTTCAGTTCGGGATTGGCGGCCCGAATTCTGGGGTCGTCCCAATTGTGAATATGGCCCGCGAATATGTCGACATAGACATCCTGCGGCAATTTGAGAGCGCCGGTCACACCGGGAAGATTGTAGGCGAGCACAACCATGCCGGCCGTGCTCGGAATCTGGACGACGCCGCCTTCGATCTTCGCGGCTCTGTCCGAGGTTAGTGGCACGTCGCTGGCGCCGAAATCGACCGCGCCGGCCTTGAACAGTTCAACGCCCGCGCCAGAGCCGACAGCGGCATATTTCAGGATGATGGACGAATTCGACTTGCCGAAGGCGTCGATCCATTTTCCGTAGAGCGGCGCCGCTAAAGTGGAGCCCGCTCCGCGAAGCTCGAGCCCCTCGGCCCGGGCCGATCCGACAGAAGCCGTGAGCGCCATCCAGAGTGCGCCCGCAAGCGTCGCCGCCAATTGGGCCGTCAGCTTTCTCGGAAGAAGCATGTTTCGATCCTCAAGCTGAATCAGCTGAATTCGCCGCTGATATATTGCTTCGTCAGCGTTTGTGTCGGGGCATCGAAGATTTGATCGGTCGGGCCGGCCTCCACGAGATGGCCGGTGCGGCCACCCTGCGAAATATCGACTGAGAAAAACGCCGTCACATCCGCCACGCGGCGGGCCTGCTGCATATTGTGGGTGACGAGGGCGATTGTGTAGTCTTTCTTGAGTTCGAGCATCAGCTCTTCGACACGCCGGGTCGCAATCGGATCCAGCGCCGAACAGGGCTCGTCCATCAGCAGCACGCTCGGTTGCGTCGCGACCGCGCGTGCGATGCACAGGCGCTGCTGCTGACCGCCAGACAGGGACAGGCCGCTGGCCTTCAGCTTGTCCTTGACTTCGTCCCACAGCGCCGCGCGGGTGAGCGCATGCTCCACCCGATCCTCGACATCGCCTTTGAAGCGGTTGAGCTTGAGGCCAAAGGCTACATTGTCGAAAATGCTCATCGAGAAGGGGTTCGGCTGCTGGAAGACCATGCCGATATGGCGGCGCACGACGACCGGATCGATGCCCTTGGCGTAAATGTCCTGGCCGAGGAAGTTGACCTTCCCGTCGAGCTTGAAGCCTTTGATGAGGTCGTTCATGCGGTTGAGGCTGCGCAGCACCGTGCTCTTGCCGCAGCCCGAAGGCCCGATGAAGCCGGTGATCTTGCCTTTTTCAATCGCGATATTGCTGTCCCTGACGGCAAGGAACTTGCCGTAGTAGATCTTGTCGACGCGACAGTCGATGGCGGACTCGGAAGCGCCGCGCGCCATCGGTCTTTTGAGTGCAGCTGCGTTACCCATGGGACTTCTCCTCAAACCTGCGGGCGGCCGATGAATCGGCTAAGTATGTTGAAGCTGAGGACAATCATCACCAGCACCAGAGACGCCGCCCAGGCAAGTTCGATCTGGTTGTCGAAAGGCATGCTCGAGAAGTTGTAAATCAGGATCGACAGCGAAGCCGTCGGCTCAGAGATGTTTCGCAGCCAATAATTGCTGAACAAAGCCGTGAACAGCAGCGGCGCGGATTCGCCGGCCACGCGCGCCACCGCGAGGATGACGCCCGTGACGATGCTCGGCAGCGCCGTAGGCAGCGTTACGCTCCAGACGACTTGCGCATTGGTGCAGCCCATGCCAATGGCCGCGTCCTTCATCCTTTGCGGCACCATTCGCATAGCGCCTTCTGCGGTCAAGGTGACGGTCGGAAGCATGAGGACGGCGAGCGCGACGCCGCCCGCCAGTGCGGAATAGCCGCCCATCAGCAGAACAACGGCCGCATAGACGAAGACGCCCGCGAGGATCGAGGGGAACCCGGTCAGAACTTTGGCCAGGAAACGGGCGACCGAGGCGATTTGGCTGTTCGGACGAAATTCGGCGAGATAGACTGCGGCAAGGATGGCGACGGGAATGCTGATGACCGAGGCGATCGCGACGGTGACCAAAGTGCCCTGGATGGCGTTGCCAATGCCGCCGCCGAGTTCGAAGCCGGCGGGCGGAAGTTCGGTGAACAGTTCGGGGGTGAGCCGGGCGCCGCCCTTCGTGATCAACATGTAGAGGACGGAAAGGAGGGGAACGGCGCCGAGAGCCGCGACTGCCCAGGCGCCGACGGTCAGGAACAGGTTCCACAGCGCTCTTGGCTCAAGAGAATTATATTCCAGGCTCGGCGCGCCGCTGGAGGCCGACTGAGGCGCGGTCGCGCGCATTGGGTTCGCGTCTGGAGCCATCATATTCATGCCTTCGCCATCTTGCGTGAAGTCCAGGCCAAAATGAGCGTTCCGCACACGTTCACCACCAGCGTAATCGCCAGAAGAACGAGCGCAGCATACATCAGAGACTGGCGCTCGACCACGCCCGCCTCGGGAAAGTTCGAGGCAAGCAGGGAGGCCAGCGTATTGGCGGGCGAAAACAGGGACAGGGAGATCTGATTGGCGTTGCCGATCAACATCGCGAGCGCCATGGTCTCGCCGAGCGCACGACCGAAGCCCAATACAAGGGCGCTGGAGATTCCGCCCGAAGCGGTAGGGAGCATGACTTTCAAAATAGCTTCCCAGCGCGTCGTCCCCATCCCGTAGGCGGCTTCCTTGATTTTATAAGGCACCAGGCCGATCGCATCCTGCGAGATTGCCGCGACCGTCGGCAAGATCATGATCGACAGCACGATGACGGCGGGCAACATCCCTGGGCCGCTGAGCGAAGTGCTGAAAAAGGGGATGAATCCCAAGGCGTCATGCAGCCAGTCGGCGCCTGGGCGAATGAAGGGAATGACGACAAATATGCCCCAGAGGCCGAAGACCACGCTCGGGATAGCCGCCAGCATCTCGATCAGGGTGCGAAAAACCGTCGCGAGGCTGGGCGGCAAAAAATCCTGCGTCAGGAAGATTGCAATCGTGACCCCGATGAAGCCGCCGATCAGCAGCGCCACAAGGGAGCTATAGAGCGTGCCCCAGATCTGCGGCAAAATCCCGAAGGAGGCGTTTTGGACGTCCCATTGGGTGTTGAAGAGAAATGAGGCGCCACTGCGGGCGATCGCCGGAAGAGCCTGTCCGCCAATTTCAAAGAGAATATAAATAACGAGCGCGATGATCGTCAAAGCGCCAGCGGCCGCCGCATAAAAGAATGTGCGATCCACGGCATAAGCGAGAGTCGACGGCGGTTGAGACACCGATTTGCTGTCCGGCAAGACGAACGGGAGAGTCACGACGACCTCACTTTAAGAATTGACAGGACCAACTCAAAACCCGTCTGGCGCGTGGCTCCGATCCCGGGGCAACGCGCCAGGCGCTGGCCGTTACTGGATTTTCGCGGAAGCGGCGAGGACCTTTTCCGCCACATTGGGAGGCAGCGGGATGTAGCCCATGCTGTCGGCGATTTTCTGGCCGTCGGTCAGGCCGTAAGCCACCAGCTTGCGAAGAATTTCAGCCTTGGCCGGATCCTGCTTCTCGTAAAACAGCATCCAGGTGAAGGAGACGATCGGATAGGCGCCCTCAGCTTCGGGATCTTCCACCCAGGCGATCAGGTTTTCAGGAAGCTTGGCGCTTGCGAGCGCGGTCGCGCCGCCTTCTGAGCCGGCCGGCACATATTTTCCGGCCCGGTTCTGCAGCAAGGCGGTGTCGGCTTTGGTCAGTTTGGCATAGCCATATTCAATATAGCCGATGGCGCCTGGGGTCTGCTTGATCGTGGCGGTGACGCCGTCATTCTTCGGCGCAGCGATGATCTTGTCGCTTCGCGGCCATTGAACGTTGGTGCCAAAGCCGACCTGCTCCTTGAAGGTGGGGCTGACGGCGCCGAGATGTTTGGTGAAGACAAAGGTCGTGCCGCTGGAGTCCGAACGGCGGACGACCGTGATCGGCAGATCGGGCAGTTTGATGTCGGGGTTCGCGGCGACAATGCGCGGGTCGTTCCAGCGGGTGATCTTGCCGAGGAAAATGTCGGGATAGACATCGCGCGGCAGCCTCAAGTTTTTCGGCTGACCGGGAAGATTATAGGCGAGCACGATCTCACCGGCTGTCATGGGCAGAAGGACGACTCCATTCGCCACCTTGGCGATTTCCTCGGGCGTCATCGCCGCGTCGCTCGCGGCGAAATCGACCGTCTTGTTGATCAGATCCTGGATTCCGGCTCCGCTTCCCTTCGCCTGGTAATCGACTGTGGCGCCAGGAGTCTTCTTGCTGAAGTCTTTGAACCAGGCCGAATAAATCGGAAAGGGAAAGCTGGCGCCCGAACCGATCAGGCGAAGATCGGCCGCGTCGGCCTGAGTGAATTGACCGGCCAGAGCAAGCATGGCGGCAAACACCATCGTCAATTTACGCTTTATCATTTTCGCTTCCAGCCATTAGAATTTCAGAAAGACATCAAATTGCAGCCTGCGGGCCCGAATAGATGGGCCCTCGCTATAGTTGCGAATGGCGCGACTTTATGGTGGGCGACTTAGCCGCCCGCAAACCCAGTCGATCTGTTTTCAAGCTAGGAACTCGATATGACAATGGCGTGACAAATGTCGCGACTAACGTCGCGCTATTTCCCCCATCGGCTGGTGGTCCTTCGGTCTGGGCGAGAGCGTGGAATAGGTTGGTCTCAGACGCCCTTGGCGACCCAGCGAACATAACGATTATACAAAGTCTTACGCGGCCCTTATTTTGGCGGAGCGTCGAGCCAGCGACAGCCCGATTTCAAGACATGAAATGAAGCCTCCCATCACGCGACGGTCATCGAGGCTTTCCGCGCGTATCTTTGGGCAGGTGCGGCGTAATCCGCGCGAATTGCGTCTCGGTGAGCCAATCGCGTCATAGCGCGTCACGCCAAGCGCTTTATGGGTCCTGACTCTAACGGCCCGTTTGACCGCGTTTCAGCCATTGGCGCCTCGCCTGTAGCTTCAGGCGCCGACATCCTATTCGTTTGAATCTTTTCGCCATTCGTCCAACCGTCACTTTAAGGGCATAGGTTTGATCGTTTCAAAAAATATAAGAATAAATTCTATACAGACGAACGCAGAAGCCCCGGAATGGAGAATTATATGCTGAATTATCGCAGGCTTAGCCTCGTTATCGCTGGCGTTGCTGCGTTTACGCCGTTGAAAGCAGCAGCCGGGATCGCAGATATTGATACGGTCGTAATAATATATGCGGAAAACCGCAGCTTCGATAATATTTTCGGCACATTTCCCGGTGCGCGGGGCCTCAATGATTTGAAGCCGGAAAATTATCTTCAGATCGACCGAAACGGCGAAGTCCTGGAGAAGCTGCCAGCGCTCTCGTCCGACACGATCGCCAAGGGGGCCGCGCCCTCCGGGCCGATACGCCTGCCCAATGCGCCATTCGCCATCGACGACCCAAACGGCTTCAACCTCCCCGCAAATCTCCCAACGCGCGATCTCTGGCACCGTTTTTACGAAGAGCAGATGCAGATCCACGGCGGCAAGAACGATCGTTTCGTCGCCTTTAGCGACGCCGGGGCGCTGACGATGGGCTATTACGCCCATGCCGAACCGCAGCTATGGGAAGTGGCGAAGAAATATGTTCTGGCCGACAATTTTTTCCAGAGCGGATTCGGCGGCTCCTTCCTCAATCATTTTTCCCTCGTCTGCGCCTGCGTCCCTTCCTATCCCGGCGCGGACAGAAGCCCGGCCAAGGACAAGATATCCGTCGTCGAGCCCGACGGCGTCAGTTTGACGTTGGCGGAGGATTCCCCCGCTTTCGCCATCGACGGTCCGCCGAAATTCGTCAACAGCGGCAGTCTGACGCCGGATTTTTATGCGGTGAATACGATGCAGCCCCCTTACCAGCCGAGCGCCGCCCCGCCGGCGGTTGGGCAGGATCCAGTTTATGCAGATCTCAACAATCCGTTGACCCTGCCGCCGCAGCGCGACGTCACAATCGGCGATCTCCTGAGCGCCAAGGGAGTAGATTGGGCCTGGTATGCGGGCGCCTGGCAAGCGACCCTCGACGACAGGAACGACAAACCCAAGCCGAATTTCCAATACCATCATCAGCCGTTCAATTATTTCGTCCAGTTCGCGCCTGGAACGCTGGCGCGCGCCGCGCATCTGCGCGACGGCGGACTCGATGGCGCGAATTTCATCGCCGATATCGACGCCGGCAAACTGCCGGCCGTCACTTTCTACAAGCCCCAGGGCGATCTCAACGAACACCCTGGCTACGCCAACATCAGCGCGGGCGACAACCATATCGCCGATCTCATCGCCCATCTCGAACGAAGCCCGCAGTGGGCGCATATGCTCGTGATCGTAACCTTCGACGAGAACGGCGGTTTTTGGGATCACGTTGCGCCGCCCAAGGCCGATCGTTGGGGCCCCGGTTCACGCATTCCCGCGATCATCGTGTCGCCCTTCGCCAAGAAGGGTCTTGTCGACCATAGCCAATACGACACGACCTCGATCCTGCGGTTCATCACACGACGCTGGAATCTTCCGGTCTTGCCCGGGCTGATCGACCGCGACAAGGCGCTCGCAGCGAATAACGAAGCAGCCATGGGCGATTTGACTGCGGCGCTCGCTCCATGAAGCGCCGCCACCAAGGTGAGGCCGGCTTTTGCGTCGAATTCTAATTCCGACCTCTGCTGGCGGCGCGTCAATATCGTGCAATCCCTCGGACTTCGACTTGACCACCTATCCGAAACTGTGCGCCATGAGGATGGCTCGTCATGATGATCAAACCCAACTCGATGGGCGGCCGGAATCGCCGCGCGTATCGATAGGGTCACATTACGCGATTACCGCTCTCTGCGCCTGCCCTCCAGATCGACGATGTGCCCCCCTTGCTGAAATTCGGATCGACCCATTTCAAAGGGGATGTCGACGTCCCCTCCGACTTCGCGAAGCTGCCGCAAGAAGTGAACTGGATTGACGCGATCAATCCGCAGGCCAATGAGATCGAGTTCCTGCAGGAGAAGCTCGGCGTCGACATACCCACTCTGGAAGAGCTTTCGGAAATCGAAACCTCCAGCCGGCTCTATACCGAACATGGCTTCCTGTTCATGTCGATGCCGATGATCTCACATGCCAACGGCGGGCTTCCCAAGACT
>Ga0208588_1000324_pt1 | contig 15505 bp, 12 predicted proteins | sample NGESurshal092012_8_FD_184483 | JGI IMG/M metagenome (GOLD analysis project Ga0208588, IMG submission 184483) | Arctic peat soil microbial communities from Barrow, Alaska - NGEE Surface sample 415-3 shallow-092012 (SPAdes) | ecosystem: Environmental > Terrestrial > Soil > Wetlands > Peat ...
GCCGGCCGGCAGTTTGACCACGAGTTCTTGCGCGACCTGCCCGCGACGGCCGATCCCTGCGGGGAGAACGGGGAATTCCACACCTTCACCTGGAACGGCCCCGGCTTCCGGTGGCCGGTGCCGGTGCAGGTCGGCCAGAGCGTCGACCGCGACGGCTTCCTGTTCACCGACCTGCTACCCGGCGCGGGCGCCGGCGAGATCGTCACCGGATTCGAACTGGACCGACGGTAGCCCCGGCGCCGGGTGGGACCCGTCGGATCACTCCTGGAACCTGGGCGACAGGGCGTACCGGAGCAGCACCACGTCCTCGATCTGGCGCACCTCGGCCAGCGTCGCGCGCCGGTCCTGATTCCACGGGAACCGGCCGTCCCCGACGAACCGCCTGGCCCGTGAATCGCCGACGAAGAACGGCGCGACGACCAGGTGCAGCTCGTCGACGAGGTTGGCCGTCAGGAACTGCGTGTGCACCCGGCCGCCACCCTCGACCATCAGCCGCTGCACGCCGCGGGTGTAGAGGTCCTCGCTCATCCAGCGCAGGTCCACCGGGGCTCCGCCGTCGACGACCGTCGCGACCTGCCCGAGTCGCTGCTGTGCCCGCGCCAGCGTCGAACTCGAGCAGTACACCAGCTTCTCTGTGTCGCCGGCGGCGAAGAAGTTCGCGCAGACGTCCAACTGGGCGTTGCCGGTGACCGTCACCTTGATCGGCGAGGGCGGCAGACCCCGGGCCACCCGGTCCTCGCGCCGCTGTTTGGTCCGCACCAGCAGCCGCGGGTTGTCGTTCCGGACCGTGGCCGCGCCGACCAGGATCGCATCGGAGGCGGCGCGGACGGCGTCCACCCGGTCGAAGTCAGCGTCGTTGGAGCACAGCAGCCGCCGCTCGCTCGCGGTGGCCAGGTAGCCGTCGATGGACATGCCGCAGCTGAGCAGGGTGTAGGGGCGGTCAGCCACGCGCGGCGCCCTCCGGCCCCGCGATCGCGGCTGCCAGCGGCCTGCTGGGCTGGGCCGCCAGCGGCCTGCTGGGCTGGGCCGCCAGCGGCCTGCTGGGCTGGGCCGCCGGTGCGGGGCGCCGCGAACTCGGCGAAGTCTGCGATCGCTGCTTGCGCCAGGCCACGAGCAGCACGATAGCGCCGGGCAGGCTGGCGACGAGCACCATGACGCCGTAAACCACGGCGGTCGCCACGCCTTGGGTGGCGCTCAACCCGGCCGCGGCGAACGCCCACGCGGCCACGCCTTCGCGTGGTCCCCAGCCGCCGATGTTGGTGGGCAGACCCATCGCCGCCAGCACCAGCAACGCCAGCGGCAGCAGCTGGGTGAGCGGCGCCGTCACCCCTGCGGTCCGTGCCGCGATCAGGAATGTGGTGGCGTGACCGACCACCACCACGGTCGATGCCAGCACGATGCCCGGCCATGCTCGGCGGGCCAGCAGCCCGTGACGGACATCGGCCACCGCCGTGCGCATCGCCTTTGCCCAGCGTGAGGGTCCGCTGTGCGGCAGCAGCCACCCCAGCAGCAGGATGATCAGCCCACCGGCCACGATGGCCGCCGCGATGAGCGGGACCGACGAGCGCACCGGCGACGGCAGCACCAGCAGCAGGATCACCGTCAGCACGATCTGCACCAGTTGCCCCGAGGAGCGCTCCCAGCCAACGGCGCGCAGGCCACGCCCGACGTCCCCGACGTCCCGGCCGTGCCGCACACCGCGGTGCACATCACCGAGCACCCCGCCGGGCAGTGTGGTGTTCAGGAACTGCGAACGGTAGTACGCGGCGACCCCGGGACCCATCGGCACCGCGACGCCAAGACCCCGGGCCACCAGGCGCCATCGCCACGCGCAGCAGACCGTGGTCAGCCCTGCGATCCCGACGGCCGCGGCCAGCGACCAGACGTCGATGGTGCGGATGCCGTCCAGGAACGGACCGGTGCCGACCCGCCACACCAGCACGGCGAGGATGGCGGCGCCGCCCCACAGCCGCGCCCACCTCCACCACGTGCGGTTCATCGTGACGTCCGATCCACTCGGTACTCCAGGCACTCCACGGCGGCCGGTCGCCTTCGCGGCCGAGGCGACCGTGCCGTTGCGTTCTGCTGTGAGATACGTCGACAACAGGGTCAACGGTTCACCCGGCCGCCCGGCGGTCGACGCGGCAACGCTCATCGCGGCAGGGCCAACAGGTCCTGGTGCTGCACCGTGACGCTCAATCGGCCCTGGACGGCCTCGGCCCTGCGGCGTTCCAGGTAGGGCGTCGTGACAGCCGCCAGGTCCGGTTCCTGTTCGGCCGCCGCGCCCACCCAGCCGGCCAGCCATTGCGTGATCAGCCCGGTAGAAGGACCTTCCTGGCCCGCACCGAGCCGCCAGGGGCTGGATCGGACAACCACCTCGGTACCGAGCCGGCCGAAGGCCGCGGCCGCCGCGCCGACCGCGTCCGGCCCGAGCAGCCGTCGCCCGTCGACCGTGCGGCGCTGGTGAGCGTCGAAGGCGGCGGCGATGCGTTCGTCCAGCGGATCGGCCGGCTGCAGCTCGACGCGACCGGTCACCGAGAGCGTCACCAGTACGGGACAGCCGGCGCCCGCGCACGCGGCGACGAATCGGTCCAGCTCGTCGGCGGTCAGCATGTCCAGCAACGCGGACGTCGTGATCAGCGAGGAGCCGGCCAGCTCGCCCGGGGCGAGGCCGGTGATGTCCCGCTGACGGGTCTCGACGGTGACGGGCGCGCCGTCGGCGCTGCGGGCTGGTGTCCGGGTCGCCGCGATGGCGAGCAGGTCGGCGTCCCGGTCGGACAGGGTCCAGTGCTGTTGACCGGTCAGCAGCGGCGCGAGCCAGCGGTCCATCGAGCCGGTCCCGCACCCCAGGTCCTGGATGACGATCCGGCCGACCGGCGGCAGCAACCGCTGGACCTCCCGGACCAGTTCCAGCGAGCGCGCCCGTGCGTCCGCCTCCTCGCGGAGCGCCAGCCAGGACGGGCTGACGACCACCGGCGATGCGCTCACCGCGCGGCCTCCGCCAGCACCCGGGAGAGGGTGGCTGCGGTGTCCGGCCAGCCGGAAAGGGACGCTCGTCGGGACCCGGCCGCTGCTCGCAGCCGCTGTCGAAGACCATTGTCCCCCAACCAGTCTCGCAGGGCCGCGGCGAGCGCCGCGGGGTCGCCGGCCGGCACCAGGATCCCCGGGATGTCCCCAGCGTCAGTGCTGCCGACGGCCTCCGGCACTCCGCCGACCGCGGTGGCGATGACCGGCAGACCCCGCGCCAGCGCTTCGGTGACGACCATCCCGTAGGTCTCGCCGCGGGAGGCGTGGACCAGCACGTCGGCGGCGGCGTAGCCGGCGCCGAGGTCGGCGCCGGTCAGCGGGCCGGTCAGGTGCACGCGGTGACCGATGCCGGCCGCGCGCGACTGACGCCCGAGGCGTTCGACGAACTCCGGATCGCGGGTCAGGCTGCCCACGCACTCCAGGCGCCACGGCGGCTGGGCGATCGATGCCAGCGCATCGACCAGCACGTCGTGGCCCTTGCCGGGGGTCACCGCGGCCACGCACAGCAACTCGCCGCCCGACGGCGTTCCAGCCGCCGGGACGGCCGGCTCGACGCCCGGTTTTGCGACGTGAATCATGGTGGGGTGCAAGGCATATCGGTCGATCAGCCAGTCCCGGCACCAGGCGCTGGTGGTGACCACCGCGACCGCGGCGGACAGCGTGGCCCGTTCCCGCACGGCCCGTTCCCGCGCCGCCTGTTCCTGCACAGCCTGTTCCTGCACCCCCGGTTTCTGCGCAGCCTGTTCCCGCACGCCGGGCTCGGTGCCGTCGCCGGGCACCTCGGCGCCGGCCGGCGCCTGGCCGAGCGGCATGTGCACCAGCACCACCAGACGCAGCCGAGCCGACTCGGGCACCAGCACGTCCGGCACCGCCGACGCGATCAGTCCGTCCAGCAGCACCACGGCGCCGTCCGGGATCGCCGCGACAACGCGGGCAAGGAACTCCCGGCTCCCGCCGTCCGGGGTGGGCCACGCGCCGGGCACGGCGTGCTCGCGCACCGACCAGCCGAGCGCGGCCAGCCCGGAGCGGACCCGGCGGTCATAGGCGTTGCCGCCGCTGGGTCGCGAGGGGTCCTCGATGCCGTCCGGCACGATCAGGTGCACGGTTCCGACTGCTGGGCCGACCGACCGGCCGACCGACCGGCCCACCGCCGGCCGCGTGCTGTCGGCGCTGATCAGGCCGTGGACGTCACCGGACTTGAACACCGTCATGGTGCGGTCGCAGTGGCATTCACAGTGGCATTCACAGGGCCCGCTCGTAGCTGGCCCAGGCCACGTGCGACTCGTGCAGGGTCACGACGATCCCCGCCAGCGCGCGCGCACCCTCGCCCAGGGCGCCGGCGTGCACCCGCTCGGCCAGCCGATCGGCGACGAACCTGGCCAGCGCCTCGGTCGAGGTGTTGATGCCGGCGAACGCCGGCTCGTCGTCCAGGTTGCGATAGCTGAGCCCGCCCACGACAGCATGCAGCTCCTGCGCGGCCCGCCCGATGTCCACCACGATGTTGTCGGCATCGAGGGATTCCCCGCGGAACGTCGCGTCGACCACGAAAGTAGCGCCGTGCAGCCGCTGCGCGGGCCCGAAGACCTCGCCGCGGAAGCTGTGGGCGATCATCATGTGATCGCGAACGGTCACGCTGAACATGCGCTCACCACCTCCACTCACCCTTCACCGTCGGGACTTCCCTGCTCGTACCTGATGACGTGACACAGCGCCGGAAGGCTGCCGGCGGTCAGCCGGGCCATCACGTCAGGCAGCTCGTCGAAGCGGGAGACGCCGGTGATCAGGGCGTCGAACGCGGGATCCCGTAGCAGGTCGAGGGCGAGGGTCAGTCGGTCGGCCGTGGTGCGGCTGCCGCTGCGAGCCGGGGAGACCGTGCCGACCTGGCTGGCCCTGATCCCCAGCCGGCGGGAGTGAAAGGCGCCGCCCAGGGACAGCTTGATCTCGGAGTCGCCGTACCAGCTCAGCTCGATGACCGTGCCCTCCGCGCGGAGCAACTCCAGCGAGCGCTGCAAGCCGGTCGCCGTCGCGCTGGTGTGGATCACCAGATCGCAGCCGACCGCAGCATCGTCGGGGAGCGCGAAGGCCACCCCGAGCGCGTCGGCGACGCCTTTCCGCCGGCTGTCGGAGTCCACGATCGTGACCTGAACAGCGGGAAACCGGGCGAGCAGCCGCGCGACGCAGCAGCCCACCATGCCGGCGCCGACGACGGTGACCCGGTCGCCCAGCAGCGGGGCGGCGTCCCAGAGCGCGTTGACTGCCGTCTCCACGGTGCCGGCCAGCACGGCCCGCGCCGGCGGCACGTCATCGGGGACGACGACCACCGCGGCCGCCGGCACCACATACGCGCTCTGGTGCGGGTACAGGCAGAAAACCGTGCGATCGAGCAGCTCCGGCGGCCCGATCTCCACCACTCCCACGCTGAGGTAGCCGTACTTCACCGGTCCCGGGAATTCGCCGTCCTGGAACGGTGCGCGCATCGTGTCGTACTGGCCGACCGGGACGCCGCCACGGAAGACCAGCGTCTCGGTCCCCCGACTGATCCCCGAATAGAGCGTCCTGACCAGAACGTCACCCGCGGTGGGATCGGGCAGCTCGGCCGTCCGGAGCTCACCGATTCCGGGCTCGCGCAGCCAGAAAGCCAGCGCATTCCTCACGGCGGCCGCACCTCCCGGGGACTGAGGTGAACCGGACCGTCACCTTTGTGCGTATTACCGCTGTACACCATAGAGACGGAGGCACCGTGCGCAAGGTTCGAACCGGCCCGGTGATCGGGGTGATCGCCCAGCTGGCGCTGCTCGCGGCGCTGGCAGCGACCGTCGGCATCGGCGCCACGGGCTGGGTCGTCGGTGTCACCGACGGGGTGATCACCGCGGCGCTCCTGACGCACGCCCTGATCGATCAGGGCAAGGACAGGCTCGGCCCGGCCGACCGGGTCACGCTCACCCGCGCCGTGCTCGTCGGCGGCGTCGCCGCGCTGGTCGCGGACTCGTTCGCCGGATCGGCCTCCGTGCCAGCGCTCGTCGGGCTGGCCGCGGTCGCACTCGCCCTCGACGCCGTCGACGGCAGGGTCGCGCGGCGGACCGGAACGGTGTCGACGCTCGGCGCGCGGTTCGACATGGAGGTCGATGCGTTCCTGATCCTGGCGCTGTCGGTGTACATCGCCGTCACCTTCGGTCAGTGGTGGGTGCTCGCCATCGGCGGGGCCCGATACCTGTTCGTCGCGGCCGGCTGGCTGCTGCCGTGGATGCGCGCGTCCCTGCCGCCGCGCCCCTGGCGGAAGGTGGTCGCGGCCGTGCAGGGTGTGGTGCTGGCCGTCGCCGCCGCGGACCTGCTGCCGGCGCCGGTCACCACTGCCGCTCTGGTCGGCGCGCTCGTGCTGTTGGCAGAGTCGTTCGGCCGCGACGTCTGGTGGCTCTGCGGCCACCGGGTGCCTGCCCGGAGCAGCCACCGAGCCGGTGCCGCCAGCCGTCCTTCGATCGCGGTCGTGCCCACCGCGGTCACCCCACAAGACCCGGACGGCCCGGGCGCCCCGGACGGCCCCGCCGGGCCGCCGATCGAGGAGACGGCGGGCAGGTCCTCGAGGTCCCGGGGCTGGGTGCGTGCCGTGCTGGCCGCGGTGACGACCCTGCTGGCCGCGCTGCTGGTGTGGTTCGCGTTGGTGGCCCCGAATGAGACGCACGAACTGGTGCCGAGTGCGTTCGTCCGGATTCCGATCGAAGGGGTGCTCTTTGTCGCCCTGGTCCTGGCCCTGCCGGCCAGGGTCAGGGCACCGGCCGCGCTCCTGGTCGGGGCGGTCCTCGGGTTGCTGACCGTGCTCAAGGTCATCGACATGGGCTTCTTCTCGGCGCTGGACCGTCCGTTCAACCCGGTGACCGACTGGGGCTACCTGGGATCCGCGGTCGGCCTGCTCGGCGATTCGATCGGTGGGGCCGGCGCGATCCTGTCCGTCGGCGCCGCAGGGTTGCTGGTCGTGGCGGTGGTCATCTGCACGCCGATGGCGGTGCTGCGCCTGTCGCGGATCGTCGCCGATCACCGCGCGGCGTCCACCCGCGCCGTGGTGGCCGTCGGAGCCGTGTGGGTGCTGACCGCCGTGCTCGGCGTGCAGATCGGCCCCGACGAGCCATTCGCGTCGACGAGCGCCGCCGCCCTCACCTACGACCAGGTCCGGCTGGTCCGCGCAGGCATCCAGGATCAGGACCTGTTCGCCGCGGCCGTCGCCGACGATCAGTTCGCCGCGGTGCCCTCGACCGCGAGCACCGCTCCCGCGACCGCGGGGACAACGGCACTCACCGGAGGGGCGACAGCAAGGCCGGCCACCCCGCCGGCGGCCCTGGCTGCGGGGTCGCCGGCAGCGGCGGCGCCTCCAGCAGGTCCGGGCGCCGGCCTGCTCACCGGATTGCAGGGCAAGGACGTCATCGTCGCGTTCGTGGAGAGCTACGGCCGGGTCGCGGTTCAGGATTCGACCATGGCGCCGGGCGTCGACGCGACCCTGGACGCCGGGACGCAAGCGCTGACCCAGGCGGGTTTCCGCTCACAGAGCGCCTTCCTTCATTCGCCGACGTTCGGAGGCCTCAGTTGGCTGGCACACTCGACCCTCCAGTCGGGACTGTGGATTGACAGTCAACAGCGGTACGACCAGCTGGTGGCGAGCCGTCGGTTGACGCTCAGCTCGGCGTTCGAGAACGCCGGCTGGCGAACGGTAGCCGATGTGCCGTCGAACGAGACGGCCTGGCCGGAGGGCAGCTCGTTCTATCACTACGACCACATCTACGACGAGACCAACGTCGGCTACGCCGGGCCGAAATTCAGCTATGCCGCGATGCCCGACCAGTACGTCCTCTCGGCCTTCGAGCGCCTGGAGCTTGCCCCGCCCGGTCGTGGCCCGGTGATGGCCGAGATCGACCTCGTGTCGAGCCACTGGCCATGGGCGCCGCTGCCTCGCATGGTCGACTGGAACGCTGTCGGCGACGGCTCTGTATTCGACGAGATGCCTGCGCAGGGCCAATCGCCCGACGTCATCTCGCCGAACCCGGCCGAGGTCCGGGCCGCTTACGGGCAATCAATCCAGTACTCGCTGAACGCGTTCATCTCATTCGTCACGACCTACGGCGACAAGAATCTCGTGCTGATCATGGTGGGCGATCACGAGCCGCACTCGACGGTCAGCGGTGAGGGCACCACCCACGACGTGCCGATCTCGATCATTTCCCAGGATCCGGCGGTGCTGAAACGGATTTCCGGTTGGGGCTGGCAGGACGGCCTCCACCCCGACCCGCAGGCGCCGGTGTGGCCGATGGACGCCTTCCGGGACAGGTTCCTCACCGCGTACAACGGGTAACCGCCACGACTCCGCGGCCGCCCCCGGCAGGCGGCTGCCGCGAAATGTGGCACGACGAACAGGCCGTTGTCCGGCTGCGCAGGCGCAGACGGCGGAGGATGACCTCAGGGGACGTCCGAGGATGCCCCCTGAGGATTCACGCCCTGCGCAAATTCCCGAATTGCGTGGGATGTGAGCACGGAAACCAACGAGGCGATTGCCCCGCCGGACTGGAGGGGACTGAAACCGATGACCGTCACGACGGGTGCCGCTGGAGTGATCGCAAGGATCGATCAGGGCGTGGCGACCCTGGTCCTGTCCAATCCGCCGCGGAAGAACGCGCTGACCGTGCAGATGTGGGCCGATCTCGCGACGGCGGTGACGGAGCTTGACGCCAGGCCGGACGTGCGGGTGATGGTGATCAGGGGAGCGGACGGCAATTTCTCCTCGGGTCTGGATCTGGCCTATCTGATCGAGGCCGACCTCACGGCCGAGAGCACCATCGACCCGGCGGCCGTCACCTCTCCCGCCGAGACGGCGATCACCGCAGCGGACACGCCGGTGATCGCGGCGATCGAGGGCTACTGCCTGGGCGGCGGCGCCCTGGTGGCCATCGCCGCGGATATTCGCATTGCCAGCACGTCGGCACGGTTGAGCCTGCCGCCGGCAAAGCTGGGTGTGGTGTACCCGGCATCGTCGATCAAGTACCTGGTCGCGCTGATCGGCCCGTCGCGGGCGAAGTTGCTCCTGCTGACTGCCGAAACCCTCGACGCAGCAAGCGCTCTGGCGATCGGATTGGTGGACCGGGTGGTGCCGTCCGATGGATTCGACGAGGAGATCCGGGCCGTCACCCGAGCCATGTTGCGCGGTTCGGCGCTGAGCCAGTTCGCCACCAAGCGCCTGGTCGAAACCTGCGTCGATCGCCCCGGCGATCTCGATGCGGAACGGAACCGTTGGCATTCGTTGTCGTTGACCAGCGGCGAACTCGCCGAAGGCGTCGCGGCGTTCGTCGAACGACGCAAGCCGGTGTTCGAGTGGTCACCCCGAAAAGGTGCATCAGCGTGAGACACGTGAGGGCCGAACCCGACGCGGACGCGGGGGACGGCAACAAACCCGTGCCGACCGTCGACGACGGGACGGAACGTCGCCGATACAGCGTTGTCATCCCGGCGTTCAACGAGGAGGCCGACATCGGCGTCTGCCTGGAATCGCTTTTCGCGCAGGACTATCCGGGCCCGTTCGAGATCATCGTGGTGGACAACCACAGTACGGACCGGACTGCCGCGAGGGCCGAGGCCGCGGGCGCGACGGTGATTTTCGAACCCGAGCGCGGGGTGTGCCAAGCCAGGCAGCGGGGTACGACGAGTGCCAAGGGCAACATCATCATTTCCACCGACGCCGACACCACCTTTTCGCCGGGTTGGTTGTCGGCGATCGACCGCGCCTTCGACGGGAATCCCGCCGCGGTCGCCGTCGCGGGGCCGTGCCAGTTCGTCGCCGCACCCTGGTGGGCGGTGCTCTACCCGAGGTTGCTCTTCGGAGCGGTGAACCTGGTGAACAGGATCACCGGCCGGGTGGTCTACGTCTCGGCCACCAACATCGCCTTCCGCAAGAGTGCGTGGACTGGCTACGACATCCGGTTGACCCAGGGCGGCGACGAACTGGACCTGCTGCGCCGTTTGCGGGCCGCGGGGGAGGTCGTCTTCGACCCCACCAACCCAACCCGCACCTCGTCCCGTCGATTGGATGAGGGACTGCTGTACAACGTGTTCGTGACGTTCGGCTATTACTACGTGCTGGGCTATGCGCTCAACCGGGCATTCGGTCGGCCGGTGCTCGGCATGGCGCCGCCGTTCCGTCGAGCGGGCGGCAACGGGGCCTCGTTGAGCCGCCTGGGCCGATCGTGGCGGACCATCCGGGCCGCGTTGTTGTTGGCCGACCGGCGTTGAGAACGGCGGCCGACCCGGCGCGGCCGACATCTGCCGCTCGCCAGTGGGATCGCGGGCCGGCCCGCCGTCGGCGACCGAGCCAAGGACAGATCAGTGCTGGAGACGGTGCATGAGGGTCGCCCGCGCGGCGTGGTTGGCGATTCTTGGTGCGGCCGCCACGGCAACTGCCGCCTACTGGACGATGATGTCGTCGTATTCGCAGCTGCTCGGTCGGTTCCCGTACCGCGGGCGTGCCGTGGACAAGGTGATCGCCCTGACGTTCGACGACGGCCCCAACGAGCCCTTCACCTCTCAGATCGCCGATGTGCTGGCGCACACCCGAACACGGGCAACATTCTTCCAAGTCGGCGAGTGCGTCGAGCGGTTCCCGGAGGTCACCGCCAGGTTGGTGCGCGACGGTCACGTCATCGGCAACCACAGCCAGTCCCACCAGGTCGGCCGCTGCCTGGGCATCGGCGCGCAGCGATCGGAAACGGAGGCGGCGCAGCGCGCCATCGCCTTGGCGACCGGTCGTACTCCGGCGCTCTACCGCCCGCCGTGGTTGATCCGCACGCCCGCCCTGCATGCCGTGCTGCGACACCACGGCCTGGCGCCCGTCTCCGGCGAGTTCTGCCATGGGTTCGAGGTCTTCCAGCCGCCCCCGCGGTGGATCGCCCGGCGCGCGCTGGCCAAGGCCCGTCCCGGCGCGATCCTGATCTTCCACGACGGTTTCGACGCCAGGGGCGGCAATCGAGCGAGCACGGTGGCGGCCGTGCGGATGGTGATCGCCGAGCTCACCCACCGAGGGTACGACTTCGTCACCGTCGACGAACTCCTCGGCATTCCCGCCTATCAGGAATTTCCAGTACTGGCCTGATCCCCGGCGCAGTGACCGAGAGGGCAGCAGCACTCGGCGATCTCAGCTGCCGTTGGCAGCTTGTCGGGGAAGATTGCTCGCCTCGGACATCCGTCGGGTGAGTTCGGTTCGCGATCGGAGGCCGAGCTTCTGGTAGATGTTGCTCAAATGGAATTCGACGGTTTTCGCCGAGATGAACAGTCCGGCGGCCGCTTCCTTGTTCGTGGCACCACTGGCGACCCGAAGCGCCACATGCAATTCCTGCGGCGTGAGCGAGACGGCCGGTACAGCAGGTTGTGCCGTGGTGGTCTCGCCCGTGGCACGGAGCTCCGCCCTGGTCTGGTCGGCCCACAGTTGCGCGCCAACTGCCTCGAAGGCGGCGAGCGCCCCGCGCAATTGCGTGCGCGCCTGGGCGCGGCGGCGTGAGTGCCGCAGCCGCCGACCGAAGCAGAGCAAGGTTCGCCCCAGCTCGTACAGATCATGTTCTCCGTGCAATTCGATGGCCTGCGCGAAATCCGCCGGGTACTGCTCCTCGGCCGCCAGCAAACCGCGACCCCGCGCGGCAACCGCTGCGGCCCAGCCGATCCCGGTGGCGGTCGCCTGCGCCTCGAGCGAATCCAGCTCGCGGAATGCGTCGGCGTACCGATCCAGCCGCACATAGCTCTCGACCAGATCTCCGTTCCACGGCACCGCGGTGGGCAATCCCACCCCCAGGTCATGCTCCAGCTTCGAGCACTGGTGAAGTTGTTCGGCGGCTCGATCCGGCCGACCGAGGGACAATTCGAGCATCCCGAGCGCAGCCGGGGTGTAATTGTTGATCGACGTGAGGCCAAGACGGCCGCCGGCTTCCAACGCAGCGGCCGCATGGGCGCGGCAGGTGGCCTCCAGCCCCAACACCGCTTCGATCCGGGCCAGGGCCACCGTGGCGACGGCTTCCTGGACGCCCTCACCGATGTCGATACTGATCTCGACGGCCTCGCTGGCCGCCGAGTAAGCCTCCGTCAACCGTCCGCGACGGACCTCGAGTTCGGCGAGCACCGCGAGCGGATGCGGCAGCATCGTGACGGCTCCGGCAGTGCGCGCGGTGGAGATCAGACGCTCGAAGGTCCTTCGAGCGTGGTCCCATTCCTCGATCCAGACCAGCAGGTGACCGGCGGTCACCAGCAGCCGACCTTCCTGTCCGAGCGGGTCGAGCAGGCCCAGCATGGGCAGCAACGGTTCCAGCAGCGCACGTGCCTCACCCACCCGCCCGGCCAGCCCCAGGGCGAAACTAAAGGCGAGATCGGCGACCATCGTGACGGGTCCGCCGGCTGTTTGCGCCACCTGCACGGCGCGGGAGGCGACGTCGACAGCCAGCGGTATGTCCGAAGCGGCAACCGCGCCGACGGCCGACGTCACCAGCATGTACGCCGCGCGCGCCGGGTCGAGCGCCTGGACCCGGCCGGCCTCTTCGACCAGCAACGCTGCGCTGTCCTGCGCCGGGGCGATCATCATCAGCGCCGAGCCGCGGACCAGCTGGACGTCCGCCCGAAGGAGGGGATCACTGACCTCGGCGAGCAGTCCGAGGAGGAGGTCGTTGGCGGCGCGGGCTTGACCGCCCAGCCGGAACGCGTTGCCCGCGCCGATCGTCCGGCGGACCAGGTCGTCGTTCGCGGGGCTGAGCCGGGCGGCGGTGGCCAGTGCGTTGGCGGCGGCGATGTAGCCGTGGCGTGCCTGCGCCCCGGCGGCGGTTTGTTCGAGCCTTTGTGCGACGGCGGCGATCGGTCCGGCGATCGGGATGGACCCGGTGAGTTGATCGTCGCGCAGGTTGGCGAGCGCTTCGGTGATCGCCAGCGGGTTCCCGGCGGTCTCGCCGACCAGCCGGTCCCGGACGGCGGGGCTGACGATCTTCCCCGAACGTGTGACGAGGGCGGCGGCGGCGTCGGTGCCCAGGCCGAGGAGTTCCAGCCCGTCGATCCGAGAGGTGCTCCGCCAGGGTCGGTCGCGCATCGCGAACAGCAGCACCACCCGTTCGCTGCCCAACCGTCGGGCGGTGAACAACAACGCCTCCCGCGACGGCGTGTCCAGCCACTGCGCATCGTCGATGACGGCGAGGACCGGACTGGCCTCGCCGCCGGCGGCCAGCAGGCTGATGGTCGCGGCCGCGGCGGCGAATCGGTCGCCGGGGGTGGCCGGACCGATGGCCAGTGCCCCGGACAGCGCCGCGGCCTGCGGTGGTGGGATCCGGTCCAGCAGGCCCAGCAGCGGTCGGAGCAGATCGGCCAGCCCGGCGAACGGCAGTTCCGATTCGGCCTCCAGGGGTCTGGCGTGCAGCACGGTGAAGCCCGTTGCCGTGCGGGCGATGGCGTGGAGCAGGGCGGTCTTTCCGATGCCCGGCTCGCCGTGCACGATCACCGCGCTGCTGGGGCCGTGTTGGGCCGCGTCGAGCATCCGGCCGAGGCGGGCCAGCTCACGGTCCCGTCCGAGCAGCATCGGCGCAGCCTACGACAAGTGTCCGATTCCGGCCCGACCCGTCGGGAATCTCTCGCACCTAGGGATATCCCCGTTGCGCTCGCAGTGGCGGCGCCGTGAGAGTGGTCGGCGGGGTCCTTCGACGTGGCCGGGGAATATTGACGACTTCCGCTCGTAAAGATCACGTATCTCCGGGCGCTCGTCGTCATCCGTAGGAGCACTTCAAGATTTATCACCGTGTCACCGTGTCACCGTGTCATCGAGACAGAGGCTGCAAATAGTGGGGATCCTGCTGGCAGTATTTTGTTGCCTGGCATGGGGGGCTGCCGATTTTCTGGGTGGGAATGCCAGTGCTGGTCGGCCCGCTCTTCTTGTCGTGTTGCTCGCGCAGGCCTTCGGATTGCTGACGGCCGCCGTGGCTGCCGTCTCGTCTGGAGTTTCGATCTCCGCGTCGTCAGCCATCAGTGCCGGGGCGGCCGGCATTTGTGGCGGGATGGCTTTCATCGCCTTCTATCGGGCTCTGACGCTGGCACCGATGGGGGTCGTCGCCCCACTTGTCGGCACCAGCGTGGTGATTCCGGTGACGTTCGGCGCGCTGAGAGGACAATGGCCACCAGCGATTGGCATGATCGGACTGGCTGTGGCGGGAATTGGCGCGTTGTTGGCACTGGGAGTGCGTTCTCCCAGCACTCACATTCGGCTCACCGCCGAGGTAAAGGTGCTGTGCCTCGTTGCGATCGTCGGATTCGGCGGCTCGGTCACCCTCTTCGCCGGGAGCGCTGGTGGCGGGTGGGCAGCCTCGACACTGATCATGCGAGCCGTCTCGGTGGCCACCCTCGTCGCCGTCGCCGTCGCATCGCTGCGCTGGCGGCAAGAGAGATCGATGTTCATCGACGGAATTCGCGGAATGCCCTGGGCGAAGGTCTGCGCCTCGGGTGTCCTCGATGTGCTGGGCAACTTCGCCTTCGCCCTTGCTCTTGCCCGTGTGCCGCTCCTTCCGGTAGCGATCCTCTCGGGCATGTACCCGTTGGCGACAGCCGCCTTGGCATGGCTGTTGATCGGCGAGAGACTGACGTCCCGGCAACGCTGGGGCGGCGGCGCCGCCGTCGTTGGGGCCGCGCTGATGGCAGCGAGTTGAGCGATCTCAGTGCAGGGTGGTCTGCCAACTCTCGATCGACGTTTCTGGCGCCCCGAAGCGACCAGATCGACTGCGGTGGTGCGGATCGCGCGGACGAGCACTGCCGTCGTCTCTTCGATCTGCGGCTAACCGGCTGATCGCACAGCCATTTCCGAAACGCCTGACCTCCCTACCGGTCACCGGCGGCGGTTCGTGATGATGCAGACAGGCGCGTTGGCCCCACTGGCGATCATGCCCTGGGAGGTTCGTGGGATGCCCGCGCCGTTCCCAGGGCAGTCTCCGCTGTAGGTCGTGACCCATCCGGTGGGTGGTGGGGTGGGTGTGGTGACGGTGTAGGGGGCGGGGGCTCCGATCGCTGTGGTGATGGTGCAGCCGGCGAGTTTGTCGGTGGCGCTGTCGCAGGCGGTGCCGTCGGCGGCGAGCATGCTGGCTGATGGGATGTTCCAGTTGGCTTCGAATCCTCGCTGGGTGCCGCGGACTTTCAGCGCGATGTCGGGCAGTGGGCCGGCTGCGGTGGGTGTCCAGATCTCACGAAGGACGAGGGGTCTGCGCGGTCCGACGCGGGTGGTGCGGTAGTTGGGGTCGGTGAAGGCATTGGTGACGGTGCAGACTGCCGGGCTGGTCCCGGGGGTGATGTTGCCTTGGATGCCGACGGGCTCGCCGTGGATGTCGGTGGTGATGCCGCCGGGGCAGTCTCCGCTGTAGGTGCTGACCCATCCGGTGGGTGGTGGGGTGGGTGTGGTGACGGTGTAGGGGGCGGGGGCTCCGATCGCTGTGGTGATGGTGCA